>Ga0326727_10007333_pt1 | contig 29246 bp, 18 predicted proteins | sample MB2enrmetagenome_FD_207643 | JGI IMG/M metagenome (GOLD analysis project Ga0326727, IMG submission 207643) | Lab enriched peat soil microbial communities from McLean, Ithaca, NY, United States - MB29MY | ecosystem: Environmental > Terrestrial > Soil > Wetlands > Peat | place: USA: New York... | reverse complement strand
TGGCGGCGCAATCTGGCTAGCTTCGCACCGCTCTTATTTCGATGACAGCGTCGCCGGTGGCGCGGGCGTCTCGCCCGCTGTCGCGCGGACCCGCCGGCGCGGGACGCCCTAGTGACAGCGGCCGGGACGCCCGCGCCACGCCGAGCGCTCGCACTCTATTCTGAAAGTCTCGCTAGGATGATACCCGCCGTTCGACGTTAACAAGAGGCCCGGTATGTCAAATCGCTTCCAAGCTCTTCTTCCGGCATTGATTCTCGGTTCTGTTTCAATCCTTCCAGGCTGCGGAGGCGGCGGGGGCATGTCCTCGCCCGCTCCGCAACCGATTGGAGAGAGTCTCTCCGCGAGTTCGTTGACCATTTACCAGGACGGCACATCAGGGACGGTCAACGTGACCATTACGCGCCCGGCCGGCGATGCGAACGCTGTCACCCTCACGGTGTCGCCTGCTCTCAGTGCGATGAACGTGAGCGTCCAATCGCCAGGCACGGGTAACAGCGGCTCAGTCGGCTTTTCGACCGGCGGCCCCGTTCCTCTCCCAGGCCAGGGCATTGCTGCCACCGCTTCCACGCCTTCGGGGACCTATAACCTCACCGTTACGGCGAGCGATGGGACAACCACCGCCAGCGCAACGTTGGCATTAACAGTCGGCGTCTCCGCCGTTGTGGCAGACGCCGTCGATTCCACCCTGGGCGTCAAAGGCCGGTTGCAGGAGGCCATGTCCACATCCTTTCAACTGGCATCATGGGCCGATCAGTTCTTCGTGCAATTCCCCTCCGCCACAACGCCGCTGGGAACTCTCCAGCCCCACCATATCCGCATGCAGGTGCTCGAGCGGGACATCCCGGAAGCCGCCGCGGGAGTTTGGGATTTCTCCTATCCCGACGCCATCATCAATCCCATCATGAGCGTCACCGACCATAGCCCGGAATACCAGATCGCCAAAGCCCCTGCTTACATGTACGACGGCTCGGGAAATCTGCTCGATCCGACTTTCAACGCGTTCGGCGCCTACGCGGCGGACTTGGTAAGGTATTACAACACCCCGGGCGGGATTACCGACGCAACCTCCTGCAACAAGACTCCGTGTGTTTCCACGCCTCCCAATGGCTCGGGCCGCGTGGACTATTGGGGCATCTACAACGAACCGAACATTAACGACGAATTCAATGACAGTAACGAGCCCAACTCGCCGGGCCCGCAAAACTACGTGAACATGTACAACGTGGTGGTGCCCCAGATGCAAGCGGTGGATAGCACCATCAAGTTGGTTGCCGTCGAGTTGGCGGATTTCGGCAGCGAGGCCAGTAACTACATCCCCACCTTTGTCCAGAATGTGACCGCCCGCGTGGATGTCCTTGCCACGCACTTCTACGCCACGTGCAACCAGAAGGATACCGACCAGACGCTCTTCAACGCGATCACTCAGTTTGTTCCGCACATCCAATACCTCTATTCGCAGCTTCAGACCAAGCCCGCCCTATCAGGCGTGCCTGTCTGGATGACCGAAAACAACGTCAACGCCGACTACGACGCGGGGGGCGGCATCAGCGCCTGCAACGGCACGCCGTTTGTTCTGGACCAGCGCGGCTCGAGCGCCTTCTTTGCTGCCTGGCGACCGACGGTTTTCTCCATGCTCGGCAAGGTGGGTCTGCAAGCGTTGTATCACTGGGATTTCGCTGCCGACGCTCAGTACGGCGAGATCAACGCCTCGAACACGGCGCTTCAACTCGGCTATTGGGTGGATTATTGGCTGGGCCAGTATTTCCCCTCAAACCCGGACGTCACCCCAACCGGAGCCGAGATCCTGCAACTGGGCGTCAGTGAAAACTCGAGCGTGGAAACCCTGGCGATAAAGAACGGAGATGGCAGCGTGGTGGTGATGGTCGCCGATCACGCCGTCCAATCGAGCACGGACAATAATGGACCTGGCGATCCCCGGGTGGTGGCGATTGACCTTTCGAGCCTCGGAACATTTTCCTCTGCCTCGTTGCTCACCATTGATAAGAACACGAATGTCGCCACCGGACCCGCCGCCACACCGGTTACCCCTGCGGCACAAATGACGATTCAGTTGGGAGGCTATGGCGTGGCATTTTTGAAATTGATGCCCTGATGAACCCCCAAGGCGCGTCGCGCAATTTCAGCGCCGAGGTCTTTTTACCCAGACTCTGATGGAGGGAAGCCAGCGCTATTTCTTGAAGTCTGCGGCCGCGCGTTGGTACGCCGCCTCCAGATTCTTCATTGCCGCTTCAAGGTTCGGCTTCATATCGTGCCAGGCTTGCTGGCTGGAAGCTTTGAGCTTATCGAGTTGCTTCTGGACGCTCGCTCTCTGCCGATCCAAGTCGGCGATCTTCCGGTCGAACTCCTTTCGGGCCTCGCTGCTTTGCTTGCTGGCTTTGGCGTTTAGGTCATCGATATTACGCTTGAGCTCCCGAAGCCTCGCCTCGGCTTTTGCCTGATAGCTATCCTTTTGTTGGCTGGCAGTTGCGCGTTCTCCGTTCTTCTGCTGCGTGGACGCGGCTTCCTGGCCACGGCAGGGAATCCACGCCAGCAGAGCCAAGGTCAGAAGAAATGGCAGCCTTTTCATAGTCCTTGCCTCCTTCCATCCGAACTGGGAAAGTGCAATATCCATTCCAGAACGAGTATAAATCAAAACAGTCCAATCGGGTTCGAGAGGAAGCGCCCGTGCCGAAGCGCTGGCGCCGTCGGTGCTAAGGTCGATTTTTTCCAGGTGCGCGTAAGAATGCGCACCCTTCGAGAGCCCATGATGACCACGAAACCGCCGGACGGGCTTAGTGAACTCCGCGCTCAGTTCTTTTCCAGCCTGTGGGCCTTGGGGTGGGCGATGATCGCTCTCTCGGTGCTGGTCCATCTTCCCGTGACACTGACGACCGCGTTTGGCCTGATGCTGATCGGCGGGCACACCCTGCTCGACTCGATTCAATCCTCGAATCCTATCCGGATGATCCTGCACTCACCGGATTTCATCCTGCAAGGTCCGAGTATTCCCTCGCGCCTTTGTGCCTTGGTGGTTCAGAGTTCGTCTGAAGCGCGGATAAAAGACACACCTCTGGCTTCCGGGCCGACGGAGATGATGGCGACGCCAAAGCAGAGCACCACGACGGCGAGGCTTCCCATGGATATTGAGTAGCTGAAGTGTTCGCCGAGCACGGCCTCGAGGTAGCCAATCGACGACGCAATCAGTACTCCGAGCTGGTAGGCGAAGCCGGGGAAGAATCCCCGAAGCTGCGGGGGCGACAGCTCATTGATGTGCGCTGGAATCACGCCCCAGGCGCCTTGCACCATAAACTGCATGATGAACGCCCCCAAAATGATCAGCGGTTTGCTCGGCGCCATGATCCATAAAGGCACGGCGGCCAAACCGAGCGATTCCGCCCAGACCATTGCACGCCGCCTCCCCTTGCGGTCGGAGAAGTGCCCAAAGGTGAGGCCGCCCAGAATCGCGCCCAGCATCGAGAGGCCGGTAATCAGCGCGGTGGCGTTGACACCGAAGTGGCGCTGGCGTTGCAGAAAGGTGGGGTACAGATCCTGCGTGCCGTGGGAGATGAAATTCATGGCCGCCATCAGGGCAACCAGATAGAAGAACAACCGGGAGTTCTTGAAAATGGCGCGCCGGTAAGTGGACCAGTCGGTGCGCGACTCTCGCCACGCCTGAGGATCTTCGACTCGCAGGCAAATCAGCATGGTCAGCAATCCCGGCGCGGCCCCCACGAAGAACATGGCGCGCCAACCCCAGCGCGGAAAGACGGTATAGTAAGCGATTGCGGCCAGCACGTTGCCGAGCGCGTAACCCTCCTGGAGCAGCCCGGAAAGAATGCCTCTCCACTTGGGCGGCGCCGACTCCATGGCAAGCGATGCGCCCACGCCCCAGTTGCCGCCCATGCCGATTCCATAGAGCAGACGGAGCAGAAAGAATTGCGTGTAGTTCTGCGCCAGCCCGGACATCACCTCCATCAGAGTGAAAAACGCGACGTTGGCCAGGAGCACGAGGCGCCGGCCGTAACGATCGGCCAACAGTCCGAAAACGAACGCGCCCACCGGGCGCATCGCCAGCGTGATGGTGAGAGTCAAGGCGAGCGCAGGGATCGAGCGGCCAAAGTTCTTGGCCGCGGCGGAGAGAACGAACACCACCACGAAGAAGTCAAAGGCGTCGAGCGTCCAGCCGAGAAATCCGGCCGCGACAGCGTAGCGGGCGTTGCTGCGGCTGTCCTGTAGATCCATCGTGCCCCACCACCAAGTCACGAAGAGATCAGGCGAGCTAAAGCACTCGACATTCTACAACAACTCCGCAACGAAGCAGCATGGCCGGCGAGCGGGGACCTGCGGATTGGGCGGGTCATTGGCCGCCCACGACCAGAATTGATCCCAGGCGGTAGCGCCGGCGCCCGTCGTCATCGGGCAAGGGAAGCGCGATCACCGGTTCGCCGGTGGCGGTTCCCACGGAGATGTAGACGGCGTACTTGCCGGGTTTCAAAATGTGCGCCGGAGGCAGCGTATAAGCGACTCGCGGCTGATCATTCTCTTCCACCGCTTGCCCGAAATCTCTCCTGGAAATGACCCTTGCCTGGCCCGGCGGCCCGACCGGCAACTCGCGCACGTCGAAGTCCTGGTCAACAAATACGCCGGCGATCCCGCCCTTCTCATCTTTAAGGGTGAGGGTGGGATGGCCGCCCGGCAGGCAAGGCGCCACGCCGGCATTGCGCCAAGAGTAGCCTATAATAATAGGCCCCGCCGCTGGAACTTCCGCCGGCCAGGATGCCTCCCCCAGTTGCAGACGGTAGCCGAGGCGCAGGTTGATCCTGTCGATCAGTTCGCGGTTGTCCGCCAGGAACTCCCGCGGATACCAGTGCACCGTGGCGTAGCTGGCATGGTACTCCTCGATGGCCTGCAAGAACAGGTGTCCGTCGCCCCAGGCTCCTTCCTTCTTGGAATCTCCGTAATGCTCCGATTCCAGAATCACGGGAACGCGCGGCCAGAAATTGTAGGCCAGATAGGCGTGGTAATAGGCGTGTTCGCGGGGTTCCACCAGAATGCTGTCGTCTCTCAAGCCGAGCCCCTGGTCGCGAGCGTAGCCCAGCGTCTCGATGCCGCGCCCCTGGATCATAAAATCGTCGTTCGCGACGAGGAGAGTGCGCTTGAAGTTCTTCTTGTACAGATCAATATGCCGTCGAATCGTGGCAAGCGAGTAGGGGATTTTGGTGCTGGCCACGGTGTGGCCTTCGCCCCAGACGCCGAACGAGCCCACGTCAACGAACGCCACGCGCGGATTGCCGTCGTACCGCGCCGCCGCGGCTGCCAGGAAGTTGTCCAGCTTCTGAAGAAAAACCGGGTCGTCGAAATCCGGCTCCCACATGGGGCCGTCCGGCGCGATTTTCCCTTCACCGCTGAGGTGGTATCCCTTGGTCCCTGCCTTTTCCACCCAGCGGGGCGTGGCGTAAGGTTCGGCCTCCTCGGCCTCCGAGGTGCAAAACCGGAAAGCCACCGTCTTTCCCGCCTCCACCCATTTCTGCATGGGCGTGTCCACGAGGGGCCAGTTGAACTTGCCTTCTTCGGGCTCGAGGTCGGACCAGTCCAGGCGCATGTAGACGGAACTGGCGCCGGGGAACTCCGGAACCGTGTCCGAGGGCTCCAGGTCCACCGTGTAATGTCGAAGATCATTGTCGTAATGATGGAACATCCACCCCATGCCGGGATTGATGAGGGCCGCGCCCGTATCCTTCGGCCGCACGACGATTCGATCCGATTGGGCGCGAATGCAGCCCGCGAACGCCGCCAGCAGCAGCAAACCGCACGAGATGGTTCGGATCGTCTTCAACAACAGTCCTCCTGGTGCAACGCGGGATTTGTAAGACTCAGGAAGGCTCTGGATTCGAGGTCTCGATCCGTGCATTTAACACTCACAATTGGGTTCATTTTCGCGCGCTCTAAAATGTGAAATCCTTTGTTTTCAACGACTCCCTGGCTTTGTTCCCACGATTTTTGTGTATTCTCGCATTGCGCGGGATTTCGGAACCCGGTCCGCCTCCGAGCCGTCCCCATTTCCGGGCACAACCCTCCTGCCCGCACAGGCACTTGGTTGGAGAGTCGGCTTTTTGGGTTTAATCTGCGCATTTGGCGCTCAAAGTCTGGTTCGTTTTGGGTTCGTTTTCGCACGTTGTAAAGTGTGTGATCCTTTGTTTTCAATGACTTCTTGGCTTTGTTCCCACGATTTTTGTGTTTTCTTGCATTGCGGAGGATTTAGGAGCCCGGTCCTCCTCCGAGCCGTCCCCACTTCCCCGCACAACCCTTCCGCCCGGACGCGTGCTTTACAGGAAAGCTCACTTTTTGGGTTCGATCTGCGCATTTGACCCTCACAGTTGGGTGCTTTTTCAGTTCGTTTTAGTTCGTTTTGCAATTGCCATCCTGTGTTTTCAATAACATACTGGCTTCGTTCGTATTATTTTTTGTGTTTTCTCGCGCACTCTCCCCCGGTCCGAGCGGTCGCTGGCCTGCGGACCGCCCATAGGAACGAGAGTGCCCGGCGCGGTCGCTCCCGCGAAACCAGTCCTCCGCGAAGGCCGAGGAGCGGGTAGCCGCCTGTGGATTCCCGCTTTCGCGGGAATGACCTGATTTTCGGTTTGGGGCGGCTTGGTCAAACATCGTGCGTGAGACGGGCAACGCTGGCAATAGGGGGCAGGAAACACAGGCAGGGACGACGGACGAAGACTTCGGCAAACTTCCCAGCATAACCTATCCGGCAGGGCCTAACCACCTGCCCAGACACTCAACAATTCTAGCCTATGATTTCTCGTTTGTCAAGAGAAAAATGCACCGGGGTCCGGCAGAGTGAAGAGGGCCCGTCGGCGCCGGCCAGCCGCCCTCGCCGGCCGCATTCCTCAGGCTCGCTCTGGGCTCCCCTACCGTTGGAGAAGCGCTCCAGACCCTTGCGCCGCGATCCGGCCGCTGGATGCCCGAGTTCCTTCCGGATTCCGACGACGCGGGAGTCAACGATCCTAGTAAACATTACGCCATCTGTTGATCTCGACCCGCAACAGCACGATCGCACTCGGTCTGTCAGGGGCGACGACGATCTCTGTCCTCTAATTGGAGCCGTAGAGTTTCTCGTCGATCAAGGTCAGTGCATACACCACGCCGGGGTCTGCCTCGTCTTTAGCCATGCGTCGTGCTTCTTCGACAAGGTCATTCAGCTCCTGAATCCCTGCGAATTGTGCGATCCGCTCCGCGGCGGCAATCTGTATAAGCCAGTAATCGTGGAACACAAGCCTGCGAAGAAGGGTCCAATCCTTTCTGTTGCAGAGCGTAGCCAGGGTGATCCCCACGAGGCGTTTAAACAGGTAGAGATTTTCTGAAAACTGGACTGGTAGAGGGCGTTTACCGCGTTCCGCCCCTGTGTATTTCCAAAATTCGTCGGCTTCCGTTAGCGACTTAAGCCATGGCTTGATAGAAGACGTCGCGGCTTTGCTCATCGATCTGGCGAGGGCAGGAACATTCCAGAAATAGACCTGGTAGTCCTTCGAGGCAGCGAGCTCGGCAACCCAACGCACGGTCTTGCCGTCGCCAACTTCAAGTAACGCGATGAGCAAATCACGTGAGGACGGCTCAAGGCTCGTCCCGCTTACAAAGCGCCTTAGCCGGGGGACGTCACGCGATTTAGCGGTTCGCCGGACAGCTTCGGCAACTTCAAATGGTATCTGGGAATACTTTTCAAGTAAATCCCCGACGTCGAGTCCCGCCCGATCACCTTCGAGGGCCGAAATCACTCCCCTGCACACCCTCTTCGGCCCGTTGAGAAGGCGGCGTAATAGTGCCCGGTCTTTCCTCGCTTGTGCCCAGTAAGCGATTGCATACGAAATGACTTCCCTCTCAGCCAAAGGGGCGCCTCGTTTCGATAGCGTTTGGAAGAGCTGATTGACGTCCCGCCGAGTACCCACCTCCGCCAATCCGCAGGCGGCCGCGATTCGATTGACCAGTGCGCGTTCCCGCAACCTCGCTCGGTACTCAGAAACTCGTCGGGCACGGGCTTGGGCTATGAGGAGTCGGCATAAGAGCCGCACGTCAGACGGTTTTGCCGAACGAATCAACTTCTGAAGCGTCCCCGCGTCAGATGGATCGATCAGCATTTCAAGCTGCTTGTACGCAGCTTCCCTTGTTAGCTCGGCTTTCTTGCGCCTTAGCCGGAGCAGTAGCTGGACATCGTCATTGGTGGCGTATTGGTTAATGTACTGAGCGAGTTCCGATTGCAGCTTATGGTCCGAGAATACTTCAGCGAGTACCCCGAGCATGAACTTCACGCCAGAGCGGATTAAGTAGCGGTGGGCGTTTTGCTTGATCTTCTCCTCCGTGGAAGTCAGATATTGATGTGCCCAAGCTATCGGGAGAGAGGGTTCAATATTCCGCAGAAAATACCGAACCGGCTCATTACCCGCGAGGTGGCTCACGAACAGCAGTTCGGCTTCGTCGCGAGCAGGAGTGATTTGTGAACGATGGGCATAAACTCCGAGGTGCTCCTTCACACTGAGAATCTCCCCCGTGCTTCGAAACGCGGCCGCCTTAGCAATCAGTACATCCCTAAAAACCCTGGCCTCCCGCTCTTCCGGGGCGACCAGATCCTCGATGACTTTCTGCGCTAGAAAGTCGTGCGTAATTTCCCAGCTCGCTCCAACGGCGTGAACGAGTCGAAGAGAGGACAAGTCGGCCAAGCAGGTCTCAACCGCGCCTCGAGCCAGACCCGTGTCTGTCGAGATCTCCGCGCTGCTCTTCCGTAGCCGGCTGGTAGGTGCTGCTAGGGAGACGAGAACTGCCCGAGATTCCTTTACACGGGGACCGAGGATGTGCAGTCGGGAACCTAGGTACCTCCCGATAATCTCTCTAGCGCTCCCCAGCGAGCGGTACAAAGCAACATCGGCAGAGGTGGCTGAATCCTGTGCCTTTTTGAACACTGTTTCCGCAATCATCTGCAAAAAAGGCGGGTAAATCGCCACGCCGACGCTTCGCATACTCTCAAGGTTCAACTCCGCAACAATTTCCTCCAAGAGTTCGCTCGACTTCGCCACGGTAATTTCAGATAACACAGAGGACAGCGTCTCCTCAAGCGCGCTCATCGCTCCCGCGATGCTGAGGGGCTGCAAATAGTACCGGGGCAACCCGGAGGCGGACCCAGATATGGTCTGCCAGTACCTGCCGACTTTGGGCTCTGCGTCGCCGCGGTAAGAAAGGAGCAAGTGAAGGTTCCCTGGAGGGGAGCCATGAATCCGAGTTAGTGCGGCCAAGAGGTTGGAAACCTCGCCGGTTCCGATGCCCGAGATAACGTCCTCAAGTTGGTCGATAACCACTAGGACGGACCGCCCCCTGTGGGCGTCTGCCACCAATTCCAGAACATTTGCGAGGCCGGCCGCTGGAAGCAGGCCCTCCATTAGCTGGCTCCAAAGCATACCCGGGATGCTACGATCCGGATTATCCAAGGGCCTAGACGAGGCAACGACCCATCCCCGCGACCTCAGGATGGGGAATACTCCAGCCTGAATCAACGAAGTTTTCCCTATTCCGGAATCGCCGATTAGCAACGCGATTGAGCTGCTTTCGACAACGCGCACAACGTCCGCGATGGCATCTTCTCTGCCTCGAAAAATGGCTGCATCGCGCTCCGTGTAATGCTCCATTCCGAGCGGCCCTTCTCTTTGAGTGCACGATTCTGCAGGAGCCCGCCGAGGCCGGAACACTGCTCCCGTTCCAACACCGACTTTCCGGAGTATATCCTTTAGGACCTGTAGCGAGAGCTCCTCCGGGTCCTTAAAGAACACAGCAGTATGGTTCTTTTTGAGTTCATCCTTTAGTGCGGCTAGGGCCTCAACCCTACCTTGCTCCCGGTCAACGAACTCCACCCTCCAGTTCGCCGCCGAGTCCAGGATGTATACCAGCAGGGCAAGGAGTCCGCCTCGCTTCAGCATTGCAGCGGCTTCGCGGTATTCGAGCTCTGAGATCGATCGGCCACTCGCGGGGTCGACAGTTCCGTAACGCTCTGCATATACGCCAATGAAGAGGTTACTCTTGCGAACTTGCTGCAGGCAGTAATCGATCGGCTTGGTTTCGTCGCTCCCAAATGTCTCCATGTGCACTAAGTCGGCTGGAAGGACCGAAAGCAGACGGAGAATTTTCTGGCGCGCGTCTTCCAAATCGTCATGCGTCGAACTTAGAAATATGCGGAGATCCATGCTGTGCCATCGGATACTAGCGCCAGCAAGAGGTGCCCGTCAAGTGACGCCCCCGGATAAGCATTTTGCAGACCCAATCGGCTCGATCCAGACAATCGCCCATAGAAAATGCAGCCGCGATCGCCACTTGTAGGGCTGGCGACAGACCCAGCTCGGTCGCACCACTTTCGGCCAAGCCCACAGGCCATGACCCGGAACTGCGGACCATCATACCTGCGCGTGTGGGGCACGTCCGGCCTTATCGTCGGCCATATAGAAGGGACTCCACGCTGGGCTCATCGCCACAGGTTACCCACGTGTAGTCGCCAAGGGCTTACCCGTGGTCAGTCGCTCTGACCACATCATTTGGGCCGGTTAAACGCGCCACTCGGAAGTTGGACAGGGGCAAGTACGCTGACGGTAGACGGCCAGCGGTACGCACTGACGGTTCAATCCGGACGACGCGCTGCTATTTCACAGTTTCCAGCCTTCCGCCCCTGGCCTCTGGCCCCGGCGGCGCGGGCGGCCACGATCCTGCGTGAGCTGCCGCATGATCTCTGAGAGCCCTGCGCCGGGAATGGATGGAATTGGTCACGAGAGCTTTGGTGCCGACGGCCTGGCACATCTCGAGGGCCAGCCATTCTGCATTGACTTACGAACCACTGCAGGGATCCTTCGCTTCGCTCAGGATGCCAGCCCCCTGATTCTTCTCACACCTTCAAGACGATGTGCGCCCTCCAAAAGGCCGAGGGGAAACGAAGACTTTCGCATTACGCCAGGCGCGGTCCTTCGCGTGGATTTCATCCGAGCCTAACCATGGCGGGTCCAAGAGATGATAAGATTCCTGTTCAGTCTTTCTTTGGCAGGGCACACTGACGCCGGTTCGAAATTCAGGTTGGACGGACCGGCACGCTGGTGGGCAACGAGGTTTCTCGATTATGAAGACCGCGTTTTTCATTTCGGCAGCGATTCTGGCCATGAGCGCCGGCATCCCGCTGGCGGGCGCTGCTCAGGACCAGGCGAGTGATCAAGGACCGCTCATTGTGGAAGTACAACCGAACGGGACACCGAAACTTTCACGTCTCAAGCCGGGCGACAGATTGGCGGGAGAGGTCAAGAACGGCGTGTATTCGGGAGAACGTGAGTTAATACCATCGGGCAGCCCGATTGAGTTGACCGTTTCCAGCATCGGGCGCCGGCGACGAGCACCCAGTGACCGTTGGCCGTGGGTGGTGCGATTGTTCGCCCCAAGGCGAACTCGTTGCCCGTCCACGCTTGCGGCTACGGTGCATCTCCCGGACGGGTCGAAGCGGCCGTTTTCGCTAACCTTCGTGTCCGCCACGCACGAGCTGGAATTGACCGCAAAGACGGAATCTCGGAAATCGAGGGCGAGCCGGTTGCCTGGGGGTAAGCACAAGTCGGGTCTTAATCCAACGCTCGTGCTTGAACTCGGGCGGCCCACCGATGAAGAGGCGCGGTCCGGTGACTTCGCGCCTATTGCGGCTACAGCAGGGGATGGCGTCACCGCCGGGACCGTTGCTCATGTGACGCTTCTGCGTGATCTGCGCGCCTCGAAGAGCCGCGCGGGGGACACGTTTATGTCGCGTTTGGCGGAGCCAGTGTCGCTGAACTCGGGAGTGGTCCTGCCGGAAGGCCTGTTGATACGGGGAAAAGTCGTCCGCAGCGTTGCGCCCCGCCGCCTCTGCCGTTCGGGGTCCCTGGCGGTGTCCTTCACAGAATTGATGCTTCCTTCCGGACGGAAAACTGTGATCTCAGCTTCGCCGTCGAGCGTTGTGGTCGACCGCACTTCCGGACTGCGGATGAACAACGAGGGTGAATTGAAGGGCGCAAGGCCGGGCAAGGTACACCTGCTTATTGATCTCGGGGTGACCGGAGGGATTTCCAAGGTCAGCGACGATTCGTTCCAGCTCGTCGTCGAGGCTCTGGTCTCGACCGCTACGGACGCATCGACGGCGGGCAGCGCCCGAATTGTGGCAGCGGTCTTTTCCGGAGTCTATATGCTCACGCGCCATGGACGGGACGTAACCCTGCCGCGCTATACCAACATTGAAATAACCTTTGATCGGCCGGCGGCGCTGGTGCCTGCCGCGCCATAAACGCTCACTCGACTCAGTCATCAGGATTGACGGCGTGGTGTAGCCTGGCGGAATTCGCTCCAGCCGGCTATTTGACGATGGTATCGAGGATACTCTGCAACGGCACACCCACGGGCCCGATGGGCTGCGGGTCGAAGGCGGTTCGCACCACCACCATATCGAGTGACGGCACCACGAAGCAGCGATTGGTGGCAAAGCCCATCATCGCGAAGGCGTCCTTGGGCGCATGGGGCCAGAGCGTGCCTGCGGTATTCACCCAAAAAGTGAATCCGTAGTCCGGGTTGATGTTCTGTGAGCTGCGCGTCGCCAGATCAATCCACCATTTCGGAACGATCTGTTTGCCCTGCCACACGCCGCCGTGCAGCAAGAGATAGCCCAGACGGGCGAAGTCGCGGGCGGAGAGATGGAGTCCGCTGTGCGGGTTGGTGTGCGGGCCGAGGTTGCCACCACCACCTTCCAGGTCCCAACCACCGTTCACTATGCCGATGGGCTGGAAGACCCGCGTCTTCATGAGGTCTCCGATCTCCTGGCCAGTGACATGGAAGAAAATCAGGGAGAGATGCGCAAAGGCGGCATCCGAGTAATCCCAGCCTTTGCCAGGGGAAGCATACAGCCGCGCTGCCGACTCTCCAAAGCGGTTCGGCTGCCGCCCTAAAGCGATTTCGAATTCGCCTCCCCCGTCGCTGACCTGGAATCCTTCAATGCCGTGGTCTTCGCCGGGGATGCCCGAGGTCATGCTCAGGAGGTGGCGGAGTTCGATCTTTTCTTTGGCGGCATCGCTGAGCGGAGAGCCTTCGGGGATGAACGAATAGGCTGGGGTGTCGAGGTCAATCTGCGCATCGTGGGGAAGCCGGTGGTGGCGGCTGTCGTCGAAAAGTAAGCCGAAAGCAATGCCGGTGGCTGATTTCGTGCAAGACCAGAGATCGAAAGTTGTCTGCGGCATGGCGTTGGCTCCCATCCATTCGCGCACCAGGTAGCCGTGCCGGATCACCAAGAGCTGCCAAGGGCCTCCGTAAAAGGTGAGATTCGTGCGGCCGACCCTGGCCAGCTTCTCGGGATCCATACCGCCCAGCCTGCGGACTTCCTCGTCCGTCTTGCAGCGCCTCCAACCACCCGCCAACTCGGATGGCGGGTAGTAGCTCTCGGCGGACGGTGAATCCTGTGCGCGGAGCCCGTTACCCTGGGTGGCCGGCAGTGCTCCGAGGACTCCTAAGCTGAGCATGAGAGCGATGAAAGTAACGCTCGGTTTTTTCATAACGACTTTATCCTTTGCGGAGTCTCAGGTCGTCGGCGCTAATGGGGGACGCCGTGCTGGTGCATGCGGCGGTGCAATTCCGCGCGGGCGTCGGCATAGACCTTGCGAATTCGTGCAAGATCCTCAGCCTCCGGCCGCGTGGCAAGCGTGTCGACATACAACTGGGCGCCATCGATAAGCTGGAGAAAATAGGTCGCAGCTTCCGGTGAAAAAAGTTCCCGCCCGGGAACCTGCACGTAGACCGGCGAAGTGTGGGCGGCAATCCTGAAACGCCACGAGGTGGTGGGGCCGCACTGCGAAGAGCATCGCGCGGCGAGCCATCCTGGGCCCTCCACTTTGATTTTTTCGCTCAGCTTGAGCATCCGGGCGCCGCCAGGCTCTTCCCGCGAAGCGACCACTTGGCCCTTGAAGATAACCTCCAGGCGATGAATCGGCACGAAGCACTGCGCTTCGGCAGCGACTTCGATGGTCCCACCGTTCGCTCCCAAAGTGATTTCGGCTCCGGGCGGACGTCCGTCGGCATGGAACATCAGCAGCGGTCCCGAAGTGGCGAACGTATTCCCCGCCCGCACGGCCTTGGCGAAGTTGGGAAAATTGAACTCTTCCGGGCCAAGATAAGCGTAAACGCGATTGGCGCCCGCCGGCATGTAGGCTCCCATTTTATCGGTCCCGGCCACAGCAGGCAGGCGGTGGCCGCAATTCAAGTAATGATACCAATCCAGGTAGCGCAGAGTTCTGAACTCCTCGATGACCTTGCTCTGCGTCACTTCATCATCTCGCGGCCAAATCTCAACAGCATCGATTTTGCCCAGCACAATGTCTGCGGCAATCTCGCCGGTGGGGTAAGGAAAGTGCACGGCCACGGCCAAGCCCTGCCGGCGGCGGCAGGCATCCGCCCAGTCGGCCATGCTGGTCCAGAGAGGATCACCGAGAAACGACTCGCTCGGACCGTCTGCCGAAAGAGGAAACACTGCATTCCCCTGAACGCCCTCGAGCCCGATGTGGCCGAGAATATGCTGCCGGTTCTCGGTGCCAACCCAGACCATGGAATCGCGATCCTGGGAAAGCAGAGGCCCGTAAGACAGGTCGCCCACATTGGTGAAGAGATCACCCCACTGAGCTGCCAACAGGTTGATGAGGTTCAACCCTTCGGCCTGAGCTTCCAGTAGAGCTGTTGTGGGTGAGAGGAAATGTGTGTGGGTGTCGGCCGTGACCCAACCCTGGGAGCGCAAATTGATGAAGCGAGGAATTTCCAAGGTTAATTCGCGCTGACCGGGGTGGATTTCAACCTTCTGGCGCACCGCCTGGTGTTCAAACCCCTTGGTCATTTCCACGTACGCTTCACCGGGTGGAAGTTCTATCTGAAACGTGCCGTCAACATAGGCAAACGACGTGTCCATCAATTTCACGTCGGCGCCGTAATCCTGGAACCATTGATCGTTAATTTCCGTGCGGTGTCCGTAGGGCGGTATGTAGCGGCCGTTCTTCGCACGAAACGCCAGGCGAACGGGTGTCGGCTGTTTGCTTTCCGCGTCGAGGACGCGGCAGTGCATCCATTGGCGGCCCGGGTCGATGATCTGGATACTTCCGCCGCCCTCCGCCGCCGGCACTTCGCGCTCAGGAACGACCTGTGAGAGTTCGTAGCGGTACAGCTTTCCGGTCTGGGCGTCGTTGAGGGTCAAGGTGGCGCCGGCGCTCGCGAACACCTCCGCATAAAGGTAGCGCGTCCCTGAGCTCACGCTCGTCTCCTCGCCCAAGCCTTTTGCGGCCACAGCCAGCCACGTCTCGGGCTCGAAATCGGGCAGGGCAAACACGCGGGCCACCATTCCGAGGTCCACATCCAGCTTCCAGCGCGATTCGTCTTCCGCGCCGGCTTCGGGCAAGCTGAACCGGTACAAAGCGCGTCGCTCGTAACGAAGCGGGTGCTCAGGGCGGTGGAAGATTGTCAGCCCGCAGATCACCAACGCGTGCTCGCCGCTCGCCTCGAATCGCACCGCGCGAAGCGCTCGCTCAGGCTCAGGGTTTTCCAGCGCGCACACCCAAACGATACCCTCGCTGGAGCCGCCCGTGTAACCGCCGCCGAGAGAAGTCTGAAGATTTCCCCAACCCATCGCATTGCGGAGAGGATCCGTGAGCTTCACTGCACGCATTCTGCCCTGCGGCACCGAGCCGAAACTGAGGTGCCCCCAGGGCTCCACCACGGCGTTGGTTTCAAATCGACGGCGAACAGTCAGGCCATTCGTCCCTCCATCGTCGTAGATCAGCGTGAGATCGGCTAAGCGTTCACCCACCCTTTGAAATACATCCTCCCCCGGACCGGGGTCCTCGTTCTGGTCAAAGTCGCAGAACGAAGCGAGGCAGAGGAATCGGGCCTTGAGTCCCAGGGGGATTTCCACTTTTGCGGCGGCGGTGGGCCCGGACTTGGCGCTCAGCACCACCCACGCTTTGCTCTGCAAATCTTCGGGACCCAACACAAACGGAATCCCGTGCAGGTCGCGCTTCCCACCGGGAACCCGAATCAGCGAGTCCTTCGCCGAGTCGCCCCCAATCATCCCCGCCCTTTCGCGAGTTCCGAATTCTCGCGAAGAACAGTTGAAGTAAGTGCTCAGGTCAATGGGAGTAAACTTGAGGCCAGAGGTGGCCGCGGGCGCCATCGGCGCCGAACGAGGCTTCCCGATGGCGCCGCCCTCCATCAAACTCATCGTCGGAGGGGCGGCACCGACCGTCAGCAAGAATTCCCGACGCGAAAATCCGGTTGTAGAGGCTCCTGATTTTTTGCGACTCATGCTCATGCTCCTTTCTTGGCCCTGCGTGTGGCCAATCTACTTCCCAGTATTGGTATTGTCAAATACCTTGCTTGCCATAGACACCGCCGCCGGCTCGCTGGACGGACTGCCAAAAGTAATGTCGGCGGCGGCGGCGTGAGAGTAAGATAGGTCTTTTCGATCGCTGGCCTGCGGGTGAAATGGCCGAGGATAGCCTTCATGAGAACCTCTGCTCTCGAACCTCTTCGATATCTCCGTCAGGATGAAATGAACGCGATCCACCAGGCTGCGCTGCAAATCCTGGAGCGCACCGGAATGTGGATCGATCACATCCAGGCCTTGGAATACCTTCGCGCGGCCGGTTGCCGGGTCGACATGGATTCCCGGATCGTGAAGTTTCCTCGTGAACAGGTGGAAGCCGCTCTGGCCCGCATGCGCCGCAATTTTCGGGATCCCGGCCGGTGGCCCAAACGCCTGTCGGTTCGCTACTCCCAGGTGCGTTTTGATGCTCAGCCTTTCCAGATTCACGAAGACTTCACGGTGAGCGGAGGCGGCTTCTGCTGTTTCATCTGGGATATGGCGGGCGAGCGGCGTTACGCCACGCTCCAGGATGTTCGCCAATCGTTGAAGCTTGCCGACCAACTGGATCAGATTGCCTATACCGGGCTTCCATGCTCAGCCCAAGATGTTCCCGTGGAGATCCGGCCCGTCGCGATGGCGGCCGAATTGGTGAAGGCCACACGCAAGTACGGTGGGATCGAGACCTTCCAGCGTAAGGACGTGGGCTATGTCACCCGGATCGGCGAGATTGTCGCCGGCGGCCGCGAGGCGCATCGGCGAAATCCGATCCTGGTGGGTTATGCCGAGGCGCGCACGCCCTTGTGCATCGACGCCGTGATGGCCGACGTGATGCTGGCGCATTTGGAACTCGGCTTGCCCCAGAGTCTCGACACCATGCCCAACGGCGGGGCTACCGCGCCAGTGAGTCCGCCGGCGGTGCTGGCGCTGGGGATCGCGGAGACTCTCGGCGGTTTGGTGTTAGGGTACGCCGTCGATCCTGATGCCACGATGACCGTGGATGTGACCCCCGGTTACTGCGACATGCGCGCCATGCAATTCCGCTGCGCGGGCGGGGAGCGCATGCCGCTGCTGGCGGCGCGTGTGCAGCTTATCTCCGAGTATTACGGCTGTCCCTCCGGTGCGCATGCCGGGAAGTCCGACGCGTGCGTGCCGGGCATCCAAGCGGCGGTGGAGAAATCCATTTCGATGTATGTGGCCGTGATGGCTGGGGCCATTGGCTTCGGCACGGTGGGCCAACTGGAGAATATGATCACCTTCTCACCGTTACAACTCGCGATCGACAATGAGATGGCCCGCTACGTGCGCTACTCCGTACGGGGCTTTGAGGTCAATGAAGAAACACTCGCGCTCGAAGTGATCCAGGAGTTAGGCCACGGCGGCCAGGCGTTTGACCACCCACACACGGTTCGAAACTTTCGCAAGCTGCAGATGCTCTCGCCCTACTTTGCCCTTTGCCCATGGGGCGTGGGAGACAGCCTGGATCGGGAGCGGTTCGAGAAGCGCGCCGCCGCGAAAGTGCAGCAGGCACTGGACGCAGAATGCGCTCCCGTTTTAACGCCTGATCAGGAAGCGGCCATTGACGAGGTCGTGCAAGAGGCGGCCATGGATTACAAAGTGCGATACCCGGTCTACTGAGGGTCACATAAAATCGTGACAGACTGACCCCCTCACCCGTCCGTCGGCTGACGGACACCCTCTCCCCCAAGGGGGCGAGGGCATAAACGCGGGTTATCCGGAGGTTTTTCATGCGTTCTCTTGAGAGAGTCCGAGGGCTCATCGCGGGCCAGCCCGTTGATCATCTTCCTGTCCAGCCGGTCATCATGATGTTCGCAGCGCAGCACATGGGCATTCCCTTCATCGATTACACTCGCGACGGGCGGCAAATGGCCGCCGCGCAGAGCAAGCTCGTTCATGACTTTGGCATCGATTGCCTGCTGACCTGCTCCGACCCGGCCCGCGAGGTGATCGACATCGCCGGGGAGGGCAGCATCAACTGGTACCAGGATCAGGGCCCGGCGATTTGCGAAGAACGAGCCGCGCTGCGGGAAAAGTCGAGGTTAAGCAGCTTCCGCGTTCCCGACCCGCTGGGCGGAGGCCGGATGCACGATCGGATCAAGGCCATTGAGATCATGCACCAGGAGTTCGGCGGCGAGGTCTCGATCGTGGGCTGGGTAGAAGGTCCGCTGGCGCTCGCCGCGGAGTTGCGCGGCTTGACTCGTGCCATGCTGGATTTCCTGGACGACCCCGCTTTCATGAAGGACTTGCTCGATTTCACGGCGGAAGTCGCCGTGCAATATGCGGAGGCGCAGATTCAGGGCGGCGCAGACACGATCGGTATGAGTGACGCCGCGGCCAGTATGATGGGGCCTCGGCACTACAGCGAGTTTCTGTTTCCGCGCCAACGGCGCGTCGTGGAATCCATTCGTCAGGCCCATCCGGAGGTCATCGTTCGGCTGCACATGTGTGGAAACACGGATCCCTTGATTTCCCAGATGAAGCAACTCCCGGTGCAAATCTTCGAACTGGATTCGCCCACCAACCTGGCTGCGGCACGCTCCTGCTTGGGACCGGACGCCGTAATTCTGGGCAACGTCTCAACCATCACGGAGATGTTGGAAGGAAGTCCCGATCAAGTTTATCAGGCATCCCGCCGATGCCATGAAATCGCCGGGAAGGCGCACATTGTCGGTACGGGCTGCGAGGTGCCGCCTGCGACCCCGCCGGAGAATTTGCACGCGATGGTCCGATATTCGCGACAGCATTCGCCCGAACACCGGCAGCGCGGTAGTGCCGCGCAGGGGCATATCGAGCGCGCTTAGCTCAATTGGCTTCCGGCGCCATCGAGACGAACCGTTGGTCGAGGGCTCGCTCGATTGCCCTGCTAAACGTATCCCAAGGGCAGCCGGAAGCCAAAGTCGCAGATTCGCAACCGGGAATCGACAGGTCTTCCTCCGCAGGCGGGGCAGAGAGGCTGAGCGGAGTCGCGCCTCGCATCTGTTCAAGGGTCTGGGCAAGGTACTGCGAGCGCACGAAGTATTTCGCGGTGCCAGGCTCCTGCCAAATTGAGAAGACGAGTGCGCCGCCGGGTGGCGTATCCTCCGGCTGATAGCCCGGCAGGCGCCAGGAGAGCCCCAGCATGCCTGATAGGTTCGAGAGGTTGGTATCGTGGCCCGACACGATCAAGACAGCATTTCCCGAACGGTCCAAGGCCCCGGTGGTGGCCTTGCCGGTGGCTGCCTGCTGCATCGACTGCAGGACGTGATAGAGCAAGTTGGATCCCCTGGCACGGGCAAGGTAGGAAGTCCGCCGCATCAAGTCAGCGTACACCGCGTGCAGCTCCAGAATCCGGAACAATGCATTCGCGTCGACGCGGCCCCAGCCCAGATCCTTATGTTGCATGCCTTCCGTGTATTCGAGGAGTAGATCCTCGCCGAGCGTTGACGCGACGCTCCACGGCTCGTTGAGCTGGACGCCCTTGTCCGTTACAGAAACCCTGATCCCATCCGGCGGTTCAAGCCGTTTTTGCGCTGCGCTTCCTTCTCCCACGAGCACGGACTCGAGAGTTTCAAAGGCGGCGCGGTGCATATCCCGGAAGCGGCCGGATGGGTCTGACAGACGCTCGCGCACCGCCTGAGCGGCGATTTCCCAATCCGGCTTTGCGAGACCGGCTTCTAGCGGGTCGAAAAGCGGGTCCTTGCTGCCGGGCGGTTGCGAGTGGGCTTCGACCGTGCAGCCTGGCAGCAAGCTTTCCGCCAAAGCCCTGCCGGTCTCGAGGGTGCGCTGGGCGGTATCCGCATAAACATAGACTCGGCTAGCGTCTGCGCATCCCTGTCGCCGCAGCAAACGCTCTTGCAAGAGCCACTCACGGTAGTAACTCCCCATAAGCAGCATGAGGGCTCGCCCATGCGGCGTGAGGTTGCCCGGGGGAACGCCCCAGGCCGGCCACGGCTCGCTTGAGTACTGGTTCAGACGGTCAGTTTTCCAAGTTGGTGAGCGCACTCCATGGCGGGTGATGATGACCACGTAACGGAGCGCAGGAGGGGAAGCAGCATTAGCAAATAGACCGGCGCCCAACGCACAGAGGATTAGAGCCAGCGATCGCTGAAGCCGTAAAGCGATCTCACGACTCAATCTACAAGCCTGCACACATGCTCGGGAGGCCGAGGGTTCCGACTCGTTGCGAGTCGGAACCCGAGACACAGCACAAGTCGCTCGAATTCTCATTTGCCGGCCGCGCTGTCCCAGTGGAAGCCAATCTCGTACGTGGGGTGGTAGAATTCGCGCTGGTTCATGTATTGCTTGCTGCCGTTGTAAAAGCCGAAGACTTCATCCGAAATATTGAGGACGGCGAACATGAGCGAGAGGCCGCCCTTCACCCGGACGCTGCCCTGCGAGTCGAGCTGCAAATGGGGGAATAAGTAGTTGTCACCATTGGGGCCGTTAATGCCGAAATTCGCGCCGTCCTGATAGTTGTATTGATAGATGCTGGCGCCGTTGTAAGTCATGCCATAGCGCAGGTTCAGGCGGCCACGCGTGTAGCTGGGGCTGATGTTCCACACGCTGGGCGATTGGCGGAGAAGCGCCGGGCTGTCGGACCGGCCCTGGAGGTCATGAGCGCGGGAGTCTGAGTACAGGTAGTTTGCCATGAGACCGAGCCCGCTCCAAACGCCAGGAAGAGACCGGTATTGCTGCTGATAGGCGGCCTCGAAGCCGGCGATCCAGGCGCTGCCGGCGTTGCCGGGCAGCTCCACGATGTAGCCGGCGAACTGCCCGGTGGTGGGATGCGTGGTAGACTCGATGATGGGGTCGGTGAGGTTCTTGTAGAAGACCCCCGCCGACAACATGCCGACGGATTTCAGATATCGCTCGTAGAGGAAGTCGAAGTTGTTGGCGTGCTCCGGCTTCAAGCCGGGATTTCCGATGCTATAGGTATAGGGGGCGGTGGTCGTGTCGATGGAGACGGCGGTGGTGAGGAACTGGGGATCGGGGCGGGCGAGTCCGCGGCCATAGACCACACGGATATTGGAACTGTCGTCCAAGCGCACCCGTACGGAGGCGCTGGGCAGAAAGTCGACGTAGGAACCGGTGAGGGGGACATTGACCGGCCCGCCGCTGGTAATCGGATTGTTGCAATTGCAGCTCAAGGTGTGCACCTGGGTGCCCTCGATGCGCAGGCCTGTGACCAGCCGCACGCGGCCGAGGTCGACGGTGTTCATGGCGTAGCCGGCGGAGACGCGCTCGACCATATCAAAGTTGTTGTTGTTGCCGCCATACGGCTGTCCGCTTTCACCTAAGCTGAACAGGCTGCCATCGTGGTTCACAAGCCCGGTGACGTTGAACCAGTCCGGGACCGGCCCATAGGGAGGATAGTCGTGGAAGTAGTAGTTGGGGTTTTTGAAGTTGCCCAGGAACTGAGTCATCAGCAGGGTGCCATTGGGGTTGAACTGGTCCTCCCAGGAGTCGTCAAACTTGTGCGCGTTGCGGACCTTGCCGCCAAATTGGAAGGTGGCGAAATGCGAACCCAGGTGGTAATACCTGGACACGTCAACTGAGCCCAGAAGATTAAGCTGCTCGGTCAGACCGTGCGAGTAGACCACATCCGCGAGCGCGTAATCATTGGTGTTGAGGACATCGTCGGGCCCTGGAGTGAAGCAATTGGGCGTCCACTGGGGAAGATAGATGTTGTGGGTGGCGGCGGCGTCGTACAGGCAATTGGTGGAGTTCGCCAAGGCGCCGATCGGCGAGTAATCCGCGCCGGGGTTGCCGCCCGAGGCATACTCGTCCGACCGGGATACAGCAGCTTCCCAGTGGATGAGGGTTGCCCCGAGCGTGTGTGATCCGGCAAGCGCCAGATTGCCGATGCCGTAATCCGGGGCGCGTTCGGACTGCTTGGCCCCGGGCGCACTGCCGTCATTCAAGGTAAATACCCATTTATTGCCGTAGTCCTTGAAATCGGAATAGAGGTAGTGGAGCGTAATCATTGAGTTATCATTAACTTTGTAGTCGGTACTTCCCCCAAAACCCCAGCGCGACCGTGTGTATTGGTACTCGCGGAGATCCATCGAGTCAAAATGCGGCGTCAGGCTGCCGTCAGGGTTTTGGACCGCGTCCGGGGTGGGCTCGATGTCGTCGATGCCGCGGCCATTGTAGTCGTAGGTGGCCTCGAAAATTGTGCCCAAGCGCTTTTGGGCGCCGAAACGATCGCCCACCGTAAAGTTGAACAGGTCCATGTGGCGGCCGCCCATGATGGGCGTATAACCGCCGATTCCACCCAGGCTAAACAGCGGCTTATCACCCGCCGTCTTGGTCACCAGGTTCACCGAGCCGCCGATTCCGTCCCCATCCTGATTGGCCTGGAGGGTCTTGTTCACGACCACCGCCGCGACCAGGTCGGCGGGGATGGTATCGAGCTTCACTTGGCGAACGGTGCCTTCCGGCGAGGGAGTATTGATGCCGTCAATAGTGGTGTTGGTGAGTTCGGGGGCAGTGCCGCGCACGTCGATATACTTGCCCTCTCCCTCATCGCGCTCGAGAGAGACGCCGGGGAGGCGGCCCGCAGCATCGGCGATGGTGGCATTAGGAAGGCTGGTGATCACTTCCGCCGGGATGACCTGAAGGATGTTGTCGGCGCTGCGTTCGATGTTGACGGCCTCAGCCACTGCATTCTCAGGCGTGGCCGTCACCGTAACTTCCTGTCGCGACGAGGCGACTTTCAGGGCAGCTTCCACCTCCGTCGTTTCGCCGGCTGTGACCCCGACCTTGGAGGTGTAAGGCGAGAAACCCACGTAAGAGACGGTCACCGTGTAAGTGGCGGGCTCGAGGTCAGTCAAGGTGAACGCGCCTCGGCTATCGGATACGCCCGTGGCTCCGCCTGGCTGCAGTTCCACCTGCGCCCCCTGGAGCACACTTCCCGAACTGTCCGTCACGCGTCCTTCGATCTTGCCGGTCTTAACCTGCCCGAGCATCGGAGACACAGTAAGACTGACGGCCGCGAGAAATAGAATCGGTATTAACCTCCGTCGGTGGCACATACACCACACCTCCCGCTGTTAAGATTCAGTCGATTGAAACTGGCGGATGAAACACTACCCCTTGGATCGGGGGCCACTTGATGAAATCAAGGACCCGCGAATCTCTCAAACCCTGGGGCATGGGTAAACTATCCCTGCCAAGCAAATCGGATATGAAGCTTGAGTTAAGAGAACATTAAATCGGCAAAGGCAAAGGTGCTCGCCTCGGTTCGAGGGAGGTGCCTTCCGCAATTAGGTCGCTACCCTTCACGCCTTCACCCCCGCGACAGCGGGCGGGACGCCCGCACTACGCCTCATACGCCCATCCCCTCGGCGGCCGGTCCTTTTTTTTCAATGACATACTGGCTTTGTTCCGGCGATTTTGAGGTTTCGGCGGCGTTTTCCTCTGCCGGACTTTCTGTCCCATCATTCGCCGGCTGGCGCAGACCCCTGCCGTTTCGGGTCTGCGTTTCCCGAAGGGAAGGCCGAGTTTGATCATCCTGCCCCGAATCGCAGACACTGAACGGCGTGTCTGCGCCAGCCCCCTCCCGCGGCGGTTGCCAATGCTCTCTGCTCAGTGTCAGGATAATCCTCACCTTCCGGTTGATCGAGCGGTCCAGCGCCGCTTCCTGCCGCAGCAGCATCTCCCAAGTCTCCCCCGTCGGAGCCGTAGGTGGTGGCGAGTTCCCGTTGCAAGGCGGCATACCGTTCGGGATCTTCGCCCAGGGCGCGCATGACGGCGGCTTCGTTTTCGGGCGCGGCATCACAGCCGTGCTTGAGAGCGTTCATGTTCATTCGCTCTTTTCCGGCCTCGCTGCGAGGCCCGGTGGAGCGCTGCGAATTGCGCCGAGCGGCGTCGAGCCGCTGGGGAGTGAGACAAGTAGATTTGAGTAGAGATATAGTAACTCCATGAATTGAAAGGTTGGGAGCAGGGGCGGCAGGCGAGCCGTCTCCACGCGAGGTGAGACAGACGTTCACAGCCCTTACAGCTTACCAGATGACTAGCCTCGTGTCAAATAGCAACGGACTACCGTAACTCCGTTGCCATCAGTGGGCAGGGCGAGCCCTACTCCCAACAAGCTGTAGGGGGACGGCTTGCCGTCCCCGCCGCAATAGTGTCCGGATCGCTCCGGGGGGCGACTGCCGATGCCAACCAGAACGACGAGGGTAGCATCAGTAGAATCAGCTTTGTCAGCTTCATCTTATCGCTCCCCCGCAACACCGTGGGTGGCGCAGATCCTAAAGCGTCCCCGCGGGACGGAACCGCACTACGGGGCGTGCCGGTGATGGAGGCAGAACCCGATCACTCTATGCGCTTGAGATTTGCCCTGTGGGCTACCCATTCTACTTAGAATTGTCCTCCGGCTGCGGCACGGCGTCAGGACGGTCCAGGAAGAAAATTACAACCTCCTCGAACACCTCTTTCCCTACGTTCACCGCACGGTGGACGCGATCGCTCGGCTCCGACCAATCCACCTCGCCCACAGTGATCTTGCTGGGCTGGGTTTCTCCCCCATCGCGGAACTCAATGTTGAGTAGATCCCCGCTTAAGACCACGGTCACCCTTTGAAAGGGGTCACGGTGCCAGGGTGTCGCCTCCCCCGGCAACAACCTTTGTCGCCGGACCAAGTAATTTCCACGATGGTGCAAGACCCGTTGATCTCCTGTCCGTTCCACGGGATTTCTCCATCCGCCTTTGCTGGATTTCTTTTACCCTGCCTGTTCCCCTTCTGGCAAGCCCGATTTAGTTCGCCAGCTTCGTGGGCTGGTGCCGGAACAAACCCGGAGGTCTAGGGAGACCTCAACGACCTGTGGAAGTACGACCCCGCAACAAACATATGGACCTGGATGAGCGGGTCAAACACAGCCGGCCAACTCGGGATCTATGGGACGCTGTGTACGGCCGCCCGCAGCGATGTCCCCGGCGCGCGGTGTTCGGCAGTCTGCTGGGCCGATCCTTCCGGAAATCTCTGGCTTTTCGGGGGATTGGACTTGCGTTTGTGGCCCAATGGAAAGTTCAATGACCTCTGGAAGTTCCAGCCTTAGAAGCACGACCTCTGTTCCAAGTCCGGAACTCTTCGCCCACAGGGCGTATGCATACTTCAGAATCTCACTCTGCGGTAATCTGCCGTAACCCCTTCGTTTACGCCTGCACGCCCTGAGACCGGAGGAGCACCAGACCGCCTCATGTGGTTTATCGGGCCGAATTTGTGGATGTACCCACTCATCCTAATTTCCGCGTACCGTCATGCAGGCGTAATGAGGGGCATCGAGCGGGGATTCCTAACCCCGACTCTTCAGATGTGGCGGGACTTCGGCTAGCGGAGCGAACTATTTCCTTGCGGCAGAGCAGGCTAGGGCTGTCCCCCTTCGTTTTCCACGACTCTTCCTCCATTTGAAGAGTCCGTTGTGGGGTCGTGCCGAGCAGTTGTATAAGCACTCCCGCCGCCGTACAGTGCCTCGCCACACCCACAACGCTACCAAGACGATCAGGCGGTCATGGCTCGAATAGTCTCTGCGGATAGATCCTAATCTTTGTAGACATTCAAGAGTTGCAGTCGTGTCGCCTGAAGGCGGTCCTCAATGATGGGAACGAAGCGCTTCAGAAGCTCATAACCCAACTTGTCGTCTTTTTGTGCTTTTTCCCGGAGGCACTTTCCATCCAGTGAGATGACCCGTGTGGCTGCTACCGTCCGGGCGGTGAACTTGTAGTGATAAGGGGGAGAAAGCCACGACCAACCCAGAATGTCACCGCCGTCGAGGGTCGAGATCGTCAGGGGTCCTCGATGGTCGGAAATTACCTGCAATGCCACCCTCCCGTTGCGAATCAGATAAAACTTGTCTGCTTCCTCACCTTCGCGAAAGATTACGTCGCCTTGGTCGAAGCGTACGTTACTTGCGCATCCCGCTAGAATCTGGAGAAGGCGTTCTTCCATGCCATGGAAAAAGGGATGCTCCGCCAGGATTGGTTGAAGTCCTTCCATATTAAGACCCTCCCCGTATAGGTTTTACAAACGATTTGAGTTTTTCCGGATCTCTAGGTATCTCGCCCATCGCGTTCTTGGGCAATCCACCCCAAAACAATACGGCTTGCCCGCTGCACGGCTTTGCCTACGTGAGCCTGGACTTCAAAAGACATTTCACTTGAGAAAGTGACTGGATCGAGGACAGGAATCGCCAAGATGCGAACCTGCCGTGGAAAACCGATTTCAAGCGTGCGCATGATCTCGATAATCTCGCCCAGGCCAACAAAGTGTGGGCTGGGCGCGCCAGCTTCAACCATGGCACTGACGCTGATTTCCCGGATCTTCGACAAGCCAAAGTTCTCGGGAACGTAGCTGTCAATCAAAAGCACCTTATCCCGATCCACAAATGAGTCCAGTAACGCCAGACCAAAAACCGCTGTCGATTGAACTTCGACTTCGTCGGGAAAGACGGCTGCGAGCCTTTCGGCAACGCGGATCCCCACGGCGTCATCCTTCAGCAAATCGTTCCCGAGTCCCAGCACCAGAATGGGTGGTGGGGGTGAGGGGCTTTCTCCTGGCGATCGCAAACCGGTCCTCTCGTCATTACGGGTTGCTTCACATACGATTCCTGAGGCAGCCTTCATCGCGAAACCGTCCGCAAGAGATTTCCGGCAGCGTCACGGATGGAGATTTTGAGCGACACCGCACCGGGAAGCGCGTGGGTTCCGCACCCGTGGCACGGGTCGTAAGCTCGGAATGCCATCTCCACCATGTTGAGGAGTCCCTGATCGTCGGCCTTCGATGCGTCCAGGAGAGCGCGTGCGACTTTGTCAACCGAGAGGGCGATTCGTGCCGCATTGTTTTGTGTGGCGACAATCAAATTCGCCCGCGTGATGAGCCCGGCGTCATCGGTTTCATAATGGTGGAAGAGTGTCCCGCGTGGCGCCTCGACCACGCCCATGCCAACTTTGGGGATCTCCGTGGGGAGCGTCCGCACTCTCTGGTCCACGATCTCGGGGTCGCTCGCGAGTTCCAGAAATCGTTCCGCGGCGTAAATCATCTCCACGATTCTCGCCCAGTGATTCGCCAGGGTATGATGAACGGGTTTGCCGCCCAGCACAGCATAGAGCTGCGAGTACGCCTCTTGCGCGCGCGGAGTCGCCATGCCATTTGCGGCGTTGAGCCGCGCGAGCGGCGCGACGCTGTAGATGCCGGATTCTGCGCCATCCACAAATCCTTTCCAGCCGATTTTTTTCAGAAAGGGGAACTTAATGTAACTCCACGGTTCAACATGCTCCTCAATGGCATCCAAGTATTCGCACGCCGTAAAGCTCCCGAACTCCTTTCCCTCCGGGTCGACAATTCGAATTCGTCCATCGTAAAAATTGACGCGATTCTTCTCGTCGACCATTCCCATGTAGTAGGTGCGGTGGGTATACATTTCTGAGGTGATGGTCGCGACGTATTCTTGATTCTGCAGAACGATGTCCTCGAATTTGGCCAGGGTGAATAGGGCAAAATCCAAACCCTTTTTTGCTGTTTCGACAAATCTCGGCTGGTCGGCTGGGTTCAACGGCTTTGCCACCCCGCCCGGCAACCCGAAGACCGGGTGAATGGCTTTGCCTCCGAGGTAAGTCATGAGTTCACGAAGTTCCTTGCGCATGGCGATGACGCTTCGACCTACCTCCACACCCACCTTGCCCAGAACACCCAAGATATTTCGTTCGGCCTTCGGGGCGGTAGGACCAACGATGAAATCCGGACCGCCCAGGAAGAAGAAATGAAGCGCATGGTCTTCGAGCATGAAGATGCTGTAAAGCATCTCACGCAGCATTTTGGCAGCGGGCGGAGGATCGACTTGAAAGAGGGCATCGAGGGCTTTGGTGCTCGCCATGTGATGCGCAGTAGGACACACACCGCAAATGCGCGAGGTAATCTGTGGCATTTCCTCGGCAGGCCGCCCCACCGCAAATTGTTCGAAACCCCGAAGCTCCGGGACTTGGAAGTAGGCGCGGCTCACCTTGCCGTCGTCGCCAAGGAAGATTTCAATCTTGCCGTGGCCCTCCAGCCTGGTGATGGGGTCGATGGTAATCTTCTGAGCCATGATGCACCTCTAGACAGTTTGACGCTTGCGCTCCAGGTATGATGCCGGCGCACTGTAGCGATAAAACGTTCCCGCGGGGTCTGGTAAACCCTCGAAGGCTTTGGCCAGGGCCTTCTCATCCGTAGTATCCACAATTGAGGCCACGGCCGAGAGCGCCTTGGCGCCATAATCGCGAACTCGCTCGAGCGGCCCGAAGCAACCTGTGCAGGGCATTCCGCCATGGACGCAGAGCGCCTCGCAGCCACCGCGGGTTACGGGCCCGAGACACATAATGCCTTGCGCAAGTAAACACTTGCCGCGTTCGGGTATGACTTGGTGGACTCGCTTCAACTGACTGACCAGGAGTTTTTCCGGCTTGGTGGAATTTAAGTCGCACTCGTAACAGAGTGCGCGGTCACCTGCCAGCACAGCTCCTTTTTCGGGCAATTGGCCCTGAAGGATTGCTTCGATAGCCCGTAGGGTGATCTTCGGCGTAGGTGGGCAGCCAGGGATGTAGTAGTCCACGTCAATGACGTCGTCGAGGGCTTTCACCATGTCATAAAACTCGGGCAACTCCAGTTCGCCTTCCTGGACTCGAGTGTGCTGTTGAGGGCGATTGGCAGCGCCATCGCTATTGGACGGGGCTTGGCGATAGACGTAATCGAGAATGGCTTCCTTCTCGGTTAGGTTGGCGAGGCCCGGTATTCCGCCCTGATACGCGCACGCTCCATAAGCAATGACCATCTTCGATTTCCGGC
>Ga0326727_10007332_pt1 | contig 29247 bp, 18 predicted proteins | sample MB2enrmetagenome_FD_207643 | JGI IMG/M metagenome (GOLD analysis project Ga0326727, IMG submission 207643) | Lab enriched peat soil microbial communities from McLean, Ithaca, NY, United States - MB29MY | ecosystem: Environmental > Terrestrial > Soil > Wetlands > Peat | place: USA: New York... | reverse complement strand
AATCGAAAGCTCCAGCGTCTTTCGCCCGCCCAGATAACTCTCAATGAGCTCTTTCCAGCCCCGCCGGATTTCCTGGGGAACTTTCGCGTATCCATATCCCGGAAGATCCACGAAATGATACCGGCCATCCACGCGATAGAAATTGACCCCCTGGGTCCGGCCCGGCGTCGCACTGGTGAAGGCCAGCCCTTCGTGGCCCACCAGCGCGTTCAACAACGTGGATTTGCCCACGTTGCTGCGGCCGAGAAACGCGATCTCCGGCAGACTCGCCACCGGAAACTGCTCCGGCCTCACCGCGCTTACCAGGAATTCAGCTTCCATCCATGAGTGGCAAAGAGCAGAGGGACGCGTTGAGCGCCGCTCGCTTTAGTGCAGCTCCCTCGCCTAGTGAATACCCGTCTCTTCGCCCGGCCGCGCCATTTCCACCGCGGGCGTGTTCGCGGCCAGCGGAAGCGCCACGATTTCCCGCTCCAGCGCGATCTTCAGCACCTCGTCCATTGAGCTGACGAGATGCAGCTTCATGTCGTTGCGGATCGCTTCCGGAATATCCGGGAAATCCTTCTCATTATCCTTCGGCAGAATCACTTCCCGAATTGAGTGCCGGTGCGCTGCCAATAGCTTTTCTTTCAGTCCGCCGATCGGCAGCACTCTGCCGCGCACCGTAATTTCACCGGTCATCGCCAGGTCATAGCGCACCGGGATGCCCGTCAGCGCGCTGCAGATGCTGGTGGCGATGGTGATTCCCGCCGATGGCCCGTCCTTGGGTATCGCGCCCTCGGGCACGTGCACGTGAATGTCCAGCGTGCGGTAAAAATCGCGCGGCAGGCCCATTAGGTGGGCGCGCGAACGCACGTAGCTCATCGCCGCCTGTGCCGATTCCGTCATCACGTCGCCGAGTTTGCCGGTGCTGGTCAGCTTGCCGCGGCCTTCCATCACCGCCGCTTCCGTGGTCAATATCGATCCGCCAACCTCGGTCCATGCCAGCCCGATCGTGGCGCCCACCTCGTTCTGCTTGTCGGTGGCCAGATCGCGGAATTTCCATGGGCCCAGGAAGTCCATCACCGTCTTCTCGTCGAGAACGGCCTTTGGGGGCTTCTTCTTGTCGCCCTCTACAAGCTTGCGGGCCACCTTGCGGCACACATTGCCGATTTCGCGTTCCAGATTACGCACGCCCGATTCCCGCGTGTAGTTCTGAATCAGCGCCTGCAGGCCCGCATCGGTAAAGTCGACCCCGGCCTCGACGCCGGTCTCCTTCCTCTGCTTGCGAACCAAAAACCGTTTGGCGATTTCCAGCTTCTCCAGTTCGGTGTAGCCGGAGAGACGAATCACTTCCATGCGATCCTGCAAAGCCGGCGGGACCGTGTGTATCACATTCGCAGTGGCGATGAAAAACACCTGGCTGAGGTCGTATTCGACGTCAAGGTAATGATCCATGAACATGAAGTTCTGTTCGGGATCCAGAACCTCGAGCAGCGCGGCCGACGGATCGCCACGGAAATCGGTGGACATCTTGTCCACTTCATCCAGCATGAACACGGGATTGCGCGTTCCCGCCTTCTTCATCATCTGCAGAATCTGGCCGGGCAGCGCTCCAATGTACGTGCGGCGATGGCCGCGCACTTCGGCTTCGTCGCGCACGCCGCCCAGTGAAAGCCGCACGAACTTGCGCCCGGTGGCCTTGGCGATGGACATTCCCAGCGAGGTTTTGCCCACGCCCGGAGGTCCCACAAAGCAGAGGATGGATCCCTTCGGATTCTTCACCAGCCTTCGCACGGCCAGGAATTCGAGAATGCGCTCCTTGATTTTTTCCAGGCCGTAGTGATCCGATTCCAGGACTTCGCGCGCATACTTCAGATCGCGAATTTCTTTCGACTTCTTCTTCCATGGCACCGCCAGCATCCAGTCAAGGTAGTTGCGCGATACAGTGGATTCAGCCGACATCGGCGGCATGTTTTCCAGACGCTTCAGCTCGGCCATGGCCTTTTCGAAAGCGTCCTTCGACATTCCCGCCGTTTCGATCTTCTTCTTCAGCTCGTCGATCTCGCTCTTCTCGCCGCGGCCCAGTTCCTTCTGAATGGCCTTGATCTTCTCGTTGAGATAGTATTCCTTCTGCGCCTTTTCCATCTGGCGCTTCACGCGGCCCTGAATCGTGCGGTCGACGTTGAGCTTCTCAATCTCGATGTCCAGCAACTCGGCCACTCGCGTCAGCCGGTCCACCGGGTCGAAGATTTCCAGCAGTTCCTGCTTCTCTTCGATAGTCAGCGGAAGGTTGGCGCCAACAGTGTCGGCCAGTTTGCCGGGCTCGTCCACGCGGACCGCCGCGATCATCGTTTCGTAGTTCAGATTCTGACTGAGCTTTACGTACTGCTCAAACAGATTCGTGACGCGCCCGACCAGCGATTCCAGTTGCGCGCCCGGGTCCACCTTATAGTGGAAGGTCTTGATGGTGGCGCGGAAGAAGCCTTCTTCCTCATTCACCGAGACGACCTTGCCCCGCTCCACGCCTTCCACCAGCACCTTGATGTTCCCGTCGGGCAGCTTCAGGCTTTGCACGATGCTCGCAACGGTGCCGACGCTGTAGATCTCGTCTGGCCGCGGTTCGTCGACGGAAGCGTCGTGCTGCGTGGCCAGGAAGATCTTCTTGTCCGACGCCAGAGCTTCTTCCAGAGCGCGCACGCTCGATTCGCGGCCCACCACGAACGGCGTCATCATATACGGGAAAATAACCACGTCCCGTATGGGCATCATCGGCAACCGCCGCGTGTCGGATTTTTCCTTCGATGTCAGCATGGGATAAAAACAGTCAGGGAGACCCGGGAGTCAGGCCCGGCGGGATGCTTCTATGATTCTATCTGAAACGCTGCGTCAGGCGGCGGGATTCCCGTCAGCCCGCCTTCTCCAGCAACTGCACGTTAATCTTCCTTGAATGTACCATCTCTTTAGTAACCAGGAACTCGCGAACTTTTTTGTATGAAGGGAGATAGTACATCAGGTCGAGCATCAAATCTTCGAGGATCATCCGCAAACCGCGAGCGCCGACCTTGCGCTCCAGGGCGAGACTCGCAATTGCCTCCAGCGCGTCATCGCTAAACTTCAGTCTAACATTCTCAAAATCAAAAAGCTTCTGGTACTGCCGTATGATGGCGTTCTTGGGCTTGGTCAGAATCTGCACCAGCGCGTTCTGGTTGAGGTCCTCCAGAACGCCCACCACCGGCATACGGCCGATGAACTCCGGAATGAAGCCGAACTTGATCAGGTCCACCGGCTGCATCTGCTCCAGCAGCGCGGTATCGCGGCGAGGGCCCGTATTCCGCCGGTTTTCCAGGCCTTCGTCCGGCGCGACGAATCCCATGGTCCGGGTGCCCACGCGGCGGGAAACGATTTTCTCCAGCCCCACGAATGCTCCGCCGCAGATGAACAGGATGTTGCTGGTGTCCACCGGCGTGAATTCCTGGTGCGGATGCTTGCGCCCGCCCTGCGGCGGCACATTGGCGATGGTGCCTTCCAGAATCTTCAGCAGCGCCTGCTGGACGCCTTCTCCCGAAACGTCGCGGGTGATGGATGGATTCTCGTCCTTGCGGCCGATCTTGTCGATCTCGTCAATATAGATGATTCCCTGCTGGCAGCGCTGCACGTCCCAGTCGGAGTTCTGCAGCAGCCGCAGGATGATGTTCTCGACGTCTTCGCCCACGTAGCCGGCTTCAGTCAGCGTGGTGGCATCGACGATAGCGAACGGTACGTCCAGTATCCGCGCAAGTGTCTGCGCCAGCAGAGTCTTACCAGTACCAGTCGGGCCAATCAGCAGGATGTTCGATTTTGACAGCTCCACTTCGGCGCCGCGCTGCTTGTTCATTTGCACACGCTTGTAGTGGTTGTAGACCGCGACCGCCAGCTTCTTCTTGGTGCCGTCCTGCCCGATGACGTACTGGTCCAGGTATTCCTTTAATTCCAGCGGCTTGGGAAGCTTATGAGGCGTGCCGTAGGGCTGCTCATGCCGGTCATCCTCAAGAATCGAGTTGCAGACCGATATGCATTCGTCGCAAATGTAGGCGCGCGGGTAATCGCTGGGGGAGGAAATCAGCTTCCCAACAACGTCCTGGCTTTTATGGCAGAAGGAGCAGCGGAGCGAGTCGTCGGAACCGGCACGTTTCACGCAGTAATCTCCGGAGAGGCTGGATCTCAGCGGTGACCCGATTACACTCTCTGAGCCTCTATTATAGCAGTGAACCTGATCCTGTTCCCCCGGAATTCCGGGGAGATGCTATGGTTAGATTCGCCTGGTACTAAGGGTACCAAAGGACCATTCAGGCGCTTCCCCTGGTCTAAGGTTGCCGATTGCGAAGTACGACGCCGGCATTAGTGAAACTGTAACTGTGAGCCATCCAACGGTCGGTGGGTTCGAAATCTAACCTACTCAGCAGAAACGTCAGTGTGAGGACTACGCATATAAACCGGCAGAGTCAGAAAATACACCTGGTTCCTCAAAACCCTGGAATGTTTCGACAGGATTGTTCCGATATACCCGTCATGAGACGTGCTGCCAAACTCTTCTCTTTTGTCCCGCTGTGGTGTGACCGCCGGGGCCAGGACCTTATCGAATACGCGTTGATGGCCGGTTTTGTTGCAGTAGCGGCCGGAGCGATAATGCCCAACGTCGCCAGCAGCATCAGTACCATCTTTTCGGAGATTGGCAGCGTGATGAGTTCGGCGGCGAACCAGGGAAGCTAATAACTCATCGTTTGCAGGCGGCGAATCCTCCTGGGTCCGGCCCGGTATGGTATGTTCGCCTGCAGACGATGAAAACTCTGGCGACGTTGGCCATCGCGGCGGCGGCCTTCTTCCTACAGTCCCCCGCACAAACAAAATCCGGGGATGACGAGCAACTTGCTGAGCTTCGCAATCTTGGCAAAGCCTTCTACGAGAACCCCACCACCAAACAGGAAGCGGTCGACACGTTTCGGAAAGCGCTGGCTCTTGCGCCCGATTCGGCACGGGAGCGGTTGAATTACGGGCTCGCGCTGTTGCGCAACGGCAATACCGAAGAGGGCACGGCCGAGCTGAAGAAGGTGCAGAAGCAGGACCCGAGCATTCCGCACACCTGGTTTAATCTGGGCATCGTCTATAAGAAAGACGGCGACGTCAAAGACGCTCTTGTCCAGCTCCTGCAAATGGAAAACCTGGTTCCGGATGAACCGGTGACTCACTACAACGTGGGCGCACTGTACAAGCAGATCGGGAATACCGCCGAAGCTATTAAGGAGTTCGAAACGGCCGCCAGGCTCGACGGCAATTTTGCCGCACCGCGTTTCCAGATCTTTGACTTGTACCGGCAGGCGGCCGCGATGGACAAGGCCAAGGCTGCACTGGCGCAATTCCAGGAGGTGAAAAAGAGGCAGGAGGCATCAGACTCCGGTTCGGAAGACGTGAGCTGGTCGTATTATGCCGAAGTCTACGACCCTGCGCCGTCGGAGCCAGTGAGGGAAGCGCCACCTGCAGCCGATTTGAGATTCACGCGGAAGGAATTGCCGGGCAAAATCGATCCGGCCACTGCAGGCATGCTGGTGCTCGATACCCGGGATGACGGTCACGCGGACCTGTTGGTCTGGTCAAGTGCCGGAGTGCACTTGTATCGCGATGGCGCCGAATCTGCGCAGCCCGCTTTCGCGGATCTGAAGGACGTGATCTCCATCGCCGCGGGAGATTACGACAACGACGGTTTCGCGGATCTGTGCGTGATCACTGCAACCGGGCCGGCGCTCTATCGCAACGATAAAGGCGTGTTTCAGAAAGATGCGGCGAAGCTCCCCGCGGGCCATTTCACGAAAGCGCTTTGGATCGATTACGACCACGACTACGATCTCGACCTGATGCTGTTCGGCGACAAGCCGATGCTGCTGCGCAACGATGGAGCGAACGGCTGGGAGGATCGCACGAAGGATTTCCCGTTTGCCGCGGGCTCGCCGTTGGACGCTGTTTCGTTCCGGTTGGTGCATGACACCAAGGGCTTCGACGTGGTGGTGTCGTACCGGGATCACGCGGGCGTTCTGTATCGCGACCTGCTCGGCGGCATTTATCGCGCTCAGGAGTTGCCGGCGCTCCCTGCGGGTGCAACAAGCCTCACGGCCACCGACTTGAACAACGACCAAAGCCTGGACATCCTGTATCGCGATGCCGGTGGCGTCGAGCTCTTAGAGAACACGGGAACGCAGTTGAAGCCGGCCCGCCGAGTCCTGGACAGGAACGCCCCGTTTGTCCTGGCCGATTTCACTAACCGGGGCCGGGAGGAAGCGTCGGGCGTGACTGCCGACGCCGTGGCTCTCGCCGCCGCCGATTTCAACCGCGACAGTCTAACCGACGCGGCGGTGGTGACCCGTGCCGGCGATGTCCGGTTGCTCATGAACGAAACGCCGCTGAAAGCCAACTGGCTGGCGATCCATCTGGAGGGCGTGAAAAATCTGAAAGCGGGTGGCCCGGGGACGGAAGTGGAAGTGAAATCGGGCACGCTGTATCAGAAGAAGTTGTACACGGACGCGCCACTGATCTTCGGCCTGGATGGACACAAACAGATCGACACCGTGCGCATCACGTGGCCGAGCGGCCTGATCCAGAATGAAATGCAGCAGCCGATCGACAAGGTGCTGACCATCAAAGAAGCCCCGCGCCTCTCTGGTTCGTGCCCCATGATCTACACGTGGGACGGTTCCGGGTTCCGTTTCATCACTGACGTGCTCGGTGTTGCGCCGCTGGGCGCCAGCTCCGGTGACGGCAGCTATTTCCCGGTGGATCACCGCGAATACATTCAGATCCCGAGCAATGCGATGATGCCCGTGAATGGCCGGTATCAGGTCCGCATCACCGAGGAGCTGAGCGAGGTCTCGTATCTGGACCAGGTGCGCCTGATGGCTGTCGACCATCCCGCCTCGACCGAAATCTTCACAAACTCCAAATGGAAGAGCCCGCCGTTCCCCGAGTTCCGTTTGTTCGGCGTCAAGCGCCGCGTGTATCCGGTGAGCGCTCGCGACGATCAGGGACGCGATGTACGCGACGCGCTGTTGCGCCGCGACGGCGAATATGTGAACGGGTTCGAACGAACCTATGCGGGCGTGGCGAAGGAACACGCGCTCGATCTCGACTTCGGCAACGCCGCGCCGGACAATCGCGCCGTCCTGGTGCTGAACGGATGGGTGGACTGGGCCGACGGCAGCACTTTCCTTGCGGCATCGCAGGGCGGTGGAGGATTGATCCCGCCCTACCTGCAGGTGAAAGATGCGCAGGGACGATGGAAGACCGTCATCGAAGACATGGGCATGCCGTCGGGCAAGACGAAGACCATCGCCGTCGATCTGAAATTCCTCTCGGCTTCACGCGAGGTGCGCATCGTCACCAGCTTGTGCGTGTACTGGGATGAGATTTTCCTCGGAGAAGACGCTAACGCGCCGGAGGTACGTCTGACCGCCCTCGATGCCGGCACGGCCACGCTCGGCTTCCATGGCTTCTCGCATCCCACCATCGATCCGCGGCGCCTGCATCCGGAGGCGTTCGATTATCAGAATGCGGCGGCGGTATCGAACTGGAATCCCACGCCGGGCTTGTACACGCGTTACGGCGACGTGCGCGAGTTGGTATCCGCGATGGACGACAAGCTGGTGGTGATGGGCTCGGGCGACGAGTTGCGGCTGGAGTTCGGCGCAGCTTCGTTGCCTCCGTTGCCCGCCGGCTGGACCCGCGATTTCCTGCTTCTGGTGGACGGATGGGCCAAGGACCGCGACGCCAACACCGCGTTCTCTCAGACCGTTGGGCCGCTGCCGTTCCACGCGATGTCGAGCTATCCGTATCCGGCGGGCGAACACTATCCCAGCGACGCGGAGCACGAAGCGTATCGGAAGGAATACAACACACGTCCTGCACTGAAGCTTATGCGGCCCCTGGTAGCGGCGGCGCATTGATAGCGATTCCCTACAGCTGTAACAATTTCATCACCCGTTTGCGCGTGGCCTGCTAGAATCCGTTGGAGGAGAAACTCATGAAGCTCAAGCACGTAGCGGTGATCTTATTGTTTTCCGGCGTACTGTTCGGCGCCAACGACGCGGTGCGACGCCTGCATGACTCGGCCGAGGTGATTTCGGAGGTCATGGGCACGCCGGACAAAGCCATTCCTCAGGACCTGTTCGACAAAGCGGAATGCCTGGTGGTTGTGCCAGGCGTGAAGAAAGCGGCGTTCATCGTGGGCGCGAAATTCGGACGCGGCTTCATTTCGTGCCGCCACCGCGATACAGGCGGATGGTCCGCTCCGGCGGCAGTGCGGGTGGAAGGCGGAAGCTTCGGATTTCAGATTGGCGCGTCGGAAACCGACGTCATCATGGCCGTCATGAACCGGCGGGGCGCGGAGAAGCTGTTGGAGAGCAAGTTCACGGTGGGCGCGGACGCGTCAGTTGCGGCGGGCCCGGTGGGGCGGGCCACATCGGCGGACACCGACGCGCTGATGCAGGCGGAGATTCTGACGTGGTCGCGGGCGCGCGGTGTGTTCGCCGGAATCGCCCTGAACGGCGCTACTCTGCGTCCCGATGACGACTCGAACAAAGACCTCTACGGCACGGTGACGTCGAACCGCGAGATCATCGAACACGGGACGCCACCGGCCGGCGCCGCCGAGTTACTGGATGTGTTGAACAAATACTCCAGCCACAAGGGCTAGGCCGCTATCGCGAGAAGAAGCTGGCAACCGGAGCGGGCGGATCGGATTTGCGAATCGCCCGCCACAGCACCGCATTGAGCGCATCGTCGTCGTTTTCGTCCGCTTCCCGGAAATCCATGGCCGCATCTTCCGCGGCCGAGACACCCGCGGTTGCAGTGGGATTTCGTTCGTCCAGCGGCGTGCGCGGCTTTTCGGCCTGCCATGGATCCAGCACCGGATCCTTTGCGAACGAAGCAAACATGGGCGTGGCGCCGGCATCGTAATGCGTCATCGGATTCAGCCCCAGAATCAGTTCCATCGTGCGCAGCACGGAAGTTGTGTTGTACAGGGTGCTGTCAATCGTGCCGTGCCTTGTGTAGGGTGAGACGACATACGCAGGGGAACGGTGCGAATCGACGTGGTCCGGCCCGTTTTGCGCATCGTCCTCCAGAATAAAGATCGCCGTACTCGCCCAGAAACGGCTCTTCGAAACAGCTTCCACCAGCATGCCCACCGCGTAATCGTTGTCCGCTACCAATGCGAACGGCTTCAGCTTACCTGGGCGCACGCCGTACGTGTGGTCGTTGCCCAGACGCATGAGCATGAGCCGCGGCATCTCGCCCGTTTTTTCGAACTCGGCGAGATCGGCGAGAAACACCTTCACGCGATCAACATCGGGATAATCGAGATCGAAGCTGCGGTACTTCATGTTGGTGACGCCTGCCAATGCGGGATCGCGAACAGACTTGACCTGCGTGCCATCGGGAGCGGGAGTGTCCAGGTTCTCCACCCAATAACCGTAGTTGCGCATGGTGATGTCGTGCGCGGCGGCGTTGGTCCACAGATATCCGGCCGGAGGCAACGCGGCTGGCTCGCCTCCTTCGAAATCGTAGACCTTGCGGCGGCTCGCGTATTCGCTGGGCCACATCTTCTGCACGTAGTCGTTGGCGATGGCTGCGGTGCTCCAGTTATGCCCGTCCGCGCTGACATCGGCGTTCACGTAGAAATTGTCCAGCAGCACGAAATCGCGCGCCAGCTTGTGCTGATTGGGCGTTATCTTTTCGCCGAAGAGCGTCAGCGACGGGTCGCAATTGCCTTTGCCCATATCGCCGAGCACCTGGTCCCAGGAGCGATTTTCTTTGACGATGTAGATGACATGCTTGATGGGCGAGGTGTCGCCGGGCACGCTCGGAATCGGATTGCCTTCGGGCGCGGGAACGCCGTCGAGCTTGCTGTCATCGTAGGGCGAGTTGGCCAGCGTCTGCCGCGTGTATGCGGCCAATACGGCCTCATCGAACGGGGCAATGAACGACGCCGTGCCAGTCTGAATGTGGGCGACGTATTGCGTGTCTCCAGCCGCCATGAGTTGCATATGGCTGAGGAACGGGTTCGGCCCCTTGGGGTTCGGATAACTGCGGACGCCTTTGCCGTTGATGGCCACCAGCGTGCCGTCGGGGAGCACATGCGCGCCGGTCGGATACCAGCCCACCGGAACAAAACCCAGCACACGTGTTTGTGCTTCACCGATGTCGGCGACCGCCACGGCGTTTGCGTCCGAACAAACCACATAGAGCCGCTTCCGATCCGGGCTCAGCGCGAGAGCGGATGGCGTCATGCCGAGTGGATGACGGGGCGTCATCGCAACATTGATGGTTTCGATGTTGGTAACGCCGCTTTCGCCCACACCGAGCACGTAGACGTTATTCGTGTTGGCCGCGGACACAAACAAGCGCGCCGTCCACGGTGTGGATTCCTGCGTTGCATCGTCGTCGCCTTCAGGCTTGTCCGGTTTACGGTCGCTCCAAACGATGTCGGTGGGGTGCGCACCGAGCCGCACGGTGTTCAGAAGCGATCCATTGGAGGTCTTCAATCGCTGCAGCGTGCCGTCGGCCCAACTGGTGACGAAGAATGAATCGCCATCGGGCTGAAAGAGGATACGGTACGGGCGGCGGCCGGTCTTGAAGCGGTCGATAACTCGGCCCGATTGCGGGTTCACCACCAGCACCGAATCGTGAAAAATGTCGGCAGCGTAGAGCAGGCGGCCGTCGGGAGACGTGGCGACATCGCCGATGAAATCCTCTTTGCCGGGATGCTCGATGAGCTGGAAAGTGCGGCCAGCCTTGATAGAACCATCGGCGCCGAAGGCGAATTCGTATATCGCCGCGCGCGAACCGCCACCCACCCACAGCGTGTGTCCATCCGGTGAGAAGGTCAATCCAAGCCACGCGTCGTCCACGGGTATTCGGCTCAATTCGCGTTGCACGCCGACATCCAGCACGCTCAGCGATGGCGGATTGTACCCGCCGTTCATCACCACCAGATACTTGCCGTCTTTGGACAACGCGCAGGACATCGGGAACGTATCCAGCGAAACCTGTTTCCCGGCCGGCCGCAAGCGCCACCCGCTGTTCAGCAGAAAGCTGCCGTCGGGCTGCGGGCCCACTTGTTCGCGCGGCACGGTCTGTGAGCAGAGAGTCAGCGCAAGGACGAGAATGGCGGCAAGGTATGTAAATCGCACGGTGAGAACTCGTCTCTCAGGATAGCCGAGCCGTTGCAGGTTACCGCAGTAACACTCGCTTCCCGGTGCGAGCCGATTCCCGCGCGGCAACCAGAATCTCAGTGACGATCATGTTGTTCTCGAGAGACGACAGGCCCGTTGGCTCGCTGTTGCCTCGGACGACGACGGTCAGATACGAGAGAAAATCGGCTTGATCCGGCGGCAGCGGCGGCGGTGTGATCGACTCTTCCTGCACGCCCTGCAACCTCGTTCTGAGAGTGTTTCCGCCAATGGCGATAGCTTGTCCGCGCTCCGCGTAGACCTCGAAATCCTTACGTCCAATGGGCCAGTTCCACGAAGCCTGAATGATGCCCTGCGCTTTCGGATATTCGACGATGACCGTGGCCTCGTCATCCACGCGCGGATAGATCTGCGGTTTGAATCGTTGCGTGACGGCGGTAACGGCAATGGGCGGTTGATTGTCCATCATCCAGGTCATGAGATTCGCGCCGTAGCAGCCGAAATCGAAGAGCGCGCCCGCGCCGTTCTGCACGGGATCGGTAAGCCAGCCCAGAAACGCCGGTCCGACGCCGATCTCCTTTGGACCCTGATGGCCGTCCATCGCCACCATCTTGCGAATCTCGCCGCCGACATGACGCACCTTGATGAAATCCCACATAGCGGCGTGACTCGGATACCAGGTCGTCTCGTAGTTCACGATGACGCGGATATGTCCGCGTTCCGCCGCGTCGCGAATGGCCCGCGCTCCGGCCATATCCACTGCGAGCGGTTTTTCCATCATCGCGTGGACGTGGTGCGCGGCGCAGACGGCGACGATGGAAGGATGATCGCGCGTGCTGGTGAAGATGGAGACGGCTTCAGGCGTGGTCTTGTCGATCATGGCCGTGAGATCGGTGTAGAAGAGGCCGCTCGCGAGACCGAACCGATCCGCATAGCTGCGCGCGAGAGCAGCATCGGGTTCGTAGATGCCCACCAGTTGCACGCTCGGATGGGTCTTCAATGCATTGAGGAAACCATCGACATGGCCGTGCACCAGGCCCGCGATGGCCACGCGCAACGGCGCAAAAGCGGTGGGGTTGGGTGTCTGAGCCAGCGTTAGCAGTGTGAAAATGAGAAAGAACAACAGAACGCGCTTCATAAGGTACTCCTTTACGCATGCCGAACAGGACCTTGCGGCGACTCGCTTTGATAGTATCGTTCATCGCGAGCCTTGGGACGGCGGCCGGGCCCTTGGGCGGGGAAAACCAGCAAATGGAAAACCAGCAAGTCAGATCCATCGTCAAAGTCTGCTAAGATATCCCAACCGATTCGCGCTGAACCGACGGAGGAGTGACGAATGTCTTTCCTGGAATCTTTCACGTTTGCCTACAACACGACCATCGACTCGACGCCCGGAATTGGCTGGCTCTATGAGAAAATCCCGGTCCTCACCGATGAGGAGGCGTTCCGCCAGGGGCTGCTGCGCATGAAGACGGTCATCACCATGGTGAAAAACCTCAAGCCGCCCAGGCTGCTCAGCTTCGAGAGAGAAATCGTTCGGGCGTCGCCAGTCCTCTACTCTCTCATCGAGAAGAACTACCCCGAGCTCCACAAGGCGCTGCACCCGCGTGGAGGAAAAGTCCCTACGACATACCTGGGAAAGAAGTTCGCCCAGGACGTAACGGCTGTGGGCGAGAAACTCGCCGGTCAACTCCTGCGCGAGGCGCAGAAGGCGCTTCCCAAGATTGTTCGTAACCTGTTGGGACTCAACCCCGAGGGCGCCAAGCTGGTGATGGAGAACGTGCTCTCGAAATCGTCGACCATTCTCGCCAAATCGCCGGAGGTAGAGTGGGCGTGGATTGCCGGGTGGGCCGGGCTGGTAATCGGCTCGGTCGCCTATGCGACCATGGATTCGCTCGGCGTCAACCAAGCCATCCAGAGCGGTTCTCAATGGATTTTCCGCTACTGGTACGGGGTCGACCAGACTGAACTCTCCACCGACAAAATGACGGCCGTGGTGCTCCGGAGGAAACTGCGGATCGTCCAGAACGCCACCTTCGGACAGGCGGGCCAACTTGGCGTGGACGTTCCGCAGACGGCGATCGATATGATCAGGGATATGATCCGGAAGGTCGACGAGGCCGACGACAAGGTCATCAAGGCCGGCGGTTGATCGATTCGTTGCTCGATTCGCACTGCGACAGCAGCGGCAAGCATGCCGCACATACGCAAGAACAATAACGATCCGATGAGGGAAACGACAGTTCCAATCACCAGAAGACCGGCCGTCGTTGTTACTTTTCCGCAAATCTCTGCGCGATGGGGAAGCGCCGCCCGATGCCGAATGCCTTGCTGGTCACCTTCAAACCGGGCGCGGCCTGCTGGCGTTTGTACTCGTTGCGGTCCACTTTATTGATGATGTCGCGCACCAGTGCAACGGGAGCGCCGGTCAGTTCGGCGATGTCCTGTGGTGAGCGGTATTCCTCGACGTACGCTTTGAGGATGGGGTCGAGCATGTCGTATTCAGGCAGCGAATCCGAGTCCTTCTGATCGGGCCGCAATTCGGCGGAAGGCGGCTTGGTGAATACGTTCTCGGGTATTGCGCCATCGTGCCGGCGGTTGGCGACACGGGATAGCTCATACACCAGCGTCTTCGGCACGTCGCTGATCACGGCCAGCCCGCCGCACATATCGCCATAAAGCGTGCAGTAACCAACCGCCAGTTCGCTCTTATTGCCGGTGGTGAGCACCAGCGCGCCCCATTTATTCGAGAGCCCCATCAGCGTGAGGCCACGCAGGCGAGACTGAATGTTCTCCTCAGCCGCGTCCGCCGGACAACCGGCGAACAACGGCGCCAGAGTCTCAAGCATCGCATCGTATCCGGCGTCGATGGAGACAATCTCAAACCGGATTCCGAGGTTGGCCGCGAGAGCGCGCGCGTCAGTAACGCTGTGTCCGGACGAATAAGGTCCTGGCATGGCCACGCCGGTGACGTTTTCGCGGCCCACCGCATCGACAGCGATTGCCGCCGTCAAAGAGGAATCGATGCCGCCGCTCAGGCCGATGAGCACGCGTGAGAATCCGCACTTGCGAATGTAATCGCGAGTGCCGAGTACCAGTGCCTCATAGGCTGCTTCGCATTCGTCCGACAGATTCTCGTGACAATCGCCGATGCCCGTCGCAGTGTCGAACAGAACCAGGTCTTCGCGAAAAGATGCCGCCGAGGCCGCCACCGTGCCATCGGGCAACATGGCGAAACTGCTGCCGTCGAACACAAGCTGATCGTCGCCGCCCACCTGATTCACGTACACAACCTGCGTCTGAAAATGACGCGCGGTCGCGGCAAAGACATCGCGCCGGATCTGCCGCTTGCCCATATGCCAGGGCGATGCATTAATGCTGATAAGCAGCTTGGCGCCCGCGTGGAACAACTCCTCCACCGGATCGCGGCTGTAGCGGCGGCGCTCCCAGTACTGCTTGTCGTTCCACGCGTCTTCGCAAATGGTGAGCGCGACATTCACGCCGTCCAGAGGCAACGGAGCTTGCGCGTTGGCGGCTTCGAAATACCGCGCCTCGTCGAAAACATCGTAGGTAGGCAGCAACATTTTGTTCTGCCGGAAGACCACATTGCCGCCGCGCAAAACCGCGGCATCGTTATAAATCAGATTGCCCGTGGCCGCATCCGAGCAGGTCACAGTTCCGCAAATCACCGTCAGATTCAGAGCGGCGGTTTCATGCGACAGGCGGCCCAACTCGGCCTCGGTGCGTTCCAGAAAACTGCGTTTTTCCAACAGATCGCGCGGCGGATAGCCGGGCAGCGAAAGCTCGGGAAACACGACGACATCGGCGTAGGCTTCGGCGGCGCGCTCGGAAAACCGGATCATGCGGTCCGCATTGCCGCGAAGATCGCCCACGGTGGAGTTGGTCTGTGCGATCGCGATGCGCATCGGTTATTACATTGTAACGAGAGCTTTCGCTGGCCTTGCTCCGTCGGCGAGGCGCGATTGACTTCGCTGGCGGAAGAACGCTAACGTGGTTTCCAGCGCACAAGGGCGCATCCAGTCCGCGGAAAGGGCCGTGCCCACCTGAACGTTGGTCCATTCGACGAACATTTCTTTCAGCCTGATTCGGGCGGACTCCAGGCGCAGCAACGAAAGGAAGTTCGTAAATGAACACTACAGATCTCACGCCGCTTCCGGCTCGCCCTAACCTCGAGCAATACAAGAAACAAGCGAAAGAACTGGCACGGCTGGCCAGGTCCGGCGATCCCGAAGCCGCCGAGCGCGTCGGGAAATGGCATCCTCGGCCAACCGCCACCTTCGCGCTTGCCGACGCACAACTGGTGATCGCTCGCGAGCACGGCTTCGAGAGTTGGCCGAAGTTCGCGAAGCTGATCAAAGAGCTGGGGCGCGAAAACTCCCCGGTTTCCATATTCGAAGCGGCTGCCGACGCGGTGATCAATGGCGACATACCGGCGCTTGAAAACCTGCTTCGCGGCCACCCCGAACTGGCCCACGCGCGTTCAACACGTGTCCATCGCGCAACGCTTCTCCATTACACCGGCGCCAACGGCTTTGAGAACTGCCGCCAGAAAACCCCGAAGAATGCTGTTGCGATCGCCAAAGTCCTGCTCGATGCAGGGGCCGAAGTGGACGCATTGGCGGACGCGTATGGGAAGAGTACGACGCTGGCTCTGGTGGCGACTAGCGTCCACCCGCTGCGAGCCGGTCTTCAGATCGAGCTGATGGAGATTCTGCTCGAACACGGCGCCGACATCGACGGCACGACCGGAGGATCGAATATTGTACTCGCTGCGCTGCACAATGGACGCGGGCAAGCCGCCGAGTTTCTTGCCAGCCGGGGTGCCCGGCTTGACCTTGAAGCAGCCGCGGGCGTTGGGCGGCTCGATCTGGTCGCTGATTTGTTCAACAACGCCTCGAAAGCGCAGATGGAGGCCGGTTTCCTGTGGGCTTGCGAGTATGGGCGCGATGACGTCGTCGATTTTCTGCTGAGCACCGTGGATCCGGCCACTCAGGGCGCCACCGGATTAACAGGTCTGCATTGGGCCGTCGTGGGTGGGCAACTCGAGACCATCAGGATGCTTCTGAAACGCGGCCCTCCGCTGGAAGCAAGAAACGTCTACGGTGCGACGGCGCTGGGCCAGGCGCTGTGGTCCGCTTTCAACGGGGAGCCCGGCGTCGATCATGTGACGATCATCGAAACACTGGTTAATGCGGGCGCGAAGATCGAGGACGGCTCGCTGGATTGGCTGGCGCGTCAGGAGGGCTCTTCCTCGCTCAAGGACCGCATCGCGGAAGTGCTGTTGAGCTATGGCGCGAAATCGTGACAAACTGCATGAGAGGTCCCTGTTGAAACCTTTTCTCGTGCTCAACCTGCTCGCCGCGCTCGCGGCCCCCGTTATGATGACTGCACAATCCCCGGAAACCGTCCCTTATCGCAATCCTAAGCTACCCGTTGAGGAGCGCGTCACCGACCTGCTCGGCCGCATGACGCTCGAAGAGAAGGTGGACATGGTGTCGGGCGGCGGCTGGATGGAATCGAAGGCGAACGCGCGGCTGGGCATTCCCGCGCTCAAGATGGCCGACGGACCGGTTGGCGTGCGCAACTGGTATGGGCCCTCGGCGATCACCATGAGAGCCGATTCCCCGCTGCCCACCGTCACGTCGACAGCCTTTCCGGCGGGCGTAGCGCTGGCCGCCTCGTGGGATCCGGAACTGCTCCGCGAAGTGGGGAAAACCATCGGCGAGGAAGCGCGTGCGCTGGGCCGCGACATGATGCTCGGCCCGGGAGTGAATATCGTACGCGCGCCGCTGGCCGGGCGCAATTTCGAAATGTACGGCGAAGATCCGTACCTCAGTTCGCGGTTGGTGGTCGGCTACATCGAAGGCATGCAGAGCGAAGGAATCATCGCCACGGTGAAACACTTCGCGGCCAACAATCAGGAGCACGAGCGGCAGACTATCGACGCGAAAATCGATGAGCGTGCGCTGCGTGAGATCTATCTGCCGGCTTTTCGCGCCGCGGTGCAGGAAGCGCATGTCTGGGCCGTGATGTCGGCTTACAACAAGCTGAACGGCCATTGGTGCGCGGAGAATTCGTGGCTGCTCGCCGATGTGCTGAAGAAGGAGTGGGGCTTCCGGGGACTGGTGGTGTCGGATTGGTTGGGAACGCACAGCACCGCGGAAACGGCCAACGCCGGGCTCGATCTCGAAATGCCGGGAGCGGACAGCATTCGCCGTTTAAGGGCGGCGGGCGTCCCACAGAACCCGGGTGATGTCGGCTCGCGTGGCGCGATGCTGACTCCCGACAAGCTGCTGCCGCTGGTGCAGGCCGGCGAGGTTCCGGCAGCCGTTATCGACGACAAGGTCCAGCGCATTCTGCGCGTAATGGTCGCCAATGGCCTCTTCGAGAATCAGAAGCCGGGCGGCGGCGAAGTGGACACACCCGCCCAACGCGCTGTGGCGCGCAAGGCGGCCGCTGAAGGGATCGTTCTGTTGAAGAATGCTGGCGATCTGTTGCCGCTGCTTGCGGAGAAGATTCATTCCATCGCTGTGATTGGCCCGAACGCGGTGGTTGCGGCGACCGGCGGCGGGGGCAGTTCGTCGGTGAAGACAAATCACGCGCTCAGCCCGCTGGATGCGGTTCGCGAGCGAGCGGGCGCCGGGATTCAGGTATCGTACTCGCAATCCCTGCCGGAGGCCGCTGAACTGGCGGCGAAGGCCGATGTGGTTCTGGTCTTCGCCGGCGATTCGGCCAAAGTGGAGAGCGAAGGCCACGACCGCGAGTCGATGGATTTACCTGCCGGGCAGAACGAATTGATCGATGCCGTGGTGAAGGCGAATCCGCACACGGTTGTTGTCCTGAATGTTGGCGCCCCGGTTACCATGCCGTGGGTCGAGCAGACGCCAGCCGTCATTAACGCGTGGTTTCCCGGTGAGGATGGCGGGCATGCCATCGCAGACATTCTTTTCGGCGATGTGAACCCATCGGGCAAACTCCCCGAAACGTTTCCACGGCGGATCGAGGACTCTGCATCGTGGGGCCACTATCCGGGCAAAGACGGGGTGGTGTATTACGCCGAAGGCATCTACGTCGGCTACCGCCATTTCGACAAACAGAACATCGATCCTTTGTTCTGTTTCGGCCACGGCCTTTCCTATACGAAGTTCGAATATACCGATTTGAAGGTCTCTCCGAACGAAGTCAGCCTCAAGGTGCGCAACTCGGGGCGGCGCGATGGGGCCGAAGTGGTGCAGTTGTACATTCACCCGGTAGCCCCGGGTATCGATCGCCCGCTGAAAGAGCTGAAGGGCTTCCGACGCGTTGATTTGAGGCGCGGGGAGACGGCGGCGGTAACATTCGCACTGGACGAAAGCTCACTGGCTTACTTCGAACCGGCAAAGAAAACCTGGGTGACCGAGCCGGGCAACTACGAAGTGTTGGTCGGTTCGTCTTCGCGCGATATCCGATTAAAGGGAACGCTAAAACATTAGCGCGCCACCGCGCTGCGGCTCTGCACCGACCGAACGATAGACTGCATCACCGCCAGGCCATCGGTGCTTCGCATCAGCGGATCGGCCGCGCGTTCGGGATGCGGCATCATGCCGAGAACGTTGCGCTCGCGGCTGAGAATCCCGGCGATATCGCGCAAAGATCCGTTTGGATTGTCGACATAGCGAAACGCGACGCGGTCCTCGCCCTCGAGCTCGTCCAGCGTGCGTTCGTCGGCCAGATAACAACCCTGGCCGTGCGCGATGGGCAACCGCAGAATGGAGCCTTTCTTCGCGGCGCACAGCAAAGGCGAGTCCACCGTCTCCACTCGCAATGCGACTTCTTTACAGATGAATCGGAGCCCGCGATTCTTCACCAGCGCGCCAGGCAGCAATCCGGATTCGGTGAGAATCTGAAAGCCATTGCAGATTCCCAGCACCGGTCCGCCCTCGCGCGCGAAGGCTTTCACCGCCTGCATCACGGTCGAGAATTTCGCGATTGCGCCGCAGCGAAGATAGTCGCCGTAGGAAAAACCGCCGGGCAAAATCACCGCATCGACGCCGCTTAGGTTATCCGCTTCGTGCCAGATGAATTCAGCCTGCTGTCCGAGGTTTCCCGCAGCCGCGTACCACGCGTCGTGATCGCCATTGCTGCCTGGGAAGACGACAACGCCAATCTTCATGGTTTAGGACGCTGCGACGGGAACGGCCTTCTTGCGCGTGGCGCGCTTCTTTTCCGCCGGGGGTTGCCGGTCGCTCTTCTTCAGCGCGGGCAGCACGATGGAGAGCACGAACTTCTTTTCGCCGTGGTCGTCAAATTTGATGCTGACGTGCTCGTCGTTGCAGGCCAGAACGGATCCAAGACCGAACTTGCCATGTTCAACTTGCGCGCCCGGAGGGAAAGCGGGTTTATTAGCCATGTGGGTGTACTGAGGTAACTACAATTCTATGTTACCATATATGACCGCTCAGGGTTTTCGTTCGGAGAGCCCAGCGGCTGATCGCGCGAACTTCCGGCAGCAATGGCTCAACGTACGCCCGCCACTTGTGGATTAACCGGCCCGAATGCCGTGGCGAGCCGCAAGCCCATCACATAAGTGAGTGCCCGCGCCTGAACGCGTTCATCCTTCAGCTCGCGCAACGCCGCCTCCACGCGGTCAGTGTCTCTCGCCGCCAAAGCCGAGAGCGCGCTGCGCATATCGAGATCGCGCACGTCGACAATGGTTCGCAATGGAAAGTAATTGACCACGTCGCCGATTTCCACCACCTCATCCCAGCCATTCATTTCCTCGTGGTCCGGAGGATCCTCAATCCCTGGAAGCCTGGTTTTGGCGTCTTTCTGCGCTGCGAATGCATCGTCGTAAGCGGTGACCGCGTCTCCCAGCAAGTGGAGGGCATACGTGACTTTGTCCGGCGTGGCGAGATGGCTTTCGAGCGTAACCCGCGCGGCGGTCATGAGCAATAACGGGCGCAGGTCCGGGTCGGCATACGGCGCGTTGCGCACGGCCTGATCGATATCGTCTCTTGACAACCAGAACAGCGCGCTCTTGGTGGACGGCCGCAGCCGGTCCCTGGCAGAAGGGTCGTTCGCCGCCTCGGCATAGGTGATAAGAGCGTCCAGCTTCTGCGCCACAGTCGGATTGTTGATGCCCGAAGCGAGTTCGCGCATGCGTCTCGTATCGGAGCGCGACCAGTGCCGCAGAATGAATCCCACCCGAGCTTTATCCTCCGAGACGGGATCGCCGGCCTGCCGGATCTGTTCGTCTTCGGACGTTGCGGACCACTGCCGCTGCAGACGCCATTCATCTCTCGCCTGATCGACCCCGAGCGCGCTGCTCAATTGCTGCAATGCGGCAGTGTACTGCGGTTCCAGATCGGGTTCCAATGTCTGAACCTGCGGAAGGAGCGCCAGGGCCAGCTCATAGCGCATCTGCAATGCCCGCTTGCGCAGTTCCGGAAGGGCGAGAAGCCAGGCGCCGGTCTCCAGATATGCGCGCACCGCGTCCTCGCCGATGCCGTCCTGTGGCTCGATCGTTTGCGCATCGGGCATGCCACTTGCCGACACGCGAACCGGGTTGCCGTCGAAAAGGTACACGCCCAGGTCCGCGTATTCCTGTGCATCGAAGACCGCCCCGCTGCCGATCCACGCGATTCGTGCGATGAAGAGATCATCCGCCGTCTCGGCCTCGCTCCGATTCTGCAGCTCCAGCAGAAACTGCACGAAGGTCTGCGTATCGGCGTCCGACAGTGTCGCGAAAAGCGCGGCGCTGGCGGTCTCGATGGCGTCCTCAATGTCGCCGGCCTCGATCATCGATAACGCAATCCTCGGGGTCTGATTGTTCCCCCGGCGCCACGGACTGAGCTGCCCTGCCAACGCCGGGTCGCAGGCCGCCGTCCGCGCCAGCACCAGCCGCCGCGCGTTCGCGACCTCAAGCGGCTTCACGTGCGGCACAATCGTCAGGTTGTGGACGGCATCGGTGAACAGAGTTTGTGCGTAGGAGTGATCGTACTGGCAGACGGTGTCTCCCAGCACCGCCATTGCCCGTGCCGCGACCAGCCGGTCGTCAAAGGTCTGGAAGCGTTTGCCCAGCGCAGATGCTCGATCAAGCGCCTGCTTCCTGCGAAACCGAGCCTCATCAATGGCCGCCTTGTGGACCCGTTCCGCTTGCGCATACGCGTCATCCTGCGACGACTGCGCGGCGCCTGCATCCTGTACCGGTTCCTGCGCAGATAACGGGCACAGAGCCAGCACGGTGGCACACAACGCGAAGCACACTCGCATCGTCACTTATGACGAAGCGGCGTCGTCTAACGTTTAGCCGGAGACGCTGCCGGAAGCGCGCTCACTCCGAGCCGTGAACATAGTAGCCTAAACGTATGAAAAAGTTCCTGATCGGACTGATTACGGGCATCGTCCTCTGCGGATTGATTGTCGCAATTCTGGCGTTCTCGCTGATCCGCCTCGGGTCGCGGCCGCCCACGGTCGCCGAAGGTTCCACGCTCGTCATGAAGCTCAGTGGCGAGGTGCCCGAAAAGGCGCCAACTGAGGTCCCCATCCCGTTCTTCGAGCAGCAGTCGCCGCTCACGGTGGCTGATGTCTGGCTCACCCTGCGCAAAGCCGCCGCCGATTCCCGTATTCGCGCTGTCCTGTTTGAGCCCGAGAACCTGCAAATCGGCTGGGCCCGCATGCAGGAACTGCGCGCGGAACTGGTGCAATTTCGTAAGTCCGGCAAGCCGCTGGTGGCGCTGCTGCGCACGCCGGGCACTCGTGAATACTATCTCGCCACTGCCGCCGACCGCATTTACATGATGCCCGAAGACATGCTCGACCTGAAGGGCCTGCGTGTGGAGGCGATGTACTGGAAGGGGACGCTGGACAAGATAGGCATCCAGGCCGACGTGATCCACGCGGGCCGGTTCAAGGATTACGGCGACGTGTACACGCGCGAGTCCATGACGCCCGAAACGCGCGAGGTCCTCAACGATGTTCTGGATCAGTTCTACGGAGACCTGACCGCCACCATCGGCGGCGCGCGCCACAAGACCCCCGAAGAGGTGCGTAGCATCGTGGACAAAGGCCCATTCAGCGGCACTCAGGCGCTCGCAGCGGGCCTGATTGACGCCAACGGTTTCGAGGATGCGGTAGCCAATGACCTGCAGAAGCGGCTCAATCAGGCTGAACTGACGAAGCTGGCACTGCGCGCTTATGTGAAAACGCCCGCGCCAACAGGAGTGGAAGGCCACACTCGCATCGCGTTAGTCGTGGGCGAGGGCGAAATCACGCGCGGAAGCGAGAACTCGAACTGGAATGACGAAGACGCCGGCATCACTTCTGGCGGCTTCACCAAATTGCTGCGCCGGGTGGGCGACGATTCGTCCATCCGTGGCGCTATTCTCCGCATCAACTCCCCGGGCGGCGACGGCATCGCGTCTGACGATATTCTGCACGCGGCCGAGGAGCTGAGCCACAAGAAGCCCGTCGTGATTTCCATGGGGGACCTGGCCGCCTCCGGCGGATACTTCATCAGCATGACCGGCGACCCCATCGTCGCCTATCCCAACACGCTCACCGGCTCCATCGGCGTGGTCTTTCTGAAGCCCGATGTCCACGGGCTTTACGACAAGCTCGGCATTCATGTGGACATTCTGCAGCGTGGCAAGTTCGCCGGCCTCTTTTCCATTTCGACGCCGCCGACGCCCGCCGAGCAGGACAAGCTCAGTTCACAAGTGGAGGATTTCTACCACGCGTTCCTGACTCGCGTCGCCGCTGGGCGCAGGAAGCCCTATGAGACGGTCGAGCCGCTGGCGCAGGGCCGCGTGTGGCTGGGCGCGCAGGCGAAGGGGAACGGGCTGGTGGACGAACTCGGCGGACTCGACCGGGCCATTGAATTAGTGAAGCAGAAGGCGAAAATCGGAGCGCAGGAACAGATCACGCTGGTGCCGTATCCGCCGCGCCGCAGCATCTTCGATCGCCTGATGAATCGCGAGGACGAGAGCCCGGCCATCTCCGGCGCCATCCGCACGCGTCTTCGCGCCGTGTTCGGAGACCTGCCAATCACGGCCGTCACCCGCGGAGGTTTCCTGAAGGTGATGCCGTACAGCATCACCGTGCGGTGAGACCCTTTTTTGCGTGGGTTTGGTGGACCTGGTGAGAGATCTCGGCGCCCGGGCGCCGCTGGTGTTCGCCCTCCGGGCCAAGTGAGATTCGGCGCAGCTCCACATTGACGCGAACAAGAATGGTGCAGGATAATAATCGCCGTCATTTGGAGGTCAAAAAAGATCCCGGACAAAATGCTTGCTGCCCCTATCGGAGCCGCAGGGATGGTCATTTCGGGGTCGATTCAGCCCAAAACGGCCGCCCCGGCTGAAATCTCTCCGGTGCATCGTCTTGGTGTTTTTGATCTGCCTCACGGCCGACAGCCAAAACCAGCCCTGCTCCGGCCCGCCCTCGATTCCACTCGCCAACTCCCGCCCCCTCGCCGTCCCGCCTTCCTGGAGCACTCGGCGGATCGGCATCCATCGAACGCCTGTCTGCTCACTGAACCACCGAATCGCAATCATACGGGTGATTTGGTTATGAGTAAAGCGGAACTCCTGGACGGCATCCAATGACACCGCGAACAACGCGCTGCCGAACGGCAACCACGCGACCATCCACTGGGGGCTCGACTACTCGGGCATGACGCCGGTGAAGGGCGCGGCGCTACGGCGGGCGCGCCGCGACGTGACTGCGCAGGTGGTGGAAGCGCGGTAGTGTGGAAGGATCATGCATCTGCGCCACACCCTGTTGCTGTCCGTTTTGATGCTCTCGTCGCTGGCCGCCGCGGACCTTCCGCTGGGACGGGTGGCGGACCCGGTGGCCGCCAGCGGCAACTCCGCGCAAAGCTACGCACTGTATCTGCCTTCCTCGTACAGGCCTGGGCACCCATCGCCGATCCTGTATTGCCTCGACCCGAGCGGGCGCGGGCGCGCACCGGTGGACCTGTTCGCCCCGGCAGCTGAGAAAGCCGGCTTCATCGTGGCCGGTTCGAACAACTCCCGTAATGGGTCCGCGGAGATACAGCGCGAGGCCATCGGCTGGCTGCTGCGGGACACCCACGCCCGGCTGGCCATCGACGACAAGCGCATCTATGTGGCGGGCATGTCCGGAGGCGCTCGGCTGGCCCTCGTGTGGGCGCAGAACGGGGCGATCGCGGGCGTGATCGCCTGCGCGGCCGGTTTTGGAAAAGAGGTGCCGAAACAGGCGCCCTTCCACCTCTACCTCACCGCGGGCGTGGACGACTTCAACTATGACGAGATGTTCGATAACAGCCTGGAACTGGCCCGGCGCGGCCTTGCGCACCGTTTTGTGGAGTTCGACGGCGGACACGACTGGCCACCCGAACCGGTGGCGGCCCAGGCATTCGATTTCTTTCTGGGGAAGTTGCCGCCACAGGCGGCTGAGGCATCGAAGCGTCAGCGGAAGCTGGCCGTACAGTTGGACAGCATTATGAAGCAGGTGCAATACGCCAGCGACTCCGAGCAGCGCGCCATTTTCAGCGCCATGCGAAAGGACGCCGCAAAGCCGGAAGACAGCGACGATCGCAGAGTGGCGCGAAGGGCGCTGATGGGCGTTTACGTGGGATCCGCGGAACAGGCTCAGGCGGCGATGGCCAGGAAGGACTACGACAATGCGGTCCGTTTTCTGGACGCGGCGGTGATGGTGCGTCCGGACGACGCGAACACCTGGTATCAACTGGCGGTGGCGAGAGCTGGGGCGAGGGATAAACGGCGCGCTCTGGAGGCGCTGGAACAGGCGGTGACGGTGGGATTCCACGACCGCGCTCGCATGGACGTCGAGCCGTTGCTGGATCGGCTTCACAACGAGGCGCGCTATCAGGCTCTTCTGGAGAAGATGAAGTAAGGGAGCAGGATAGATCCGAAACTGCTCAGTCTGATCAAGACCCAAACAGTGCAGCTTCCGGCGTCCATGACTTCGATTTCTCAGCAGGCCATTGGCGGGTTCATCATCGAAAGCTGAAGGTGCGGCTCGCCAACAATCACGAATGGATTGAATTCGAAGGCACGTTGAACAGCCAGCCGCTGATGGGGGATCCAGCAACGTCGACGACCTCGTGCTCGAGGTGCCGGGCGATCCCTATGGCGGCGTCGCTCTGCGATCCTACGACGCGAAGACCCAACAGTGGTCAATCTGGTGGCTGGACAGCCGGACGCCACTTGGATCTCTGGACCCGCCGATGAGAGGAAGCTTTCACAACGGCGTGGGAACGTCTTACGCGGACGGTAACGCCATTCCCGTGCGCTTCCACCACACGGTCGCGCCCCGTTCGGGAGCACTTCCGCGTCAAACAAGATCGGTCGCCTGAGTGAGAGACTGAATCCCTTGTGCACCGGGATCCCGATAGCCGGAATTATCGCCAGCCATCCAACGAGTTTCCGGGGAGAGGGTCTCGCCGCTGCCCTCGCCCGGTTTGCATCAGGGGTTTACCCGATGCAACGAGTAGTGAGTCTGCCACCAGCTCAGCCTTTCCTCTTACAACAACCGGGCCAATGCCCCTATTGAGAACGTGCTGAAGGTAATGCACTCTTAGTCCAGTAGTATCAGAGACCGCATGAGCACGCTCCTCCCCGGCTCCGGATCACCCGCGGAGGATAGTTCTGAGCCCACCTACGATCTGGGTGAAGTCATTCCCCCCGTACCGGAGACCATCGAAGAAGCCGGTCTGTCGGAAAGCACCGTCGAGCAACTGCTTCTCAAGATTCTCTTCTTCCGCAACGAGATTATTGCGTCGGAACTGGCTGCTGCGGCCGGTTTCAAGTTTAGTGTCGTCGACGCCCTGATAGAGGGTCTCAAGTATAAGCGCCTCGTGCACGTGAAACGGTCACTGGGCATGGGCGATGCGTCCGGAGTCCTCGCTCTTTCGGAAGCGGGCCGGAATCTGGCGTTCAGTTTTCTCGAGACCAACCAGTACACGGGCCCGGCGCCGGTGCCGTTGTTTCAGTATTCGATTCTGGTGCGCAAACAGCGTCGTGAGGCCGGGTGGCTCAGCCAGGACGCGCTCGCGTATGCGTATCGCAAAATGGTGGTCACCCCTGAGATCCTCGCACACATCGGCCCGGCGGTCAGTTCCGGTAACTCGTTCCTGATCTACGGGCGGCCGGGCAATGGTAAGACCTACGTTGCCGAGGCACTCGTGAATCTCGATTACGCGCCCATCTTTATTCCCTATGCCATCGAGTGCCAGGGCCAAATCGTGCAGGTTTTCGACCCAATGTACCACCAGCCTATCGACGACGATGAAGCCTCGTCGGTGTTCGATTGTGAACCGTCATGGGACAAGCGCTTTGCCAAGTGCCGCCGCCCTTTTATCGTCACCGGCGGAGAGCTGACTCTGGAGATGCTCGACCTCACCTACAACGCCACCTCCAAGGTCTATGACGCACCTTTTCAGGTGAAGGCCAACAACGGCATCTACCTGATTGACGATTTTGGAAGGCAGAAGGCCACCCCCGCCGAGGTTCTGAATCGATGGATCGTGCCCATGGAGCGTCGCGTCGACTTTCTCTCGTTCCGCAGCGGCGGCAAGATGACCGTCCCCTTTGAGGCTTTCCTCATCTTCTCCACCAATCTTCGACCGCGGCAACTGGGCGATGAAGCCTTTCTGCGCCGGATTCAGTACAAAATGCTGATGCCCAATCCCAGCGCGGAGGAGTTCGCCGAGATCTTCCGCCAGTTTTGCCGGTCGCGCGAACTAACGTTCGCCGAACCGCTGCTGGAGCGCTTCATCGATCAGCACTATCGCCGTACCGGGAGGCCTCTGCGGCGATGCCATCCACGCGACGTGCTCTCCCATGCGATCGATCTGATCGATTTCGAACTGTTGCCGCAAGAGCTGACCGACGAACTGCTCGACCGTGCCTTTGAGAGCTGCTTCATGCAGAAAACCGACGAGCCGCCCAACCGGAGAAGCAGCAAGGTACGCACGAGATCAGCCGATCGAACTGGTCGATCCAGGCGACCGCGGAACGCTTGAACCCGCAACAACGGGATCGCCGAAGGACTTAACGACGACCGCGTTTCCAGCGCAACGAGTCGCGCCAGTTCGGGGGCTTCGGGCTAACGGAACGGTGAAGCACGGTCCGTCGCCTGACCTTCCGTCCGGGAAGACCCAGCGTATCTGCAGGACCACCAGCTCACGTTCCGGCGTCATGATCGCCTCCAGCCGATCCAACCGGTGCAAGAGATTCGGCTCGTCATCGTGCCGCCTGTCCGGGTCGTCCAGCAACCTCGACGGGAAAGCTCTCGAACCATTCGTCCGGTTGCTCGTCGGTTACACGCCCGGTTTCTTCGTTGCTTCCGAGGATCTCCACGAACTCAGTCACAGTCCCATCCGGGTACAGAGTCCTTCTGCACGTGGCATTCTCCAGACCGGTCCTGCCGCCGTACCTGCACAAACCATGCGAAAGTAGTCGCGCGGCTTTCGCTCGGCTGGCCAGTCTTGCTCTTCGAGTCGGCCCGGTTGGCCGCGCCACAAGGTTCAGGCTGGGGTACCCCTTGTAACCGCCGTCCAGAGGTGATAAACATTGCGTGGGACGCGACGCAGTTCGCGGGTCCGCGGGCGCCGGTCGGGCGCCAATTTCCACGGAGAAATCATCCAATGTCATACCGGTTGCTGTTTCCGGCGGCTTTGTCCGCCGCTGTGGCAGTATTGTGCCTGATCTCCTGCAGTTCCGGTCCGAGTGCCCCCCAGCCAGGCACTCCGCCCTTTTACTGGGGCGCGGCCGGCGAGACGTGGCACGCGGGCGACTATCTCAAGACGCTCGACGACCTGTCGCATCTCACGGCCGACCAGAATGAGTTCACCGAGCGAGCGCGTCCCTGGGAGATCGTCGTCGCCTCCGGTGTGTCGCGCGGCTACATCGATCTTTCTGATGCGTGCGAAAACGCTATTCACAAGATCCCGGCAAGAGCCAGCGAAATTCGCCGGCAGATGAGCGCATGGCGGGCCAATGCGAACAGTGCCGCACTGGAGGTGGCAGATACCTTCCAGAAGTTCTCCGTTGCCAACAAGAAGGATTCAATCTCTCTGGATTTCGCCTGGCCACCCGTGGGAAGTGCCGCTATGCCGGCGCAACGGGATCGGTTCGCGGCCGGGGCGCCGCTTTCGGCCGCGGATCTCGACGGTCTGGAGCAGTCGATGATCCACCGTGACGTCATGCTGACGGCGGCGCGCGCGACGGGCGCGGGTGAGGACACCGCCAGGGCGCAGGAGGTGTTTCGACAGCCAAAGCCTGCTGTGTCGACCGAAACATTCATGGTCGGTATGGGTGAGGCCTTATATGATCTCTCGGCGCTTTATGGTCCGAAAAAGCTCGATACTCCGCAACGCCGGGAGATGCTGATCACCCTCGCCACCAATGCCCTGAAGCCTTATCCGAAGAATAAGGACGCGGCGGCGCTGCTTGCAAAGATCGCCAAAGACGCCAAGGCGCAAAAGAAGTAAACAGCTGGCCCTCGTCCCGGTTTTCGCCGGTCCACGATTCCGCGAACCTCGTCGATGGTTATGAACTGATTGGCGGCAACACTCGCGAAGTGCCGCTGGAGACCGCTTGGCCAGCACACCTCAACACTCACGGTTTCGGCCTTGCCCAGGCCAAAGTGCAATGCCGGGTTTCAGTCGTCAACAGAAGGCTCCATGACCGCATCCAGGGACGCACATGATATAAGATTTGGGTTGAAGCTTGACGCCTGTAAGTCTGCCATCTATTGGCTGTGGCGCCGCCGTTGTTGGCGTAGAGCCCGGAGTTTTGGTGGACCTGGTGAGATTCGAACTCACGACCTCTTCCATGCCATGGAAGCGCGCTCCCAACTGCGCCACAGGCCCACGGGAAGTCATCCTCAATATATCATGATGCGCGTTTCGAACCTGTCGCCGCCGCCACGTTAAGATAGACCCGATGGACCGGCAACAAGTCTGGGAATTGCTTTGCGAGTTCACGAAATCCGACAGCCTCCGCCGCCACGCCCTCGCCGTGGAAGCCTGCGTCACTGCGTACGCCCGCCA
>Ga0326727_10007331_pt1 | contig 29249 bp, 24 predicted proteins | sample MB2enrmetagenome_FD_207643 | JGI IMG/M metagenome (GOLD analysis project Ga0326727, IMG submission 207643) | Lab enriched peat soil microbial communities from McLean, Ithaca, NY, United States - MB29MY | ecosystem: Environmental > Terrestrial > Soil > Wetlands > Peat | place: USA: New York... | reverse complement strand
TCGGGAAACTGATTATTGTCGAAACATATGTGATAGAGTACTTTCCGCCGCACCGGTTACAACAAGTTATATATTCAGTTACAGAGTAATAGACATGATTATCCATGATAATGCGACACCCCCAACTATTCATGTTTTATATCGAACATGTATCAGTTAACTATCATATCCATAAAACATATCCGGTGTCTGCCGGGCAAACCCGGCAGACACTATTATTATCCGGGAAAATCTATCAGAACCCGTTGACCGAGTAAACCGCGTAGCCTCTCGCGGGAGCCCAAACCGTCACCGTGCCGTTGCCGTTGCAGTAGACATTGTTCGGGGCGCAATTCTGCCCGCTGATGGTCGAAGACCAGGCATAAGCCTTGAGCGTCTGATTCTTCAGATATCCGTTGCCGGTGGTAACCGTCACTCCGCACCAGTTCGGATAGGAGCTGCCGTTTTCGTTGATGATCACGATGTAGCCGGGTGCCGACGAGGAAGAACCGTATGCCCCGTACACCAGAACCTTGTTGTCCTGGTTCAGTATCTGGATCGACGGACTGCCGTTTACGAATCTGCCGCGGCACCACACAAGCTGGTTGATACCGTTGCCCCAGCCGGCGGAACCGATTCCGCCACCCGTAGCCAGACCGTAGTTGAAGTAGTCCTGCCAAAAAATGCAGGGATAGCCCTGATAGGTCAAGATGAAAGCGTAGGCGAGCATCGAGTCGGATACAATCGGAGCGGTGTCCTGGTTACCGACGAAGGTGACCGCTTTCATAGGCCAGGTCGCCGCCCACGACTGTCCGGAGGACACCCAACTGGCCATATTGCCGCTATTGCCGGTGGTATCGTTGCAGGTGGTGGCCATCAGGTACATCAGCGGGAAATCAAAGGCCGAGCAGACGCCGCTGGCGTTGTTTACCCAGGTATTGATATTGGCCACGCTGTCCCAGTATTCGGCCACGCTGAAGGGCGAGCCGGTATTTACGATGAAGTCGTGGGTCATCCAGGCATGATAGCCCTTGCAGTAGTCGAATCTCCATCCGCCGTTGAAACCGACGTTGGTCTGGAGCCACTTGCCCCACTGGATAAGATCATAATACGCGTGACCGGGACTGTTGCCCGTCGCGTGGCAGACATCGGGATAACCGCCGAAAGTTCCTTCGTCATAAGCTTCGACAGTGGAAGGATGGAATTCGTTGTAATGCCACTGACACATGCCGCTGGCGGTGTTATTGAAGGCCGTCCAATTACTTCCGCCGGTGTTGGGATTGTATTCGTTGTTGCCGCCGGAACGGTGGTTCAGGACGATGTCTTCCATACAACCGATACCGGCCTTATTGAAAGCCGTGATAGCGGCGGCCAATTGCGTCTGCGAACCGAAGCGGGTATTGGTGGTTCCATCCTGGTAGTAGGAACCCAGATCGTAATAGTCATGCGGATCGTAACCCATCGAACAACCCCCGCTCTGTCCTTTGTAAGCGGGCGGGAACCAGATGCGGTCGATGCCGTAACCGCCAGCCATATTAGCAAGCGCCGAAGCTTGCGCCTGCATTGTCGGATACCAGGGACTGGGAACATTCCAGTAGAAGCCCTGCATCATCACGCCTGCACCCGTGCCGAACATGGACACGGCCGTTGCCAGCAGCATCGCGGAAAGAAGGGAAAGAAAGAGTTTCATGGATACCTCCGATTGAATTTTAAAATGATTTTAAGCAATTTGCATGCCAAATCGCGATTCTGGAAATTTCTTCTTTCTTTCTATCGCTTTGATATATCGATAGATACAAATTGGAATCGCATCCAATTGGATACGATTCCAATTTGTATCCGAAAAATTTGCAAACGCTTACATGCACAGTGTGCAAAAAGAGATCAGAAATGTCACATAAGATGCAATCCATTTTCCTCAAAAAACGAGAATTATGAGAATTGGCGTGCATTCCGCCACATGGCATGCACCGGGCAAATGGCAGGCATGTTGCTGATTGACATACTGATTGTAAGGAATTTCAACAAAGAATTCATTGCGGGACAAAAATATTTTTTCAAAAAATTCCATCGGAATGTGTATAGGAGAATTATTCGAGAATTAGCAGAAGTACGTTACGCAATATTAAAAATTATTTAAAGAAACTATGGAAAGTGGCAAAAAGATAATGGCCCAGGTGTCCTTGATATAGTCTTTTGTAAACATGTTTCCAAAAGACGCTGGATTCAACGTGGAGCATGCTACCGAAATGAGAACTTGAAATTCGGATACGCCGGTTTGCCTTCATTGAGCCAAAAGCAAAAAGGCGAGCCTAAGCCCGCCTTTTTGCAACCAAAGAAATTTCCGGTTTCAGAACTTCGCTATTTACCGTTCTTGTTGGCGGCAAGAGCGGCAAGCTTGATCTGCCTGTTCGCTTCGTCCAGCAAATCCTTCGCCTTCTGGGCATGGCCGTCCATGTCGTATTCGTTGGCTTTCTGGGCGGCAACGACCTTGTCGAAAGCCTTGTCGATTAAAGCCTGAGCTGCCGCAAGATTGGGATGCCTGGACCAGTCTACATTCTGCGCAGGTCTTTCGGCATAGACCGCAAGGACCAGGGAGAAAAGGAAAGCGATCGCGAGGAGAACTGCTACGGACTTCTTCATAGGTAACCTCCTAGAAATATGTTTAAAGATAATGTGTCCGAGATTTCCCAATCGAAGGGAATCTCCAGTTACAATCCTGATCATATGATATCATCAAGACATTCGAAATATTCCAAGAAGCCCTTTCCAACCTACGTTTCCATCCGTTTCCAGACTCTGAACCCATGCTTATTATGACTCAAGTTCGGAAAAAAGACAAAATCCGGAATGATTCCCTGAAATTTTTTGAATGTTTGTAACGTTTCCGATGGAATGACGATAACCCGCTTAAAAGACTTTCCGGGTCAAGTAGACTCTCTTCTATGTTTATATTAATTTGGAAGTCCTCCTTTTGGCCCGGTCTCTAAAAAATCCTTCTCCGGATTCTGGTTGACAACCATACAAATATATGATACATTATCCATATAGAGTCCGAATGAAGCGAAAGCTAGAACCTGGAAAATCTTTTAAACAATCTGCCAGGAAGAACCATGTTTCCTATCAGAGAATGATCCAGGAACTACAGGATCATTACTCAGAGCAGTATCATTGATCGATCACATAGATCCGGGTTTCTTCACGGCGGCGTTCGCGCCCGCGTGGGACATCTTTCCGGCGGTTTGTTCCGCTCCCTTCAACCTTGTGTGGTACATCATGGTCGGGGTCCGGTTGATCCGGTATTCAAGGCCGGACGACGGAAGAGAATAAACCGGCTCCGGAATTTTCCGGAAAGGAGGCTGGCCTTGAAAGCTATGATCTGCACGAGGTACGGTCCGCCGGAAGTGCTTCAGCTCCGGGAAGCGGAGAAACCCGTCCCCGGGGAAAACGAAGTGCTCGTCAGAATCCGCGCGGCGGCGGTTACCGTCTCGGACTGCATCGTCCGCGGCGGAAAGGTGAATCCCCTGCTCTGGCTTCCTATGCGGATGTTCGTCGGTTTCAGGAGGCCGAGGAATCCCGTTCTGGGGATGGAACTGGCCGGTGAAATCGAAGCGGCGGGACGGAATATCCATCGTTTCCAGCCCGGCGACCGGGTTTTTGCGTTCACCGGGATGCGTTTCGGCGCTTTTGCGGAGTACGTTTGTCTTCCCGAAAACGGGACGCGCATGCCCGCGGACAGCCTGATCGCATGCATGCCGTCCGGCTGTTCGTTCGGGGAAGCCGCCGCCCTTCCTTCCCGGGCGACGCTGGCGCTCTATTTCCTCCGGGAAGGAAACATCCGGCGGGGGCAGAAAGTGCTCATTTACGGCGCTTCCGGCGGAGCGGGAACCTTCGCGGTCCAGTTGGCGAAGCACTTCGGCGCGGAAGTGACCGGGGTATGCGGCGCCGCGAACATCGCCATGGTGAAATCCCTCGGGGCGGAAAAGGTGATCGATTATACCGAAGAGGACTTCACGGAGAGCGGCAAAACCTGGGATTTCATCTTCGATGCTGTCGGAAAGCGCTATTCCTCGAAGCTGGATGTCAAAAAAGCGCTGACGCCGAACGGCATCTTCCTGTCGGTCGATGATAAACCCGGGATCACACTGGAATATCTGGAGGAGATTCGGGATCTCACGGAAGCGGGAAAGATCAAAACGGTTATCGGCCGGAACTATCCGCTGGAACAACTCGCCGAGGCGCAGCGCTACATCGAAACGGGACATAAAACGGGGAATGTGGTTATCGACATTGGAAATAATGCGACAAGCGCTTGTCGCTGACGCCGGACCGGTTTTTGTTTCATAAGCAGGAGGCCTGTGATGAACTATAACATCAAACGGAAAGACAATGAGGGAATCCAGTTGAAGAGCGGCTTGTCTACGAGGATATTGACCGTGCTGTTCCTGTTGGTGCCCGGAATCGTTTTTCTTCCCGTCGGCCTGCTGCTGCTGGCCTTTTCCGATTCAAGGACAATGGGACTTGGTTTCATCGGCACCGGTGTCTTTCTGCTCTCCGGCTACATCCTGGCCGGCGCCCAGGAAAGGTTCATGCCCGTCCGGCTGACCTTCGACAACAGCAGGGAATCGTTTATCGCGAGGGACAGGAACGGCGACGAAGCCGGGATCGGGTACGGGCAGTTAGCCGGTTTCCGGGGAAGCTGGAACAGGGGCAACGGTTATGTCATTTATATGGAGATGAAGAACGGCGGAGTCTGGGACTTGACCCGGACCGGACGGTCTTTCACGCATCAGCCGGAAGAACAGGTTCGGGAAATGGAAACTTCCGTTCCTTTTCAGAATTCCGGAAACATATGCAAAGTCGATCTGCCGGACTGGATGAAAAGATCGGAGCGGAATGGCTGTATTTACTATTCCTGGAAATCACGAAGCGTACTTTCCGGAGTATCGGCGGGGATGGCCTGCCTTCTCGGATTCGCGCTCATGATGTGCTGTGTCCTCTTCGGAAACGCCTTCTACCCGGTCGGATCGCGGATATTTCTGGGAATAACGGCGCTGCTGCTGGTTATCAATGCAGCGTATATCTTCAATCAAACGGTGAACGAGAGCTTCCTGGTCATCGGTCCCGCGAAAGTGGAATACGGTTTCGGAAGGAATCCGGACGAAGTGGAAAATGGACGCTGGAAGGTCAAAAAAACGGTCAGCCGGACCGGCGGAGTGCATGCGATCTACTCTTATGACACTATTAACAATTTCTACCAGTCCATTCTCTTTCCCGACCGGGAGGCGGCTGAAGTCATCGAGTCCGTCCGGTCCCGTTCCGGCGGTTTCAATGACATCGGGAAGACATTGAAGGTGATGTCCGGTCTGTTCCGGATCGAATTCCCTTTCCGGTACGTTACGGATTTGATGAAGCTTGCGGGTTGTATGGAAAGGGATCTGGACGCGCATTGACGGGAACGCTTCCCGCCGGATGGTCCGAGCGGGCGGCGGAATTGCGGATCGCGCGTTGTTCAAGGTGAACCGTGAAAATGATAAAGACTTGGGCTGGACTAAGCGGATATCGGTCACAATCGACTTGACATATAATGAGATATGGAGTTATACTTGACCGGCTGATATTTCTTGTCCGATTTCCATGGGAGGGTTTCCGATGAAGTGGTCCGGGTTGATCCTGCTTCTGATATTCCTCCCGGTTTTTCTCTACGCCGAAGACGTGACCGTACTCAACTGCAAGGATTATCTGCCGTCCCTGATCTCGGACATCAACGGCGCCAAAAGTTCGATCGATGCCTGTATGTACGCCGCGATTTACAAACCCGACAAAACCAATTATCCCGCGAACGCCATTTTCAAGGATCTCGTTGGCGCTGCGGCGAGAGGCGTCAAGGTACGTCTCATACTGGACGGGCGGCTGGCGAAAAATGAAAAGCCGCTGATCGAATACCTTTCCGGGGGAGGCGTTGTCATCCGTCTTTCACGGCTCAACCATACGGTTCATTCCAAATTGGTACTCGTCGACGGTCGAATCGTGTACGTCGGGTCGCACAACTGGACGGCTGATGCGCTCCGGCATAACACCGAAACCAGCGTCCGGATCGAAACCCCGCAGATCGCGGCTCAGGAAGAGAAGGATTTCGCCGGATACTGGGGAGCTTCCAGGTAATTCGTTCCAACGGAATTGCCGTCAAAAAGTCCGGAACCGGAGGATTCTATGTCAGTCCAGATCGAACATTCCGACAGCTTTCCCTTTCGCCGGCGTCTCGATTTCACGCCGGTCCTGCGGCATTGGGAAAAGCAGCGGGACGGAACTTCCGCCGTCGCCGCCCGTTTCGCCCGCGAAGTGCTTTCCGAAGTCGAACTTCATCCCTTCCTCAAGGAGCCGATGGACGATCTCCGGCTGCTGGACGACATACCGGATCTGGTGTCCCTTCTCCTGTCGCCGGCAATGCCGTATTCCGCTTCTTCCGACTGGATGATCGCCGTTGCGGCGCCCATATCCATGCGGATGGTTTCGATGACGCCCTCTTTCCGGAAGGCTCTGGACGGATTGAAAAGCGATCCCTTTCTGGATAGCGGCGCCGATAAACCCCACCTTCTGATCGGGTGGAACATCATCCTTCATCAACTGTACGGGGTTTCGAAAGAGCGTCAATTGCCGATGTCCCTCTCTCTCCATCTGAATGGCCAACTCAGGCATTTCCAGATCGAAATCGATCCCGCATGGATCGACATCCACGTTCTCGGAGACCTTCCTCCGCTGACCGGGGAAGAAATCGTCCGGCTGCGGAGCAATCCGGAAGATATCGAACTCTACCGTTCTCTCCTCCCGCCCGAGCTTTTCGAGTTCCGCGGGTTTATCGTTCTCCAGGCAATCGACATCACCGCCCAGCGGCAACTTTCCGAGCTGAAGCAGGCGGTTCTCGAACGCAATGCCCTGCTGGACACCGAACGCTTCGAGCGCATCCAGTCGCTCCTCCGCGCCTACCTCGGGAAGCCCGGCCTCGGAGTAGGCATTGCGGCCGTTCGCGGGGACGAGGTGCTGTACCTCAACCACGCCGCCATGTGCAACTACGGCTGTATTTACAGCAGTTCCAAGCGGATGCCTGTGAAGGATTTCCAGGGCACCCTGTTCGAAACGGCATTGAGGCAGAATCAGCCGTTCTGGATTTCGGATCTGTCCGGGACGCAAGTCCCTTCCGCCCTGGAACACGAGATGCTGGATAACGGCGTTTCCAGCTTTCTGATGATCCCGCTTCCCGGTCCCGGCGGGACGATCGGCGTTCTCATTCTCAAATCGCCGGACGTTGCCGATCTCGGGCCGCTCCAGGTCGAGATGCTTTCCGAACTGGTTCCTCTCTTCGGCAACTCGGTGGAACGCAGCCTCGACGAATTCGAGGATCAGGTGCAGATTTTGATACAGGAGCGTTTCACCGCGATCCATCCCTCGGTCGCCTGGCGCTTCCGGGATGAAGCAGCACGCCTCATCGAGTCCGAACGCACCGGCGGTTCCGCCGCACCGGAACCCGTCATTTTCCCGGAAGTCTATCCGCTGTACAGCGTCACGGACATTCGCAGTTCCTCTTCGCACCGGAACCGGGCGATCCAGGAAGACCTCCTGATCCATCTCCGTCTGGCGCGGGACGTCTTCCGCGCCGCCTATCAGGCGGAGAGTCTGCCCGTCTACGACGAGATAAACTACCGTCTGGAGCGCTACCACGAGGCCCTGAAGCAGGATATGAGCACCGGAGACGAAATCCAGATCATCGGTTTCCTGCGCGAAGTGGTGGAAACCAGCTTCGATCAGCTTGAGCGGTACGGCAGGGAAGTGGAGAAGCGAGTCGCAAAGTACCGGAAGGCGATCGATCCCCTGGCCGGAACGGTTTACCGCAAGCGGAAGGATTTTGACGAGAGCGTGGCGGAAATCAACCGGGTCGTGTCCGACTATTTGGAGGAAACCGACGCCGAGGCGCAGAAGATGTTTCCGCATTACTTCGACAAGCAAGCCACGGACGGCGTCGATCAGAACGTCTATATCGGGGCGAGCATCGGCGGAAAAAGAACCTTCAGCCCTATGCACCTGCGCAACATGCGGCTGTGGCAGTTCATCGTTCTCTGCAACGTCGCCCGGAGAATGGAGGCTCTCAAACCGATGCTGCCCGAGCCGCTGGATACCACCCATCTCATCATGGTGCAGGACATGCCCATCACCATCCGTTTCGACATCGACGAAAAGAAGTTCCGTGTGGACGGCGCTTACAACATCCGCTACGAGATCATGAAAAAGCGCATCGATAAGGCCGTCATTCGCGAAACGGGTGAACGCCTCACTCAGCCGGGAAAAATAGCGATTGTCTATTCTCACGCGCGCGAAGCCACGGATTATCGAGAGTTCATCGAGTATTTGGGAAGCCGCGGCTTTCTCGAAGGAGATACCGAGGATCTGGAACTGGAAGACCTTCAGGGAATCAAGGGCTTGCGGGCGCTCCGGATATCCGTGAAAATGGACGCCGCGGCCGGGAACGCCGGGGAAAATATCCGGGAACTCGCTGAAACGGCTTTCTCCTGATTTGTTTTGAGGAAACGTCATTTCAAATCAATCGATCTGGCTATCCGTTTGGTTCTCTATATCGGACCTGTCGCGATTTTTTTCCTCTACTTCTGGTCCGCTCCTACCCCGCTCGAACTGGGACGCTTGACGGTCTGTTTCTGCGTGGTCCTCGCCTTCGTCAGCCTGATCGCATCCGCAAGATCCACCTCTATCATTACATCGCGGAAAGTTACATCGCGATTCTGGTCTTTTTTACCGTCAAGGTTATGACCGGACAATGGGTAGTCGCTCCCATCGTTGTCAAGGAAATCATCTACGAGTTGCTTCTGTTCGGCGCCTGTTCCGCTTTTGTCGTTGTCGCGTTTTCGATTGTCGAAGAACGGATGCGCCTGAATCAAATCGAATTGAAGTTAAAGATAGACACGAACAACCGGCTGCTGGAAACAGCCTTTCTGCTGGAAAAGGAGAAGTCGGAACTCAAGCAGAAAACCGAGATCATGGATGATGTATGCGTGATAGGAGTGGATACAAGTACAATGGCCAAGGATTGCCGATAAACGGAATTTTGTTCCATATTGCCGGAAAATTGACATTTTAACGGATCGAGGGTTACAATTTGAATCCCGGGAGAAACATCGGTGCAGGGAATCAAGCAGCCAAAGGAGGCGTTATGAACGCAAGAATTTTCACAGGTACGCTTGCGGTTTTGATGTTGACGATCTGTTTATTAGCCGGATGCGGCAATCCCATGCAGAACCGCCGGGAAATGATGATCCAGAAAATTTCCGAAAAACTGGAATTGACGGATCTCCAGAAACAGTCGCTGGTGAAAATGCAATCCGACGTTATGAACCTGATCAGAGCCGGCACCAACGAGCGCAAGACGGTCGAGGACGGCATAATCGCTCTGGTGAAGAGCGACACTCTGGATGTTTCCCAACTTGACGTTCTCGTGAAATCGATGCAGAGCAACCGGCAGGCTTACCGTGACTTGATCCGGTCCGACTTGATCGAGTTTCACAAGACGCTGACGCCGGCCCAGAAAGAAAAAGCGGCGAAAATGATCGAGAATTTCTATGCGAAGGTTCAGGAACTCATGCAGTAACGGAACATACGGCTTTGGGGGGTGAAAATTGATCCGCGTCTCCGGTCTTACCAAGGATTTCTCGGTTTACAAAAAGGAGAAAGGCCTTCTCGGCAGCCTCCGGGGACTTTTCAACGCGAAGAAGGAAACCGTACGCGCGGTGGACGGGGTGGATTTCCATATCGGGAAAGGGGAAATGGTTGGTTACATCGGGGCGAACGGAGCCGGAAAGTCCACCACCATCAAGATGATGACGGGCATTCTCACGCCCACTTCCGGGAGTTGTACCGTCAACGGTCTCGTGCCATGGAAAAACCGGCGGGAGAACGCACGCAGGATTGGCGTGGTTTTCGGGCAGCGGACCCAGCTTTGGTGGGATCTTCCGCTGACGGAAACCTTTTCTATCCTCAAGGAAATCTACGACGTCTCCGCCGCGGATTTCGGGCCGAGGATGGAGTTCCTCGACTCGGTGCTCGATATGAAGCCCTTCATGTCCCAACCCGTCCGCACCCTGTCGCTCGGGCAGCGGATGCGCGCGGATCTGGCGGCGAGCCTGCTGCACAACCCGACCGTGCTGTTCCTCGACGAACCTACCATCGGGCTGGACGTGGTGGTCAAGGAGAAGATCCGCAAGGCGATCCGCCGTATTAACGAGGAGTTCGCCACCACGCTCGTGCTGACAACGCACGATCTCAACGACATCGAGGAGCTCTGCTCCCGTATCCTGATTATCGACCGGGGACGCCTCATCTACGACGGGGGTCTCGCTGAAATCCGCGAGAAGTACGGTTTCATGCGCACCATTTCGCTGGATTTCCAAGGCGATCTGCGGGATTTCGAGTTCTCGACCGCATTGGCGAAACGCTTCCGTCTGGAAGCCGGGGAGTTCGCCATCTCGCGCGAGGGGGAATCCACCGTTGCGGTCTGTTTCGACAAGCGGAAAGTGACAGCCGCCGAAGTTCTAACTTTCGCGATGGAGCGCCTGAAACTGCTGGATATGCGTATCGCGGAAACCGAGATCGGCGAGATCGTTTCGAAGATCTACACGGAGGCCGGCAATGCTGCGGAAAATTAGCCGCTTTTTCCGCACCTATCTCCCCTTCGCCCGTTCCGTTCTTCTAGTGCGATTGCAGTACCGCACGGGCTTTTTCTTCTGGGTGTTCAACTCCCTTTTAAAGGTCGCCATCGTGTATTTTCTCTGGCGGGCCATCTTCCGCAATTCGCCCACCGCCGTGATCGGCGGCTTCGGGTTCGACGGGATGGTCGCCTACCTCATCGTCGCGGAGGCGACGATGTGGATGGTCAAGTGCAATTCGGAAGGGAAGATCGCGATGGAGGTAAAAAACGGCCAGATCGCCATCAGCCTCATCCGGCCGATCAGCTACACCCTCCAAAATCTGTTCAATGCGCTCGGAAAGGCTGCGTTCGGCGTTATGACCGTCGGTATTCCGCTGCTTGCCGGCCTGTTCGTTTATCGCGCCCTGGCGCTGCATCTCGCGCCGCCCGCCTGGACCGCCTTCGCAGGGTACGTTGTCAGCCTCGGCCTGTCGTTCCTCGTGATGTTTCTTCTCGATATCACCTTCGGTTTGCTCGCGTTTTATACCACGAACCTCTGGGGCGTCATGGTCACCAAGACCGTCATCACCGATCTTCTGTCGGGAAGCCTTCTGCCGTTGACCTTCTTTCCGGATATCGCGCGTCGCATGATCGAATTGCTGCCCTTCCAGTCGATCATTTACAGCCCGGTGATGATCCTTCTCGGCAAAACCGAAGGCGTGGATATTCTTCGGACGATCGGCGTACAGACGGTATGGGCGGTCGCACTGTTCGGCCTGAACCGCTTCGTTTGGAACAAGGCTTTCCGCCGGCTGACCATCCTCGGGGGCTGAGATGCAAAAACTTCACAAGTACCTCAAACTCTACGGAATCTTTCTTGCACGCTATCTCCAGCGTCTGATGGAATACCGGCTGGACTTCCTGATCGGGGTCGCGGGTTACTTCCTGCTCCAGGCTTCGGGTATCCTTTTCCTCTGGCTGGTGTTCCGGAAGATTCCGGCGCTGAACGGCTGGTCGTTCAACCAGCTTCTTTTTATCTACGGTTTTTCGTTGATCCCGAAGGGGTTGGATCACCTCTTTTGCGACAACCTCTGGATGCTTTCGGACCGGCTCGTCGTGAACGGGGAGTTCGACCGCTACCTTCTGCGTCCGGTCAACCCGCTCTTCCAGCTTCTGGCGGAAGTCTTCCAGCCGGACGCTTTGGGCGAAGTGGCGGTGGGTATCGGGGTGCTCTGCATCGCCGTCGGGCGTCTTCACCTTGTGTTTGGACCGCTCCAGATACTGATGCTGGTCCTCACAGTCGGGTTTGGCACACTCGTTTATACGGCCGTCAAACTCTTTGTCGCTTCCCTCGCCTTTTGGATCAAAGACAGCTTTTTCATACTCAACGTCGTTTACACCCTCGGGGATTTCGCCCGTTACCCGGTTTCGATTTACTCCCGCTGGATCCAGGCGATACTTTCATTCGTGCTGCCCTTCGCTTTCGCGGCGTTCATTCCGGCCGCGTGGTTCGTGGGAAAGATCGGTCTTCCGCTTGCCCTGTTCGGGACAATGGCGGCGGGATCGGTCAGCTTTACCTTGGCCTATCTCGTCTGGAAAGCGGGAATTCAGGCCTACGAAAGCGCGGGGAACTGATTGGAATCCAGCATACAAACAGTTGAATCAATGGTAGTCGGCGTCAAAAATCATCCCTTTGATCGAACCAGGCTGATTGTTCCAGGCCGGCCAGTTTTGGAGACCCGTCGAGTTGGGATTGCCTGTGTGAATGAATCCGTCCAGATACTTCATCATGGTCGACTGGAGTTTCAGACGGCCTTCCTTGTTTTGTTCGGTAAAATGACCCCCGACCAGAAAGCTGATGGCGGGGTCGCCGGAACCCATTAAAAACGGGATTTCCATGGAATGCGCCGCGCCGATCCGATGGCCCTGTTTATCGGGGAGGACGCTTTCACCGTTTTCCCCTTCGGAACCCCAATCGAAACGGTATACATAAACCGGCGGCTGGTCTTTCGACAGCGAAAGGAAGTGGGCAACCGAATCAACTCCGACGTATTTCCAGGTCATGCTCATCCATTTCGACACCTTATTTGTATTCCGAAAAATGTTAATCTTCTGCCAAACCGGATAATGCAAGGAATTCGTGAAAATCAAATCCAATCCATATCAGTTATTAATACTTGCCACACATACTTATTGTGTTATAAAATAATTGACTAAGAAAATTGAAAGTACGTTGATTTACCAAGAAATGGTTAGATTTCGAAGAGGACTATACCATGAACAAAATCGAGTTGAAAGCGATCGTCATTTCCAATGAACTTTCTTTGAATAAAATCGCGGAACACTTCGGCATCATGAAGAAACTCAAGTGGGATGATGCACTGGTTTTGTCACAAAAAGAGATAGCAAAAATATTATCTTCCGGTGAAGACAAATACGTCTATCTTTTTTCGTTCGGAAGCGCCGTTTTTATCGGTTTCCGCTATCAGGAAATCTATGAAACGGTCAATTACCTCCGAAAATTGGACAAGGGGCTTTTTGAGAAATGGGCTCAGGAAGATGAATACGAAATCATTATCGATAGCGGCACCGAAGGGGAAACGATCAGCAATGACACCATTCTGTTGCCGGAAATTAAACCGTACCACTTTCTGATTCTTTCCTTCGTGCTTGCCAAATCCGTCGCTTTGGAAAAAATTGAAGTGGATACGGAGAACCTTTCTGATGAACTGGAAGAATTGGTCAAACTCCTGGAAAAAGGCGAACTCAAACTCTCAGACCATTATATATCGAAAGTCTGGTCCAGGATTTTAGGTTTCAAATACAATTCCATATCCCGTCTCATGTTACTCGACAAGCCGGAATATACATGGAATGACGATGAAGCGGAAACTCTTTATAAAAAAATGAGCAAACTTTTCGAATTGAAATTCCGCTATCATGTTATGACGCATAAGACGGAAATATTTACGGACATAACGGAAGCTTTCTCCGGGTTGAGTCAGGTCAAGAAGAGCCATAATCTGGATTGGATCATTATATTGTTAATCATTTTTGAAATAGGTATTACGCTGACCGAAATATTCGTAAAATTCATCCGGAGTCATGTACTATTCTAGTCGCGTTCGAATTGGTATGGCGCGTATGTCATTCATAACCGGTTTTTATTGCTATCTCAATTTTAAGTTAAAATTTCGGTCCTAGAATTGAAATGTCATCTGTAGCTGGAAGAAAAGAAAAATTTTATAGCAGATAAAGGAGGTTACGGTGGCTTTGAAAAAAACGGAGACGCTGGAAAACGACCAGAAAATGACGAAGACTAAAGTAACCAAAACTAAAGCGCCAAAAGCCGACGCGGAACAGCATCTCTCGAAAATCGAGAAACGCGCTTACGAATTGTATCTCCAGCGCGTGAGCGAAGGGATTTCCGGCAACGATTATACGGACTGGCTGAAAGCCGAAGCGGAAATCAAGGCAAAGTCCTGAGTCGGGACAGCGAAACCGCTCGGAAATAAAAACGCCCGCCGGTTTCCATACCGGCGGGCGTTTTGTTCAACAGGCGGATATCAGATTTTCACCAGCACCTTCCACCCCCAGGCGGGGAGGGCGACCTTGCCTCCGTCGGTCACGGTAAGCGTCTCGCTGCTTACCGCGTCACGGTAGCTGCCGTCGGGGGCGGCGTATTCCTGCGCCGTCCCGCTTCCGTTGAGGAGTACCACCACGCGCCGGTTATTGAACGCGCGCGCGAATGCGAGGACGTTCCTTGTGGCGGGAAGCCATTCCAGGGTGCCCTGCGAGAGCGCGGGTACCGAGGCGCGCAGTTTGGACAGCCCCTTCACGACGTCGATGAAGGCCGGATCGCCGTAGGGGGCGCCGGTGTCGGCCCAGGGGTAGGGTCCGCGGTTGTCGGGGTCGGGACCGCCGGTCATGCCGATCTCGTCGCCGTAATAGATGGTGGGCGCGCCGGGGAAAGTGAACTGCAGCGCCATGGCCAGTTCCACGCGGGAACGGAAGGCGCTCCAGTTGGTGCCGTACTTCGTATAGCCGATTTCGTAGGCGAGGCGCGGCAGATCGTGGCTGCTGATGAGGTTCATACAGCGGTTGAAGGCGGGCGCGGGATAGTTCTCGCTCATCATCGCCAGCGCGTCACCGGCTTTATCGGCGCCGCCCCCCTTGACGAGGGTGATCGCGGCGCTGCGGAAGATGTAGTTCATCGTGGAGTCGTACATGTCCCCGAGAAGGTACTTCGAGGCGTCGAACCAGACCTCCGCGAAGGTGACGGCGTCGGGGTAGCTTTTCATGATCTCGGCGCGCCACTCGCGCCAGAACTGGTCGCTCTTCCAGGGAGTGACATCCATGCGCCATCCGCCGATTCCCTTCGACAGCCAGTACTTCGTGACCGAGTTCGACGCGCGATAGGCGAAATCCTTCCAGCCGTCCACTTCCTTCAGCGTGGCGAGCGTCGGGTTGGCCCACTGGCTGTATGCGTGGTCGGCGTCCTTCGCCTTGGGCGTGAAGGTGAACCAGGAGAAGTACGGCGAATTGGTCTGCACCTGCTCGTTCTTGAAGGCGCCGAGGCCGGGGTACTTGCCGTAGCGGTCCATGTAGACGGAATCGCTTCCGCAGTGGTTCAGCGACGTATCCAGTACGATGCGGATGCCGCGTTTCTTCGCTTCGGCCACGAGTTTCTCGAAGGTGGCGAGGTCGCCGAAGCTCTCGTCCACCTTCAGGTAGTCGGCCGTGTCGTACTTGTGGTTCGACGGGGCCTGGAAGATCGGGTTGATGTAGATCACGTTCACGCCGAGGTCCGCGAGGTAGTCCAGCTTCTCGATGATGCCGTCGAGGTCGCCGCCGTAGAAATCGTTGCAGTATTCCTTATCGTGCTTGTTGCCGTTCTGATCCTTGCGGCCGGGCACCCATGGGTAGGGATCCCACCAGTTGGTATGGAATTCGATCTCCTTCTGCCCGTAAAACTTGCGTACTCCGACGATCGGGTCGTTCGCTTTGTTGCCGTTCCGGAAGCGGTCGGGGAAGATGTAGTAGATCACCATATTGCTCGACCAGGCCGGCGCGGGATAGGCGTTGGTGAAAACGGTCAGGACGTAAGGCCACTTCGGCCCGTCGGCCATCGTGACGCGTCCGAAACCGCCCGTGCCCTTCACCTGCACATAGGGAATATCCACGTTATCGAAGTTGTTTCCATAAACGAGCTTGTCGGCGTCTCCCTTCGAGAGTTCGAAGTAATATCCGTACACGCCGATGTCCGGGAGGCTCACTGTGGCGGTAAAGACATCCTGTCCTCCGAGGTTGGTGGAAAGGCGCATCGGGAGATTCGAGATCTTCGTATTCTTCTGGTTGTCGTTGTTGCCGAAAACGGTCTTCTTCGTCAGCACGAGGTTGACGGCCGTCAGGTCTCCCGTCTTCGCCCGGAAATTGAGGGTGACCGGCGTTCCCTGTACGACGGCGCCGTAGGGGTTCCGGCAGGCGGTATCGCGCGAGTTGAAGTATACCCGCGCGAGGTCGATGGAAGTCTCGACGGCGGAATGCACCTGGAAGGGCAGATCCTTCCAGTCGGAAGCCTCCCTCACCGGGGCGGAGCAGGCGGAAATCACGGCAAACGCGATGATCGCGACGAGCGAACGAACCATGGCGGACTCCTTCAAACAATCTGACATCATTATAATGGAAACGTTTCCAATATGTCAAGCGATGGGTCGAATTTTTTCCGGAACCGGTTCTGCGTTCGGTAAATTTCGCTTTATTTTTTCGCCGTTCTGCGTTATCATGTTGCCTTCCAATCCTACCGGAAGGAGACGACGATGAAACGCGCGCTTTTCAGCCTTTACAAAAAGGACGGGTGCGAGGAATTCGCAAGGTTCCTGCATTCCCGCGGCTACGAAATCCTTTCCACCGGCGGCACCTACCGCCACCTCAAGCAGGTCGGAATCCCGGTCACCGAGGTGGGCGAGGCCACCGGGTTTCCCGAAGTGCTGGACGGCCGCGTAAAGACGCTCCATCCCACCGTGCATGCCGGCATCCTCGCCATGCGCGGGAATCCCGAACACATGAAGCAGATCGCCGACAGGAACATACCTCCCATCGACTTCGTCGTCGTGAATCTTTATCCCTTCGAGGAAACAGTGAAGAACCCGGCGTCGAAGTTCGAGGACATCATCGAGCAGATCGACATCGGCGGCGTCGCGCTCATCCGGGCGGCCGGCAAGAACTGGCAGGACGTGGCGATCGTAGTGGACAACGGCGATTTCGCGCCGCTTCAGGAAGAGTTCGCGAAGACGGGCATCCTTTCCCGGGAAACGCGCCTCAACCTCGCCGGAAAGGCATTCAGCCACACCGCCTATTACGACGGACTTATCTCCGGTTGGTTCAACGGACAGGCCTCCCGAAAGTTCCCGGAGGAAATGGCCGTCCCGATGAAGCTCGCTCAGGGACTCCGTTACGGCGAGAACCCGCACCAGGACGCACGGCTCTACCGCAGCGGCACGGAGGCGAACATTTCCACGCTCAACGCCGAGATTCTCTGGGGCAAGGAAATGAGCTACAACAACTTCATGGACGCCGACGCCTGCCTCGACATCGTGCGCGAGTTCGCCTCGGACGCGCCCTTCTGCACCATCATCAAGCATGCCAACCCCTGCGGTTCGGCGCTGGGCAAGACCCTCGCCGACGCCTTCGTCCGCGCGCGCTCGGTAGATCCCGACGCCGCGTTCGGCGGCATCGCGGGCTTCAACCGCAGGATCGACAACGAGACGGCGAAGAAGATCGTCGAAACCTTCTTTGAAATCGTTCTCGCTCCCGGCTTCGACGACGACGCGCTGGAAACATTGAAAAACAAGAAAAACCTCCGTATTCTCAAGCTGAACGGAACCGACTGGTCCAAGAAGGGCCTCGCATTCCGGAAACTCGAGGGCGGCTTCCTCGTTCAGGACTGGGACGGACCCGGCTCCGCGGCCGAGAAGTTCGAGGTGCCGACGAAAAAGGCGCCGACCGAGTCCGAGAAGGCCGATCTCGATTTTGCGTGGAAGATCGCGAAGTACGTCAAGAGCAACGCCATCGTCTTCGCGAAGGACGGTTTGAGCGTGGGCGTCGGAGCGGGGCAGATGAAGCGCGTGGATTCGGTCCGCATCGCCTGCATGCATGCGCAGGAGTTCGGCTTCGATATCCATGGCGCCGTGATGGCCAGCGACGCCTTCTTCCCCTTCCGCGACAGCGTCGACCAAGCCGCGAAGGAAGGCCTCACGGCTATCATCCAGCCGGGCGGGAGCAAAAATGACCAGCAGTCGATCGATGCGGCGAACGAACATGGCATGTCCATGGTATTTACGGGGAACAGGCATTTCAGGCATTGATCGGCTTTTCCGGAGTCGTCAAACAGGCAGAGGATTCACATGAAAGATTTCAAAAGGCAACTGAATACCTTGTTCATTCCTATCATGTTAAGCGTGATAGTGCCTTTTATCATCATACTATCCGAACACTTGTTTTATCGACACACTATCATAACTTCAAATGTGATATTATGTACTATCGGGATTCTTATTACATTGATTGGTTTCATGCTCCTGATGATGACGATAAGGAATAAATTTTCCATGATTGCCGGCGGCTGGGATCCAACAAGGAAACTGGTTTTGGCTGGTATGTATTCTCGGGTCAGGAACCCGATGATAACCAGCGAGATAATAATTCAGGTTGGTGAATCCATTCTATTTGCTTCATATGGTATCGCGGGATTGACAGCCATTAATTTTATTGTACATACTTTTTATTTCATTCTTGTAGCTGAGCCTAATCTGGAGAAGAGATTCGGTCAGGGATACATAGACTATAAAAAGTATGTTCCGAGATGGATACCAAGATGGAATCGCTGGAAATCCGTCATTGTCATAACTCAACAGACAGATAATACGTAAGAAAGGGTTCGTCATTTCCCTTTCCGGATGAATTCGAGAACGAGATCGCGGATGGTCGCGGTGGATTCCGGAGACATGATATCCCCCGCAATGACGTGAGGGTCGGTCGCGTTGGTGATTTCCACGATCTCCTTGTAACGCGAATGGACAAACTTCGGGAAGATTTCCCGTGTCCTGCCCTCGTTGACGACGTTGTCCTTCGGATTGTAGAGCACGAGCACCGGCGCGCTCACTCGCGCGAGATCGCCTTCCCGCACTTCCTTGACCATCAGCATCATTTCGATCAGCGTCCGCGAGGGATAATTCGTGGTCCAGAAGACGCCGTTACTGTAGTTCTTCGGGTGGATGCGGTAGGTATCGCCGAGGACGACCGCCCGAATCACCTGGTTGAGTACGGGGATGGTGAGAAGTTCCGCGCTTCCGTTCTTCGGGGTGAAATTGGGCGACAAAAGCACGGCTGCGGATACGTCGGCGCCGTAGCGTTCCAGAAGCCAAGTCACAAGGGTGGCGCCCGTGGAAGTGCCGACGAGTATCACCCGGTCACCCAGGGCTTTTCCGACCGCGAGGGCGTCCGCAGCATCCCGGTACCAGTCCCCGCGTGTGGCTTCGCCCAGATACCTCGGCGGCAGGCCATGCCCGGTGAGTCGGGTATAAAAGAGGTTCGCGCCGAGCCGTTTCGCGATTTCATCCGCGAGGGGCGCAGTCTCCTGTCGGCACGCGGCTAAGCCGTGGATGTAGACCACCGAATACGCGGTTTTTTCTCCCGGTTTGCCGGCCCAGAGGATTTCCTTTTCAGCACCGGGGCGCAGATCTTTCCACGCAGCCTCCCGGGCGGCGATGGTTTCAGCGAGATCGGCCAGGCTCGCGCGCGTCAGGACGGCGTCGGGCGGGTAAGCCGCCAGGGAAGGGTTGCCGCAGGATGCGAGGATAAAGAGAGAAAATAAAAAAATCAAATCCGCTTTCATCTGAAACCTCGTACGTTCGATTTTCCGGTTCTCTTTGACGTCCACGGATGGACTAATGCCGCCGAAGCGCAGGATACGCGAGAGGCGGCCTTTTCTGGAAAAGAAAGAGAACTACTCCACCACCAGCTTTCCCTCGTTCCAAGAGAGCGCGAGTTTGCCGCTCTTGATGTTGTCGTCGTAGATGCGTTTGACGAGCGGCGAGAGCACGAGCTTCTCGAAGGCCCGCTGGAGGTTGCGCGCGCCGAGCTCCGGGTGGAAGCCGTCCTTCGCCACCTCCTCCACGATGCCGTCGCCGAAGGAGATATCGAGCCCCGCCGAGCGGAAACGCTCCTGCGCCTGCGGGAAGATGTTCTTCACGAGGATCTGCCGGATGTCCTCCGGGGATAGCGCGTTGAACACCACTATCTCGTCGATGCGGTTGAGGAACTCCTTCGGGAAGGTCTTGGAAAGCTCCTCGATCACGCGGTCGGCGTTGCGCTTGGGCGTCTCCCTTCCCGAGAAACCCATCCCGCCGTCCTTGCGTACGAGGGCGTTGCTCGTCATGATGACGGTGACGTCGCTGAAGTAGATCTTGCGGCCGCGCGAATCCGAGATCTTTCCCTCGTCGAAGGCCTGGAGGAAGAGGCGGATCACGTTCGCATGGGCCTTCTCGATTTCGTCGAGCAGCAGGATGGCGGAGGGGTTGTCCTCCACGAGCGACGAGAGCGCCGGCACGTCGTCGTAGCCCACGTAGCCCGGGGGCGCGCCCGTGAGACGCGCGACACTGTGCGGCTCCGAGTACTCGCTCATATCGAGACGCAGCAGCTTCTTCTCGCTGCCGTACATGTATTCCGCGAGCCGTTTGGCGAGGCAGGTCTTGCCCACGCCCGTCGGACCGGTGAAGAGGAACACGCCGTCGGGCCGGTCGGGATGGAGATCCAGGCGGCGCTTGGCGATGCGGATAATGTTGCACATCGCGTCGATGGCCTCGTCCTGACCGAACACGCGCTCCTTAAGCCACTTGTCCATGTTGCGCAGACGCGCTTCCTCGTCCAGCCAGTCTTCGCTGAAGGTAATGCCCGCCATTTCGCCCACCATCGTGCGGATGTCGCGCGAATCGACGGAATCCCGCCCCTTGAGCGACGTGCGGCTCGCGAGCTTCTCGAAAACGTCGATGGCCTTGTCGGGAAAATAGCGCTTCTTGAGGTACTTGCCGGTGAGATCGACGATCTCGGCGATGTTTTCCGGCGTGAAACGGACATGGTAGTATTCCTGCGCCTTCGGCAGGTTGTGTTCCAGGATCTCGACGGTAGCGGCGGTGGACAATTCCTCGATCTTCACGGGGTAGAAGCGGCGCTCGAAGGCGGGGTCCTTCTCCACGTATTTCTTGTAGTCCTCCACGGTGGTGGCGCCGATGCAGGTGATCTCGCCGCGCGCGAGGGGCGGCTTGAGCATCTCGGCGATGTCGAGGTTGCCGCCCTCGGTGAGACCGGCGCCCATGATGGTGTGGAACTCGTCGATGAAGAGGATGAGCTGCGGGTTTTTCACCGCCTCCTCGATGATCTTCTTCACCTTGGTTTCCAGCTCGCCCCGGTACTTGGTGCCCGCCACGAGCATGCCGACGTTGAGTTCCACGATCTCCTTCTGCTTGAAGGTCTCCGGAACGCGCCCCTCCGCGATACGCGACGCGAGGCCTTCCACGATGGCCGTCTTTCCGGTTCCGGGCGCACCGATGATGAGCGGATTGTTCTTGAAGCGCTTGTAGAGGATTTCGAGGACCGTGTCGATCTCCCGGTCGCGTCCGAGACAGGCGGGAAGCTTGCCTTCCTTGGCCAGTGTTCCGAGGTTGCGCCCGATGCCCTTGATATAGCTTTCCTCGGGCGGTTTGGCCTTGGTGTCGATCTCCAGCTTGTCGTCCTCCGGATCGTACTTCACGTTCTCGTCGCGCATCCGGTTGGCGACGTTGTTCATCGCGTCGCGGGCGAGGTCGTACTGCTCGTCGGCCTTCAGCGCGCGCTTGTAGTACTTGTACGCGAGCGGCAGCGCCCCCTCGTTCTCGGCGATAAGTCCGAGGTTGTAGAAAGCGAAGGAGTAGTTGGAGTCGCCCTGAAGCACGCGCTCGTAATATTCGCGGGCCTTGGCGTAATCCTGACGATTGTACCAGAAGTTGCCGAGGAGATTGAGCGCGTCGACGTAGTCCGGCTTGATGGAAAGAGCCTTCTCCAGGTATTCCTTCTGCTTCTCGCTGTTGCCGCGGCGGCTCTCCAGAAGCCCGAGGTCATAGTAGACGTAGTGCGCGCGGTCGTTCGCCGTAAGGGCCTTGCGGTAAAACTCCTCGGCGAGGTCGAACTCGTCGCGGTCGTAGTGGTAGATGCCCATATATGTGAGCGCATCGTAGTGGTCGGGCTCGATCTCGATGGCCTTCTCGAAGCGGATCTTCGCCTGCTCGTCCTCGCCTTCCTTCCGGAACACGAGGCCCAGGTTGTACCAGGCATCGGCGTACTTCGGCTCGATGGCCAGCGCCTTCTCGTAGAACTCGCGCGCCTTGGCCATGTTGTTCTGGTTGTAAAACTCGACGCCGCGGTCGTTGAAATCTTCGGCCCTTTCGTCCATGGCTTCCTCCGTCTCACCATATGTTACCTTATTCCGCGCGAAAACTCAAGGACACAAGCCAAAAAGCGCGAGCGTTCAAACCCTTGCGGTGACGGTTTCCGCGGGAAACAGTCCCGATTTCGGGAAAGAATTCAGTGTCAAACGCGCAATATTCTTGTGCGGACATGGCGAAAATGATTCCTATTACACCGTTTCTGGCGTTCCCGTACCGCTCGTGCTATAATTTACGGGTATTTCGGCCGACGGACTCGGGCTTGCATGGATACGCGGAGGCAATCATGACGAGAAAGACCCTGGAATGGACTCCCGAATACAGCGTGGGCGTGGAGATCATCGACGAGCAACACAAAAAGCTGTTTTCCATTCTGGACGAACTCATCCGAGCCGATTTCTCCGCGGCCGACCGCGATTGGCAGAGGGAGAAGCTGGAAGAGTTGATCGAATATATGCGCTACCACTTCCAGTACGAGGAGGAACTGATCGGAAAGTTCCACCCGGTGGATCTGGAGATGCACCGGGCGCAGCATGACGAATTCCGCCGCCAGGTCGCCAAGCTTTACGACCGCTGGCTCAAGGGCGCCGGCGACGTCGGCGATTCCGCCATCGCGTTCCTCGCCGAGTGGATCAGCCGCCACGTCCTCGAGGTAGACCGCAAGTACGGACCGTTCATGTGAGACGGTTCAGTCCACCCGCACGCCGTTAGTCGCGATCCATTCGTTCCGATATTCCGGTCGAAAATTCCTCCGTAAATGGAGACGGTATCCGCGTACAACGGAAGGGCGAATGACTGGATTATGAGGGCCGGCAAGGCCGGGTTCTAAATTAAGATGCGGAATTCGGCTCCCTCCGGATGGTTCCTGACGGAAAGTTTTCCGCCCATATTACGCTCCACGATCATCCGCGACATATACAGCCCGATCCCCGTTCCGTTCTCCTTGGTGGTAAAGTAAGGATCGAAAACCCGGTCGATGTTCTCCTCGCTGATTCCGCCCGCGTTGTCCCTTACGAAAATCTCGCATTTTCCTTCCCGCACCTTCGCCGTCACCATGATGCGGGGATTCTTCACCCTTCGGGCAATCAGGGCTTCCCGGGCGTTGTTGAGCAGGTTGAGCATCACCTGTCCGAATTCGTTGGGATATCCGAAAATCGTGCATCCTTCGTCGATATCGGAATCCAGGCTGATGCCGCTGTTCTTGAAACCCGCTTCCAGAAGGGAATATGTACGGATGAAAATATCGCGGAAAAAGAATCTCGTTTTTTCCCGATCCGGCTTGAAATAATTGCGGAAATCGTCGATGGTGTGCGACATATGATCGACGATCTGGAGGCTCCTGTCAACGATGCCTTCCAGATATTCCCGATTCATGACATCGTGATCGTACGCATAGATGAGGTTCTGGATGATGAGACTCACCGCGTTCAGGGGCTGCCGCCACTGGTGAGCGATATTGCCGATCATTTCCCCGAGCGTGGCGAGGCGGCTTTGCTGGATAAGCATCAAGTCCTTCTCCCGGTTTTTCGCGAGTTCCTGCTGAACCTGTTCTCTCAGCCAGTGTTCGCTTTCCGTCAGTTTGTCCTCCGCCTGTTTCCGCTGGGCGAGAACACTGGCGACAACCAGCGTAGTCAGAGCCTGAGCCCCGAGGTAAATTTCGATGAAAATCGAGGAATCCCCGGGAGATAGTCCGGTAAAAGGACCGAAACCCTTAAATGTACAGCCGATAGCGACCGATGAAACCGCCAGGACGGATATGACACCGCCCCGGTAGCCGAAGAAAAAAAGGGGAAGTATTCCCAGAAAAATCGTGAAATCTTCAAAGTAATTATTGTTTTTCGACTTGAAACTGAATAAAAAGAAGGTGAAAACTATTACGAAGAAGTAATAGAGGAGTTCATAAATGAAACGACGGGTAACTTGAATCCTTTTCGGAATCCGCCAGAGAACAATTACCGGAACGATCACAAGCGCACTCACCACGTTGGCAATCCAGTAGATAGACCAAGAGAAAATGTATTTTCCCCAATCCGTCCAGACAGGAACCAGAATGGAAAACACTCCCAGGACAGCGCCGGCCATTTGACTCAAAACCAGAATTCCGACCAGGCGAAGAACATCCAGGGGTCTGTCGGCAATATTCTTTCCCGTGCCCGTCATGCGGAACAGGAAAACGGCCAATAAAGACTGAAGCAGATCCGCCGCCGTCTGCCCGGAAAAGATCAATAAACCCGGAAAAAGCGGATATTTATGAAGCAATCCCGGCAAAAGATTGATGATATTGCCGATCACCAGAGCCGGCCACACCCGGTATCCGAACAGCAGCATCATCCCGATGGAAATGCCGACCGGAGGCCAGATAAAGCCGATATTCGTTCCCGGTATCGTCAGCAACAGGCCGAGATCCGCACCGAGCATGTAAATAACTGCGGTCACACCTGTCTGGATGAACCATGTCAAAACGGAGTGGACGCACTTTTTTGCCCTTGATTCGTCGGATGCCAACGCCCCCATGGAATCCCCCTTCGGACGATCCGTTGATTGTCCGCCTAACGCCCGAATTCCACCCCCTGACCGCTCCATTATATATCCAACCCGGCCGGATGATCAAGTTTTTTATCATCTCGGTTGAAAACAATAGCCGATTCATAGAAAACTATCTGAAAGTACTCAGCCCTCTTAACCGCCTTTTCGGGGCAGCAGTGAAACTCTGCTGGTGTCTGAAGAACCAATGAGAGGTCCTGTTTCATGACAATGGACCGGGCACCCGGTCCCTTATTTTCCCGGCATCGCGCTCCAGCCATGCTTTGAAAACCGATGTCCGGAAAAATATCTTTCCGGTTATTGACAAACCCGCCGGCTTGCTTTACTATTTATTAAGCATCTTAAATAATACTAAATTGGAGGCGGCCTTGAAAAACATCTGGATCATCGGAACCGGCGGCGTCGGCGGATATTTCGGCGGTCTCCTGGCGTTCGGCAACCGTGAAAATAAGCTCGGGCTGCATGTCTTCTTCCTCGCGAGAGGCGAACACCTCGTGCATATCCGCAGGGATGGTCTGCTCCTCCTGGCCGGAAACCGGAAACTGCGCTGCTTTCCAGATGCTGCCTCCGACAATCCCGTCGATTTTCCTGATCCGGACCTGATCCTCCTCTGCGTCAAGGCGTACGATCTGACGGACGTACTCCGGAAAATCGCCCCCCGAGTGCGCGAAGCAACCACGGTGCTTCCGCTGCTGAACGGAATCGACATTTCCCGGCGGATCCGGGAATATCTCCCGACGGGGATATTACTGGAAGCCTGCGTTTTCGTCGGAACGCATATCCTCTCACCCGGCGTAATCGAACAAAAGGGCGGCAACGGTCGTATCCAGGCCGGAGCTTCCACCGGTGAACCGTTTGATCCGGAACCGCTTCGGAACCTTTTTGCGCAAACGGAAGCGGCATTCGACTGGTTTGACGATCCGCGCCCGGCCGTTTGGGGCAAGTATCTTTTCATCGCCAGCTACGGCCTCGTCACGGCGGAATCGGGCAAAAGCCTCGACGCGGTTTACGCGGATCCCGCGCTCCGGGAGGAAGCCGCCGCGGTGATGCGGGAAATATCCGGGATCGCGCGGCGGAAGGGCGTCGTTCTTCCCTCGAACGCCGTAGAAAATGCGCTCGAGAAAGCGGCCGAGTTTCCGGCGGGAACGCGCACGAGCTTCCAGCGCGATGTGGAAACACCCGGAAAGCGCAGCGAAGGAGACCTCTTCGCGGGAACCATCCTGCGGTTCGGGAGAGAACTGGGTCTGCCGACGCCCGAAACCGAAAGACTCGCAAGGATTCTCGGGCAACATGCGGAGATCCCAGCACGAAAACCGTTTGATAAAGAGGTTTACTACTGACTTCATCGCGGGATGATTAACCGCGAAATCCACAAAAGGGTACGAAAATTGGTGAAAGATACTTTTCGTGTGTTTTCGTAACGTTCGCAGTTGATATTCGGATTCAGAAACGTAAAAAAATGAAGTCTTCAATGAATTGCTCTGTAAATAGACTGCAGGAGGAAAATATGGGCGACTGGAATCCCGATTTGTACATGCGCTTCGGCGACGAACGGACCCGTCCCGCGCGCGACCTTGCCGTACGGATCTCGGCGGATAAACCGGCGCGGGTGATCGACATCGGATGCGGCCCGGGAAACAGCACGGCCGTGCTGGCGGAACGCTGGCCGGAAGCCGAAGTCACAGGAATCGACAGTTCCGCGTCCATGATCGAACAGGCGAAACGGGACCACCCGGAGACGGGTTTCCTTCTCGCGGACGCCGCGGCCTGGGAAAGCGGTCCCGAGTACGACGTGGTCTTCTCGAATGCGGCACTCCAATGGGTTCCGGATCATGAAACCCTTTTGCCGAAGCTTTTCCGCGCGGTGAAACACGGAGGAACCCTGGCTGTACAGGTGCCAGCGAACAGCGAATCCCCCCTGCAGCTCATCGTGAGCGGACTCGCGGCCGAAGAGAAATGGAAGCGCCAGTTTCAGAGGCCCGTCGACGGACCACTGTACTTTCCCGCATCGTATTACTATCGTCTGCTCGCGCCCCTTGCCGCGAAGCTCGAGATCTGGTATACTGAATACATCCATGCGATGGAAAACCGCTCCGCACTCTTGTCCTGGTACAAGTCGACGGGCATGCGCCCTGTTCTGGAAGCCCTTCCGGACGACAATGCAAGGGAAACCTTCCAGGCGCAGGTGCTGAAAAGGCTGGGAACAGCCTACCCCCTGGAGCCGGACGGCAAAGTACTTTTCCCTTTCCGGCGGCTTTTCTTTACGGCCGTCGCACGCTGAACCCTCGCCGGGGAATTCCCCGGCATTCCATTTTCTTTCGTTAAAAATTTCACGACAAACCACGACGCTTTTGCGTGATTCCAAAAAATATGTTATCATGGTTCCTGTTTCAACGGGGGATATTCATGTTCCGCATCTCGATTCCGATCGCTGCGACGCTACTTTTCACCTCTACTTTTGCCGCCGCCCTGCCCGTCCAGAACACGGCGAGCGTCAACGCGTACCCGGAAGGCTATTACCCGGGCAGCGTCCTTCCTCCGAAGACCGTTTATCTCACCTTCGACGACGGCCCCGGCGATTTCACGGACGACATCCTCAACGTGCTCTCCAACAGCGGCGTCAAGGCGACTTTCTTCCTCTGCGGCAAGGATAACTGGCGGGTTCCCCTGACCAATAACCATTTTCACCGATATCGCGACACGCTTCTGCGGATGGTCCGCGAAGGCAACACCCTCGGCAACCACACCCTGGACCACTTCGATCTCGCCACACTCGGTCCGAAAGGCGTCGCCGACGAATTCGACTCCAACCAGATGCTGTTGAACAGCGAACTCGGGACGGAAGCTCCGAAGATGATCTTTTTCCGGCCTCCTTTCGGTTCTCCATGGATTCTTCCGCATACGGAGTACCAGAAACGCAAGATCGGCAGCGTCATCGCCGCCCGCGGTTACGTCGCGCTCTGGAGCCTGACCTTCGATTCCACCGACGCGTGGGACTGGGTAAAAGGCGAATGGGCCTGGAAAGGGCCTCGCGTGAATTTTCACCAGAAGGAATTCAACGACAAGGCCGACCGCATCCTCCGCCGTCTTCTCCGCAGGGCCGACGGCCGCTCGTTCGTGGTTCTGATGCACGATATCCACCCCACCACTCTCCGTGTTCTTCCGGCACTCATCTCCAACCTCTCGGCGCGCGGTTACACCTTTTCCACCTTCGACGGCTGGCTCGCCTGGAAGACCAACGCGCCGAAGATAGTTCCCGCTGTCGTTCCCCTCGACACGAGGCGCTAAACCGGCCCGCCTTCAAACCGCCGTTCCGGCAAGAACCCGGAGCACCCTTTCCAAATCCCTCTCCCGGTGGGCGGCGGACAGGAACGCCGTCTCGAAAAGCGCCGGAGGAAAGAGGATTCCCTCCCGGTAGAGCGCGGAAAAAGCCCGTTTCCAAGCCTCCCAGTCCTGTGCCTGCGCACTCGCGAAATCCGTGACGGACTTTTCCGTGAAGAACACCGTGAACATAGAACCCAACCGGTGGACCGTCCAATGCGTGGATTTTCTGATCCCTTCGGCCAGGTTCTCCGTAAGCGAGTCCATCCGGTGATAGGTTTCCGGGTGCCGGATCAACTCCGAGAGCGCCGCTATCCCGGCCCGCATCGCCAGCGGATTTCCCGAAAGCGTCCCCGCCTGGTACACGGGGCCATTTGGAGCGAGAAGCGCCATTATTTCTGTGCGTCCGCCGAACGCCCCGACGGGAAGCCCGCCTCCGATGATCTTGCCGAGCGTCGTGAGATCGGGCTGCACGCCGAGAAGATCCTGCGCGCCTCCCGCGTGGAGCCGGAAACCGGTAATCACCTCGTCGAAAATCAGCAAAGCGCCGCTTTCGGTGCAGCGCGCGCGCAGCGTTTCCAGGAATCCCGGAGCGGGCGGGACGAGCCCCATGTTGCCCGCCACCGGTTCCACAATGACGGCGGCGATCTCCTTTCCCCGGACTCGGAAAAGCGCGTTTAAGGCATCGGCGTCGTTGTAGGGAATCGAAAGCGTTTGACTCACGGCTTCCGCAGGAACGCCCGCCGAACTGGCCGACGGAATGTCGCCCACGCCGGAACCCGCAGAAACAAGCATCGCGTCCCCGTGGCCGTGGTAGCAACCGTCGAACTTGACGATCAACTGGCGACCCGTGAAACCGCGTGCGAGCCTCAGCGCGGACATCACCGCCTCGGTGCCGGAATTGACGAAGCGAATGCGCTCCATCGACGGGATGCGGCTCCGGATGATCTCTGCGAGGTCGGCCTCGAAGCGGTGGCAGAGCCCGTAGGACGTTCCGAGGGGGAGCGCCTTCGCGACCGCCTTCCGCACCGGCGTCGCGTCATGCCCCAGAATGGCCGCGCCCCAGCTCATCACGTAATCCGTCAGCACCCGTCCGTCCTCGGTGTAGAGCTTCGCGCCCCGCGCCCGTTTCACGAACACGGGCGCGAGCCCCGTCGCACGGAACGCCCGCACGGGCGAGTTCACGCCCCCGGGTAGAAGCGAGAGCGCGCGGGAATAAAGAGAATCGTCCGTCA
>Ga0326727_10007329_pt1 | contig 29252 bp, 19 predicted proteins | sample MB2enrmetagenome_FD_207643 | JGI IMG/M metagenome (GOLD analysis project Ga0326727, IMG submission 207643) | Lab enriched peat soil microbial communities from McLean, Ithaca, NY, United States - MB29MY | ecosystem: Environmental > Terrestrial > Soil > Wetlands > Peat | place: USA: New York... | reverse complement strand
GAGACTACCACCGGCGGAAGATTGAATGTGACCCTGAATACGCCCAAGTGGTCCGCGACAGCCGCAGGAAGTGGCGCGAGGCCCACCCTGATTACCAGAAGAACTACTGGCTGACCCACCCCGATGCCGCCGAACGCAACCGCCAAGGTCAAGGCCAGCGTGATCAGAAGCGCCGTATCCGGAATCTTGTAAAGAACAACTTGGCTTTGGATCTAAAACGTTCGCCTGCCCAGATTTGGCTCGTAGGGCCAGCCGCCCACGATCTTGTAAAGAACAACTTGGCTTTCTCTAATCTCTTTATTTTTCAACCGGTTGGAAGGTCGCTAATTGCCGCAGCAGCCTCTTGAAAAGAACATCCCTCTGGTCTTACGGGCTGCACTGCCTTACAACGGACCCATGCTGAATACCGACCGCATTAACGAAATTCATCGGTTGTTCCATGGAGAGCATTGGTCTGCTCGCAAGATCGCTCGCCACCTGCACCTGTCACGAAAAACCCTTCGGAAGTACTTGCAGTCACCGCTACAGAAACCGGCTCGCCGTCCGCGAACCAGCAAGATAGATCCTTTCAAGTCGACGGTCGCCGACCTGCTGAAGCACGATCCGACCGCCAGCGCCGTCGTCATCCTGCAGCGCTTGCGGCCGCTAGGGTACGATGGTGGAATTACCATCCTGCGGGATTACGTCAGACAACTGCGGAGCCCTCTGCATCCGCCCCGCGCCTTCGTGCGCATGGAGCCCGCTCCCGCTGAACGCTTTGAGGTCGACTGGGGCCACTTCGGCACTTTGGACTATGACGGCGACAAGCGGAAGCTATATGCCTTCTGCTTGGTCGAGGGGCACAGCCGGATGCTCTACGTTGAGTTCACCCATAGCCAGACCTTCGAGACTTTCGTCCGTTGCCACCTGCATGCCTTTGAGGCTTTGCACGGCGTTGCGCGTGAATGCTGGTATGACAATCTTCTGACCGTCGTGGCCGAGCACGTTGGTACACTGGTCCGCTTCAATCCTCGCTTCCTAGCATTCGCCCGCGAATGTGGCTTCTTCCCCCGTGCCTGCAACCCGGCAGCCGGATGGGAAAAAGGCAAGGTCGAGCGCGGGGGTGTCGGCTATGTGCGCCAGAACTTCTGGCCGCTGCGCCAATTTGCCGACCTCTCCGATGTCAACCGCCAAGTGCGGGAGTGGCTGGACCAAGTCGCCAACCAGCGCCTGCATCGCGAAACCCGTCAACGACCCTGTGAACGCTTTCGCCCGGATAGTCTACGACCTCTGCCGGCCCTCACTCCCGATTATCGCGACACCGCTGAAGCCTTGGTCCAAAAGGACCTTCGCGTCCAGTTCGACGGCAATCGCTACTGCGCCCCGCCTCATCTTGTGGGCCAGCACCTGATCGTCAAGGCTGATGCTTCATCCATAGCGTTCTATCACCGCAATCAGGAAATCGTTCGCTACCCTCGCTGCTGGCGGCGCGGGCAGACATTCGGCGCCGAGCGCTTCGAGAAAGAACTGCTTGCCCATCGGGCCGCTGCCCAGCGCTCTGAATCGCAGCGGCGCTTGATCGCCTTGTTGGTCAGTGACTGTAGTCAGGAGACTGTCGAAGCCTACCTTCGAGGCCTGGCCGACTCCAATCGCGCTCTCTCCCGCCAAATCACCGAACTTCTCCAGTTGGTCCGGCAGTACGGCCCCGAAGCGGTGGCCGGAGCCCTCCAAAAGGCACTCACCGCCCGCGCCTTTGGGGCCGATTACGTCGCTAATCTCCTGCGGCAGCAACTGTCGCCTCGGAATCCTCAGCCCCCATTGCAACTCCGCGATCCAGAATTAAACCGACTGGTGACCGATCCCTTGTCCCTGTTGGAACACGACGCCTTCATCCTTGAGGCGCGAAAGGAATCTCATGACTCCGTTGGAACAGAAACTCGAACAACTGAAGCTCTCGGCGATGAGCCAAAAGTTGGAACAGACGTTGAAGGAGGCGGCGACCAAAAATCTTAGCTTCGCCGCAACCCTCGAAATCTTGGCCGATCTCGAACTAGAGGCCCGCAACCGCCGCGCCGTCGAGCGCCGCTTCCACTTCTCCCGTCTCCACGCCCAGCCCAGCATCGACACTTTTCACTTCCAGCACCACAAGTCGCGAATGCAGAGCAAGAGCCGCATCCTCCGGCTCCTCGACCTCAACTTCCTGAAAGAAGGCACTAACGTGGTCCTTATCGGAAATCCTGGGACGGGCAAGACCTATCTTGCCCAAATCCTTGGCTGGCGAGCCTGCCAGGCGAATGTGCGGACCCTTTTCACCTCCGCCATGGACATGTTGAATCATCTGCTGGCTTCCCAGGTCGATCATTCTCTCGTGCGTAAACTCCGGTTCTACACTGAACCCACCCTTCTCATTTGTAACGAATTAGGGTATCTCTCACTCGACCAGCAGACTTCAAACCTTTTCTACCAGGTTATCTCCACCCGCCACAGCCAACACAAAAGCACTGTGATTACCACCAACACCGCGTTTTCAGAATGGGGCAACATCCTGTTCAACACCACCATTGCCACGGCCATCGCCGACCGGCTGGTGGAAAACTCGGAGATTTTTCTGTTGGGTGGAGAAAGCCTGCGCAAAGCTCAGAAGAGCCAGTCGCCAGCTCCGCCTTAATCTGACTGGTTCCTCTCAGGCGCCGCTCTGTGCGATAGCCCTGACCGGAGGAGTCCGGCGGGTGAACCCCTCACCGGCGCTGCCGATGAGGCGGGAGCGCTTCCGGCGCTCCCCCCTCTCACTTTCGCTTCATGTTCAACTTCAGCGCCAATCACCTCACGCTGCTCTCGCGGGCGGAATACCGTTCGTGTGCGGTCTTCATGGTGCTCGACCATTCCACTCACCGCGTTTATCGGCTGCATGACTTCACCAAAGCCCACGCCATGGAGCCAGGCTCCTACTACTGCGTTGCGAGCAAGGTCAACAGCGCCGACAAACTCTATCTGGTGATCGAATCGGTGAAGCCGGATGCCAAACACAACCGGTCTTCTAACATTCCTGCTCCTGTTGACGGCGCGGAAAGATAATCTGATGGCTTGATTCGAATAGGCAGGGCAAAAAACCGACCGGTGGGGGCTGCCGGTACTAACCGCAGCTCAGGCCTTCGTCTCGCTGGAAACCAAATCCGGCGCTCCGTGGCTCGCTCCAAACCGATGAAACTGGATCCCTTTTATTCCGGCGCTAACAGGTCGAGACCGTAAATGTCAGAAGGCCCGCCAAAAACCCCGCCTCACTTTCCGATCCTCCCTCGGAATGAAAAGCGCATTTAGAGCTACGGGGATCTTGGCCAGTTCTTCTGAGGCGGGGCAACAGAATGAAGGACTTTGTTATGATCGTTTCTATTTATCGACCGGATATTGCGGATGCAATATCGACTCTTTCTCGGCAACGCTCGGGTCGCGTCCGGTATACAGACACGGGAACATCGGAACGCTGTTGAGGAGTTCCGCGATCTTCTTCTTCAATCCAATAAGCATTAGTGGATTGATCTTCGGAAGGTCGGCCTCGGTGAATTTCCCCTTTACTCCCGCGAACCGCTTCATATGGCCAACCGCGGCCCGGATATCGAATCGGGAAGGATACACTTCGGGCACGTCCCGGTCGAGCTTGGTGAGCGCATAAACCGCCTCCATCGCCGTGCGCACGGAAGTCTCGACGGTGAACACCGCGTCGTCCTTGACCTCTACATACTGGCCGATGAACCCAAGATTCGTACACCCTTGCGGCACCCCGCGCGGGCGGTCCGTGACCTTGCGCGGCATGAACTGGCTGTTGATGTACGGCATCATGCAGGTGGAAACGGAGGTATGGGCAAGAAGCTCATCCTTCATCTCGAGCAGGCCGAGATGATAGAGCACTTCGGTCATGATCTCTTCGCCCGTGCATTCGTGCATCGGCTTTTTGATGTAATCGCCGACGCGCTCACCGAACAGCCCATTGCCCCAAAATACGTCTTCATCCTCCGCCTGGTCGGGAAAGAACGGCTTATGGTGCAGGATGAGCCCGATGTCCCACGCCGAGTCCTTGATTGAAATCGCGCCGCCTGTCCCCGCCTTGCTTCCTGTCAATTCCTCCATTCTCTTGACGAACTGGGGATACCCCTTGATCGTCGGGAAGAAGGACATCCACTTCGTCCTTTCGATGTCACTGATGAACTTCTCGGGGTGGCCAAATTTCTCGTGCTTTTTAGCTAACCTCTCCCACAGCGTGAACAGGCCGCGGTCCTCGAGGGATCGATCGATGGGCGGGACAGTCGTATTGTCGCCGAACGTGCAGTTCTGGACCATCGATCCGTTGGTTACGAACACCAGGTCCGTCTCGGCCACGGGAATCGTGGTTTCCGCGCCCGCTTGTTTCATGCGAATGCTTTGCACCGTGTTGCATGCGGCATCGAGGTCAAGATCGGTAACCGAACAACCGCCCATGAGCTTCGCGCCTCTCGCGGCAAGCCACTTCTCCATAGGCCTCACCATCGCGTCGTACTCGTTGTATTGGGTATGGACAATGCCTTCCAGATACTCGGTGCGGTAATCGTTCGGAGCAAAACGGTTCATATAACGGCGGAGTTCCATGACGCTGTGCCAGGGCTTGAATGCCAGCATGGTATGGAAGCAAAGCCAGAAATTTCCCTGGAAAAGGGCGGAATCCTTCCCGAAATAATCTTCGATGGTCAGATCCTCGAATTCCTCTTCCGGCGATGTCAGCAGCTTGAGAATTCTTTCACTCACGTCATTCGGCAATTTGAAGTCATGGATATTGCCGACGATATGACCCTGCTTTACGAGCGCCCGGCACTCGGAGTGGATCGGTTCGTCCTTATTGAAGTCCACCACATCGTCCAACACGGTGCGTCCGGAGCGTTCCGGGGACGGAGTTTTGCTGCACAGATACCAAAGGCATTCCATGTACGGCTCGAGTTCGCGTTCGCCCCGATTCTGATACCCTTTGGGGGTCCTTATTCCATCCATGCAGCCGCCGAAAACAGGCAACTTTTCCAAGATAGTGATGTTTTTCCCTGGCATGCCGGCATCGTCCGCAAGGAACACGGCCGCCGCCAGCCCCGCAATGCCGCCGCCTACGATATATGCGTTGCGCGTCTCGATGCCCTCGGGCTTCGGTGCGCGATACATGGTTTTGTAGATGTTCATGGTTATGCGTCTTTCTTCCTCCCAATCGGATGTGTTATCAATGCACCTTCGCTAAAAGCAATCCGAAGGCCAGACCTAACCTCTTGAAAATACATGAGGTAAAGGACTAGAAGCTCGCCATTCCTTCGCGAATTCGCGAACTTCGTCAATAGCAGGTGCGACGCAGGCGCAACGTGGCGGATTGCACCCTGGACATTACGGCTCGCAGGATGTGGTTGATGCGGGTGGAATAGCCCTCTCCACATTTCCTGAGCCAGTCATAGATGTCGCGGTCCAGGCGAGCGGCCACCCGGGCAATCCCAGTCCGACCTGGTTGGAATTCTGCTCCACACCGGGAGTGATATCGAGCAGCGTGTAAGCGTTACGGTTCAGGATGGGCAGCTCGGAGATCACCGGTCGCCAATGAAAGCGCTCACCGAGGTGTTCGAGGTGTTGAGCAGGGGCGCGCTCCCCAAAACAGTAATAATGTCACTTTTGGTGCCAATCGTCTGGGCAAAGTCCAGAGGCGCGCGTTGCTTAAGTTCCCTCACCACGTCACATCGCGGTGGGGTTGACGACAATTCGTAAACCCAGTGAACCATATACAGGTCAAGTTAATCCAACTGCAAATCCGCAAGCGATTTCTTGCGGCTCGGATGTATACCCTCTTCGGATAGAGTCCATGACACATCAAGAGTGCTGTTCATTTTGGCTGTGACTCCTTCCCGCTGCCACGCTATGCGAGCCTTGGCTCCGAAGCCCACCCTCATGCGAAAGCGATTTTGAGCGTGACCGCATAATCCGACGGCTTTTCTGCCGGCAACTCCACTCTCAGGCCGGTCGCCTCCTGCGTCCAGGTCAGGCGGCCTTGATGTCCCAGCAGCTCCACATTCACCATCTTTCCCGGAGCCTGCGGGCTTGCCGTACCCAGCGCCTGCACAACCGCCTCCTTCTCCGGCCAACCCATGACAAATGCATACAAGGTGTTCCTCTTCGTCGTGAAACGAACGTCCTCCGCGATGAGAGGCTGGCGTTTGTTTTCATTGAACCCGCCGCCCGGTTTTCCAGAACGTGTGCTGGGTCCTTCGCCGTAGATTTTCCACGGTCGCGTACCGTAGATTCCTTCGCTGTTTACGGTCATCCAATCGGTGATCCCCGCGAGGACCTTTAACTCATCGGCGTCAGGTTGGCCGCTGTTGGGTAAGGGGAAATTCAGCAGCAGATTTCCGTTCTGGCTCACGATGTCCACGAGCAGGTCGATGACCGTCTTTGGCGTTTTATAGCGGTGGCTCTCAAACACCTCGCGGTTGTAATGCCACTCGCCGATGCAGGTATCGGTTTGCCAGGTAGCGGGCCGGATCTGGTTCGCCAGTCCGCGCTCGAAGTCCAGCACGCAGGTGCCGACCGCGCAATCTTCCGGCTGCTTGCTGGTGTATACAGCCTGTGTCTGCCCACCATGCAATTTAGCACTCAGGTTGTAGAGGTTGGCCACCGCACTGTAACCATAATTCTCAAACGGCAGGGGTCCGTCGGTGTACAGAAGGTCGGGCTGGTAATTGTCCACCAGATCCTGCATGCGCAGGAACCAGTGGTGCTTCCAGGAGTCAGGGATGCCGTCGTCGTTCCAGCCAAATTGTTCAGGGTTGTAAACATTCGCCCACTTATCGCACTCTGCGTCGTGGTAAAGATCCGCACAGGCCGGATCGACGCCGTCATAAGGCACCCCCGCGAGCGGTCCCGTCTTGTCGCTTCCGTGACTCACGGCGAACCATTTGTAGCTGATCCATAAGTGCTCGCTGACACCGAACCTGAGCCCGTGCTTCAAGGCGGCCGCCCGCCACAGGCCCACGACATCCTTATGCGGTCCTACCTTGACCGCGTTCCAGCGGGTGTGTTGGGAGTTCCACAAATCGAAGTTGTCGTGATGCACGCCCATGCTCACGAAGTACTTTGCTCCGGCCCGTTTGTAGAGTTCCATCAAGTGCTCAGGGTCGAACTCGGCGGCCTTCCAGAGCGGACAGAGATCCTTAAAGCCAACTTTGGACGGGTGGCCGTAGTGCGCCACGTGATAGTCGTACTGATGGCTGCCCTGGATGTACATGTTGCGGGCATACCAATCTCCTTGCTCCACTGAGGATTGCGGTCCCCAATGCGCCCAGATGCCAAATTTGGCGTCTCGAAACCAATCGGGAACCTGGTATTGCTGAAGCGATTCCTTCGTCCCTTGAAAGGGGCCCTTCTGAATCTCGACCCCGGTCTCGGCGTAGAGACTCCGGTCGAGAAGCAAAGCAGGCGCTGCGCCCGCCAGTACTTTCATCGCCGTTCGTCGAGTGATTTGCATGTGATATGTCCTTTCCCTTTCAGAGTTTGACTCCCTCGACCATCGTTAGAGATTGACCAATGATTTCAGCTCACTCTTATCGAAACCAGGGTAACTGTCATCGAAAAGAATCGAAAACTTGCGCGCCTGGGCCAACAGATCGGTGTACTGCACGGGCTCGGCAAATTCGATCTTGGCGCCGTAACGCACATAGAGGGGCAATCTTGACAAGGGAGATTTCACTCCCTTCAGTCGTGCCGGTCCCGAAACAACCTGGCCACTCCAAAAGTCCACCCATTTTGCCTCTGGCAGGTAGACATCGCGAATGCCCGAACTGTTGAGCACTGGGCAAACCAGAACAGATTCGCCCAACATGTGCTGGTCAGAAATTCCCCAAACTGCCGAGTCGTCGGGCCAATCGAACACCAGGGACCGAAACATCGGGAAGCCGCTTTGACAGCAACGTTGGGCCTGCGTGAGAAGGTAGGGAAGCAGGGCGTAGCGCAACCGCAACCATTGCCGGGCAAGGTCAGAAACCGAAGGATATTCCCAGGGCTCGCGGGGCGTCGATCCGTGGTAGCGGATGTGAGAGCTGAAGACTCCCACCTGGGTCCATCGGATGTAGAGTTCCGGAGAGGGCTTGGTCGTCATGAAGTGCGGGACCCCGTAGAAGCCCGGGACGTCATGACTCCAAAATCCGAATCCCGAAAGCCCCAGGTGCATGCCCGCACAGATCGTGCCGGCCAAGCCATCAAAAGTGCACGCACTGTCGCCTCCCCAGTGGATCGGATAACGCTGGCTGCCGGCCCAACCTGACCTGGCCCATTCGACGCTGTCCCCGGTCACCTGATGGGTGATTTCCCATACTGCCCGCTGGTACAGCAGTGGAAACAGATGGCCGTACTTTGCCGCCGTTGCGCCTTTGTAGATGGCCTGGGTGTCGGTGTTCTCCCCGAAATCCGCCTTAATGGCTGACGCGCCCATCTTCAGAAGCTTCTCCAACATCCCCTGGTACCAGGCCACGGCGGCCGGATTGGTGAAATCGATGGTGTAACCCAACTCCACGCCGGTCGAGGGATCGGTAGGTCTTCCCACAAAGCCTTTCTCGAGAGCGAGTTTCGCCAATGGCAGATCGCGATTGATGTAGGGGTACTGCCACAAGGAAACTCGAAACCCTTGTTCTCGCATACGCCGGAAGAAATCCGATGGATCGGGAAACCGTTCCTTTGAAAATGTCCAATCGCATTTCCACTCGGTGGCAAACCATCCGGTGTCCACGTGCAGCACGTCAAAGGGGTATTGCTCTTTCCTGAGCCGGGCGGCAATGGCGCTCACTTCCTTGTCTGAATGATAAGTCATCCGGCTCATCCAGGCGCCGAAGGACCAAACGGGCGGCATCTTGGGGAAGCCCGTAATGCTGCGGTAGTTGAAGAGAACTCGTTCGGGACTACCGCCACCAATGAAAAACATATCAAGGGCATCGTCCTCCAGGACCCATTGCACCGCCCGCGTGGAATGATGGCCGATGTCAAGTCTCATTCGTACCGTCGAGTGGGCGAACAGGCCATAACCTCGCGAGCTCATAAGGAACGGAATGTTTTTGTACGCGCGGTCGTTGTTGACACCCAAGGCATCGGCGTTGACCAAATCGATTTGTCTGCCGAACAAGTCTATGCGATCAAAGCGCTCACCCGTCCCACAGAAATGTTCCCCAGGATGGAGGTAAAGCGCGATGCCCGTGGTTGCAGGGCCGTCGACACGGTCGAGAAACAAGGCAGCGAAGGAGTCCCACTGGCCTTCCGTCTCGACGAAGTGGTCCTGGCCTTGAAACTCGATGTTGACGGCTCCATCCGGCAAGATCACCGGGGCAAAGTCACCTATGCCGATTTTGCACCGCACCACCCCATGGTCTGAGACTGTCCAACCATCCTCATCCTTACTCAGGTGAGCTGGCATTTTCTTCATGGCGAGAGACCATTCGAGCATTGGGCTCTCATCGGTAAATGACCCCTTCGTGCGTGAAATGAGCATACGCACAACCTGATCGCCATACAGCCGCACACGAATGTAGGCTGTGCCGGTCTCGGCGCCATTCTTGAGCTTGGGCGAAAGGGCGATGAGCGGCGCCGTGAACAGTACGTCCCCATCCTCCTCTGCAGCGGATGCGACGGGACCAAGGTGGTAGAGCGTGTCCTTGGAGAGGTCGGTCCCCAGCACGTCCCCCTGAAAGTACTTCGCATGCAACCAATCCTGCCGGTTTTCTGCCGTGGCCGGCGGAGCCGCTTTCAGTTCCAAACTGGACCCTACGGTGAGTACGCCACCTGCTGTCGCTACCCTCTTGCCAAACTGCCTGCGATTGAGTTTATGAGTGCTCACAGTATCTCCTTCATGTTCTTCCGAGTGCCCGGATCTTACCGAGATCCTCAAGGCTACGCTCAGGATTCAAGATTTGCTTGCAGTAGTCGTCCGATTCGCTTGGCTACTCGACAGCTTGGATCGTGGCTTGACCTCTGCGTTCCCGGTCCTTGCGAAGGGTCTCTGATTGCCTCAAGGCTTCGCCCGCAGCTTTTTCGTCTCCAACCTGTCGATAAAGTCTGGCGATCCGGTAGTGGAAAGAGCCGTCAGGATCGTCCGGGAGGGCCTGCTTCAACTCTGCTATGGCCTCCAGGGTGCGTCCCTGGGATGCGAAGATCTTGCTTAGCAGCGCGTGGGCTTTCGCGCGGCTCGAAGCATCCCCGCTTAAGCTCGCCTTCGCATAAGGCTCTGCTTCCGCGAATTGATGGCGAAGTACCAGGATATCCGCCATCATAAAGTTCGCTTCGGGGTTTTGGGGGGCTAATTGGAGAACCGTTTTCAGCTCTGGCAACGCCTTATCGAGAAGGAATGCACGGTAAAAAGTGGCAGCAAGTCCAAGGTGTGCAGGCACGTCTCCAAGCTTGAGTTCAATCGCTTTCCGGTACTCGGTTTCCGCTTCGCTGAAGTCCTTCCTTTCCCGGTAAACGTCTCCAAGCATAACGTGGACTTCGGGCGAATTGGGCTCGGCTAGACCTGCCTGGACCAAGGCATTCACCGCCAGTACCTGGCTAGCTTTGATTCGCCAATACCATGCGGCAGGGCTCCGCGCATCGGCATCGACTGCTTGTTGGCTCGCTAGAAAGCTTGTCCGAAAGTCGCCGGAATCGTAAGCACACTCCGCGAGGAGCAAGGAGTCTCGGAGAGGCAACCTCGACAGTGCAGGCTTCAAGCTTTCTCGACAAGCGGTGTAATTTCCCTCCGAGTAGGATTGAGCAACTTTCGGCTGGCTTATCCTCTGCGCCGCCAGATCGAGAACCGGATTGACGGAGCCCGCCAGAAAATTTGTGGACGTCTCTGCAACGGTCTCCACGGGATCTTTGCGCCATCTCGCCAGAGCCGCCAACAGTGCATCTCTGAGTCCGGGTGGGACGCCGTCGGGAACCTGTGTTCCTTTGAGTGGCGTTTCTAAGCCTTCGAGTTTCTCGGTACTCAAGCCCTGCCACAACATTGGGGCATTTGCTGAAAGAAAGTTATGGTCAACCTGCCAGACTTGTGAAAGCTCGTCCACTGCTCGGGTCATGTCCCCATGGCCAACCGCGATGCGGGCAAGGCCAAGGTGAGCCATTAAACAGCGAGGCGCGTCCCTGAGTTCCGTCTGAAACTCCCGCTCCGCCTCCTCTGACGTTCCTGATTGAATAAGGGCGAAACCGAAATCAGAACGGAGGCAGGCTGGGGCGGATCGGGCCTCAAGCAGCCGGCGATATTTCACAATGGCATCTTTTAGACGGCCCTCCTGCACGAAGGATTCCGCCCCCAAAGCCTGGAAGTAGGCGGAGTTTAAGTGGGCTTTTCCCATACGTTCGACGCCCTCGTCCTCTAAACTCAAATAGGTCGAACCCAGGCGAAACCAAGCGCGTGGGTTGCTAGGATTCAACTGCACAGCCTCGCCATAGGACGTGCGAGCTTTAAGGAGGTTGCCTAATTTCGTGTAGGCTCCACCTAAGCCTAAAACTGCATTCGCATCATGAGGATTGAGTTCGTGCGCCCGGTCGAGATAGGGGATGGCCTCGCGGGGTTTATCTACCTGCAACAAATCCAAGCCCAAGAACAAATTGGGGACAAAGAGCCCTGGTTCCTCCTGCAAGGCAGTACGAAACTCGGGGATTGCCGCCGCATATTCACCAAGCAGATGATGCATCAATCCTAAATTGGCGCGGACTTCTGCGGAGTGGGGCGCGGCCTTCAACATTTCTTGATAGATCTGAGCAGCCGCACGGTAATCACCGCTACGCTGGGCCTCCTCAGCCCGCGCAGCAAGGCTCTCTTGGGCTTGTTGCGAATCCACCCGTGGCTGGCCTGGCAGAGTGGTCGTCATGAGGCAACCTGAAACAAAAAAAAGGGCAAACGTTCTGGCGTAGGCCCGCAGGGAAGGCACGAGAACGGTTTTTATGCGTAGGTTGTAGCGACGCCGTTTCAAGTCAAATGGTTTGCGGATTGGGTCGCGCCGCCTGTCAGGTGCCAGCCCAGTACAGCTCGAGCGGGAGATCACACGCCAGAGACCTCCATCCGAAAGAAAATGCGAGATCTCTGGGGGCCCTATTGGGCCCCCAGAGCTGTCTGAAGCCAGAGATGGTAGAGCTCCAAACCTACCAGTATATCTTCAAGGCAAACTGGATGTCTCGAGCACGATATGCCGCATTAATCGTTCCAAACCCGCTACTGGGAGCGGGGTTGTAGGACTGATTGGGAGCGTAGAAGTCCACGTTATTGAAGGCATTGTAGAATTCTGCTCGGAATTGAACTCGCAGCTTCTCCTGCCAATGCCACCACTTTTCTATGCCCAAGTCCCAGTCTTTGAATCCCGGCGCCCGCAGGTTTGGCATGTAACGTGGTACATCCCCGAATGTGTAAGGCGCGGCTGTTGCGAAGGCGCTGGTGTTAAACCACTCAGTGATCGACGGATTCGAGATGTGTGGGTCACCGACCAGGTCTGGGCGCTGGTTGGCGCCCCACAAGTTGGAGGTGGAAGGAGATGCTTCAGTAATACTCAAAGGGAAGCCACTCTTGAACGTGGAGATACCAGACACTTGCCACCCGCCAAGGACGGCGTCGCCAACCCCTTTGAGGTCCGAGGCGAACCGTTTGCCATGACCCACTGGCAACTGGTAGACGTAGTTAACAACCAGACTTTGCGGAATGTCATTGCCATCCAGGGACTTTTCCGCCATGCGATCATAGCTGTTGCGGTCCTCCGATGATCCGACGTTTGCCCAGTCCCCCGGCCCCGAGTCATTGTCAATGAACTTCGAAATGGTATAGGAGACTCCAAGCTGCAGGGCTTGAGCCCAGCGATGGCTGAATGTTATCTCCGCCGCGTTGTAAGTAGAGAATGAGCCCGGCAGTTGAGTATCGTTTACTCCGCAATACTCGGGGAAAGGCAACTCTAGCTGACCGGCTGGCACGGTAGGATTGTTGAGGCCACAGCCGCTTGACTTAATGTGACCATAGAAGGGGTTGGTGACCGGGTTCAGCAGTGCGGTGCCCTGGGCGTAGTCCGCCGTGGGCAACTGATCCGCCGGGACTCCACCAAACGGCAGCTTGACGCCGTGATTGCCGACATATGTAACGTCGATCTTGTCGTTCTTGCTGAGTGCATATTGTAGGCCATACATCCATTGCTCGACGTAAGGTGTCGGCCGATAGTGCTCAACCGCCGTCGTTGAATTGCCCACATCCTGCAACCCCCCCAAAGCATTTCCGGGAGGGGAGATATATCCGTTCGGGAAAGGATTGCTTAGCGTGTTCACAGGAGTAATCCCATCCACGGTGCCCACGTAGGGGGTAGTCTGGGAATAACCATCATTGGGCGGGCTAAGTTCCATAGCCTCAACATAGAACATACCGAAGCCCCCTCGCATGACCAGCTTATCCGTCAACTGATAGGCCAATCCGAGACGTGGTGCGAAGTTCGAGTACTGGGGATTGTAAACAGTACGGCTGCTACTGTTAGTAAAAACGAGTTCGCCCGGAACTGTCATGCCGACGGCTTGACTGATAGGGTTCGCTGCAGTGAAATTGAACCACTGCGTCCCATTGTGGCGCTCGGTGGGGCTCGGTTGGACGTCGTAACGCAACCCCAGGTTCAGGGTAAGTTTCCGAGTGGCTTTCCAATCATCCTGGAAGTAAAAGCCGTACATCGTCCTCTCAAAGGCCCCAAAAGCATTGACCGCGGTCCCGTTGGCACCTTGCCCGTTGGAAGCACTATCATTGCCGGTCCCCAGCAAGAAAGAGGCGAACCCGAAGCCGGTCGAGGAGACCGCCGCGGTCGGATCAGGACCCTGGGTCATGCTCAGCGGGAAAAAGAAGTTTGTCACAGCCATCCTGCCGCCAAGATCTTGTTGCACAACACCCATGAACCCCATATTCATGGTATGCGCGCCGTGAGTCTTGGTGACGTCCACCGAGTAACTCCCCACATTCCGGGGGAACGAACCTTGACCCGCGCCGCCGGACAACGATCCCGGTCCCAAACCACCCATTCCGGTTATACCAATATCAGGGAACTCATTAGATAGACCGTCCAGGAATGACGGCAGGCCGAGGGAGGAAGGTTTGAAAGGGTATGCCTGCATACTATTACCCTCGGCCCAACGGACCAAGCCAAGGTTCACGCTCATCACCAAGGTGGGGCTGAAAGTGCGCGTGTAGTTGGCTGCCATGTCCCAGCGATTGTCTAGGGCGATCCCACCCCCTCCACCCTGATCGCTGGCGCCGTAAACATCCGCTCCAATCGTCTTGTATTCCTTCTTCCATGACCAGCGTGCGAACATTCGCGATTTATCGCTGATATTCTGGTCAACACGAATGGAATACTCATCCCAAAGGGACGGGGCGCTGGCTGCAAATGTATAGTTGTTCACCAAGGCGGTTGAGATCGGCTTCGGCCAGTATTGCAGGAAGTTGTTTGCTACCGCATTTATAGGCACCGTGCTGGACGACAGAATATTGCCCGCGATGGGATCGCGATAGTAGCACGTTGTGGGAGCAGGGGTCCCGGGGCAGGCGACTGACCGGCCCGTAATCGAATCCACCCCGCCGTTCGTGAGCTGCCGGGTGCTGAAGGGATTGTAGATCTGGCCCGCTAAAACAGGCTGTCCCAAAGCGTCAGTGCCGATGGATGCCCCCAGCAGCGCGGAGAAGTCGCCGGTGCGCATGGCGGCGGTCGGCACGGTGGTGGTAGTAGTGAGGGGCGTACTCTGGCGGAGACCTTCGAAATCCCCAAATATAAAGGTCTTGTCTCGTTGTTCGTAAAGCTTCGGGATATACACAGGTCCACCGGCCGTTGCGCCGAATTGGTTGCGCCTGAACGAGCTTAGCGGGATGTTTGCGGCGTTGTTAAAGTAGTTGTTTGCGTCCAAAACGTTGTTTCGAAGGAACTCCCAGGCGTCGCCATGAAAGTCGCGCGTTCCTGACTTGGTCACGGCGTTCACGACGTTTCCGGTGCTCCAACCGTACTGGGCGCTGAAACTATTGGTTTGGATTGAGAACTCTTGGGTGTCATCCACGGAGGGGACGTACATGTATCCACCCCAGTCCCCGCCAACGTCCCAACTGCCATCCAGGAGTACGCCAGTGGTTCCAAAGCGTCCACCTCCAAAGTTCATGAAGTAATAGTCTTGGTCGGCGGTGTCTGCTTGTCCAGGACCGTTGACCACTTGATACTGTGAGCTGTTGTTGACGCTGGCATTCAGGTAGACCAGCCCGAACACATTCCGCACATCGAGGGGAAGGTCAAGAACCTGTGACTGCGTAACGGTTGTCCCCACGTTGGCGCTCTCGGTCTCCAGCATAGGGGCGCCCGCCGACACGGTAATCTCTTGCGTGACTGCTCCCAGTTCTAAGGTCACATTTTGCGTGGCTGCCTGGCCAACTTCCAACACAACTCCGGACTGGACGTACGTCCGAAAACCGCTCTTTTCAACTTTTAAGGTATAGGTCCCAGGGCGCAGCAAGGAGAACGTAAACCTGCCGTCTGGTTGCGTGGGGAACGATTGGGCGAATCCTATTGCAGGGTTGGACAAGGTAATCGTGGCTGCCGCAACGACGGCGCCTGTCTTGTCGTAAACAGAGCCACTCAACGAGGCATCGAAAGCTTGAGCCTGCGCCCACGACCTGGGCACAGCAGGGCCGAGCAGTGTGAGCCCCAACAATGCAACGGCCGCCACCACAAGCCTCGATCCCTGGTTGCAGCCCGACATACGGTCAACAAGTACTCCACAAGCTCGTAAAGTCATACGTTTCATCTTCGGCCTCCTCAAAGGCATTTCTCGTCTTCCGGATTGACCCAAGGCCCTTCGCCCAACCAAAGTGATTCAAGACTGACATCAAGACTCGACGCAATTAGGGAAACGCAGAATCGGGAAGTGGTCCAAGAAGGTTTGCGAGCCTTTTCGGGACCAAGTTGAATCGCTGGAATGCCCGTAAACTGAAAGTGGGAACGGAGCCTATGGCACCGCGTGCGCCAATCGACGTAAGGGCGCCCCTCGCGGTCGCCCTGCAATGGACAGGCACGAGGCCTGCCCCTACGGCGCCCGAGACTGAGGGATTGCAACCGGCAACAGAAAAAGAAACCAGCAGGGCAAACCCCATCGGATCCCTCTTCAAGACACTCCGATCAACTCGCTTGCCGAGCCGCGTGGATTTCACAATTACCTGTTCAAAATCCCGTGTTCTATCGAAGGTATATTCTTTGGACCCGACACAGTTACAAAAAGACCGAACCGCTCTTGCCTCACTGGCCTTCGCACATACAGAGCAGTACGATACCGGTAGCGCTACCGTAAGCTATCTTTTACTTCAACCCTTATCCTCTGTCAAGAAAAACATTATGCCTATTTTCTTTCACTTAAGGAATTCTGACCTGGATAATATACGAGCGTCCAGAAAGAAATCTTGATTACGTTACCGCAATCTGTTACGGTAACGCACCGCTAAATGAATGTACGACTCGAAAGACTAGCATGACTGATTAAGGTTACGTCACGGACGACGCATAGGGAGGACTTATGGCCGTAACCATGAAGGATATCGCGCGCGACCTCCATGTGTCCGTTATAACGGTTTCGAAGGTGATCCGAAACCAAACAGACGTGAGCGAGGAGACGCGGCAGAGGGTGCTTAAGCGGGTCCGGGAGATGAACTATCGCCCGAACCTCGCCGCTCGCGCACTTGTCACAGGAAAGACGTATGCAGTCGGACTGATCGTTCCGGACCTCGTCCACCCGTTCTTCGCTGAGGTGGCAAAGGGGCTTTCCAACTCGCTCCGGCGCAAGAACTACAGCCTTCTGATATCCTCTTCGGAGGAGGATCCACGTCTGGAGCGCCAGGAGATCGAGAGGCTGCTGAGCCGGGGCGTGGATGGGATTGTCATTGCCTCCACGCAGTGCACTGTCGAGAGTTTCAGACGCATTGAGGAGAGTAGGACTCCCTATGTTCTTATCGACCGGCGCTTCCGGGGGCTGGCGGCCAACTACGTCGGCGTGGACGATGTCGCGGTGGGTCGCCTTGCAACCCAACATCTCGTCTCGGTGGGCTGCAGGAGGATCGCGCATATCCGGGGTCCGGAAACCAGCGTCGGTCTCGGGCGCCTGGAAGGCTACAACCAGGCGCTGGCAGCGAACAATCTTGGGCCGTTCACTGAGTACGTCGTGCCAGCACGGGCCGGTGATGTTGAGACTTACAGCATCGGCGCGGAGGCGACGAGCAAGTTGCTCAGGCTGAACCCTCGGCCGGACGGTGTTTTTTGTTTCAACGATCCCATTGGGATCGGAGCACTCGATACAATCCTCGGGGCGGGCTTGCGAGTGCCCGGAGACCTTGCCGTGATTGGCTGTGGCAATCTTCACTATGATAGATCGCTACGCGTGCCGCTTTCGAGCATCGATCAGCAGAGCGCCACCATGGGCGAACGGGCCGCAAAACTCGCATTGTTTTTGATGGAAGCCAAAACTCCCCCCCGGCCAAAGAGCATCATCCTCGAGGCAAGCGTTGTGGCGCGCGCCTCGACCCAAAGAAAGCCCGCATCGTGAACAACAAGGCTGGCGGGGCGGGATCGGCATGGATTAGACGTTAGCCTGGGCATCAATTGCACTACGAGCTTGGAGGAATCGGTCCGGGATTTTTTCAGGCATCTTTCTCTCTTCTTCAGCCTGGTGAATCCGGCCGTCGGCTATGTCCATAGGTCGGAGAACGTTCTTGACGTCCAGTGGGGCGGCGGCACTCGGGGTTCTTCTGCCGCGTGGTTCCGGTTTTGCCTCTGCTTCAAATACCTCAGAGGCGTTTCAGTGGAAAACCGGTGACTTGGTTTTCACGTTCGACGTGACGGCTGGGAAACTGCGGCAAAAACGGCTCGTCCCAGCCGACGTGCCGATCGCTGACACTTCTTCCGGGGTGGAAGTGGCACTTCAATGCAGCGGGGAAAATTCTCCCGATCAAGGTATGAAATCCGGCGTCGGGCAGCCAGGTGCCCGGTTGTTGTTTTCCGGCAAGCGCGAGGAGTCCACAGGAGGGCGCAAGCGCCTGGTGTGCACGCATATCGACCCAAATTTGCACCTGCGTGTGGAATCTTTTTATGAGTCCTTTGAGGCGCTTCCCGTAGTTCGGCGGTATTCGCGGCTTACTAATGAAGGGACTTCGCCTGTCGGTATCGAGTTCTTAAGTTCAGCGATGCTCCACGCACTTGCCTCCCCACAGGACTACGACCGTGAGCTCCGCATCCATATTGCCCTGAATAGCTGGATGGCGGAAGGCCAGTGGCATACGCTCCGTCCGTCGGAAATGGGCTTTGTCGAAAACCAGCGTACAAGCTGGTCGGAAGCCCAAGCAGGAAGTGTTGGCACTTGGTCGGCAGAGCGGTATCTGCCGATGGCTATGGCTGAAAACACAAGACTCGGCCTGATCTGGTTCTGGCAGATTGAACATAATGGATCCTGGTATTGGGAAATCTCCAATGTTTCGGCGCGAAGCAACTACGCCGACGACGTCTACGCGTACCTTGGGGGGCCCGACGATTTACACTCCGCAGCGTGGAAGCGTTTGAATCCAGGGGAAACCTACGAGACTGTTCCGGTGGTAGTCGGATGTGTGCTCGGCGGGTTCACCGACGCCGTCGAGGCATTTACACGCTATCGCCGTGTCGCGTGCGAAAAACCGCGCAACAACAATTTGCGATGCCCCGTCATTTTCAACGACTACATGAACTGCCTCTTGGGCGACCCGACCGAAGAAAAGGAATTGCCGCTGATCGCGGCTGCTGCGAAAGCGGGTTGCGAATACTTCGTAATCGATGCCGGGTGGTATGCCGATCTGCATGAAGACTGGAGTCCGACCATCGGTTCATGGCAGCCCTCTCCCTCGCGATGGCCGCACGGACTGAAGTTTGCGCTCGATCAGATCAGGCAGGCTGGAATGATTCCGGGATTGTGGCTCGAACCCGAGGTTGCCGGGGCAAAGTCACTGCTCGCTCAAAAGCCCGATGACTGGTTCTTCGTGCGCCACGGCAAAAGAGTGTTGAAGAATTCACGTTTCCTCCTTGACTTCCGTAACCCCGAAGTGCGAGCTTACCTCGATCAGGTGATCGCAAGGCTCGTGAACGATTACGGCATCGGCTATATCAAGATGGACGACAACGTCGATTCGCTGCAAGGAACCGAACTCAACGCGGATAGCTTCGGACAAGGCTTGCTCGAGCATAACCGCGCCCACCTGGCCTGGTTAGATAGTATTTTGAACCGTTACCCCGATCTGATCATTGAAAACTGCGGGAGCGGAGGTGGGCGCATGGATTACGCCATGCTCAGCCGTCTCCAGATACAGTCCATGACCGACCAGGAAGATTATCTGAAGCTCCCCGCAATTCTGGTGGGCGCGTCTGCGGCGGTTTTGCCCGAGCAGCTCGCTATCTGGTCTTATCCGCTGGCGAACGCTGACGCCGATCAAGCCAGCTTCAACATGGTTACTGCTATGATGTGCCGCATTCACCAGAGCGGTCGTCTCGATTCACTTTCGGCGCAAGCATCGGCGCAGGTAGCCGAGGGCATCCGCGTGTACAAAAAAGTTCTACGTCAACACATTCCCGTGGCCGCGCCCTTTTATCCGCTCGGGACATCTGACGTGACCAATTCTCAAATGCCACTGGCTTTGGGAATGCGGTCTTCGGAACAAACCCTTCTAGCGGTCTGGAGAATCGATGGTCCCGCGACAACCAGAATTCCTTTGGCGACCGGGGACCCGAAACTTTTGTACCCCACAGATCTGGGCATCAAAATCGCGTCCGTAGAAGGAGTACTGAACATTGAGTTCCCACGGACACGCACGGCTTGCTTGGTCACCGCATAGAATCTTCTTGGTCGGGGCGTTCAGGTTGCTTATGAGAATTTCTTTTCGCCCGTGGAGTGTCTGGACTTTACTCTTTCTCGGCTTGTGCTGTTTTCTCTGGAGCACAACCGAGGAAAGAGCTCAGCTGTGGGAAGTGCCTCCCCTCCCTCCCGTCAAGTATGCGCCGGCCCCGGACGGCATGACTGCTACGGTGGGGAACGAAAGTCTTCATATTTCCGTTTGCCGTTCCTCGGTCCTTCATTTTGTAGCCACGCCCGAGCCGCCTGGCACGATTAAACAGAACCCGTCATGGATGCTCGGGGCGAAAGACGCGTGTCCCGGCGCAAAGTTCCAGGTATCACAGACGGCCGATGCGGCTGTGCTCACGACCGGCACTCTGAAAGCAGAGTTCTCTCTGAAATGGGGAAACGTCCAATACAGCACAGTCGGAAACGAGAACCTCTTGCGCGAGCGCAACGCGATTCCGCGCACCTACGATTCGGCCGAGTTAAATGGCGAAATGACATTTCACGTTGAAGATCGGTTTGCGCCCGACGCAAGCGAGGGCTTCTACGGGTTGGGTCAACACCAGAGTGGGATGTTCAATTATCGCGGCGCGACCATCGAGCTTGCGCAGAACAATACCGATATTGCCATCCCGTTGCTGTTGTCGAGCAAGGGCTACGCGCTGATGTGGAACACTGCTTCCCTGACCTATGTCGATAATCGCTTCCCGCTTGAACTGAACTTGCGTTCGCTCGCAGGCCATGCCGTTGATTACTTCTTCGTCTACGGTCCGGAAATGGATCAGCTCATCCAAGAGTACCGCAACCTCACCGGACACACTCCCATGCTTCCGAAGTGGGCTTATGGATTCTTTCAATCGAAAGACCGGTACGTGTCTCAGGATGAAGTATTAGGCATCGCGCATCGCTACCGTAAAGAACATATCCCCCTCGATGCAATCGTGCAGGACTGGTATTGGTGGAAGACAGAAGGCGACCCGGTCTTCAACGGCAACTTCCCCGACGTTCCCGCCGAACTCAATCGTCTGCATGAGGAACACGTCCACGCCATGATCTCGGTTTGGGGGCTCTTCGATACGAAGTCGCAAAATTACCAGGAACTCGCAGCCAAACACTTCGACGTGCCCAATGCTCATGTATACGACGCGACCAACCCGCGGGCCCGCGACTTTTACTGGGATAAGCTGGTCGGCAAGCTCTTTTCGCAGGGCTGGGATGCATTCTGGCTCGACAGCGCCGAGCCTGAAGAATATTGGCCCCACATGGGTGATGCGATCCTGCGCAACAAGCAAATTGCGATCGGCAACGGCGCACAGTACACGAACATGTTTCCGTTCATGCACACTCTTGGCATCCAGCAGCATTGGAAAGCGACTTCCGATCGGAAACGTGTTTTCTTGCTGACGCGGTCCGCCTTCCTCGGCCAGCAACGAGTTGGAGCAACAGCGTGGTCCGGCGACGTCTATGGCTCTTATTGGGGTTTAAGACATCAAGTGGCCGCGGGACTTAACTTCGCTCTTTCCGGATACCCCTACTGGACGACTGACATCGGCGGTTATTGGCCGCCTCATGACAACCCTCTTGATGATCCGAAATATCAGGAGCTATACGCACGATGGTTCGAGTACGGAATCTTCTGCCCTATCTTCCGCACCCACGGACACCGGCCGAAAAATGAGATTTGGGCCTACGACAAAGTTGAGCCCATCCTGATCAACTACGACAAGCTTCGCTATCGTCTTATGCCCTACATCTATTCCCTGGCTTGGCGGGTCACGAATGAGGACTACACTATCCAGCGGCCACTGGTCATGGATTGGCGCACCGATGCGAAAACTCGCGACCTTGCTGATCAGTTCATGTTTGGGCCTGCAATCTTGGTTAGCCCAGTGCTTCAGCCGGACGCTAGTCGCAGAACTTTGTATCTACCAGATTCCCCAGCGTGGTACGACTTTTGGACTGGAGCGCCACAGAGGGGAGGCCGTGAGATTGACGCCAACGCCCCTCTAGATCGCATTCCACTCTACGTGCGTGCCGGTTCGATTCTTCCCCTCGGCCCGGAAATTGAGTACGCCGACGAGAAGCCCGCAGGACCAATCGAATTACGTGTCTACCCCGGAGCCGACGGCAAGTTTGAGATGTATCAGGACGCGGGCGATGGCTACGACTATGAAAAAGGTGCGCACTCTGTCATCCCACTTCACTGGTCGCAGTCAGCACGAACTCTCACGATTGGAGATCGAGAAGGACGTTATCCCGAAATGCCTGCGAGTATTCAAATCAAAATTGTGTGGGTATCCGCCGGGCACGGTTCAGGGGTCGCGCCGGTGGCCAACCCCGACAAAATCGTCGAATATTCCGGGCAGGCAATCTCGGTGCAGGCACCTTGAAACTTGTTCTTCCGAAGATGTCCTGTGCCGTTCAAGATCGTGCACGGCTGATGGTCCGGGCAATTAGGCTGCAACTCTCCCGGTCTGATACACACCGCGCATATCCAGGTGTTTGAGGGAGGACATGGATGGGAACGCCAAAATTGCTTCGCGTCATGACGCTCGTGATAGCTGTCGGTCTGGGGCCTCGGCTTGCCGCACAAGTGCAGACCGAGGTGCCTCCGGTAGTGCCCGGAGCGAAGCCTGTGACAGTGGGGCACATTCAGGTCCACGGGACAGCGCTGGAAGGTAATCTGGAGGGGGATGCCGTAGATCGCGATGTGTTCCTATTTTTGCCGCCGAGCTACGCCAGGGAGAAACATCGCCGCTATCCCGTCGTGTACGCGCTTCACGGTTATTCCATTGGCGCCGGGCAATGGACCCAAGAAATCCATGTACCGCAAACCCTAGAAGCTGCTTTTGCGCAAGGCGCGAAAGAGATGATCGTCGTGCTGCCCGATTCTAAAACCGTGCACAACGGTTCCATGTATTCGAGTTCGGTCACCACCGGAGATTTCGAGAACTTCATTGCGCACGATTTGGTGGCCTACGTGGACGCTCATTACCGAACGATTCCCGATCGGCTGAGCCGCGGCCTGGTGGGCCACTCGATGGGCGGCTACGGTGCGGCCCGAATTGGCATGAAGCATGCCGACGTGTTCGGCAGCCTGTATATCATGAGCCCGTGTTGCTTGTCTCCGCGACCGGCCGGACCGCCGAACCCCGAACTTGCCAAGGCTCTCGAGGCGGTGAAAACGCCGGAAGATGAGGCGAAGCTGCCGTTTTTTCCCCGTGCCCAGCTCGCCACCGCCGCGGCCTGGTCTCCCGATTCGAAGAATCCGCCGCTTTATCTCGACCTGCCGACGAAGGACGGGCAACCTCAGCCCGAGATCCTCGCCAAATGGGCGGCTAACGCGCCGCTGGCTTTCATCGATCAGTACATTCGGAATTTGCGTCAGTATCGCGCCATCGCGATCGATGTCGGTGACCAGGACGGTTTGCGAATCGACACCAGCAAGCTGCATGACGTTCTTGATCAATACGGAATTGTGAACCGCTTCGAAGTGTATGCAGGCACTCACACGAGTAAAGTTGCTGATCGTTTTCAGAATCATGTGATGCCGTTTTTCAGCCAGAATCTCTGTTTTCAGGCAGGTTGTCCGTAGCCACCGTTCTACAGCTGAGAGGGAGAAGAGATGAACTATTGCGGAAAACTCAAGTTGGCTGTCCTCACTGCGTGCCTGGCCCTCATGACCTGCGCTGCCACAGCGCAAGACCATTCCAATTTGCCTTACAGGAATCCCCAGCTTGCGCCCGAGGAGCGCGCCGCGGACCTTATCAACCGTATGACGCTCGAGGAAAAAGCTTCACAGCTCGTTAATCAGGCTCGAGCCATCCCGCGCCTGGGTGTTCCCGCCTACGACTGGTGGAGTGAGTCACTGCATGGCGTTATGCGTGACGGAACAACCGAGTTTCCCGAACCCATCGGTCTGGCCGCCACCTTCGATGCTGACGCCATCCACCAGATGGCGATCGTGATCGGCACCGAGGGCCGCATCAAGCACGCGCAGGCCCTGAAGGCCAACGGTGGGTCCAGCAATATCTTCCAGGGCCTCGACTTCTGGGCGCCCAACATCAATATCTTCCGCGATCCTCGCTGGGGCCGCGGCCAGGAAACCTACGGCGAGGACCCCTACCTCACCGCGCGCATGGGTGTCGCCTTCGTCACCGGCATGCAAGGCGATGACCCGAAGTACTACCGCGTGATCTCGACGCCCAAGCACTACGCCGTGCACTCCGGCCCCGAGCCCACGCGCCACACTGCCGACGTGACCGTGAGCAAGCATGACGAACTTGACACGTACCTGCCCGCCTTCCGCGCGACGGTCACCGAGGCTCAGGCCGGTTCGGTGATGTGCGCCTTCAACAGCATCAACGGCGAACCCGCCTGCGCTGATGAATTTCTGCTTCAAGATCAACTCCGCGGCAAGTGGGACTTCAAAGGCTACGTGGTCTCCGACTGTGGCGCGGTCATCGACATCGACCAAGGCCACCACTATGAGCCTACACAGGCGCAGGCCTCGGCCATCAGTCTGAAGCGCGGCATGGATAATGAGTGCGTCGATTTTGCCTTCAAGGTGGAGGACAATCACGACTACAAGCCGTACCTCGATGCCGTCAAGGAAGGCTATCTGAAAGAGAGCGACATCGACACCGCACTCATCCGCTTGTTTACCGCACGCATGAAGCTGGGCATGTTCGATCCGCCGGACACGGTGCCGTACACCAAGATCGATGAAAGCCAACTGAACAGCCCTGAGCACCGCGACATGGCGCGCAGGATCGCCGACGAATCCATGGTGCTCTTGAAGAACGACGGCACCCTCCCGCTCAAGACCAGCGGCATCAAGATCGCTGTCATCGGGCCTCTTGCAAATCAGACCAAGGTCCTGCTGGGCAACTACAACGGTATTCCCACACACACCGTTTCGATCCTCGAAGGTCTGCGCAAAGAGTTCGCCGGCGCCATTATTCAGTACGTGCCCGGAACGCAGCTCCTGAGCCACGAAGCGGACCCCGTTCCCGCCTCCGCGCTGACGGTCGACGGCAAGCCCGGCACGAAAGTCAGCTACTCCAAGCTCGACATGACCAACATCAACAACCCGGAGGCCATGAAACCGCTGGCACAGCGCACGGAACCCACGCTCGATGCCTCTGCCCAGCCATTGCCTACTGAAGTTGCCAACGTGCGCCCGCTCGCCATCCGCTGGGAGGGCGAGCTTACTGCGCCTGAGACCGGCGACTACAATCTTGGCCTCAAGGCCGCCGGCTTTTTCCGCAGCCAGCTTGATGGGAAGAGCGTCACCTCCTCTTATGGCGGCGATCCCAACGAGGCCAAGCTGGGGCGTGTGCATCTCGAAGCCGGCAAGCCTGCGGCTCTGCGTGTGGACTACACCCCGCCGGAAAACGGAATGCCCAACGCCCGGCTGGTCTGGTCGAAAGTCGATCTCGAGCCGCAGCCCGAGGCCATCGCCGCGGCCAGGGACGCCGATGTCGTGGTTGCCGTCCTCGGCATCACCAGCGAGCTTGAAGGCGAGGAGATGCAGGTGAGCGAACCCGGCTTCAAGGGCGGCGATCGCACCGGCCTCGATCTGCCCAAACCGGAAGAGGAGCTGCTCGAGGCTCTCGTGGCCGCCGGCAAGCCTGTGGTCCTGGTCCTCACGAACGGCAGTGCGCTCGCGGTCAACTGGGCAAAGGAGCGCACCAATGCCATCCTCGAGGCGTGGTATCCCGGGGAAGAGGGCGGCACGGCCGTGGCTGAAACCCTCTCCGGCAAGAACAATCCCGCGGGCCGCCTACCCATCACCATGTACACCAGCGTCGATCAACTTCCCCCCTTCGAAAGCTACGCGATGAAGGGCCGTACCTATCGCTACTTCGAAGGCCCACCGCTCTACCCCTTCGGGTACGGTCTCAGCTACACGACTTTCTCGTATAGCGATCTCACGCTTCCCGCCAGCGCTACAACTGCCGGCCAGCCCATGGCCGCCGAAGTCACCGTGACCAACACAGGCAAGCTTGCCGGCGACGAAGTGGCGCAGCTTTACCTTAGTTTCCCAAATGTGGCGGGCGCGCCCATCCGCGCGCTGCGCGCGTTCCAGCGCGTGCACCTCGATCCCGGCCAGTCACAGAAGGTGCGCTTCGAGCTCAAGCCACGCGACCTGAGCATGGTCTCGGAGGCAGGCGAGCCGATCATCCCGGAAGGCAAGTATTCTGTGTCGGTCGGTGGTGGCCAGCCGAACGCTAACGTGCCCACCATCGCCGGAACGTTCGAGGTAAAAGGCAGCGTCGTGCTGCCTGAATAATCGTTACGATAAACGTGCAATAACGGGAGCGGCGCTCATCCACCAGGGTCGGCAGCCGATCAGCGAATTGGGACGTGTTCTTCTGTTCCACAAAGATCGAGGTTTAGAGTTCCGAAGCGAGGTATGTCGCTCCACCTCAGCAATTGCAGGTCGACGGCCAATTCCACCTCACCTGTCTTCCCCAATGGAATTAGGCGCTTGCATTTATAAGGGTGCGTATAGATTTAAGCCCGTTTGAATTGCTTCCGACGTGATAAGGCTTATATTGAGCAGAACATGAGCTAATGACTCAGAACTTGGACATTAGCGGCTTCCTTCCGGTCCCGGAGTCTCGAGCGTGGGCGCTACCGTCATGCCATCGCGCACTTTCGAGGTGCCCTCTGCCACCACCGCTTCGCCCGCCTCGAGGCCCTCGTTGATGACCCACAACGTACCCACGCGGTCTCCCACCTTCACCTTGCGCACGAATATGGTGTTCTGCGGGGTCACCACGGCCACTTCGTACGTTCCCTGAAGTTCCGTCACGCAGCGTTGTGGCACCAGCACCGCTCCCTGCCGCACGCCCAGCAGCGCCCGCACGCGCCCGAACTGCCCCGGGCGAAGAATGTTCCCCGGATTGGGAAACGCTCCCACCACCCGGATCGTCCCGGTCTGCGGATCCATCTGCCGGTCGGTGAAGATCACGCGCCCCTTGTGCGGGTAAGTCGAGCCGTCGGAGAGAATCAGGTCCAGCGCCAGCGAACCTGCGGCACTCAGCAAATCCCCGGCTGTGTCTTTCTTCGGCAGCTTGGCGGTAAATTGCAGGTACTCCTGCTCGCTGATAGGGAAATAGACTTTGATGGGATCGAGCTGCGAAACTGTGGTCAATACGGCTGAAGGCGAAACCAGGTTGCCCATTTGGGTCGTGGCGAGGCCCGCGATCCCGTCCACCAGGGAGAGGACGCGGGTGAATCCGAGGTTGAGTTGCGCCTGCTCCACGGCCGCCTCGGCCGCCTGAATCGAGGCTTGCGCCTGCATCTGCGCCGCCGTTTCCGTGTCCAACTGGCTCTGCGCGATCGCCCGCTCTTTCACCAGCGGCGTGTCACGCTTCACATTGGCGTCGGCCAGGTAAAGTTGCGCTCGCGCCTGGGCTAGCTGCCCCTTCGCCTGGTCCAGCACCGCCTGGAACGGCCGCGGGTCGATCTCAAATAGCACATCACCCTTGTGGACGTAAGAGCCTTCCTGGTAGTTCTGGCGGATGAGATACCCACTCACCTGAGGCTGAATCTGGGCGTTGACGTAGCCATCCAGGGTGGCAACCCATTCGGCGTGGACAGGCACGTCCATTTGGATGGCCTTCACCACCCCCACTGCCAAGGGTGGACCGGAGGCAGCACCCTGCGGCTTCAGACGGCCGCAACTCGGGCCCGTCAACACCACGGCTGTCAGAGCGGCCAAGATCAGGCCGATGCGCACCCCGGCAGGTGCCCTGCCGAAGGCCTTGGATATTCCCCGACAGGCGGCCGGTGGCAACGCACGAGAACTGGATTCTTCTGGCTGGCGCCAAAGGACAAAGTCTATGCTCATCAAATTCAGCACCCTTTCTTGACAACACCCGGGATATCCGACATTTTGCTGCACTTGCCGTGCCGCCTTGCGCCTGCTCACCGGTCTCTCTTTGTCTCACTGCCAACCCATGCCGCTTCAGCCAAGCCCCTATTTATAAATCAATTGATTGATACAATTCAATCCCTGTCTTATAATCGACGGCATGCGGCGGGGGGAGTCCCGTGAAACCGAACCGAGGAATATCTGCCAGGACCCGGCCTACCAGTGACCGCGGCGAGGCCACGCGACAATGCCTCCTCGAGGTGGCTATTCGGGTCTTCGCGGCGCACGGCTTCAACGGCGCCCGCACTCGGGATATCGCGGAGGCGGCTAAAACGAACCTTATCTCGATTGCCTACTATTTTGGGAACAAGCAGGGGCTTTACCATGCTGCGGCACTGCATGTGGCAGCCCGCTGGGCTGCCTGTCAGAAACCCCTGGTCCAGCAGGCAAGAACGTCAATGGCCCGCCACGGAGTCACTCACCGTGAATTGGTCGGGATACTCTGCACGTTGTTGTGCAACTTTGTCCGGCTTATCCTGGGCAACTTCCTACCCGACTGCTATGGAAAGTTTCTTAGCGCGGCGACATCTGGACCGGATCGAGAATCTTCCATCATAGAGCGAGGTCTTGCGCCCCTACGGAACACGGTAGCCGATGCCATCGCCGGGCTTACCAGGGAATCCGCAGCTTCGTCTGCCACTCAAGTTCGGGCACTGTCCATTCTCGGGTCTTGTATTTGCTTCCGTCGCGACCGCCCCTCCGTCCTGCGCGCGCTGAAATGGAAGCAGATCGGCGCGAAGGAGCTCAAAGTGATCGAAAAGGCCATTCAGGCGAATATTCGGGCCATGTTCTCCCGCTGAGCGCGGGTTCAGTTCGCCCCTGCTTTGGCCGCCTTCAGCATCGCTCCCCTCGTCGGTTTGAATTCCGACCCAGCTTTCCAGGGTGCGTAGGCTTGGGCCTTTGCGGCGCCTTAGCCGACCTCTCCGAGAACTCGGATCCAGTGCCGCCTCCACCGATCCCTCGGTGGCCTTCTGCAGTTGCTCCCATAAGCTCTACCGTATCTCGTCAAAGCTAGGCGACTTCGACAAAATGAGGGCAAGCATGAGGAACATCGCCCACAGGAGGTTCCTCACAAAGACCTCTGGCAGCCGTTACTGGCCCAGATGCTCAAGACCGGCCGGGCGCCCACGAAGAGATGGTCTGGCAAGGGACCGCTGCTGACAAAGGCGAAGCCCTCCAAAGTGCAGAGAAAGCCGATCCCAGGGTTGACCTCGAGTGGATGCGTCTTCGCTACGAGAGGGGTCTGAACATACGGTAGGATCTAGCTTAGCCCCTTGCGTTCATCCCCGCCAGCGTCTCAACCGGGTGGAACGGTGGCTTGCACAGCGGGCAATTCCAGCCGCTGATGAATGGCATAAAGGACGAGTTCCAACCGGTCGTAAACCCCGACCTTATCGTAGATGGCGTGAAGATGGTT
>Ga0326727_10007327_pt1 | contig 29262 bp, 17 predicted proteins | sample MB2enrmetagenome_FD_207643 | JGI IMG/M metagenome (GOLD analysis project Ga0326727, IMG submission 207643) | Lab enriched peat soil microbial communities from McLean, Ithaca, NY, United States - MB29MY | ecosystem: Environmental > Terrestrial > Soil > Wetlands > Peat | place: USA: New York... | reverse complement strand
GCCGAGCACCTGCTCAACGCCAAGCCCAGCGCCGATGACGTCGCCGAAGCCCTGTCCGCCAAGTAAGCCCGGCCTGTCCACCGTCGCCATCATCGGAGCCGGGCCCCTGGGCCGCTGGCTGGCCTTGAGCGCGGCCCGCGCCGGCTTCCGCGTCCTGCTGGAAGACGGGATGCCCTCCAACCTCCATCGCGCCCGCGAAGCCCTCCGCCGGCAACTCCCGCCCGATGTTTTTCGCCAGACCCCGGGAGCGGCGCCGGAGGTCGCCTTCGTCTCCACCATTGAGGACGCCGTCCGCTCTGCCGATCTGGCCATCGACTGCGCGCCCGACGACCTGGAGTCCAAACTGGAGATCCTCTGGTTGCTCGACCGCATGGCCCCGCCCCGCACCGTCTTCGCCACTCCCACCACGCGGCTGTCGATCGCCGACCTGGCCAACTGCACCTGCCGCCCGGACAAGTGCGTAGCCATCGCCGCCGAAGCCTCGAGCCTGGCCGCCGGCGCCGGCGCAAGGATCCTCCTCCACACCACCACGCGCACCGCCCCGGAGACGGTCGCCCTCCTCGATCAGTTCTGGCGCCGCCAGGGCTTCACCCCCGCCTTCGCTCCCGACCCCGCCGAGAAACCTAACCCCTAACCCCTAAGCCCTGATCCCTGATCCCTGATCCCTGATCTCTGCTTCAAGCAAGCACTTGCTTGTAATAGTTCACATATTGGGGCACCACCAGCGTCGAGCAGAAGCGCTTCTGCGCCGTCTTCCGGCCCGCCTCGCGCATCGCTTCCAGCCGCTCCCGGTCCTTGAGCAGGCTCAATGCTCCCTGGGCCATGCCGTCGATATCTCCCACCTCGAACAGCAGCCCCGTCACTCCATCGTCGATCAGCTCCGGCACCCCGCCCACGCGCGTGGCAATCGACGGAACCTTGCACGCCATGGCCTCCAGCGCGGCCAGCCCAAACGACTCCAACTCGCTTGGCATCAGCAAGATATCGGCCAGCGGCAATACCTCGTTCACGCGCTCCAGCTTGCCCACGAAGTGAACCTTGGCGTGAATCCCCAGGTCGTGCGCCAGCCACTCCGCAGCCGACCGGTCCGGCCCGTCTCCCACCATAACCAGTTGCGCCGGCGTTTCCCGCGCCACCTGCGCAAAGATCTTCACCACGTCCACCACCCGCTTGACCGGCCTGAAGTTGGAGAGATGCATCAGGATCGCCTCCTCCGGCGCCGCCAGCCTCTTGCGCGCATCCGCCCTCCTGGCCTCATCCTTGCAGGGCCTGTAGATATCGCAGTTGACGAAGTTCCCGATCACCTCAATGGGCCGCGTCACGTCGAAGTGCTCAACCGTTTTCTCCTTTAGATAGTGGGAGATACTGGTAACCCCATCGCTCTCCTGGATGGCGTACCGGGTGATCGGCAGGTAGCAGCGATCCAGGCCCACGAGCGTGATGTCGGTGCCGTGCAGCGTGGTGACGAAGGGCAGCCGCCGCCCGCGCGAGGCCAGCATCTGCCGGGCCAGCAGCGCGCTCACCGAGTGAGGAATCGCATAGTGCACATGCAGCAGGTCAAGCTCATTGAATTCAGCCACTTCGGCCATGCGCGACGCCAGCGCCAGGTCGTAGGGCGGGAATTCGAACAGCGGGTAGCTGGAAACCGGAACTTCATGATAATAAATGCCTTCGTCGCGCCCGCTCAGCCGGAACGGCTGCGAGTAGGAGATGAAGTGCACCTCGTGGCCCAGCGCCGCCAGTTCGATGCCCAGTTCCGTGGCCACCACGCCCGAGCCGCCGTAGGTGGGATAGCAGGTGATGCCGATGCGCATAAACCCTTCCTGACCTGTTGTTTGCTCAGCCTTGTCTTTGGATGCCTTCCGCGGCGGAAAGGTCCGCGAACGAGATACGTTCGATCTCCGGAGATCGTTGCCACGATTCGAGAGCGCTCCGTTCCGTCTCCCGCGAGGCTAGCAGCCGGGTGCGTGCCCGCGCCAGATCGGAATCATTGTAGCCGGGATGCGTCACCAGCTCCCAGGTTCCCGGCGGAATGCCGCGCAGAATGGATTGAACTGCTGTGGAATCAAGGGATCCGGTGGCCAGCACTCCGATGGCGCCGTCGGTGGTCATGAAGCCCTCATCGGCCACGATGCGCCGGAAAACAGGCTCAAACCGCCGCAGCAGACTCACCTCCACGCGCCGCACCTTGGGAGCGCGGGGCGTGGCGCGCCGGCTCCAAGCCGGTTCAAAGGGATTGCGCACGGCGCGAATCCCGTGGCTGGCCGCGGCACGAAGAACCGGCCGGAGCACGGCGGGAAAGACATGCGTGTGCTTGTGCGTGTCGATGTGCGTGAGCGCAACGCCCTTGCTTTGGAGCAGCTCAATCTGCGCGGCAGCTTCCGCCTCAATTTCGGAGGACCGGATGCGCCCTGCAAGCAACCGCTTCAAGAGCGCCGTCGGCGTGGGCTGAAAGCAACCCGTCCTTTCATCCACGAGCGCGGGAATCTCTCGCCGCGGCAGTATGGGATTCCCATCCGCCAGAACGACGTGGCAGCCCACCCCCAGGGACGGCGTTGCCCGGGCAATCTCCACGGCCTCTTCGCTCGCCACAGCCCGCGCCAGCAGGGTCGCGCTGGTGACCACACCGGACCGGTGCAGTTCCACGATGGCGCGATTGACCCCGGCAGTCAGCCCGAAATCATCGGCATTGACGATAAGACGGCTCACCGGGTGAGTGTATCAATTCAGGCCGCTCCCCCCGGCGCACTGAAGTGAAGCCTCGCCGGGCGCCGCCGCGCTGGTATGATCTCAAGAAGGCGCAATCGCCTTGCCGCCGCGCGTGGGCGGTTAGCTCAGCTGGTTAGAGCGCCTGCCTTACAAGCAGGAAGTCGGGGGTTCGAGTCCCTCACTGCCCACCACGTACCCATCCTGCACCGTCCCATAAAGTCCAATCTACTTAATCAATCAACTGGAAATAAAGTATTTCTTTTCCTTTTCGTCCCAAGCGGTATGATGGAAGCCGGGGAGTTTTGGTGGTATTTTTGGTGAACCCTGCAAACAATGTGGTGGTACTTCGTGGAAAATGCTGTTTCTCCCTGTATCCATGCTGGTTTGGCTCATTTGCAGGGTGGTGGTACTTTCCGAATTGCTCAACTGGAAGACGTCCGCCGCTGACCGACACGGAAATTCGCAAATCCAGGCCCGGAGACAAAGCGTACCGGCTGCCCGATAGCAAAGGGCTGTTTCTTTTCATCACTCCGGCGGGTGGCAAAGCGCGGATAGTCGAAGCTCCGCACCTTGCGCTCGTCCAGAAACGAGGTCATTCCTCCGGCGAAGCAAATCTCCGGCAGGGTTCCGAAGATCAGCACTCTATCCCCGCAGCTCAACACTCCCGCAATCTGAGCCGCATACCGCTCGGTCAGTAGCTCCATGTCCACCGAAAAATGATAGACAACGCCTTCTTCGGTTCCGGCTATGCCGGGTTAGGTTTTGCGGGAGCTGCGGGGAGCGGGGAAGCAGCGCACCAGTCTTGCCGTTCTTCCGGTTCCCTTGCAACCGATTTCCGGCAGAGCAATCCAAACTTAAGGCACCCGGTGAATAGATACTTCAGTAACCGCCGAGTTGCGCGGGCTCTCCACCTGATTCTTTGGCCTCGCCAAAAGAGGAAAAGGCTCAGGGCACAAGCCGACTGCTATCAGCCTGGTATGCAGGCACTGTTGACAACAGAACCAGCAACGGGGTAAACATATATCGATCCTTGACTGCGGTTCGCGGGTTTCTGATCGGATGCTGATTCCCCAACAGGATAGGGCTTGCGAACGAAGGTCAAACCCTTACAGATTGGCACGGTAGGGGAGACGGGCGTCTCCGCTCCGGCAAATCGGCTCACTCTTCCCAAGGATGCCCCACGGCTCCCCACGATCCGAGGTTTCCATCATGTCCTTCGCTGCCCCCTCTGCGATGCCCCTGGGTTTAGCCCGCCTGAATCTTAGCCTGTTCGCTCTTGCCCTGGCCGCCCTGCTGCTGCCTGCCGCGGCGCGAGCGCAGACGACTTACAGCGGCGGGGGCGCGTCGTTTCCCGAGAGTACCTCGAACAATCCCTCGCCGGTCACCTCAACCATCAACGTGACCGGCGCGCCGGGCACGGTGGCGACTGTCAAAGTGGTACTGCTGGGCGTCAAATCGGATGGCGAATCATTCGCAAGCGGAGCCGTCTATAACAGCCTGGCGTATGCGGAGTTTCTGCTGGAGGGGCCCGGCGGAGAGCAGTTGGTGCTGCTTGGCCAGACAGGCGATACCATCGACGGATGCGATCAAAACCAGAATGCCGACAGCTGCGACGGACTGCAGGGCACCACCACCGGCAGCCACCCGGACACCATTACGATCGAGGATGGTGCGCACTCTGCTCCCAACGGCGCCGGATCCCTGGGCGAACAGTATGAGGGATGGCAAACGGCGTATATGCCTTATACGGTTGAGCCCAGCTCTTACTATAATTACAATGGTGACTTCCCTCCTCCGCTCCCAACGTCGGTAGACCTTGCCGACTACCCGCAGACCGATGGCACCGATACGCTGAATGGAAGATTTGGCGGGACAACGGCAAATGGCACCTGGACGCTTTATCTGATCGACAACAACTTCGTCGGGGGTGGTAGCCAAAACGACCCGTTTTCAATCACCGGGTGGAATCTGATCCTTACGTTTGCCCAGGCCACCACTACCACGACTACGCTTAGCAGCAATGCATCCAATCCGGCCTTCTACGCCAATTCCGCCTCCAGTACTTCGATCACCTACACGGCCACTCTCAATCCCAGTTCAGCAACCGGCACGGTGACCTTCCAGGCCAACGCCTCGACCATCTCCGGCTGCAGCGGCGTCGCTCTGAGCGGCGGCGTCGCGCACTGCTCGGTCTCGCTGGCCCAGGGCGCCAATTCGATTACCGCAGCCTACACGCCGACCGGGAATTACGGGCAGAGCGACGCCTCCATGACTCAACTGGTGGAAGTCACCCCAGCGAATCCCTCCGGGACCACATGGTGCAACAACAGCTTGATCTCCATTCCAGGCAACGATAACCCCGGGCTGGCTTATCCCTCCGTCATTGGCATCTCCGACTCCTCGTACAACGGCAAGACGGTGGGCAATGTGACGGTAGAACTGGAGGGAATCCAGGGGCTGAGCAACGGAATTAACGGTCAGTACCTGCTGGTTGGGCCCGGCGGCGGGTCTTACAACCTGGATTTTATGGATGCGGGCTTTACGGATAGTGGGGCGACCAGTGCGGTGAATCTGACCTTTGAAGATTCCGCCAGCGAGACGGTGCCCTACGACACCGGGACGCCCGGCGGCGGCCCTTACCTGCCCACCGACAACAACAATGAGGTAAACCCGGACTCGTTCCCCGCATCGAATGCGCCGGCGGTCGATTCAGCCATCCCCCAGGTTCCGGGCACGATCAATTTCGCGCCGCCTTATGGCACGGACACCACTCGCTACACCCATACGAACGTATTGACCTTCGGCGAGGCCTTCAATGGCGCGTCGGCGAATGGCAAATGGTCTTTGTACTCCGTTGATCCCTCTGCGGTGAACATTAACAGCGGCTGGTGCATCACCCTGGATCTCAACACCGGCACGTCCACCACCACCACTCTTACTCCCAGCAGCAATCCCGCGACCACCGGGCAGTCCCTCACCTTTACCGCGACGGTAACCGCCGGCGGCGATCCGGTGACCGCGGGCGGCACGGTCACCTTCCTGGACAACGGCGTGGCTCCGGCCGGCACCGTGAGCGGCAACAACGTGGTGACGCTGAACGGCGGCGGAGTGGCGACGTTCAGCACCAGTTCGCTCGCCGAGGGCGACCACATGATCACGGCGAACTACAGCGGCGTGACAAACGAGGACAATGAAAGCTTCTCCGCCGTGTTGCATCAGCGGATCAACACCGCGACCACGGTGGCGAACGTGAACAGCGACACGTGGAAGTACTGCGATCCAGGAGCGGTCCAGGGTACCACTGCCGACCCCGCCGGGCCATTGACGCCAAATCCATCCAATATCTTCGTGACCAATCTTCCCGGCACCCTCAACACAGTTACGATACAGCTCAACAGCTTCTCCGTTCCCGCCCCGGAAAACCTGGACCAACTGGCCACGCTGCTGGAGGGTCCGACGGGAGCCGCGCTGGACTTCTTCTCCAACACCACCCAGGGCGCCGGCGGCTATAGCGAAGTTTCCCCAGCCGGCAACTTTACCTTTGAAGACGCCGCTGCCGGCCTGGTGCCCGTTGGGAGCGGCAATTCCAATGACTACTACTATCTGAGCCCCGGCACCTACAAGCCAACCGCCTACGAAAGCTATCTCGATGCTGGAGATACCTTCACTTCCAGCGCCAGCGGCTTCTATCCGGCGCCCACCACATTCCATTATGCCGGGCCCACGTCCCTCGGCTCCGACTCGACCTTCGCCGACGTCTTCACCAACGGCAGCAACGCCAACGGCAGGTGGAGCTTGTTCTTCAATACGGGCCAGTCCAGTCCGCAATCCACCATGGGCGCGGCGGGCGGCTGGTGCGTGAACCTGACCGAGAATCTGCCTTCCATCGCGACGCCCGCCCTGGCGCACGTCGGTACTTTCGCGCAAGGCGAATCGAACGCACAATACACGGTGAACATTACCAATAGCGGAACCGGAGGTCCAACCGGCGATCCGACCGGCGCTAATCCGATGACCGTGACCGATACGCTGAACGGAGCTTTCGCGTTCGCGAGCGGGTCGGGCACGGGCTGGACCTGCTCGGCGTCGGGACAGACGGTGACCTGCAAGAACGACTCCGCGGTTGCCGACAACGGCGGAACCTACCCTGAACTGACGATCAACGTAAATGTGGCCAATGGAGCCACCGGGAGTATCAGTAACCAGATCTCCGCAAGCGGCGCCGGAGTCAGTGCGAGGACTTCAAACACCGACACGGTGACCATCGAGCCTGCCCCGGTGCTGTCGGTGGCGAAGACGCACACCGGAACCTTCACGCAAGGCTCGACCGCGCAGTGGAACATGGTCGTGAGCAACGCGGCGGGGAGCGGGGCGACCTCCGGCACGACGAATGTTTCCGACACCCTGCCTTCGGGCTACTCAGTGAACAACTTCGGCAGCACCTCCTTGGCCGCCTGGAGTTGCAGCGGCACGAGCACGGTCAGTTGCAGCACCACAGCCGGTCTGTCGGAACCCGGCGGCAGCAGTTTCCCCCCGATTCAGGTGATCGTGAATGTGCCGGCCGACTCTCCCACCTCGGTGACCAACACCGCGCTGGCGTGGGGCGGCGGCGATTTGACCCACACCAGTTCGGGAACAGCCGCGTCGGGGAGCGACAGCAACGTAACCGTAGTGCAGGTTCCGGAATCGATCGCCATCAACGGCAGTGGGACGCAGTCGACGCAGATTTCGACGGCGTTCGGATCCCTGGCGGTGACGGTGAAGGACGCGGCCGGCGTAGCGGTACCGAATTCCTCCGTGACTTTCACGGCGCCGTCTTCCGGAGCCAGCGGAACCTTCAGCAACAGCAGCTACACAATCACGGAATCCACAAACTCGAGCGGCGTCGCCAATCCTGGGACGTTCACGGCAAATGGCGCCGCGGGCGGTCCCTACTCGGTCAGCGTCACCGACGGCCCGGCTGCAACGAGTTTCTCGCTGACCAACGATCAGGCTCCGTCCTTTACCACCGCCAACAACACCACCTTTGAAGTGAATTTGGCTGGCTCGTTCAGCATAACGGCCTCGCCCGGCTATCCCACCAGCGCAGCCACGCTGGCGGTATCGAACGTTCTAAACGCGATCGCGGGAGTCAATCTTCCATCCAGCGGCACCGGCTCGATCACGCTCAGCGGCACGCCGACCGCGACCGGCACTGAGACGTTTACGACCACGGCAACCAACGGCGCCGGGTTGACTGCCACGCAGAACTTTACGCTTACCGTGGTCCCGCATGTGTCCATTTCCCCCAGCAGTTGCCCCGCAATAACATTGAACACGCCAACTTCATGCTCATTGACTGCCTCGGGTGGCGTCGGGACCAGTACGTTGACCGTATCCAACGTACAAAATGCGGTCGCGGGACTCAATGTCTCAGGCAGCGGCACCGGCGCGATCACGATCGGCGGCACGCCGACCGCGACCGGCATCGAGACCTTTACGATCACGGCAACCGATAGCCTTGGCGGAACTTCCGTGCAGAACTACACGCTGACGGTGGACCAGGCTCCGGCCTTCACCAGCGCGAACAATACCACCTTCACCGTGAACACGGCAGGCACCACGTTCGGCATAACTGCCACTGGCTTCCCCGCGCCCGTGACGCTGGCGGTATCGAACGTGCAAAACGCAGTCCCGGGAATCAATGTCCCCAGCAGCGGCACCGGCACTCTCACCATCAGCGGCACGCCGACCGCGACCGGCATCGAAACATTTACGATCACGGCAACCAACGGCGCCGGGCAGACCGCCACGCAGAACTTCACGCTGACGGTGGACCAGGCTCCGGCCTTCACCAGCGCGAACAATACCACCTTCACCGTGGGCACGGCAGGCACGTTCACCTTGACCTCCACTGGTTTCCCCACCGCATCGCTGAGCGAAACTGGGGCTCTGCCCAGCGGCGTTACATTCGTCAACAACGGCAACGGCACGGCAACCCTCGCCGGCACGCCGGGCGCCGGAACGGGCGGCGCCTACAACATCACCGTGACGGCGCAGAACGGCGTCAGCCCCAACGCAACGCAGAGTTTTACGCTGACAATCAGCCAGACAACGGCCACGGTGACGCTGGGCAATCTTCTGCAGACTTACTCCGGCGCGCCTCTTTCGGCAACGGCAACGACCGTTCCGGCAGGCTTGCCGGTGAGCCTGACTTACAACGGTTCCCCGACCGCGCCGACCGCGGCTGGAAGTTACTCTGTTGTCGCGACAGTCAACAGTTCGGGTTACACCGGCACGGCAAACGGAACGCTGGTAATCGCAAAGGCCCCTCTGACGGTGACGGCGAACAACGCCAGCATGGCAGTTGGGGCCGCACTTCCCGCATTGACCTACACCATCACCGGGTTCCTCAATACGGACACCTCTTCGGTGGTGGGCGGTACGGCCGCTGAAACGACAACCGCAACCAGCTCATCGCCGGCCGGGACCTATCCGATCAGCTTCTCGACGGAGGCGCTGACGGCGGCCAACTACACCTTCACATTTGTCAATGGAACGCTCTCGGTGGTCCAGGCTCCCGCAGTGGCGATTACCGCTGCGGCGACGCTGACCAAGGTGTCGGGGGGGTATAAAGCAACGGTCACAGTGACGAACACGGGCACGGGAGCCGCGGCCAACGTGCAACTGACTACGGCCACGCTGGGCTCGGCCACGGGATCGCCGCTGCCGCAGAATATGGGAACGCTTGCCGCGGGGGGGGGATCGGCCACAGTTACAGTGACCTTCCCGGCCAGCGCGGGCAGCGACGGAGCGACGGTGGCTGAAAAATACGCGTGGACTTATACGGGAGGCTCGTTCTCCTACAGTCTTCGAGCGGCGACGCTGCCATAGCCGGGGAGAAACACATTTTGAAGATTCAAAGAGTCCTGGAGAAGAAAATGAAGAGCATGAGAAGTTTGCTGGTTTTGTCTCTGATGATTGCGGGTTTTTTGCTGGCCGGTACGGTGGCGAAGGCAGATACGCTTTCACTGACCTTGGCCTCGCCCGATCAAAGTGGCGTGGGTGGAGAATTGCTCACGTTTGATGCGACCCTGACCGACATTGATCCCACCGAGGTGGTGTTCCTGAACGGCGATATACCGTTGGTGGATTCACCGTTGATCATAGATGACAGCCCATTCAACCTCAATTATCCCCTGTCCTTGAATCCGCCGGACACGTATACGGGCGAGCTGTTCACGGTGTTCATACCCGACGGAACGCCGGCTGGTCTCTACACGGGATCATTCGAGATCGTGGGCGGAAGTGACAGCAACGCCCAGGATGCGTTGGTCTCCGCGAACTTCGACGTTGAGGTTACCCCGGAGCCGTCCAGCCTGGTGCTGTTGCTTACGGGCATGGCCGGACTCGCAGGAACTCTCCGCCGCCGGCTGATTCGATAGCGAAGGCCTGAACCGGAGGAGTCTGGCGCTGAGACAGCTTCTCTGCCGGTCAACTTGGGGGCCATGCCTTCGGTGGCGTTTTCCCCGGCAGCTCCAAAGCCGCTGCCAGCGCAAGCTCATTCGCCCTTGAGGCAAACGGAGTCCTGAATCTTCTCCTCTCGAAGACCGTGCTAAACCAGGGTAGAGGTCAAAGCCGGGAAATAGGTAGCGATATGTCGCCTTGGGAGAAGTTTCAACGCCGACGTTTTATTGATCCGGCCAGAAAGGATTGCGGTTATGCGGCATAGCTGTCTTCCGGATGAAGGAAGTAGCGTTCTACCCTGGCGGGCTGTTTCTGGATGCTGTGCAGGGCCTTGGACGTGGTTTTGACCAGTTGCACCTGTGTTTTGGCCGGAACGGCGGCCGTGACACGTTGTTTGAGGTCGGCGTTGAGTTGTTCGTCTGGATTGAGTTCCGGCGAGTAACCGGGCAGATAGAAGACCTCGATCTTGTCCGCGTTCTCGGCCAGCCACTGCTGAACAGCCTTGGCGTGATGCACGCACAGGTTATCGAGGATGTCGGGAACATGATCGCGGATCAGGCGCTGCACCTCGCGCTCCTGCTCCGGGGCGGGCGCGCGACCTGCGCCTTTGGGACGATGCCCATGGCGAACCGCCACCGGCGGCCACCGGTTCGGTAGGTCGATCCTATCGGGAAACGCCGAACCTATCCCAAGCCGCCGACCCCTCACCGGCCAGGATCGCAAGGCCGTGAATCGGAGCTTCGCCGGCGATGATTTGTGTCAAGATGCTTGAGAGGAAGGCTGTTTCGACCCAAATTCCGAATCTTTGCGCGAGCCGCCGAATGCATGGGTGGCGTGGACAGCAACGCGGGTTCTTTCCAGCGAGAACGAGAAGCGGCTTCCGCGTCCAGGCTCACTCTCCACCGTCAACTCTGAGCCGTGGCGGTCGGCAATCCACTTGGCAAGCGCAAGACCCAATCCTGAACCGGCGGGCGCTGGGTCGCCGGCAGGCGTGGCGCGGAAGAAGCGATCGAAGATGCGCGGCTTGTGCTCGGAAGCGATTCCAATGCCGTTGTCAGCGACGGAGAGAACAACGCGCGTCCCCGCGGACGCCGCGCACAGCTTCACGAATCCTCCCGGAGGCGTGTATTTGCTGGCGTTTTCAAGCAAGATCGAGAGCAGGCGCGGGAGAAGATGCCTGTCGCCCAGCAGCGCAATATCCTCGCCTTCGATCTCTACGCGAAAGTCGAGCAGCGCTTGATTCATGGCGTTCTTCCAGCTGGCGGAAGCTTGCCGGAAGAGATCGTCGACCCGGATCGGAGCAAGCGCGATGGTCTCCGCGCCGCCGTCGGCCCGCGCCAGCGAGAGCAGGTTCTCAACCAGGCTCGTCATGCGCAGAGTCTCTCCATGCAATCGTCCGAGAACATCGCGATACTCCACGGAATCGCGCGGGCGGTAGAGGGCCACTTCGATCTCCGTGCGCATGAGCGAGATGGGCGTGCGCAGTTCATGCGAGGCATTTCCTGTGAAAGTGCGCACGCTGGCGAAGGCCTTGTCGATGCGCTCCAGCATCTGGTTGAGTGTGCGGGACAAGTCGGAGATCTCATCCAGTGCGGCGGGCTCCGGCAGACGGATATCGAGGTTGCGGTCGTTGATGCGGCGCGCCTCGGCTGCCAGCGCGGCCACGGGCTTGAGCGCCTTGCGGCTCATGAAGTGGCCGGCAATCGAGGAGACGAGCAGACCGATGCCGGCCAGCAGGAGGAGCTGGATGCGGAGATTGGATAGAATCGCCAGGGTCCTGTTGAGCGTCAGCCCAGTCTGAACGGTGTAGCGAACGCCGTGAATCGAGATGGGCTCGATGAGGGCGCGGACCGAAGAGGACTCCGCCGTGTAAGTGAAGTAGGAACCGGCCTCTGGAGCTTGCCGCGGAAGCACCAGGTTGGGGTATGCGGCGGCGACGTGCGGGGAGCGGTAGATCCAGTTGCCCTGCTCGTCGATCACCTGCAGCCATTTGTTGCCGTGGCTGACGTTGTATGCGGCGGTGATGGCGTCGCGCAGTTGAGCGCGCGTCTCGCCCGGCGGGCGGCTCTCGACGAAGCGGCGCACGCTGCGAACGCGCTGCTGCAACTCTTCCCTTTCAAGATCGTCGATGGCGCGGTGCACCATCCACAGGGAGACGAAGCCAATGGAGAACATGGCGGCCGCAATTGCCAGTGAGTACCAAAGCGTAAGCCGGACCCGAATGGGCAGGGACTTGATCACAACTCCCTCCCGGCCGCGGAGCGCCTGAAGACATAGCCTGAGCCGCGCACGGTGCCGATCAGCTTCCTGCGATAGGGCGCGTCGATCTTGGCGCGCAAGGCGTTTACCAGGACATCGAGAGCAGTGGCGCCGACCGGACGATCCGCGCCCCAGACGAACTTCATCACTGTCTGCCTATCCACGCACTGGCCAATTCTGCGCACAAGACACGTGAGCAGCAGAAACTCAAGACGCGTCAGGTCGATGGCTTCGCCGTTGCGCCTGACCGTGTGCCGGACCGTATCGATCACGAGATCGCAGGCCTTGATCGTCCCGTCGCCTTCTTCGCGATGGCGGCGCGTGATGGACTGCAGCCGCGCAACCAGCTCGGGAAAAGAGAAGGGCTTTGTCAGGTAGTCGTCCGCGCCCACGTCGAGACCGCGAATGATGTCGTCCTCCGCGTCGCGCGCGGTCAACATCAGCACCGGGGTGGTTCGGGCCCGCGCTCGCAATGCCTGCATCAGCGCGTATCCATCCAGCTTCGGCAACCCGATGTCCAGCACCACCGCGTCCAATTCATGCGCCGTGGCAATCTCCAGCCCGGTCTCGCCATCGGTGGCCGTCATCACGGTAAACCCGTGCTCATAAAGCCCCTTGCGCAACAGCTCCAACATGCGCGGCTCGTCTTCGACGATGAGGATTCGCATTGGCGGCTCCGTCTTCTTTAGCGTAACCGCGAACTTGAAGAAGAGCGCCAGCCGGGCGATCGAATTCATCGCACATTCACCTGTGGGCGGCGATCCGCGCTTCGACCTTAGGAACTTTTCACTGTATTGTTAACGAGCCTTTAACGAAGCGGCCTAGAGTCCAGCCTGTAGCCAGCCGGAGACCATGCCTCGCCCTGAAAGATCGTTTCCGGCCGCGCAAGGAGACCCTATGAGACGCTTGTCGCTTTTGTTCGCCCTGCTGGTGTCGATCTGTGCGCAGGCCTGCTGGAGCCAGGCCGCAAAGAGCACCCTGACGGGAACCGTGGTGGACAACTCCGGCGCCGCCCTGAAGGGAGCGCGCTTGGAACTGAAGCCGTTGAAACTGGTCGGCGAGACCGATGCCGAGGGCGCATTCATTCTGCCCGAGGTTCCGGCCGGGAGCTACACGCTCTCCGTCTCCTTCGTCGGCTTCAAACCCACGGATACCAAAGTTGAGCTGGCCGCGGGCGAAACGAAAAGCATGGAGATCAAGCTGGGCGTGGCCTCGGCGAGCGAAGACATTCTGGTGGTTGCCGAACGCGTGCACGGCGAGGCGGATGCCATCAACGAGACCCGCACCGCGGACAACCTGCTGCAAGTGTTACCCGCCGAGGTCATCGTCAGCCTTCCAAACGCCAATGTCGCCGATGCCATCGGCCGCCTGCCCTCGGTTTCCCTCTATCGCATCGAGGGTGAGGGCGTCTACATACAGGTTCGCGGCACCGAGCCCCGCCTGACGAATGTGACCGTGGACGGAATTACCTTGCCCGCGCCGGAGCCGACGGTTCGCCAGGTTCGCCTCGACGTTATCCCCTCGGCGCTGGTGGACGCGGTCGAACTCAATAAAACGCTCTCTGCCAATATGGATGCCAACGGCATCGGCGGCTCGGTGAATCTGCGCACCAAGACGGCAAGCGAGCAGCCGACTTACGACCTGTTCACCAAGGGCGGTTACACACCTATTATGAATGGCCGCGCCGTGGAGGAGTCGGGAGGAACCTACGGCCAGCGCTTCGGAGCGACCAAGAGATTCGGCATTCTCATCTCCGGCTCCTACGACTACAACGGCCGCGGCATCGATAACATACAGCCGGCCCTCGATCCCCTTTCGACTTTTGCCCAGCCATTCTATGACGACGACACCATCCGCCAATATCGCTACTACCGCTATCGGGACGGCTTTGCCGGCAGCGCCGATTACAAATTCAGCGACAACACCAACTTCTTCGCCCACGGCCTTTACTCCGACCTCAAGGACTGGGGCGACAAATGGTACTACGAGCCGGTATCGAAGGCCCTGTCCGAATCGAACGGTGTGATCACCGCGCCCAGCCCTACGGCCGCCTCTTCGAGTCCCAAGTTTTATACCTCCAGCAAGCGCCCGAATGCCTCAGCGGGCAGCCTGATCCTTGGCGGCAGACACATCTACAACAACTCATGGCTGACCTGGCAGGTATCGGCTTCGCGCTCCTATGAGGTCGACTCCGCGGGCAATCCCAAGGCCGACTTCTCCTGGGTCGGACCTACCGTCTACTGCAACTACAACCCGGCGCTGCAGACGGATCGATATCATCCTCACTTCGGCAACTGCGACGGCCCCAACTCGGTACTTCAGACAGCCACCGACTGGGCATTCAAGGACATCACCATCTCTACCGGCATGGTGGGCGAACTCGACCTCACCGCGGCCGCCTCGTATGCTCATAACTATACCGTCAATGGGCACTTCGGAACCTTCGAGGCCGGCTTCAAGATCAGCAACGCGCATAAGTCGCAGGATTCCACCGAAACCGTTTACGACGGATGGTCGACCAAGGCCGGTTCCGACATCCCGATGACCTCGGTCGAAAGCGGCTTCGACAACACCAACTATTTCAACAGAAGTTACTTCGGCGGGAACTTCGGGCCGGTCTCCGATTTCAATAAAGTCGAGAGTTATACGCTCACCAACCTCTCCTCCTATGTCGATGGATACAAGACCGCCTCCGATACCTATCCGAACATCTTTCACACCATCGAGCGCATCCCCGCCGGATACCTGATGAACACCATCGACATCGGCAAGGCGCACCTTCAAACCGGCCTGCGCTTTGAAGATACGCAGATGGACACCTACGGCTATACGGTCACGCTCTACGCGGCCGGCAGCTCGCAATGCGGCGGACCAACCAACACCGGCTGCGGCGTTCCAGCGGGCGTGTCCAACAATCCAACCTACCTGGATGTATTGCCCAGCGTGCAGTTGCGCTATGGGATCGATGCGAATTCCAACCTGCGCGCGGTCTATGCGCGCGGCATTGCCCGTCCCGACCCCTATCAGTTGGTTCCCTATGTTACGGAGGACGACTCAACCAGCCCAGCCACGGTTTCGATCGGGAATCCCTCTCTCAAGCCCGAGCGCGCCAACAACTACGACGTGCTCTACGAGAACTATCTGCACCCGCTGGGTATGATCACAGCCGGCGTCTTTGTCAAGCAGCTCACTTCGCCCCAGCTTCAGTTCGTCATTCCCGCAAACGTCAACCTAGCCAACCTTCCCCCGAACTCGATTCCTCCCAGCCTGCTGGCTACGATCGAGCAGTACTCGACCGGCGGAAACTCCGATTCGGTCACCCAGTACATCAACGGCGAGAATGCCTATCTATATGGCGTTGAAGTGGGCTACCAGCAGCACATGAACTATCTTCCGGGGGTGCTTAACGGAGTCGGCCTCTCCGGCAACTACAGCTATACCGGCTCGCGGGAGAAGGGCGTCCCGTTGCGCACCGATCATCCGCGGCTGATCGACCAGGCCGCGAATACATGGAACTTCAGCCCCACCTACGACACCAAGCGCTTTTCCATGCGGATTGGGCTTACTTATAACGGCGCAAGCCTTTTCTCTTATAACTGGATTTCGCCGGCCCTGGCGCCGGGCGCGGGAGCCGACCCCAGCGGCCTCGGTCCCACCGGCCCCTCAGGCGACGTTTGGACTCTGGCCCACCTTCAGTTGGACGCGCAGGCTACTTGCAGGATCTGGCGCGGCATGAGCGTGCTGGCCTCCGGCCTCAACCTCAACAACGAGGTCTTCGGCTACTACACCGGCAGCGACCAGTTCGTGAATCAGCGCGAGTACTACAAGCCCACTTATACAGGAGGCTTGCGCTATAACTTCGGCGCGGCGGGCAAGGAGAAGAAGTAGTCCTTTCTGCATCTATCATCGCGGGCGTTCGGAGATTCCCTGAGCGCCCATGCGCCTTGCCACCTCGATTGTGGACGGGTAAACTGCGGGGATGTTCTGTGCCGTAAGTTCCTGCCGTCTGGACGGTCTTGAATCCGTGGGCCGGGAACGGAGAAACTCGATGAAGCATCGCGATCGCGGCATCTCAACCATGGCGCTATGCGCCCTGTTATGCGCGGCCTGCGGTCTTCTTGCGCAGACGCCCACTGCGAGCTCATTGAAGGGCGCGGCGCTTCAGCGCGGCGAGTTGAAGTTCGCGGTCATTATCAGCCGCCACGGAGTGCGTTCGCCCACCGGCAAACTTGAGCAGCTGAATCAATACTCCCGGCAGCCGTGGCCTGCATGGAGCGTCCCACCGGGCTACCTGACCGAGCATGGCGCGCGGCTCATGACGCTGTTCGGAGCTTACGACCGTCAGTTACTGGCTGCGCAGGGTCTGCTTGCACCAGGCGGATGCGGCGACGCCGCTCACATCAGGATCGTCGCCGATTCCGACCAACGCACGCGCGAAACCGGCAAGGCGCTCGCCGCGGGGATTGCGCCGGGCTGCGCGCTTGAAGTTACTGCCCTTCCGGAGGGAAGCGCCAACCCGCTCTTTCACCCCCTGCAGGCGGGAGTGGGTCATCCCGACAAGTTGCTCGCAACTGCGGCGATCTCCGGCCGCATCGGCGCCAATCCGCAGGGATTGACCGATGCGTATCGCCCGCAACTCGAAGCGCTCGAAGAGGTACTGCGGGGTTGCAATCCTGCTTCTGCCTGCACCGGCTCGCCGGCGCAGTCGCTCTTCGATATTCCATCCTCGCTCGCGCCTGGGAAGGGCGATCATCTTGTCGAGCTGCGCACGCCCCTTGGAGTTGCCTCCACCATGGCGGAAAACCTGCTGCTCGAATACGCCGAAGGCATGGATGCCGCCAAGGTGGGCTGGGGCCGCGTGGACATTCACAAGCTGCGCTATCTTCTGCAACTTCATGCCGCCAGCGAGGACATTGAGCGGCGCACGGTCTATCTGGCGCGGGCGCAGTCTTCCAACTTGCTCTTTCATGTTCTTCAGTCGATGAAGCAGGCGGTGGACGGAAACCCTGTTGCAGGCGCATTGACAAGGCCCGGCGACCGCGTGCTGATTCTGGTTGGGCACGATACCAATCTATCCAGCATCGGCGGCGCGCTGGGTCTCGACTGGCTCGTGGACGGCCGCCGCGATGATACTCCGCCGGGTGGCGCACTGGTCTTAGAGTTATGGCAAGCGAATGGGGGTGGAGAGTATTCGGTGCGCGCGTTTTACACCGCGCAGACGCTCGATCAGATGCGCAGCGCCACGCCCCTCAGCCTTGGCAACCCTCCCGACCGCGCGGCGCTGTTTGTTCCCGGCTGCAGTCAGGCTGATGCCTCCTGCGGGTGGAAGGCATTTCAGAATTCAGTACTGGCAGGAACCAATTCAGCTTTTGTAAAGTGATCCGAACACTTCGTTCCCGTTGGTTCGCCTTTCCCGAGTTACAATCCGGACGTTCGCGGGCTTCGGGCCTCGGCCAAGTCGTCGCACTCAAACGCGGACGCCGCCGGACCGATTTCCATCGCGGAGATTCCCAGGGTCTTTGCTTCCTGTCTCCATCGCAGCACGGCTTTGGCCGCTTCATCGGCGGTCTCCCGCGCCTGAGTCTGCGTGGAGCTATCATGCTTTGCGACGCTGAATGGCCGTTCGAGCCATGCATGGTCGCTTCGATCATCAATCGGGGCAGATAACATGCTTGGCCGAAAACCGCACTGGAACCGGGTTCAAATCATAGGCCGAGACAGCCTTCAGCCTCGATGCTCTTCATAGAGCTTTTCCACCGCAGCCCCAACAAGCCGCCGCGGCGGAATAAGGCGAAGGTGGAGCACTACACCATCGGTGAGAATGCCTCGCGGCCGGCGCTGGTTGCGCACGGCGCAAGCGCCATTCTCTGCCCGGAAGTGCGTTCTCTTGCGGCCTGTTGACCTTATCTCCACAGGGTTCCGGGCGCGCGGTCGTGTATCTTGGCCGCAGAGATCGATTTTCCCGCTGGAGGGCAGCGCCAAGCCCTATGCCTACGTTTGCCGCTATCGATGTCGGTTCCAACTCCTGCCGGCTGAGGATCGCCAAGGTTGTGGCGCACCGGTTGAAGACGCTGGCCGAGGATCGCGAGGTGACCCGGCTGGGAGCGAGCGTCTTCGAGTCGGGACTGATTTCGCCGGAAGCGATGGCGGCGACGCTGCGGACGCTGAAGCGGTTTCAGCGGGCGGTGCAGGAGCACGGCGTGGACCGGATTCGGGTGGTGGCCACGTCGGCCATGCGCGACGCGCGCAACGCCCCAGCGTTTCAGGCTTGGGTGAAGGCGGAGACCGGCTGGACGCTGGAGATCATTTCCGGACTGGAGGAGGGGCGGCTGATCCATCTCGGCATCATGGCGGGCGGCGGGACGGGGCCGGAGCCGGGCGTGGGCGGCCGGGTGCTGCTGGTGGACCTGGGCGGAGGAAGCTGCGAGATTACACTCTCCGAGCGCAAGCGGATCAAGGAGACCGTCAGCATGCCGCTGGGAGCGGTGCGGCTGACCGAGGAGTTCCTGCCTGCCGACCCGGCGCCGGCGGAGGGTCTGGCGCGGATGCGGCAGTTCATCGGCCGTGAACTGAGACGGGCGCACAAGAGGATTCAGCCGGTGGGCGTGGGGCTGGCGATCGCCACCTCGGGGACGGCGGCGGCGTTGAGCGAGGCTTGCGCGGACCGGAGCAAGGCGGGAATGGCGACAACGCGCGCGGTGCGCAGGCTGGCCGCGAGACTCGAAGAGATGACGCTGGCGGAGCGGGAGGCGGTGCCGGGGATCGGACCGCGGCGGGCGGAGATTATCGTGGCCGGCGCGCTGGTCTTCGCCAATCTGCTGGAGAGCTTTGGATTGGCGGGTTTTCGCTACTCGCCGCTGGGGCTGCGGGACGGGATTCTGGTCCAGATGCTGGCCGAGAGGGACGCGCGGGCAATGGCGCACCGCGAGTTCGAGCACGAGCGGTGGGAGAGCGTGCTGGCGACGGCGCGGCGGTATGGGGTCGATCCCAAGCAAGCCGAACTGGTGCGGGCGCACGCCTTGCAGCTGTACCGGGACTTGAAAGCGCTGCACCGGCTGCCGGAGGAGTATGAGAGCTGGCTGGCGGCGGCCGCCGTGCTCCGCGATACAGGCAAGTTCATCAACCACCAGGGGCGTCACAGGCACACGCAGTACATCATCTCCAGCTCGGAGATTTACGGATATACGCAGCTGCAGCGGACGGTGATTTCAGCCATTGCGCGCTACCTGGGCAAGAGCCGTCCGCAGCCGGGGGACCGGGCAATGCGCAATCTTCCCGCCGAGGAGCACGGGCACGTGGATCGGGCGGTGGCGCTGTTGCGGCTGGCCGAGGCGCTGAACCAGGACCGGGCCTCCGACGTGCTGCGGGTGACGGTCAAGGTCTATCCGAAGCGGGTTTACCTGGAGCTGGAGCCGGGCCGGACGGGCGCGGAGATGGAACTCTGGAGCCTGCGCAAGGAGGCGGACTACTTTCGCGAGGTCTTTGGCAGGGAACTCTTTGCCACGCTCAAGTAGATGGAGCGGGCCATGCGGGGATCGATGAGCCACTGCAAGAGGGGCGGATGGCGATCGAGGTCGATGCGGGCCACCGAGCCCTTGCGCATGCGGATGGCGGCGGCGCCGTTGCCGCTGATCAGGCGGCCGAGGAACTGGAAGACGCTGGGGTTGTGACCGACAGCCAGCACGCCCTCACGGTCGGCATACTTGGCCAGCAACTGCTGAAAGTCGGCGAATTCCGCGCCGGGCGCGAGAGCCGGGCTGACTTCGACTTTGGCCTCGTAGCCCAGCTCCGTGCCCACAAACTGCGCCGTCTGCAGGGCGCGCTTGAGGGGGCTGGAGACGACCACATCCACCTGCACCTTGAGCGCGCTCAAGACGCGGGCCATCAACATGCACTGCTCCTTGCCCTCCTTGATGAGCGCCCGCTTGGCGTCCAGAGCCGGGTTTCCGCGGGCGAGTCCGGCATTGGCGTGGCGCATGAGATAGAGGTTCATCGAGTTCGTTTCGGCGGCGTCGGGTGGGGTCCGCCAGCTCCCTGAGGTTCCATGGTAACACGGCGTTAACGTTTCAATAGAGATAAAGTGGGTTTGCCGTCGGGCTTCGGGGAGCCGGAGCGGTTTTGTCGGATCGAAGTTCGCCGGCAAGGGCGCTCCTGGAGAATGGGCTTGCTGCGAAGCGGCTCAAATCTCAGACCGCGTGACTTCGTGCTTGGCGATTGAGTGCCGCGGTATCCCACCCTAGCCGCAAGGACAAGAACGCGGCGAGGGCAAGGCACCCGGGTTTTGGTACAACAACAAGCGGCGCAGCGGCCTAGGTTCGAAACTGCGCCAGATAGTACGCAAACAAGCTGAGGATGATAACGATCATGACGACCGCAACGCGGCGGCGGAGCAGGAAGAGATCTCGCGGCGCGCCGATCCGGGGCACCAACGGCGTCGCAAAGAGCAGCCCGCAGCCAAATCCTCCCAAATGCGCCATGTTGTCGATGCGCACCAATGAGCCTGGAATCATGGTAGCGATACCAATCAGCAGGTTGATGGCGGCAAAATAGATTACAGACCGTCGCAATCTGCTCAACTCGTACTGGGGAATCGGCAGCCGGGGCGATTTGAGCAGCACGATCAGCACGCCGGCCAGGCCAAACACCGCGCCGGAAGCACCCGCTCCCACCGGGCCAAACAGACCGGCGCTGACCTCTGCCGGGTGGTAGTACCACAGCCGATTCACAAAAGTGGACAGCAGGTTTCCGGCTGCGCCAGTGAGGATATAGGCCGCCATCACCCCCGTCGACCCCAACAGCGGCTCGGCCAGCAATCCCAGGTTCCACAGGCACCACATATTCGTGGCCAGGTGAATGATTCCCACATGGACGAACATCGCGGTCACAATCCGCTGCCACTGGCCATTGATCAGCACCGCGCCGGCGTTGTTCGCTCCCCACTGCAGCAAACTCTCAGGAGAGGGATTCCAAATGCTGACATGATTGGCCGCCATGGCCAGAAAGACCGCGCAGTTGATGCCCACCAGCAGATACGTGGCCGGGGCGACCGCCCAATAAGGCCGCGGGCGGCGGACGGGCGGCGGCGGAGCGTAACCTGCGTCGGGAGGAGGAACCGCGGGCGCGAAATCGTGGTCCTCGCGGACGGATCTTTCTCCATGGGGCGAAGTTGGGGTGGGAAAACTTCCCATGACTCAACTCTAATGCATTTTCAGTTTTGACGCGGGACGGGGCATGGGATTCGCTGTCCCGAGAGGCGCATCGGGAACAGGGGATCGGGCATCCCTTCGATGTAATCTGGAGTTTGGTTCCCGCGCGCCACGCCGCGGCTGTCGCTGTGCCTGAAACCTGCGCGTGGATGAGCGGGGGCCGATAAGGAGCGAGACTGTGAGTGCGGAGAAGCCAATTCGGCGGGCGTTGCTGAGCGTTACGGACAAGACCGGCCTGGTGGAGTTTGCCCAGGCGCTGGCCGGCTTTGGGGTTGAACTCGTCTCCACCGGCGGGACGGCGCGGGCGCTGCGCGATGCCGGGCTGGAGGTCAAGGACATCGGCGATCTGACCGGCTTTCCGGAGATGCTGGACGGCCGCGTCAAGACGCTGCACCCGCGCGTTCACGGCGGGCTGCTCTACATTCGCGGCAACCGGGAGCACGAGGCCGCCGTCGCCGCTCACGGCATCGAGCCTATCGATATGGCGGTGGTGAATCTGTATGCCTTTGAGAAGACAGCGGCGCAACCCGCCGTGGCTTTCGGCCATCTGATCGAGAACATCGACATTGGCGGGCCGTCGATGGTGCGTTCCGCGGCCAAGAACTTCGAGGACGTGGCTATCGTGACCCGCGTATCCGACTATCCCGCAATCATCGAAGAGCTGAAAAGAACCCAAGGCGCGCTGAGCCGGGAGACCCGCTGGCGGCTGGCGCGGCAGGCCTTCGCCACCACCGCGGCCTACGATACGGCCATCGCCAATGCGCTGGACAGGATCGCGGAGGCGCCCGCGCCGGATGCTCCCGCCGCGCTGGAACCTTCCAACCTGCCCACGACTCTGCGCATCAACCTGCCGCTGGCGCAGCCGCTGCGCTACGGCGAAAACCCCCACCAGCGCGCCGCGCTCTATGCGGACGGCACGGGCCTCGGCGTCGCCGGCGCTCGCCAGCTCCAGGGCAAGGAACTGAGCTTCAACAACCTCGTCGATCTGGACGCCTGCTGGGAGCTGGCCCAGGAGTTCCCATCCGGCGAGTCTGACCCGGCCGTCGTCGTCATCGTCAAGCACACCAACCCCTGCGGCGCGGCCACGGGAGCAACCATCCTCGAAGCCTACCGGAAGGCGCTGGCGTGCGACCCGGTTTCAGCCTACGGCGGAGTTATCGGCATCAACCGCACGGTGGATGGGGAGGCGGCGGCGGAGATCGCCAAGCTCTTCGTCGAGGCCATCGCCGCTCCGGGCTTCACCGCCGAAGCCCGCGAGCGCTTCGTCGCCAGGAAGAACCTGCGGCTGGTCGAGGTCCGTTCCGCTCCGCCACGTCCCGTAGTCAAGCACGTGTCGGGTGGACTCCTGCTTCAGGATGCCGACACCGGCCGGGTCGCCGAGTCCGAGTTGAAGGTGGTCACCTGGCGTCCGCCGACGGCCGAGGAACTGCGCAGCCTGCTCTTCGCCTGGCGGGTTTGCAAGCACGTCAAGTCCAACGCCATCGTCTATGCGCGCGACGGCCAGACCCTGGGCGTGGGCGCGGGGCAGATGAGCCGCGTGGACGCCGCCCGCTTCGGGGCCATGAAGGCCGCGCTGCCGCTCCAGGGCTGCGTGGCCGCCTCCGACGCCTTCTTTCCTTTTCCCGACGGACTGGAAGCCGTGGCCGCCGCCGGAGCCACCGCCGTCATCCAACCCGGCGGCTCGGTGCGCGACGAGGAGGTGATCGCCGCCGCCGACAAGCTGGGCATGGCCATGGTCTTTACCGGCATCCGCCACTTCAGGCATTGAGGACCGGCCTGGATTGGTGCACGCCTGGCGCGCGCTGTGCTGCTGATCAGGAGCCTCGGAGGTTCCCGTGGCGGCATCGCCCCATACCACCTAAAGGTGGAGGCGCGTCCACCCGCCGGGATGCGAGAATGGCTTCCGTGATTCCTCGTTTCGCCTCCCTCGCCCTGCTGCCAACCCTGTTGCTTCTTGCCGCGTTTCCGGTCCGCGCTCTCGACGGCGCAAAAGCCAGGGCCGATGAACAGGCCGGCGCGCTCCTCTTTGCAGAGAAAGGCTGCGTCCACTGCCACGGCCCCGGCGGCTCCGGCGGCAAGAAAGGCCCCGACCTGGCTAACCTGCGCAAAGACAAGCTCTGGACCCCGGCCAAAATCACCCATCAGATTCTCAACGGCGGCCAGAAGATGCCGGCCTTCAGCGATGCCCTCACCGACCAGGAGATCGCTCAGCTCGTCGCCTATTTGCGCGCCAAGCACCGGCCCGCTCCGCCGCCGGCCCAATCGGATCATGGCCAGCCCGAATTCCGGCCCTGATTTCTAGTCCCTACCAGCCTCTGGTGAAACTCCCGACTCCTGAAAGCTCCCCGCGCCGGCTAAAGCCGAGCGTTGATTCCATTGCGCTTGCGGCACGGCTGAAGTCGTGCCCTTTCAAAACTCGACCTTCGCCGCAGGCTGTCAAGCAGAGGGAGCCGCGCCGCCGGTCTGGATGCGCAGGCCCTCGCCGGCAATGCGGTAGGGTACGAATCTCCCGTTCTGGGAATGCTCTTGCGAGAGCGCGGCGCGCAAGGCCGAGGCGGCTTCGGCGTCGCGGGCCACCATCATCAGGAATCCGCCTCCGCCGGCGCCCGCCAGCTTGGCTCCGTAAATATAGGGCCGAGCGCGGTCGAGAATCGCATTGATGGGCGCATTGGTGGTATGCGGATCGAGCACCTGATTCAACTGCCAGTGCCGGTCGAGCAGCTCACCCAGATGCTTCCAATCGCCCTCGGAGATGGCGTAGGACATCTCCACGGCCAGCGTCTTGATGCTGTGCAGCACCTGGATGGTCGCCGTTTCGCGGGCCAGATAGCGCGAGACCACCTGGCGAAGGAGATCCTTGGCCACGCGCTGAATGCCGGTATTGTAGAGCACCAGGCGCCGGCAGAACTCGGCTTGGCGCTCGCCGGTCCAGACCAACTGCTGCACGCGAATCCGCTGCCGCAAGCCGGGCCCGGTGATCAGCAGCTTGGCGCCGGGGAAGATGCCTCCCGCCTGATCCTGCCAGCCGCCGCCGGTGGTCATGCGCTGTTCGAGCTGCATGACGGCCTGGGAGAGCGCATGATCGCCTAGCTCGCGGCCCGACATCACGGCCAATGCGCGGATCACGGTGGCGGCCAGGATGCTGCTGGTGCCCAGGCCGGAGCCGATCGGCAACCGCACCTGACAGCGGATCTCGAGGCCGCCGCCCAGTCGCGCCAGAGTTTCGCTGAGCGGCTGTCCCGTCACCGGAAGGCCATGCAGCCGCAGCGCCGTGCGCGGGATGGAAAACACGCTGCCCGGCCCGCACAGCTCCAGCAGCTCTTCGGCGCCGCGATACTCCGCGATTGCGCCGTGACCGTCCGCGCGGCAGCGAATCACGGGCTCGGCGATGCGCTGGATTTCGGTCTCGATCGGATACTCCCCGTCGATCTCCAGCGCGCAATTCAACACCGTGCCGCCCCAGTCGAAGCAGAACGGCGGCGTGTCGGACCATCCGCCGCCCAGATCGATGCGCGGCGGCGCAGAGACATGAACGCGGTCGAACCGCCAGCGGGACGGCGGCTGCTCGACCTCGCCGGCAGTCCCCTCGCGCACCGCATCCTGGATGCAGGTGAAGGCCTCGGCCTCCGCCTGCGCAGCCTCCCGCTCGAAGCCCGCGCGTTCCAGCAACCGCGCCGCCTGCATCAGGTGGCTGGCGGCGTGAGTCAAGTCGTCCGGACTGCCCCGGCGCAACTCCTCCGCGTGCGTGCGCAGCGTGCGTCCAGCCGCGGCGGCCGGCGCCAGACCGGGCAAGTTGGCCAGCAGCGGCCGCAAGTCGGCGCCCGACTCCGCCAATTCGACGACGGTCTCCTGCCAGATGCCCTGCAAGCGCCGGTTGCGGGCTTCGGCCAGGGCCTTGCCGTCAGCGCACTGCGCGCTCCCGGCCAGCGACATGCGCCGCGCCGCGCGCCAACGGGCCGCTCCGTACTCGCTTGCGTAGCCCATCATCCAGCGCGCGCAGGCCCAGGCCTCGTCCGGCGTGGTCACGGGAAAGAGCGCGGCGTTCCAAAGTGTCGGCTCCTCACCCGGGCTCCAAACCTCGCCGGCGCTCAGCCCCAGCCGTTCGAGCGTCTCCAGAATCGGCCGGTTGAACCAGGTGGCAGTTTCGATCGCCTGTTTCGGATCGTCCTCGACTCCATAGACGCGGATGACCCAGCCGTTTCCGCCGGCCGCTTCCACAGGCAACTGGTGAACCACGGTGTCTTCGGGAACTTCCACGGGACCGCTCAAACCCGTGAGCCCATGCAGGATGGCGCCGCGGCTGGCGGTCACCGGCCCGCTCAGATCGCATTCCAGGATCACGGCTTCATGTCCGGCCTGGCATCCGCCTCCAATCACACTGTCGAGAACTCCGCCCGATCCCGCCGCCAGCGACCGGAACGAGCGCGTCGTCCCCGCATGAAGGAACTCGCCCTCGACCACCGCGCAGTGGAACTCCGCCGGCCGTTCGGGCGCGCGCAGGATTCTTTCCAGCTCCCGCCAGAACAGCCCCGCGTCGCTCTCCGGCTTCCACTCTCCCGTCAGCCCGCGGGTGATCTGGTCGTAGAGATCGACCGCGGGAAGCGTCTTGAACCCCGCCAGCTCCGTCAGCGCCGCCGTAAGATCGGGGTCGAAGCGGAGCAATCCGACATCGACGGCAACCCGCCCGTCCTCCAGCATCCCGCCCGCGGCTCTTATCTCCGCCGGCGTGGGCTTCTGCAGGAAGGTATAGACCTGGTCTCTGGCTCCGACCACGTAGACACCATGATGGCCTCCCGTTTCCACATCCAGCCGCATGGCGACGCCGGTCACGCCGGACCGGTTCCATTCCACCTCGCTCGCGTCGAAGCGCAAGACCACGTCGCCTGAAGCCACCAGCAACCCGTTCGCAATTCTCTCCGCCCAGGCCGCCGCGAGCGCCAGAGTTTCGTCGAAGACCGTCGTGGTTCCGCGCGGCTGCGTGCGTGACGGCAGCACGCCAAACAGCTTGCCGCCCGGCGAGTATTGCGGCAGCCGGCGCGAATCGCCGCCGGAGTGAATGAGCAGCGCGCGATGCCGGTCCCACCACTCCCGGTCCTTGCCCAGAACCCCGAGGGCGTTGATCGTCGCTCCGCCGCTGCCCACCCTGCGGTCGTCCGGGTCGGGAATGACCAGAAACTCCGTCTCTTCGGGCAGCATCCCGGACAGTCTCCGGCGCTCGATCTCATCGCGGTACAGTCCCGCCTGCCGCGACGATGAGGCCGTGACCATCACAACGTCCCAATTCTTCACCGTGCTTCTCCGCGCTGAGAGGGAATGAGAGCACATTCGGCTACGGACTCAATATACCTGAGCCGCCTCCATTCGCGATCTGGCCAGCATCCGCTCCCGAGTCTGAGGCCCGGGCTCAAGAGGAAACCGGCGCCATTGTTGGAATGGCCGCTTTGTGCTTCTTCATCGGCCTTTCGGACTGCACACAGCTTGGGCCTCTTGCCAGACTCCATTGAAACTGCTCGCCGCGGCGAGCGTCAGGGCGCGACTTCACTCGGGCCCTTGTTACAAGGCGCATGAATTCAATAGCGTGAGCGGTGTTTCCTCTTCCCGTATGGAAGCGAATCTAGATGCGTTTGCCCTGCGGTATGCGCCTCCGGCGAGCCGCTTGCATGCGGCGGACTCCAGCGCGGCGCATCCCGCCCGGATCTATATAAGGGAAGCGCGGAGGAAAACATAAGGACATCTTTTTGAAATCATCATGGGTTCTTTATGCAATCTTTGGCTTACTAGAGTTAACGGAACCGGCCGGACCCCCTCAGGGAGAACGGGAATCCTCATCCAGGACTCCCATGCGGGAGTCTTGTCCGCGCGGCTCCGAAGGCCGGACCGGCGGGGAGATTCCACCGTAGAGAGTGCTGCCTTTGGTCCTTGTTTCTTGGCTGAGTTCATTTTGTGTAATACAACCAAATTCTTTCTTGGAGGAATAGTGCCGATGTCCATGAATCCGAATCGCATCCTGCAAACCCTGGCCGGCGCCGCAATGGCCATGGCCATGATGGCCGGCGCGCAGACACCGGCTCCGCCCGCGGCAGCGCCCGCGCCCGCTCCCGCGGATCAGGCTCCGGCTCCAGCTCCGGCCGCGGCTCCAGCCGCGCCCACCTGGAGCCTCGGTCCCATGGACATCAGCGGATTCATCGACGGCTACTACAGCTTCAACGCCAACCGGCCGACCGTCGCCGCCAATGGCCAGATCAACGATCTTTATAACTTCAACGACAAGACCGACCAGTTCAACCTGAGCGCGGCCAAGCTCACCCTCAACCACGATCCCGATCCGGTCGGCGCGCACGTCGACTTCATCTACGGGCGCACCAACGATCTGATCAACGCGGCCCCAACCAACAGCAGTTCCGCGGATCAGCTCAACTACATCGAGCAGGCGTTCCTGAGCCTGAAGCCGCCCAAGGCCAAGGGGTTCGAACTGGACTTCGGCAAGTTCGTCACCTCGGCCGGCGCGGAGGTGATCGAGGCGAAAGATAACTGGAATTACTCCCGCTCGCTGCTGTTTGTCAACGCCATTCCCTACTGGCACTTCGGCGCGCGCACCTCGCTGCCGGTCTCGAAGACCGAAACCATCGGCTTTCAACTTGTCAACGGCTGGAACAACGTCTCCAAGAACAACGGCGGAGTTACCGGCGCCATCACCAGCGCATATACCAAGACCAAGTACACCTGGGACGTCAACTATTACATCGGCCCGGAGAACAACAACACCGCGTACGGAGTCCGCAACCTGATCGACACGACCCTGCTGCTGACGCCCAACGCCAAATTCAACGCGTATATCAACTACGACTACGGCTCCAATCGCGATGCTTTGGAAGACCAGGGCAACAACAAGCTGAATACCTGGCAGGGCGTGGCCTTTGCGGCGCACGGACAGGCTTCGCCCAAGCAAGCTCTGACGGGAAGGTTTGAATACTTCACCGACCCGGAAGGCTTCATGACCGGCACGGCACAGCATCTGTACGAGTTTACCGGGACCTATGAGTACAAGTGGATTGAAGGCCTGCTGACCCGGATCGAATACCGCGGAGACTTCTCCAACGAAAAGGTCTTCCACAAGCAGACCACGCAGATGGTCGATCAGCAGTCCACGGTAACGGTGGCGTTCATAGCTTTCTTCGGCCCCAAGCGCTAGGCTATGAACGCTGTGGGGGTTGTCCTCACCGTCGTCGCGATCTACGTTGCCTTCGTCGCCTTCTTCAGGCCGAAGAGCTAGCAGCCCGGAATCCCGTCCAGCCCATCCTGAGACGGTCTCAGGATGGATTGGGGAGAGGTGTTTTTCAAAAGCTCCGGCGGACCTTTCACTTCTCATTTCGGAAATGCAGGCGACTCATTTCGGTTTCCTCATTTCATCCTTATCGCCGCGGTCTTAGCCTGCAAGTAACTCATTCAGCTTCCTCGCAACTGTCCAGCCGGCAGGCCGGGGATGGGCGCGACTCACAGAATCCCGGGGGCCGGCCGCCGGGAGCAGCCAGACGAACTTCATTCATCAGGAGAATGCTCATGGCAGATCAAAACGCACCTCAGATGCAGGCCACCCTGGGCCTTACCGGGCTGACCGCAAACGCAATGGCCCTCATCGCCC
>Ga0326727_10007325_pt1 | contig 29269 bp, 42 predicted proteins | sample MB2enrmetagenome_FD_207643 | JGI IMG/M metagenome (GOLD analysis project Ga0326727, IMG submission 207643) | Lab enriched peat soil microbial communities from McLean, Ithaca, NY, United States - MB29MY | ecosystem: Environmental > Terrestrial > Soil > Wetlands > Peat | place: USA: New York... | reverse complement strand
GTCAATCTGACCATCAAGCTGATTACGCCGATCGCAATGGAAAAAGGACTGCGGTTTGCAATCCGTGAAGGCGGCCGAACAGTGGGTGCCGGCACCATCTCGGAAATTCTGGAGTAAGCGGAACGACCATGTTGAATGAAAAAATTAGAATCAGGCTGAAGGCTTACGATTACAGGGTGCTGGACCAGTCCACCGCTGAGATCGTGGAAATTGCCAAACGCACCGGATCCCGGGTCTCGGGCCCCATTCCGCTGCCTACGGTCAAGAATAAATTCTGCGTCCTTCGCTCTCCTCACGTGGATAAGAAGTCACGTGAGCAATTTGAGATCCGGACGCACAAGCGGTTGGTGGATATTCTGGAACCCACGCCGCAGACCGTCGACGCTTTGATGAAACTGGATTTGCCTGCGGCCATCGACGTCGAGATCAAAGCTTTCGGCACGGAACACAAATAAAAACCGTTACCCGTTAACGCCTTAACGCGTTAACGCGTAAACCCGTAAACGGGAATGGGAAACGTTATGGTTGATGGATTAATTGGAATCAAGGTAGGAATGACTCAGGTGTTTGATGAGAACGGAACCGTTGTTCCGGTCACCGTGATCAAAGCCGGCCCGTGCGTCGTGGTTCAGAAAAAGACGAAACCAACGGACGGCTACGAGTCGGTTCAGCTGGGACTGGTCGAATTCATTCGCCCTTCGCGCGTGAACAAGCCGAGAAATGGTCATTTCAAAAAAGCCGGGGTCCCGCCTTGCCGTATCCTGCAAGAGTTTCCTTTCGAAAACGGCGAAGCGATGCCGAATGTTGGAGAACAGATCCTGGTATCGCAGGTTTTTCAGGCTGCCGACCGGGTCGATATTCTGGGAACCAGCAAGGGCCGGGGTTTTGCAGGGTTGATCAAGCGCCACCATTTTGGAGGCGGCGCGGCGACCCACGGTTCAATGTTCCACCGGGCTCCGGGTTCGATCGGCGCATCGGCTTTCCCGAGCCGCGTTTTGCCGGGAATGCGGGCTGCGGGACATCTAGGGGACGAATCTGTTACGGTCCAGAACTTGACAATCGTCCGTGTGCAGGAACAGGACAATCTCCTGCTGGTGAAGGGCGCGGTTCCAGGACGCAACGGTGGATACGTAGTAATCAAAAAAGCATAAAGCCGTTTGCGCGTTTACGGGTTCACGCGTTAGCGCGTTCACCCGTAAACGCGTTAACGCGTAAACGGGGAATGGTATGGCGGAGATTGAGGTAAAAAACCTTGCCAATGAGGTGGTTGGAAAGCTGGAGCTTTCCGATGCGGTCTTCAAGGCGGAATTAAACCAGCCCCTCATTTGGGAAGCCGTAAAACACTACAATGACTCCCTTCGGTCGGGAACGGCCTCAACTAAAGTTCGGGGCGAAGTGAGCGGAAGCGGCAAAAAGCTCTGGCGGCAGAAGGGAACAGGGCGTGCGCGCGTTGGCAGCATTCGGAGTCCATTGTGGCGACACGGAGGCACGGTCCATGGACCCAAGCCGAGAGACTATGCGTATCGGTTCCCGCGCAAGAAACTGCAGATCGCAATGCGCTCGGCTCTTTCCGCAAAGCTGAGCGAAAACTCGGTCGCCGTGATCGAAAGTCTGGCGCCGGAAAGCAGCAAGACCAAAGATTTCCAAAAGATCCTCGCGAACCTGGGATTTACCGGGAAAGTCCTGATTGTCGACTCCGGCCGGAACAATAACCTGCTTCTCTCCTCTCGGAACCTGCCGAAAGTGAAGCTGGTTCCTGGCACCGGAATCAATATTTTTGACGTGGTCAACAGCAACACGCTGCTTTTTTCCAAGGATTCGATCCTCCAGGTGCAGGAGGTTTTAAGCCGATGAACCGAAGAGAATACGTACTAAGACTACCCGTCATCACGGAAAAGAGCACGACCGTCAAGGAAAACAACAGGACCGTGACATTTAAAGTCTTGCGTGATGCCAACAAAATAGAAATCAAGGACGCCGTCGAGAAGATCTTCAAAGTAAAGGTGCAAAGCGTGCGCACGGCAAATTTCCACGGGAAGAAGCGACGTCAGGGCCGGTACAGCGGCCGCAGGCCGGATTGGAAGAAGGCCTATGTCACGCTGAAAGAAGGCGAAAAGATGATCGAATTCTCAGAGGCAGTATAAAAGCAGGAGCTGGACGAAATCATGTCTTCCATCAAGACCTATAATCCAACGTCACCCGCGATCCGGTTCCGGACGACGCTCGATAAAAAAGAGCTCTCCACCGACCGTCCGCTCAAGCGCCTCACTGAATCGAAGCAAAGGATTTCGGGACGCAACAACAAGGGGCGTCTCACGATCCGGCATCGGGGCGGTGGGCATAAACGACTGTATCGCGTTATCGATTTTCGGCGCGACAAGCGCGAAATTCCCGCGAAGGTGGTATCGCTGGAGTACGACCCGAACCGTTCCGCGTTGATTGCACTGCTCGCCTACGCGGACGGAGAGAAACGCTACATCCTTGCGCCGGATGGGCTCGCAGTGGGAGCTTCCCTGGTTGCAGGTGAAGGCGCGGACATACTTGTCGGCAACTCGCTTCCGCTGAAGAACATCCCCCTAGGCACCATGGTTCACAACATAGAGATGAAGGTGGGCAAGGGTGGGCAGATGGCACGCGCGGCGGGAACCGCTGCCCAACTGCTGGCCAAAGAAGCGGGCTATGCCCAGATCAAAATGCCGTCGGGTGAAACCCGCATGGTGCACCTCGACTGCTATGCCACGATCGGGCAGGTCGGCAACTTAAATTATGAAAACGTTTCGATCGGCAAGGCCGGACGCAGCCGTTGGCTCGGGAAGCGACCCACCGTGCGAGGTGTCGCCATGAACCCGATCGATCACCCGCATGGCGGTGGCGAAGGCAAGACATCCGGCGGACGGCATCCGGTCAGTCCTTGGGGCCTGCCGACGAAGGGATACAAAACCCGGAACAATAAACGCACTCAGCGCTTCATTATCAAGCGCCGCGGTAAATAGGGAGCACCATGACCAGATCAGTCAAAAAGGGGCCTTTTGTTGATGATCATCTCCTGAAGAAGGTGAGAGCCGCTGCCGGCGCCGGAGGCGGCAGCCGGACGGTCATCAAAACTTGGTCGCGACGCTCGACGATAACTCCGGAAATGGTCGGCCTGACGGTGGCCGTGCATAACGGCAAAAAGTTCATTCCCATTTACATCTCTGAAAATATGGTCAGCCATAAGCTTGGGGAGTTTGCTCCTACCCGGATGTTTAAGGGGCACACATCAACCAAGGCGGCCGAGAAAGCAACAGCGGTGAAACCGCCTGCTGCCTAGGAAAGAATTCCTGGCCCTGATTAGTGATTGGTCGGGAATCAGGAATCGGGAATCAGGAATCGAGAGGGATATGGAAGCTATAGCGAAAGGCAAATATTTAAAGGGATCGCCGCAGAAAGCCCGGCTGGTTATCGATCTTATTCGCGGCAGGAATGTGCAGGAGGCCTTGGCTATTCTCCGGTTCACCAATAAGCGAGCCACCAAGCCGATCGAAAAGGTCCTGCTCTCGGCAGTCGCGAACGCGAAAGAGAAAAACGCGGCCGCCGATGTCGACCAGTTTGTCGTGGAACGGGCGGTGGTGGATTCCGGGCCCACGAAATATCGGCGGAGAGTGCGGCCTGCCCCGATGGGACGGGCCTATCGCCAGCAGCGCCGCTGCAAACACGTGATCATCACTATAAAAGGCAAAGACATCGAGGAAGAAGGGTAGGGAGGTAATCCGTGGGTCAGAAAGTTCATCCTTACGGTTTCAGGCTGGGCGTTAATCGGACATGGCGTTCGCGCTGGTTTGCTCGCAAAGATTACGGGGCCTTGCTTCATGAAGATCTCCGGCTCAAGACCATGCTCAAAAAGAAATTCGCGCATGCCGGCGTTTCCCGGATTGAGATCGAGCGCGCAGCGAACAAATTGACGATCATCATCTTCACTTCCCGCCCCGGTATCATCGTGGGGAAGAAAGGGACCGAGATCGAGAAGCTGAAGAAGGATATGCAGCTGCTGACCGGAAGAGACGTGAATTTGAAGATCCAGGAAGTCAACAAGCCGGAGCTGGATTCACAGTTGGTCTCGGAAGGAATTGCGCAACAGCTGGAAAAACGTATCGCCTTCCGGCGGGCCATGCGCCGCGCCGTTGACGGGACGCTGCGCTTCGGCGCCAAGGGGATCAAGGTACGCTGCTCAGGCCGTTTGAACGGCGCTGAAATCGCGCGCACGGAGTGGTATCTGAGCGGACAGCTTCCGCTGCACACGATCCGAGCGGATATCGATTATGGATTCGCAGAGGCAAACACCACTTACGGGATCATTGGCGTGAAAGTGTGGATTTATAAGGGCGAAGTTTTTGAAATGCAGAAACCTGAAAAGGCCGCCCGGTAGGCTCGAGGAGTTCGTTAATCATGTTGATGCCGAAAAAAGTCAAATATCGAAAACAACAGAAAGGCAAACGCCGCGGGAAGGCATGGCGCGGTTCCGAGGTGACTTTCGGGGAATACGGCTTGAAAGCCATGGAAGTCGGGTGGGTGAGCGACCGGCAGATCGAAGCGGGACGCGTGGCGATTACCCGTTTTGTCAAAAGAGGCGGGAAGATATGGATCCGCGTTTTCCCCGACAAGCCGATCACGAAAAAGCCGGCTGAAACCCGTATGGGAAAAGGAAAAGGCGCTCCGGAAGGTTGGGTGGCAGTTGTCCGGCCGGGCAAAATCCTCTACGAAATGGAAGGGGTTCCGGAAGATCAGGCTCAAGAAGCAATGCGACTCGCGGGCCACAAGCTGAGTATCAAGTCGAAATTTGTAAAAAGATTCGGGAAGGAGGAGGCATGAAGGCTTCCAAGATGAGGGACATGTCGAAAGATGATCTGCTCCTGGAAGAATCCGAATTGCGCAAGCAACTCCTCAGACTACGCTTCCAGGCGGCCAGCGGCCAGTTGGAGAGCGCTCCAAAAATGAGAGACATCCGCCGGGATATCGCAAGAATTGCGACGGTACTCAAAGAAATGGAAAAGAAATAAAAATTAAAGATTTAAAATTGGGAGTTAAAGGTTGCAGCCGAGCTTATCGATCTCCAGTTTTTGATTTTCAATCTTAAATCCCAGATAGAGGATACATGGCTACTGAAGAAAAAAGAGGAATCCGCAAAAGCCAGGTCGGCACCGTCACCAGCACGGCCATGCAGAAGACCGTCACGGTTGCAGTGGACCGGCTGGTGCCGCACCCTCTCTATAAGAAAATCCAGCGGAAGACCTCGAAATTTCTGGCGCACGATGAAAATGGGTCCTGCAAAGTCGGGGATCGAGTGCGCATTGTCGAAACGCGTCCGCTGAGCGCGCGCAAGAGATGGCGAGTGGAAAGGGTGCTGACCAGCGCCAATGTTGTGGATTGACGTTTACGCGTCAACGTGTAAACCCGTGAACGCGTGAACGCGAGGGGTTCATCATGATACAGATGAGGACGATTTTAGATGTTGCGGATAATTCAGGGGCTCGCAAGATCTCCTGTATTCACGCATTGGGGAACCAAGTGGGGCGTGTCGCAAGCCTTGGAGATATCATCACCGCGAATGTCAAGGAAGCCTCGCCGGATGGCACCGTAAAAAAGGGTCAGGTGGTCAAGGCCGTCATTGTAAGGACGCGGAAGGAATTCCGGCGCAAAGACGGAACCTACATTCGCTTTGATGACAATGCCGCGGTGCTGATCAATGACCAGAAGGAACCCGTCGGTACGCGCGTTTTCGGTCCCGTGAGTCGCGAACTGAGAGACCGGGACTTTTTAAAAATCGTTTCGCTGGCGCCTGAAGTGCTCTAGCAGCGGTTCAACGAGGAAAGATTACGATGCCCAGAGTGCATATAAAGAAAAATGACATGGTTTACGTGCTGTCCGGAAAAGACCGGGGCAAGACGGGAAAAGTGCTCAGGGTTTTCCTGGACAAAAACAGGGCAGTGGTCGAGGGTTTAAACAACATCCTTAAGCATACGCGGCCTAATCCGCAGAAGAATGTGAAAGGAGGAATCCTGCCGAAGGAGTCCCCCATCCACATTTCAAACCTGATGGTTGTCTGCAAGCGCTGCAACAAGCACTCCCGCGTCGGAATGAGCGTCACGCCGGATGGCCGCAAGGTCCGGGTATGCAAGAACAAGAACTGCAACGAGCTTTTGGATTCGTAGGGGTTGGAAAGGTCAGATCATGAGTAGACTTCGGGAGTTATACAAGACGGAAGCCGTACCTGCCCTGGTTAAGCAGTTCGGGTACAAGAACGTCATGGCGGCGCCCAAGCTGGTAAAGATCAACGTGAATATGGGTTTGGGCGAAGCCATTTCCAACGCCAAAATTCTGGACGTGGCGTCCGACGAGCTTTCTTCCATAACCGGACAGCATCCGGTTGTAACCAAGGCGAAGAAATCGATCGCGGCCTTCAAACTGCGGCAAGGGATGCCGATCGGGGTGACCGTGACGCTGAGGGGCGATCGCATGTACGAGTTTTTGGATCGTCTCGTTAGTATTGCCCTTCCCCGAGTCCGCGACTTTCGCGGCGTCTCTCCCCGGTCTTTTGACGGACGGGGAAACTATACCCTGGGCTTGCGCGATCAGCTGATATTCCCAGAAATTGATTACGCCAAGGCGGACAAAGCCCGAGGGATGAACATCACGATCGTCACCACCGCAAGGACCGATGACGAGGCTTACGAGCTTCTGAGAGTTTTAGGAATGCCCTTCGCAAAGAAAGGGCAGCAATAAGGAACATGATCCGTCCCGGAGGATGGATCGCAACTGCTGACGGGAGTTACTGTGGCAAGAAATTGCATGAGAGCCAAAGCCAGGCAGACGCCGAAATTTATGGTGCGCGCGCATAACCGGTGTCTTCGCTGTGGACGTTCGCGCGGATATTATCGCAAATTCCAGCTCTGCCGCCTGTGTTTCCGTTCTTTGGCACTATCTGGGGAAATTCCCGGAGTAACCAAGTCGAGCTGGTAGAAAAATTGACGATTGGCGTTGCCGGGGGAGCCAGCGGGACGCCGGCGATTTCGCCGCCGAAACGGCAGCGTTCCCGGGATCGTCAATCGTAAATCCTATTTGGAGTTGAACATGACAATGACCGATCCCGTGTCCGACCTTCTGACGCGGATTCGAAATGCCAGTGAAGCGAGGCATGAAACTGTAGATATACCCTCGTCAAAACTGAAACTGGAAATTACCCGGATATTGAAAGAAGAGGGATACGTTTCCAATTATCACCTCATTCAGGATAACAAGCAGGGAATCATCCGTGTTCAGCTTCGCTATGCAGCCGGGAAGAGCCCTGTGATTTCATCGCTGGATCGGGTCAGCCGGCCGGGATGCAGGGTTTACGCCAACAAAACCGAGATTCCTTCAGTGCTCGGGGGATTGGGCGTCTGCATTCTGTCCACTTCGCAGGGGATATTTACCGGGAAGCAGGCGCAGGAGAAAGGATTGGGCGGAGAGGTACTCTGTACCATCAGCTGATTAATGATCTCAGATTCCTGATTCCTGATTCCTGACGGCATCCCGCTAGTCAGGAATCGGGAATCGGGAATGCAGATAAAGGTGCTTTATGTCGCGAATAGGGAAGAAACTGATCAAGGTGCCGAGTGGGGTCAAGGTGGTGATCCACGACAGCCGGTTGGAGGTCGAAAGCAAAAAGGGAAAGCTGTCGACTCGAATACCACCCGGTATTCGCTTCGCGCTGAATGGGGACACGCTGACTGCAATCAGGGACTCCGACGAAAAACCCTATCCGGCTTACCACGGATTGGCTCGCGCGCTGGCTGCGAACTGCATAATCGGAGTTACTGAGGGCTTCTCGAAGAATCTGGATCTGGTCGGGATCGGCTATAAAGTGGACGCTAAACCAAAGGCGATGACGCTGTCGCTGGGATACTCCCACCCGATCGAATTTCCTCTTCCGCCGGGAATCAGCGTGAAGGTGGAGAAGCAGAACAAAGGCATTCAGAATTATGTGGCGACGATAACCATTTCGGGATCGGACAAACAGCTCGTGGGGCAGGTGGCTGCCGACATTCGATCCCTGAGAAGACCGGATGCATACAAGGGAAAAGGCCTCCGATACGCTTCCGAGGTTGTCCGGCTCAAAGTCGGGAAGAAGGGTGCATAATGATTACTCCAATTGACCGTTCCACGGAACGACGCAGGATCCACAAACGCATCCGGCAAAAAATCTCCGGAAACGTCAATCGCCCTCGGCTTTGCATTTATCGAAGCTCGAAGTACATTTACGCGCAGATCGTGGATGATTCACAGGGCAAAACCCTTGTGGCCGCCTCCACTGCGGAAAAGGACGTGAGGGGAAATTTGAAGCAAGGCGGCAATATCGAGGCTTCGAAAATCGTCGGAAAAGCAATTGCCGAACGCGCCCAAGCTAAGGGAATCAAAGTGGTGGTTTTTGACCGGGGCGGATATTTGTATCACGGCCGCATCAAAGCTGTTGCCGAAGCGGCCAGGGAATCAGGATTGAAATTTTAAATCAGTGGGCAGTGGGCGGTGGGCAACATGAGCATTACTGCCGACTGCCGACGAAGTACGGAGGAAGCTTGGATAAGATCGATCCGAATGCGCAGGAATTGAAAGACCAGGTTGTTTCGATCAATCGCGTGACCAAGGTGGTCAAAGGCGGGAAAAACCTGAGTTTCAGCGCTCTCGTGGTTGTTGGCGATCAGAATGGGCTTGTCGGTTATGGCATGGGGAAGGCGAAAGAAGTGCCCCAAGCCATCCGCAAAGGGGTTGAACAGGCCCGCAAGAACCTGATTCGCATCCCCTTGAAAGGACGCACGATCCCTCATGTTATCCTGGGCAGGTATGGCGCAGGGCGAGTGATCCTCAAGCCGGCCGCGGAAGGCACGGGAGTGATTGCCGGAGGCCCGGTTCGTGCGGTGGTTCAGTCCGCGGGCATTTCCAACATCCTCACGAAGTCGCTGGGGAGCACGAATCCTCACAATGTAGTCAAAGCCACTTTCGACGGTTTGAAACGATTGAAGGAGCCGGTCGAAGTCGCCAAATTGCGCGGCCGACAGGTCGAGGAACTGTAAGCGATGGTATCGAAAAAGAAAGCGGTCGCCGAAACCGGCGCAAAATTGAATATTCAGTATGTTCGAAGTGCGATCGGCTCGCCCGAAAAGCACAAACTGGTTATTAAGAGCTTGGGATTCAAACGCCTCAACCAGATTGTGAGCCGCGTGGATACTCCTGCAGTCCGTGGAATGGTTGCGCAGGTGCCTCACCTGGTAAAGATTCTGGAACAGTAGGCAGTGGGCAGTCGGCCGTCGGCGGTTTTTGCCGCCCAAAACCGAGTGTCCACTGCCGACTTCAAATAGGGCAGATACAATGCTAAGCATCAATACTTTAAGGCCCGCCCGCGGGGCAAATCGCAAGAACAAGCGCGTAGGCCGCGGAATGGGTTCCGGGCACGGGAAAACGTCCACCCGGGGCTACAAGGGACAGTTGTCGCGCGCCGGCGCCAGCGTACGCCCGGGATTTGAGGGCGGACAGATGCCGTTGCACCGGCGACTGCCGAAGCGGGGATTCACTAATATTTTTCGCAAGGAATACGCGGAAATCAACCTCAAGAGACTGGCGGGGTTCGAAGCGGGCGCACAGGTTGACCCGGAAATTTTGCAGAGCCAGGGTCTCGTGAAGAATCTTCGAGACGGGCTTAAGGTATTAGGCGGCGGCGACCTGCAGCACGCCCTTCACGTACGAGCTCACAAATTCAGCAAGAGCGCCGAAGAAAAAATTAAGAAAATGGGCGGCACCATTGAGGTAATGGCACAAAAAGAATAAACTCGTATACTTGCCCTTTCTCGAGACCAAGTGGCCTTTGAGATTCAGTTCAGCGACCAGTCTTTGAGGTTTTGAAAAGACGATGCCGGAAGAAAGAAATCCAATTCTAAGTTCGGTCCAAAATATTTTCAGCATTCCGGACTTGCGCAAGCGCGTGCTTTTCATGCTCGGCCTGCTTGCTGTATACCGCGTGGGAGCATTTATCCCTACACCGGGCATTAACCACGAGGCTCTGGAGCAAATGTTCCAGACGCAGGGGGGGTCAATTTTCGGGTTTCTGGATATGTTTTCCGGCGGTGCCCTGAGGCGATTCAGCATTTTCGCCCTGGGGATCATGCCTTACATTACCGCTTCGATTATCCTGCAGTTGGCCACCGTGGTTGTCCCTTACCTGGAAAAGCTCTCCAAAGAAGGAGAACTGGGTCGCAAAAAAATCACTCAGTACACCCGTTACATGACGGTGGGACTGACTCTCTTCCAGGGATTCATGACTGCCATAGCCCTCGAGCGTTCGGGCGGCGGATCCATCGTGATGAACCCCGGCTGGGGTTTCCGTTTCATGGTCATGATCACTCTGACCACAGGCACTGCGTTCATCATGTGGATCGGTGAGCAGATAACCGAGCGGGGAATAGGAAACGGCATAAGCCTGATCATTTTCGCCGGCATTGTTGTCGGCCTGCCGCGCGCGATTCGCGAAATCATTCAGCGCGTGCAGCTGCGTGAGTGGTCTATATTCACCGTGATCATCCTGTGCATCGTGATGATTGTGGTTGTCGCGGCTGTCGTCTTCGTGGAACGAGGGCAGAGGAAAATTCCGGTGCAGTATGCGAAACGCGTGGTCGGGCGCAAGGTGTATGGCGGACAGGCAACGCACCTGCCTCTGAGAGTGAACTCAGGGGGAGTTATTCCGGTGATTTTCGCCGCCTCGATTGTGTCAATCCCTTCGACGCTCGGCGCGGTCATGCAAAACAGCTTCATGAAAAGCCTTTCAGCCCAGCTTGCCCAGGGGATGCCGCTGTACAATCTCCTGTACATCGTCGGAATCATCTTTTTCTGTTTCTTTTACGTCAGCATCATTTTCAACCCAATGGAAGTTGCGGATAACATCCGCAAATACGGCGGGTATATCCCGGGAATCAGGCCGGGCCACAGGACTGCCGAGTACATCGATCGTATTCTAAGCCGGCTTACGTTAGCTGGTGCAGTGTACCTTGTGCTAGTCTGCCTCTTGCCGGAATTCCTGATCACCGGATTTAAAGTCCAGCCAATTCCCTTCATCGGTCCAAAACTCGATGATTTCCTTAATTCCGCCGGACTCAGCTGGATCACTACCGGCCTGGGCGTCACCTTCTATTTCGGGGGCACTTCGCTCTTGATTGTGGTCGGAGTCGCCATGGACACCATTCAACAGATCGAATCCCAGTTGATCATGCGCCATTACGACGGATTTTTGAAGAAGGGGAGAATTCGCGGTCGCCGCGGATAGGACGTAATTACGAATGACGATTGAAAACGCGCGATGGTTAGTTCCTAATTTCGCATTCGTAACTTGAAATGTAATGAAGAACCAGAGACTGGCGATTATCATGCTTGGTCCGCCCGGTGCTGGGAAGGGGACGCAGGCTCGGATGATGAGCGAGGAATTGAAATTCCCGCACATTTCCACGGGCGATATGCTTCGAGACGCTCTGAAGAATCAGACGGAGTTGGGGGAAAAGGCAAAGGGTTTTATGAATACGGGAGCATTGGTACCGGATGAGCTTGTGGATGCAATCGTTGCCGAGCGTCTGATCCGGGAGGACTGCCGCCGGGGCTTCATCCTGGATGGCTATCCACGCACCATTCCCCAGGCGGAGTTTCTCCGTTCTATTTTCGAAAAGGATCAAACGGAGGTCCTGACCATTGGCGTGGAAGTCGGGGACGAAGTGTTGGTGAAACGACTTTCCTCGCGTTGGACATGTCCGAAGTGCGGAAAGATATTCAACGCGAATCTGAATCGGGGCAGGGTTGGCGGTGCGTGTGAGGAGTGCGGCGCGGCGCTGATTCAGCGGAAAGATGACAAAGCGGAGGTCGTTGCCGAACGGCTCCAGGTCTATCACAGGACCACCGAGCCGCTGATTCAATACTATCGGGACCGCGGTTCCTACGTGGAAATTGACGGTGAAGGATCCGTTGACGAGATTTTTGGTTCGGTTATGGGTGTAATTAAGAATTACGAATAATGTTTTCCTAGGGACTATGCCCAAAGAGGATGCAATCGAAGTCGTCGGAACGGTAGTGGAAACACTTCCGAATGCTATGTTCCGCGTGGAGCTGGAGAACAAGCATATGGTTCTAGCCCACGTTTCGGGCAAAATGCGCAAGAATTTCATCCGGATCCTGCCCGGCGACAAGATCCTGGTAGAGCTTTCCCCCTATGACTTGTCGCGGGGACGGATTGTTTATAGGTACAAGTAGATTACAGGAGTTTGTGCGTTGACGCGTGGTCGCGTTAACGTGTAAATGCGTGAACGGGATCATAAATATGAAGGTACGAGCGTCGGTTAAGAAGATATGCACCAAGTGCAAGATCGTGCGCCGCAAAAGGGTCGTCCAGGTTCGGTGCTCCAACCCCAAGCACAAACAGCGTCAGGGCTAAGAGGGAGGTAAGAATTGGCTAGAATCGCAGGAGTAGATCTGCCGCTGGGCAAACGAGTTCAAATCGGTTTGACTTACATTTACGGCATCGGCAAAAGCCGGTCGACCAAGATTTGTGAGGAAGCCGGCATCAATCTCAATACCAAGGTGAAGGACCTGACCGAGGATGAGGCGGTGCGCATTCGGAACATCATCCAGAGAGACGGGATGGTCGAAGGAGATCTGCGCAAGGCGATTTCCATGGACATCAAAAGGCTCATGGAAATCGGCTCCTATCGCGGGCTGCGCCACCGGCGCGGGCTCCCGGTTCGCGGGCAAAGAACTCACACGAATGCCCGGACACGCAAAGGGCCTCGAAGGATTATCGGCAAAAAGTAGCGATCTTGCTGGAGTGATTCATGGCAGAGAAACAACAAACAAAGAAGACTGCAAAACGGAAGACCGGTAAGAAGCGGGAGAAGCTCAGCATTCCGGCTGGAATTGCGCACATTCTCGCGACATTCAACAACACGATCATCAGCATCACGGATCTCGAGGGAAATCTCCTGGCCACATCGAGCGCCGGGGCTGTGGGTTTCAAGGGTTCCCGGAAAGGAACGCCCTTTGCAGCGCAGCAGGCGGCTACCGTCGCCGCGAACTCCGTCAAGGAGTACGGAATGCGTTCTCTTCAGGTCCATCTCAAGGGGCCGGGTGCTGGTCGGGAATCGGCCATCCGGGCGCTGCAGAGTTCAGGTCTGGAAGTGAAGGCGATCCGTGACATCACTCCGATTCCGCACAATGGATGCCGTCCGCCCAAACGGCGTCGAGTGTAAGCTTAATTACGAATGACGAATTGCGAAGTACGAATGAGGTCATTCGCTGAAATCGAAGCAAAGATTTTGGAGAACAGGAATTGCGAATAGAACAAGTGTTTGACTCAATACGCAATTCATCATTCGTAATTTGTGATTTTGAATTGAAGGAATACTAAAGGAGAACCAAATTGGCTAGATACCGCGAAGCGAAATGTCGGCTTTGCCGGCGGGAAGGCATGAAGCTCTTCCTGAAGGGAGACCGCTGCTTCAGGGATACCTGTGCAATCGAAAAGCGCAATTACCCTCCGGGACAGCATGGCCGCGACCATCGCCCTAAAACGGTGGGATATGGGATTCAGCTACGCGAAAAACAGAAGGTGAAACGCATCTATCGAGTCCTTGAGAACCAGTTCGCCAATTATTTCGATAAGGCGGCGAAAACAAAAGGGATTACAGGCGAAGCTTTGCTGATCAGCCTCGAGTGCCGGCTCGACAACGTTGTATGCCGGCTCGGGTTTGCGCCCTCGCGCGACCAGGCTCGACAACTGGTGACTCACGGGCATGTGCTCGTCAACGGCAGAAAGGTGGATATTGCCTCTGCCCAGGTCAAAGTCGGAGATGTGGTCACGCTTCGGGAACGAACCAGAAAAAACCAGCAGGTTTTGGATTCGATCGGAACGATCGGCGGCCGTGGCGGCGTTCCGGCCTGGCTCGAACTGAATGCAGATGGATTGAAAGGCACTGTCCTGGCATTGCCTAAACGCGATGACGTTCAGATGCCTATTGATGAGCAGCTCATCGTAGAACTCTATTCGAAATAAGGGAGAGATAAAGGGGAAACCTATGACTAGAGCTTTTCAGAAGCCAAAGAGGCTGATCTGTGATCTTGAAACCCTGAGTCCGACCTATGGCCACTTTTTCGCCCAGCCCTTCGAAAGAGGTTTCGGCACAACCATTGGGAATGCATTGCGTCGGGTCCTGTTGTCTTCCATCGAGGGGGCGGCTATTACAGCCGTGAAAATTGAGGGCGTCCTTCACGAGTTCACGCCGATTCCCAACGTAACGGAAGACGCCACGAATATCATCATGAACCTGAAGCAGGTCCCGCTCAAACTGAACGTAGATCACACGAAAACGATCTACCTCGAGTCGGAACAGGCTGGCGTGATTACCTCCGGCAACATCACCCCGGATCCGGATATCGAGATTCTCGATCCGAACGTGCACATCGCAACCATCGGAGAAGGGGGAAAGCTGAAGATCGCCATGCGCGTCAAGAAAGGACGCGGGTATATTCAGGCCGATGAGAATTTCGAGGAAGACCTGGAACTCGGATATATTCCCGTGGACAGTGTCCATTCGCCGATTAAACGGGTCAACTATTCCGTCGAGGCCGCTCGTCTGGGCCAGACAACGGACTACGATAAGCTGGTCCTCGACGTGTGGACCAACGGGTGCATCCCTCCGCAGGATGCGATCGCACAAGCGGCGAAGATTGTCAAAGATCACATGTTTATCTTCATTAACTTCGAAGAGCAACCCGAAGAAGAGGAAGAGGAAGTGGATCGCGAAGCCGAGCGGATGTATGAAAACCTGAAACGCTCCGTCGAGGAACTGGAGCTTTCAGTGCGTTCCTACAACTGCCTGAAGAATGCCGACATCAAAACCATCGGGGAACTCGTCCAGAAGACCGAAGCTGAAATGCTTAAGACCAAGAACTTCGGACGAAAATCCTTGAACGAAATCAAAGAAATACTTTCCGAGATGGGCTTGTCCTTTGGAATGAAGCTCGATCCGGAGGGCAGGCCGGTTCCTGCTCCAAAGCCAGAATAGCGATAGGAACGCTGAAGCGGATCGGAGACTGGATTCATGAGACATCGAGTTGCTGGAAAAAAGCTGGGGCGAAAAACCCCCCATCGCGTGATGATGTTTCGCAACATGGTCACGTCGCTCTTCGACAAGGAGCGGGTTCGAACAACCCTGGATCGCGCCAAAGCGGTTCGTCCCATTGCGGAAAAGATGATCACGCTGGGCAAGCGCGAGAGTCTCCACGCGCGGCGCCAGGCCCTGGCGTATGTCAAGGATCCTGCAGTTGTTGCGAAATTGTTCGAAACGCTTGCTCCGCGTTTCTCTCAGAGACACGGAGGCTATACCCGCATCATCCGACTCGGGTTCCGGGATGGTGACGGTGCCCAGATGGCCTATCTGGAATTGGTCGGGAGCGAGTTCAAGGCTGAGAAGAGTGACGAAAGCAAAAAGGGCAAAGGTGAAGAAAGCAAGAAGGGTAAGAAGGGTGAGAAGGAGGCTGCTGCTGGAAGTGAAGAGCAGGAAAAGTGATCAACGCAACAATAAGCAGTACTTATGAAGCAGCCTGACAGTACGACGTACGCAATGAATTTTGACAAAGTTCCTCGAGCAAAGCTCCCATCGCGTTTGGGGGATTTCATTATCCACGGCTTCCGTGACCTGGATTCGGGTGAAGAGGCCGTGGCCCTGGTTGTCGGCAATCCTGACCCCGCGTCGGTCGCCCTCGTCCGTATCCATTCCCAATGCCTGACGGGAGACGTGTTTTCCTCCAGGCGCTGCGACTGCGGCGACCAGCTGGAAGCGGCGATGAGCCTCATCTCAAAAGCGGAATCCGGGGTGCTGGTCTATCAGCAAAAAGAAGGCCGGGGGATCGGACTGATCAATAAGATCCACGCTTATGAACTGCAGGACCTGGGGCTGGATACCGTTGCCGCCAACCTAGAACTCGGGTTTGAAGCGGATATGCGCGATTACCATATGCCGGCCGAGATCCTGAAATATCTCGGAGCGACACGCATCCACCTGCTTTCGAATAACCCAGAAAAGGTCCAAGGCTTGGAACGGGAGGGGATCTATGTTGAGAAACGCGTTTCCCTGGAAATCCCTCCTAATTCTCTTTCCCGCGAATACCTCAAAATAAAGAAGGAAAAGCTGGGGCACATCCTCAACGGGGTTTAGCGGGCAGTCGCAGAACTCTCCGTTCTTGGCTACGCTGCCGACTGCTCACTGCCTGCCGTGGACTGATTATGGCGGAAAGGTGCGGATGATGTCGTCTTTTGTGCCGAATCTTCCGTCAGGTCCGGCCGACCGGATCACGATTGTATTCGAGCCTGTTCGTTCGGCCTCAAACGGCCGGTTCCATGCATCCAGCCGGATCAGCGGAGTCAAATACGTCGGCGAAAGCAGATCGGATAACCCGATATAATTCTTAAAGACTGGCAGCGCACCATTGGCCTCCTGATATCTCCGAATCGCCTCGGCAATCCGGTCGCAAAGCTGCCGGGTTTCCTCGATTTTTACCACCTCCAGCGTCTGAACAAGATCACTCACCTTCTCCCACTGGCCGTGCCCCAACCGGACTTCGCGCACTGCCCATTTGCCCCGGACTTTTTCGAGCCGGAATGCCGTTTTCAGCGTGGTATCGGCAATCGCCTCTGAACCACTGACCTGAATAATGTTGACGACCTCGATATCTTTCTTCTCCAGGGTCTCTTGAGGAATTTCCATGATCAGTTTGGTTGCGAGATGGCTGTTCATGGAACGTCCGCCGCAGGCTGTCAGCAAGAGGACCGGAACCAGGAAGTACTCTAGGCGCATGGATGCAAGATACAGGATACAGGATGCAGGATGCAAGTGGAGCGAAACGCTTTTGCAGCAGCTTCCTGCCACTTTCGATTTGAATGGACTCTCGATCCAAAGCGGCGGCAAACTGCCTCACTCCGAAGCGCCCTCTACGGACGCCGATCTGCAACAAAGGGGCGTATCGCCGGATTTGCTCCCGGGGAATATAGGGTACGAGGCGATAGTCTTGATTATGGATGTTCCGCTTTTTTCGAAACGTTTTTAAAAATGGGATGAGCGTATAAACGGGGAACGGGGACCTATTTCCTTCTGTATCCCGCATCCCGTATCCTGTATTCTATGACGCGTACATCCTGCACCCTATGAATACGAAAAACCCGAATCTCGAAAGAAGCCTGGAGACTGCCGTGCAATTCCTGAAGGGAATCGGTCCCCGGCGTTCCGAGATGCTCGCGGCTCATGGAATCCGCACGATAGGAGATTTGATCGACTATGTTCCGTTTCGATACGAGGACCGGACGCAATTCCGCCCGATCCAGTCGCTGCAGGATGGGGAATGGGCTTTGATTTGCGGAGAAGTTTGCAGCGTCGGGGGATTCGACACTCGCCGCAAAGGATTTTCGGTTTTCGAAATGCTGGTGAGGGATGGCAAAGGCAGTGTGCGGGTGAAGTTTTTCAACCAGCCTTATCTACGACGCGTTTACCAGACCGGCATCAGGCTCATTATTTATGGTCAGGTGAAAAAAGACCCGTACGCGCATGGTTCGTTGGCCTTCATGAACCCGGAGTGCGAAATGCTCGAGGAGGAACAGGCCAAGGTATCCGTGCATTCGGGGCGGGTTGTTCCCATCTACCGGAGACGGGGGGATCTGCGCACCCGCACGCTGCGCCAGATAATCTATTCAATCCTTTCCGGCCTTCCTGCGGATATCCCGGATGCAGTTCCGGCTTATATCTGCAAGCAGCTGCGGCTTCTTCCCAAGACAAAGGCCATTCAGCAGGTACATTTCCCCAGCCTGAAAGGCACAAGTCCGGCAGAACGGCAAAAAGAAATGGACGTTCTCAATGCCGGAGTCTCTCCGCCGCACAAGCGGCTCATTTTCGAGGAACTCTTCCAGCTCCAGGTGGGGATCGGGATGGTGCGCCAGAACCGGGTGCGGCACGTGAAAGCTCGCCATTTTCAGTTGGGCGAAAACATCCGGTTGGCGATAAAGAAAATCCTCCCTTTTCACCCGACGGAGGCGCAGAAGCGCGTGCTCAAAGACATTGCCGAAGACATCTGCTCGCCTCACCCGATGAGCCGTCTTTTGCAGGGAGATGTTGGATCGGGCAAAACCATTGTCGCTGCTGAATCGGCCATCATCGCGGTAGAGAATGGCTGTCAGGTCGCCATCATGGCGCCGACCGAGATCTTGGCTGAGCAGCACTACTTTTATTTCCGCCGGCTTCTCGCTCCGGTTGGATACAGGATCGATTTGCTGAAAGGCAGCCTTTCCGTAAAGGAGAAGCGACAGGCTCAGGAACGGATCGGAAACGGGGAGACCCAGATCGCGATCGGGACGCACGCGCTGGTTCAGGAGGGGGTCGACTTCAAAAACCTTTCACTGGCTGTGATCGATGAACAACATCGCTTTGGTGTGGTCCAGCGAAACATACTTAAGGAAAAAGGGGATCATCCAGACGTGCTGGTCATGACCGCAACGCCTATTCCACGATCGCTTGCGTTGACGCTCTACGGCGATCTGGATGTTTCTGTGATCGATCAGCTGCCGCCGGGACGCAAACCGATCGAAACTGTGTGGTACGAAGAGGGTGATCGAAGCAAGGCTTTCGACGCGATCCGGCAGACCGTGGCGGCCGGACATCAGGTCTACGTGGTTTATCCGCTCGTCGAGGAATCTGAAAAGTCCGATCTGCGCGCTGCCAAGGAAATGGCGGAACACCTTGAAACCGAAGTCTTCCCCGATTTGCGAATCGGGCTCCTCCACGGGCGCATGAAAAGCGTCGAGAAGGAGGAGACGATGGCCGCATTTGCCGCCGGAACGCTTCAGGTTCTGGTTGCAACCACCGTCATCGAAGTCGGGGTTGATGTTCCCAACGCGACTCTCATGGTTGTCGAACATGCGGAACGCTTCGGACTTGCCCAGCTGCATCAGCTCCGTGGCAGGGTCGGTCGCGGCTCCTCCCAATCCACGTGCATCCTGGTGGGCAATGTTCGCAACAGTCCGGAAGCCCGCCGCCGGCTGGAAATCATGTGTGAGACCAATGATGGTTTTCGGATTGCGGAGGTGGATCTCGAATTGCGCGGGCCCGGAGAAATGATCGGGACCCGCCAGTCCGGCGTCCCGGCGTTCAAGTATGCCAATCTTGTGCGCGACAGACGCGCACTGGAGGTCGCACGCAGCGAAGCAGACCGCTTTCTCGAAAAGCTGCGCGCGCGCCCCGATGAAGAGAGCCGACGGGCCGCGCTTTTCATCCGGCAGCAGTGGAAAGACCATTTTGGGCTTGCAATGACAGGATAGAACGGAGTTACGAATGACGAAGGAAAACCAACACCTCATGCTTCAATTCGTCATTCGTCATTTTTAATATGAGAGTGATTTCAGGAAAATACAGAGGCAGGAGACTGAGAGGACCTGAGGGAATGGATCTACGGCCCACCGGGGATCGGCTCCGGGAGACTCTGTTCAACATCCTTGGTCCGAAGATGGCCGGGGCTGTCATGCTCGACGTGTTCGGCGGCACGGGCGCGGTCGGTATCGAGGCGCTCAGCCGAGGCGCGCGCGAGGTTGCCTTCATAGAAAGCTCCAAGGCTGCGCACCGCTTGATACTGCATAACCTCCGGCTTTGCGGCATCGAGAGCGGGTACCGCCTTCTGCAGCAGGATGTATTTACAGAGTTGCGCTCCCTCGCCCGGGAGAGGTTCCAGGCGAACATTGCCTTTTTCGACCCGCCATACGATTGGAAGCCCTATCGCGATCTGCTGGAGATTGCCTTTGACAAGCAGCTTCTTACGCCCGACGGCCGGGCCATTATCGAACATCACCAGAAGGCATCCATCCCCGAAGCGGGCCATAAGTATCGAAGGTTTCGCGTGGTCCGTCAAGGCGAACACTGCCTCAGCTTCTACGAATTCTCAGAAGCAACACCGTAACCGCGTGGATCCGCGATGAATTATTTGTCCGGCCCGATTCCTGAATTCTGTATCCTGCTTTTTCGCTCCAGAAACCTGCGCAGCTGACGCAGGCCCTGTTTGCTGCGGTGCCGGAGCGTGGAATACGGAATTCCGTTCGTCATCCCCACATCGCGGATTGAAAGGCCGCGTGATTCCAGGATGGTGAGGCGCAAAGCTTCATGCTGTTTCAGCGGCAACCGCTTCAGTCCTTCATCAAGAAGGTCGAGCAACTGGTCTCTTCCTCCCGATTTTTCTGATTCCTCAACACAGACAAAAGGGCTCGAGGAACGGGTCGGCAGGATGATGTGCTCGTTCAGTGGAATTTGCCTAACGCGCTCTCGTTTCCTGCAGTTATACAATTCGAGTGCGGCGTTCCCAATGGCCCGCCCAAGATACATTCGTACCTGGTCCTCCGACCGGAGGGACAGGTTGCGCGTCAGCACCCGGCGCACGGCTTCTTGAATCACATCCTCCGCATCCGCGTCATTTTTCAGTATCGCTAGAATGAATCGCAGCCATCTGCCGGAATTGCGATGGACCACCGACCCCAATACCGATCTCAGAGTTTCAGCACCCGAGGGCATTTCAGTGTTCATTTTATTTGCCTCAAACAGGCTCGGAATGATTAATAAGAGAAGCACCGTCGAACAGATCTATTGTTTCGGCTGAGGGCTTTGTATTTCAGGTAAACTGCGGTGGAACGCGATTCAAAATCGTGCATCAGCCAGGTTGCATCGGGAACTGGCTTTGACGCTCGAGCGGGCGCGGACGCGGTTGGCCGTGGCGATGGCTTCGGAAACAAAATCGAATCCGCCGGACCGGTGGCAGCATTGCCTCGAAACAGCAGACCGGGCGCGCCGGTTTATGAAAAAACTGCGCAGGGCCGATTCCGATGGGTTGCAGGAAGAGCAAGGATGGATTCCTGCACTCGAGAAACTCAAGTACCTGCCGGCCCACAACAAAACCCTGCGGCATTGCTAGCTTCTCCGCGAGATTGCAAGCACTGACGACTAAGCGGGAACAGCCAAGACGCAAAGGGACTCAAGGACATTTTCTTTGCGTACTTTTGCGTTGCCCGCGTCTTGGCGGTGCTTTTCGAAGGTCTATAGATAGCTAACCATCCCAATTAATGCTCGTCTCGTGCTTGCATTTATCAAAGCCTTGCCCCTATAATCCCGCTGTAATTAGCTTGATCGCCCATGGAAACTCGCGCTGTTTATCCCGGATCCTTTGACCCCGTTACGAATGGTCACATCGACCTTATCCAACGGAGCGCCGCGCTCTTTGACAAGCTCGTGGTGGCAATCCTGAGGAACACGGATAAGGTTCCTCTTTTCTCGGTCGAGGAACGCGCGGAAATGCTGGAAAGAGCCGTTTGCAATCTAAAGAATGTCTCCGTAACATCTTTCGCCGGTTTGCTAGTTGATTTTGTCGAACGACTGGGAGCTTCCGTCATCGTCCGGGGCATCCGGGCCGTATCGGATTATGAGTACGAACTGCAGATGGCCCTAATGAACCGCAGGCTTTCGAACAAAGTCGAAACGGTCTTCATGTTGCCGGCCGAGTCCTATTCTTTCCTTAGCTCCAAATTGGTTAAGGAGATCGCGCAGCTCGGAGGATCCGTTCACGGATTTGTCCCGGTGGACGTCGAGAAACGTCTTCGCAGCAAATTTAAAATTGAATAGGGATTGTGGTGACAATCACCTTATTTCCCAGCTGCCAATGAAGCGCATGAAGCCAATCGGGAAATAGAGTGAATGTCCCTGCAATCCCTATCCTCTTCGCAGTAGAGGTGAATGTTTGACGACCAGTCTGTCACGCCCTCCGGTTTTGGAGGAGCCCGGGTCTATACGTGGCCGCCGCACCAGGTTCCTGAAGTTTTTCAGCCGTGATCTCTGCACCGCCTGCACCTTTGCCGCCGTTTTTTTCCTGCTGTTTGCAGGAGCAGCCTATCTGGTCTTGAAGCATCGACTCCCGGGACATCGGGCAAACCCCAAAGCCCTTATTACGCTCCACTCCTTTGTCCCCCCGCTTCCGGAATTCCGCGACGTGGTGGGGATTTTTGAACCGCACCAGACGATAACCCGCGCTCTGGCGAAACAGGGCCTTTCCATCGCAATGGTCAACCAGATCATCGACTCTGCGCGCCAGGTTTACAATCTGGCGAAAGTGAAGGCCGGGCAGCAGTATTGGGTCTGCTTTAACCGGAACGGCGACTTCCGCAATTTCCGTTATCCAGTAGATGAGGAGAGGTATCTGACGGTCTATCATGACGGGGCGCAGGACCGGCTGGTCGCCGTTATGAAGAATTTCTCCTATGAAACCCGCGTGGAGCCTGTTTCAGCAGTTATCGAAGGCTCGCTTTTTGCGTCGATTCTCCATATCGGCGAAAAGGACCAGCTTGCGTTGGACCTAGCGGACATCTTTGGCTCCGATATCGATTTTTACACGGATATTCAGAACGGCGATTCATTCAAAGTCTTAGTCGAAAAAAAATATCTGAACGGCCAGTTTGCAAAGTACGGTGCGATACTGGCAGCGGCGTTCACCAACAAGCAGAAACTGCTGACCGGTTTCCGTTTTGAAGATGAAAACGGCAAACCAGCCTACTATGGACCGGACGGCAAGTCGCTGAAAAAATCTTTTCTGAAATCTCCGCTGAAATTCGCTCGCATTACGTCGAGATTTTCTTTAGCCAGGGTGCATCCGATATTGAAAGTGCTGCGTCCGCACCTCGGAGTCGATTACGCGGCTCAAGTGGGGACCCCGGTTCAGGCTGTCGGCTCCGGAGTGGTGACGGGTGCGGGCTACAGCGGCGGGAACGGCAACATGGTGAGGATCCGCCACGAAGGCGGATTCGATACGATGTACTTGCACCTTTCACGAATCGCGGTCAGATCCGGCGCCCGCGTTAGTCAGGGCCAGGTCATTGGGTATGTGGGATCGTCCGGCCTTTCGACCGGCCCTCACCTTGATTTCAGGGTCCTGCGGCACGGGAAACCAGTCGACCCATTAAAAGTGATATTCCCGCCGGGACCTCCTGTTCCGTCCAACCGATTTGATGACTTCGCGGCACTGCGCGAAAAACTGAATGGCCAATTACGAATCACGAATTACGAGGTACGCCGTATACCGTGATGACTAGTTCGTATTTCGGCATTCGTAACTCGTAATTACCTTCGGGGGTTCAAATGCTCGCACGACGTATATCCTGTTTGATTGCGTTTGGGACATTTCTCCTGCCGGCCGCGCATCTGAACGCGGCAGACTTTACCTTTTACGTAGGCGGGGTCATACCGGGCTCGATCAGCTATCACAACGTCACAACGGCTCTGGACAGCAGTCCGGTTTTGGGGTTCAGGCTTAGAACGAATTTCGTTCCCCTTTTCGGAATGGAGCATACGCTCGCCTTCAGCCCGGATTACCTTTTCCCATCAGGTACTGCCATCAAGCAAGCGAAGGGATTCGTGTACAACAGCAACCTGATTTTTGATCTTCCGATCAAAATCGCAGTCCCGTACATCACAGTCGGGGCCGGTTTGATACACCAGTACGGGGACTCAGACATGCCGGTCGGAACAAAGTTCGCGTTCAACTACGGTGGAGGATTGAAGTTTCCCCATATCGCTGGTCCTCTGGGATTGAGGGTCGATCTCCGTGGCTACAGGGCAGGCGTTTTTTCTGATGCGCTGAATCTTTTCGAAATCAGTGGCGGAGTCCTTCTTTCCATTGGCAAATAGAATTTCCTGATTCCAAATTCCTGATTCCTGATTAAATCTCGAATTAGAAAGCTGGAGTCAGGAATCAGGAATTTTTGATGAGACTCGTCATCATTGCAAATCCCGTTGCCGGAGGGGGACGCGCTTATAAACAGATCCAGAGCTATGTCCGGCGATGGCCGCATGCGCGATGGGAAGTCAAGATTCTAGCGACGCGCAGCCGTGATGAAGCGGGGCTGCTTGCTCAGAAACTGACTCGGGATCCCCCCGATCTGCTTGCTATCTGTGGGGGGGATGGGACTTTGAACGAGGTTGCTTCCCGCATCCCAAATCCGCCATTCCCGATAGCGCTTCTGCCGGCCGGCACTGCAAACGTGGTTGCACGGGAACTAGGGATTCCGTTGAATCCAATCAGTGCCCTTGAGATCGGCTTGAAAAGGGCGGTCCGGCGGCTGGACTTGGGGAACCTGGGTGCGGGGACCCGCCGGTTTCTATTTGTCGCCGGAATAGGCTTTGATGCCTACGTGGTTGCCAAAGTGCATCCCGGCCTCAAGAAGAAGCTGGGAATGGCAGCGTACGCTGCCGCAATCATCTCCTGCATCCGAAGCTACTCTTTCCCGGAGTTTCAAGTCGCCATTGAAGGCCGAACCTACACCGCCACCAGTTGTCTTGCGTGCAACGCGAAGAGCTACGGCGGCGGGATGCTCTTTTGCCCGGAGGCCGATATGAGCGACGGCTTGCTGGACGTCCTTGTGCTGGAAGGGGATCGCAGGCTGGGCCTGGCACGATTTCTTTTTCAGGCGTGGCGCGGGAAAACTGAATCTCATGACTGGGTCCACCGCTTGCGCGCGCGCTCACTGCAGATTGAAGGTGATGCAGCCGTCCTGGCCCAGGCAGACGGTGAGCTCGCCGGCGGACTTCCGCTCAAAATAGGCCTTGCCAATGCAGCCTTTCCCCTGGTAATTCCGCCGGAAGCCGGCGTGCTCGGCTAGAACCGAACCGCGGATCAAAATCCATAAATCCGCGCATATCCGCGCATATCCGCGGTTAATTTGGTATGCTGGTGTTTTGGAGTGCTGGGGTATGTACCAAGTTGCAATTGTGGGTCGGCCGAATGTCGGCAAATCAACACTGTTCAACCGGTTGTGCGGATTCCGGAAAGCTATTGTCGGCGATGAACCGGGGATCACGCGCGACCGCATTTACGGTTCGGTTCAATGGAATAAAAAGTCTATCTCGGTTTTAGACACGGGCGGAATGATCCCTGAAGCGCACGAAATTATTCCGGAAAGGATACTCGACCAGGTCGCGGCGGCCATTTCAGAATCGCAGTTGGTGATTCTAGTTGTGGATGGGAGGGCGGGCATTACTCCACTTGACGAGCAATTGCTCCCGATGATGAGGAAGACAGGGAAGCCGGTATGGACGGTTGTGAACAAAATCGATTCCAATGAACTGGAAAGCCATGCCGCTCCTTTTTATCAATTCGGGACGGAACAGCTGTTCGCCATTTCAGCCGAACAGGGACGGGGCACCGCAGAGTTGCTCGACGCCATCGCCGCCCTGGCGAAAGAGCCATCGACTGAAGCGGAGACGGAATCCACGGCAGCCGTAGAGGAAATCGGTATTGCGGTCGTAGGCCGACCGAATGTCGGTAAGTCTTCACTGGTCAACCGGCTGCTCGGTTTCGAGCGCTCGATTGTGACCGATATCCCTGGCACAACGCGGGACTCGGTGGACACCTTATTGATGAGGGAAGGGATACGATACCGCATCATCGACACGGCGGGGATCCGAAGAAAAGGAAAGACGGAGGGACGGACCGAAAAGGTCAGTGTTGTGATGGCGCAGAAAAGCTTGGCACATGCCGATGTCGCCCTGTTGCTGCTCGATGCCGAGGAGGGGGTCACAAAGCTGGATGCCGCAATTGGCGGATATGCTTCCGAATCCGGCTGTTCCGTTATAATCGTCCTGAATAAGTGGGACCTGGTTAAAAAGGATACCTATACGCTTGAGGGGTTCACCGACGACATTCACCGCCGGATGAAATACCTGGCGTATGCGCCCATTGTCACTGTTTCAGCTTTGACGGGGCAGAGGGTCACCAAGTTGTTTGATGTGATTCGTCAAGCTTATGAAGCGCGGCGTGTGCGAATCCCGACCGGGACTTTGAACAACATGTTCGTTCCCGAGACGGCTGAAAGGTTCGCGGTTCAGGATTCCAACCAGAAGCTTGGGATCCGCTACATTACTCAGGCTCGTTCGGATCCTCCGACGTTTGTTGTCTTCACCTCGGGCAAGGATCGGCTTCATTTTTCAACCGAGAGATATCTCGTGAACCGGTTACGGGAGCAGTTCGGTTTTTTTGCCTCCCCGATTCGCATTCAGCAACGGCATAAGCTTCGCCATAAGTAGGATCAGTTCGCTTCTAGGCGGGGCGGCTCCGGACAGCCGCCCTGGCTCTGGGATCCGGCGATCTAGACATGAACAAAAACGACATCAGCAAAAAAGTGTACGAAGCGCATGGAGGAATTTCTTACGCCGAAGCCCAGAAGATTGTAGACTTAATACTCGAGACAATTAAGGGGCGGCTGGTTCGGGGTGAGAAGGTTTTAATCAGCGGATTCGGCTGTTTCACTGTGATGCGCAAAAAGGGCAAAAAAGGTGTGAATCCGCAGACGGGGGAACCGATCACCATCTCCTGCCGGAAGTCGGTCAAATTTAAACCATCAAAGTATCTGAAGACGGTTTAGGCGATGCCGTTCGTTCCCAAAAAGCTCTACTACAAAATCAGGGAAGTTTGCGAAATCGTAGGAGTGGAGGCGCACGTTCTGCGCTTCTGGGAGACGGAATTCCCGGCTCTCTCGCCGCCGAAAAGCAAGTCCGGTCAGCGAACCTATCGACCGCAAGACATTGAGCTGCTTCTCCGGATTCGTAAACTCCTTTATGAAGAAGGTTTTACAATCGCGGGCGCCCGTAAGCAATTGCGCGCTGAGAAGTCAACCGGGGCTTCCTCCGGCAGAGAAACCGCTAAGGAGCAACCGGCTGCGCCGGACTCCGACCGCCTGAGCAAGGTTAAAGCGGAGCTTGAGAACATATTGACTTTGCTGGACCGCGAGTGATACTGTTCGAACTTGCGTCGGGACGTAGCGCAGCCTGGTAGCGCACACGCTTGGGGTGCGTGTGGTCGGTGGTTCAAATCCACTCGTCCCGACCATTATTATTTGCCCTGTGAAAGTTATTCTTCTAACCAACGATGACGGGATCGAGGCCGAAGGGATTACAACCCTGGAAAAGGCTCTGAAGGATTTGGCCCATATCATCGTCGTGGCGCCGGATCGGGAACGCAGTGCCGTGAGCCACGGTTTGACACTCCACTCGCCTCTTAGCCCTAAAGAAATCGAACCCGACCACTATGTAGTCAACGGTACTCCTGCCGATTGCGTGATTTACGCATTGCGGAGTCTGTTTATTCAGTTTCCAGATCTGGTGATTTCCGGGATCAACCGCGGGGCCAATCTTGGGGACGACATCATGTATTCCGGAACGGTTGCGGCCGCGCGTGAGGCGTCCTCTCACGGAATTCCGTCGATGGCGGTTTCACAGGCCTATGACGACAAGCCGATCCGCTTCAAAGATGGGGCGGCCTATGCCCGGGAGTTGGTCGCCGCTCTGATGCACAACGGGCTTGGCGGCGAGATATGCCTCAATGTCAATTTCCCTGTGGGTAAGATAAAAGGCACGAAGATCACGCGAATGGGTTGCACGGAACACACCCCCCATTTCAATGCTCTGGATTACAAAACGGATTACAACATAGTCCCGTTTAGTCCGGGAGAGTGTCAGAAGACCGATTTCATGTCCGACCGTCAGGCGATTCTCGAGCATTATGTTTCCATTACGCCGCTCCAGCGCGATCAGACGGACTATACGGCCGCTCAATCGATGTTGCGGGAAGCCGACAGTTTTTTGCGTATTCCGGAACAGAAATAGAATGGCTTTCTGCTGGCGTCTTTTGTATTGCCGAAATTGCGATGGAACTTGATCGGGCAGGCGATTTAAGCTAGGATTTGCGTTCTTGTCGGGGCGTGGCGCAGTTTGGTAGCGCGTACGGTTCGGGACCGTAAGGTCGGAGGTTCGAATCCTCTCGCCCCGACCAGTTTTCCTTCCCGAAACCTTTCCTTTAAATCACAATCCCAGAGTTAGTTAAGGGAAATCTTTGAAGGTGTCCAAGGTCATTTTGCTGAGGGGCGTGGAAGCATAAAAGGTCTTCAAACGACCAACTGTATGGCTTTGAGAAAGTATTGATAGCCGGAAGCATCGCTATCCTCGTTCCTTCATTTCTCTTCCCAAACTGCTCATTAACCCACTCATGGGCATCCCTATCCAGCTGCCCGACTGATCTCGGGCCGTGGATTCACCAATTCGCTTACTCCCCATTTCCTCCTTCCCAGTTCGAGTTGCCGCCGTCATGGCGTTCATTTTCCAACTCGGCCAGCGGTTCCGGATCGCCTCAACGGCCAATCGGAGATAGCGCATTGCGTCTTTGGAGGAGTCGCAGACACTCTTGCTGGCACACTCAATTCCCCGCTGAATTTGTGCCAAGGCCCCAGAGATGCGTTCCTTCATAATCGATGCTCCTCCCCAAAATGGCTGGCGAATAATACAAGAAGCGGAACGGGAATCGGAGGGTTTTTAGTATTGACCTCAGTCCACACGCGTAGACTTTTTCAGCTGGATCCATTCCCATCCGTTCTTTCCTGGCTGCACTCAGCTGCCAGGCGGGATTTTGTACGCAAACGGCGAACGCATTCAGCTTATCAAGCGGGGAGAAGTGCGACTGCTGGAAGACCCCAATAGAGAGAAAATAATGAGACAGGTTTCAAGCTAATCTCCTAGAAATCCGTCTGGAAACCCCGGTTTTTAGCCGAAGTTCCATGTAACCTGATGGGGTACGCATATTGGCGGCTACGCCCAAGCTGGCTCGGGGCGAGCGAAGAGTCGGGCCAACAGGACAAAAAAGGCGTCCAGAAGTCCAGTGTTTGTGGCACAGGCGGGCTGCGGGGAGGGGGTTCCCGCTGGTTCCGCCTGGCGCTTGCAGTATCCCGCCACCAAGCTCACGTTCGCGACCACGGCTGCCATCACCACTTGCAGGCAGGTCTTGGTTTTCCCAAAGTATCGGCTCTCGCGAATTCCTAATTGCACCAACCGCGCGAGGCGATGCTCTACTACCACTCGTTCCCGTAAACTCTTTCGTCCCGCCTCGGTCTGGTTGTGGGCCCGGGCCTGTTGCTGCAAAGCTTCTTCGGCTTGGATGCTGATCGAGCGCGGCCCTTGCCCACTTACACATTGCGCGCGCAAAGGACAGCTCTGACAGGTGGCGGCAGCAAACTGGAAGCGTCCGCCCTGACCTTCTCCGGCCGACCGATAATCGTTCGTCGTCTGCCCCGCAGGGCAGTGCGCTTCCATCTTCTCTAAGTCGATCGCAAAGTCGG
>Ga0326727_10007324_pt1 | contig 29269 bp, 23 predicted proteins | sample MB2enrmetagenome_FD_207643 | JGI IMG/M metagenome (GOLD analysis project Ga0326727, IMG submission 207643) | Lab enriched peat soil microbial communities from McLean, Ithaca, NY, United States - MB29MY | ecosystem: Environmental > Terrestrial > Soil > Wetlands > Peat | place: USA: New York... | reverse complement strand
GGATCATAAGTGAGCTGGATCACTTCGGCGTGGCCCGTTTTGCCGGTGCAGACCAGTTCGTAACTGGGATTGGCCACCGTGCCGCCGGCGAAGCCGGAAGTGACGGATTTGACGCCCGGGATGCGTTGGAACACGGCTTCGGCGCACCAAAAACAGCCGCCGCCAATGGTGGCGGTTTCCGTTTTGGCGGGCGCTGGGGCGGATGGGGTTTGAGCGTTCATAACAGGGGCCAGACAGCCCAGGAGCGCGATGGCGGCGGGGAGCGCCAACCACCGGCCCGGCTTGTCCGGGTAAAAAGAGAAACGATTCATAAGTCGGGCATAAAATGGCATTTCCGGGTCCAAGTTGCAAATCAATCGTGCATCCGCGGGAGAGATGGGGCGCGGAATTCTTCGCATCCCCCGTCCCAAGCGTCCCATGCACCGCAATCCCTCAGAGTCGCTCATTTTCAGGAAGGTTTTACCACGGATTTCACGGATTTCACGGATAAGAAATTCCTGCTGTCCGCTTTCCAAATTTCTTGTTCCTCTTTCCTATCCGTGAAATCCGTGAAATCCGTGGTTCCATTCCTTTGGTTGCGGCTTTGCCCCGCTGCGTCGTATTTCCTGCAAATCGAGCTGGGGCTGATTGCTGTCCCGCGCCCGCGCAAAAGCGAAATACACAATTTGAGCATTGAACTTCCGATGGCTTCGACTATGCTAACAATGAATGAAAATCCTTCTGTCCGCGGCCTTTCTGATCACTGCCATCCTCGCCGCAAATGCCGGCCAAGCAGTGCCAGTTCCATACATTATTTCCGGCCCTAACGACCTGACGATCAATGCTGGTTCCACCGCCGATTTCATCGTAACCGCCACCAATGCAGGAACTTACCAATGGACATTTCAAGGGGCCGGGATGACGCAAGGGACCAACATCGCCGGGGCGACAAATTCTGAATATACAATTGACGACACCAGCGCCAATCAAGCGGGGGTCTATTCGGTGATTGTCGGTTCCACAGGGACGAACGTCACCAATTCGGCCACTTTGACCGTCATCCAGGGAACGATCATCAATTTCCAAATCTCTGGTTTTGCCGGCGGAACGAGCACGAGCAACGTGCTGGTGGAACTATTTGACCACGACAAACCGGCCACCGTGCAGAATTTCGTGCATTATGTCAGGTCGGGCGCGTATTCGAATATGTTCTTTGAACGCCTCATTCCGGGATTCGTGTTGCAAGGAGGCGATTGGTACGCGGAAGACCAGACCTATTCCACCCCCCCTCCGGTGGTGGGCCAGATTTACGAGACCTATGTCCAGAATTTGCAGGTCAACAACCCGCCGCTGCCGGAGCAGGTTGACAATGAATTCTATGTGGGGCCGAAGGTGAGCAATCGGCAAGGAACCATCGCCATGGCCCTGTCGTCCGGCGAGCCTGATTCGGCGGCGAACGCTTTCTTTTTCAATCTGGTGGACAATACCAATCTCGATACCACCAATACTGGCGGCGGACCTTTTACCGTCTTTGGGCGGGTGTTGGGCGGCACGGATGTCCTGCAATACTTCAACAATCCCAAAGCCTTCTCCAAGCCGGCGTTCACCGGGACTCCCACCCGCAACATCTTCACCAACGGCATCTTCGACGAGATTTATCTCGGTGGCGATGCCTTCACCGATCTGCCGGTCAATTATCATGGGTCCGGCGTGCCGGCCGACGACAACCTGTTCTTCGTGGAGTTCAGCTTTCCGGATGCCAACGCGCAACCGCTCATTGACACCAACCCGCCCACGGCGGCGATTACTTTTCCAACCACCAATATGATATTGACCAATGGCACTGCGTTGACCGTGCAGGGAACGGCGCAGGCCGTGCTGGGAAATACCGCGCTTTCATTGGATGGCACTGCGTTGACGGTGCCGGGACCGGCGCAGAATGATGCCGGGCTGGCGCGGGTGTATTGTTCCCTGATTCCGCAGAATGGCGCTTATGACAACAATGCCGGCGGGGCGGATGCCATCGGCACCACCAATTGGTCGCTGGCTTTTGGCGTTCTCGAACCGGGCATCTATTACATCCTCGTCACGCCCCAGGACGGCGCGGGGAACTTGGGGCCTGCGGTCGAGCAACAAATGATCATTAGCGCGGTGCTGACCAACGGGGTTGGCGGCGTGACCGTGACCAATTTGTCCACGGGCGCCGGCGCCGGGGATGCGGTGGGCGCCAATCTGTCCCCTGGCACAAGCTACGTCTTTGGCGCCCAGCCCGGTCCGGGCTGGTTCTTTGTCAATTGGCAGTATGGAACCAAAAGTTCCATCTCTCCGAGCCTCACCCTCCAATGGCCCTCCAATACGCTCTTGACCGCGATCTTCATGTCGAACTCCGTGCCGGGCGGCCTCGCTTTCACCTACCCGCCCGTGGGAGGGAGTACGACCAACGGCACTTTCTCCATTCAAGGCACGGTGAGCGGACTGCTCACCCCGCCGGTCACCGTCACCTGCCGGGTTTTTTCCTACACCAACCAGCAAATGGTGGGTTCGGTGAGCCAGACCGTGGTTAAAGCGTCCAAATTGAACTGGTCCTTCCCGGTCGCCAACCTGGCGCTGGGACAGTATTATGCGGAAGTCACGGCCCAGGACGCCGTGGGCCAAGGCACGGTCATCAGCAACGATTTTGCTGTCGGGTTTCCCCTGACCTTGCAGACCGGCGGCAATGGCCAGGGCACGATGACCTCCAGCAGCGGGCTGTATCTGTGGGAGGGGCGGCAGTATTCCGTGACGGCGGCGCCTGCCTTTGGCTCAGTCTTTGAAAGTTGGAGCGGTGGCGGCCATTCCAGCGCCAACCCGGTGTTCAACTTCACCATGACGTCCAACCTCGTCCTCACCGCCACCTTCATCTCCCCCTTCATTTCCAACGCGATCGCGTTCACCTATCCGCCGTTGCAGGGGAATACGTCCAATGGCACTTTCTCCATTCAAGGCACGATCGGCGGAGCGCTCACCCCGCCGGTCAGCTTGAAATGCCAGCTTTTTTCATTTACCAATCAGTCGCCGGCGGGCAAGACATTGCAGACCACCGGGAGGACCAACTGGTCCTTCGCGGTGTCCGGTCTGGCGCTGGGGCATTATTATGCGCAGGTTGTTGCCACGGATGCGACCGGCCAAATCACGCTGCTCACCAATGATTTCACCGCCGGTCTTCCCTTGACCGTCTATCAGAACGGCAATGGCCAGGGCGCGCTCCGGGCCCACTTTACCGGGCAATTTCTGGCGGAGGGACAGTCCTATATGTTGGATGCGGTGGCGGCCGGCGGCTCCGTCTTTGACACTTGGACCGACGGCGTCAATTATACCAACAACCCGCTCTACAGCTTCATCATGAGACCCGGCCTGGTCCTCACCGTCACCTTCGTCTCCAACGATATTCCCGGCACGATTGCCTTCACCTATCCCGCCTCCGGCGCCAAGCTCGCCAGTCAAACCTTTAATCTCACCGGCACGATCAGTTCCGCCGTCACCAACCCCTTCGTCAGCTATCAACTATTCTGCGGCTCCAATTCGGTGGCGCCGCCCAGCACCAACGTCACCATCCTCCCCGGCGCGCCCAAGACAACCTGGTCGGCCGGGCTGACCAACCTGGCTCCCGGTTACTACACGGTGGCGGTCCTCGTTTTCGATGCGCTGGGGCGCAGCACCTTGATCTCCGAAAGTTTCCAGGTTTTGGCGGGCGTCGTCTTGCAAATCGCCCCGGCCGGGTCTGGCACGGTCTCCTCCAATTGGACCGGGCAATTTGTTTCGGCGGGCGCGCCGCTGACCATCACCGCCAAGACCAACGGGGGCTATGTTTTTGCCTATTGGAGCAACAGCGTTGGCGGCCTGAATCAAGCCAACCCGCTTACCTTCGCCGCGACGACCAACCTGGCGTTCACGGCCTGGTTTGCCTCCAATTATTTCCCCGGCGTGGCCGGCAACTACTACGGCCTGTTCTATCCGACCAATCCGGGCAGCATTATCTCTCCCGCCAATTCGGGTTTTTACACGCTCTCGGTCAAGAGCAACGCGGGGTTCAGCCTGAGCCTGTCCTTCCCCGGCGCCAGCAATGCCTTCTCAGGGACCTTCCCCCTTTATGTCTCTGATCCGTCCGGGTACGCCCACGCGGAATTTTCCTGGAAAGGGCTGGACGGCCAGCCCGTTACCAACATTGTCAACCTGGATATGACCAACGGCACCTATTCCCTCAACGGCACCGTGGCCAACGCCAAGTTTTCCTCCGCTCTCAATGGCTTCCGCGCCGCGACCCGGCTGACGGCCGGCAGCGCGGTCATTCCCGGAACCAATGTGTTCCTCATCCCCGGCGATACCAATGCGTCCAATAATCTTCCGGGCGGGAACAGTTACGGCGCGCTCACGCTGGGGACCAATGGCGCGATCAGCCTGGTTGGCCGCCTCGCCGACAACACGCCTTTTTCACAAGGCGCCTTTGTCTCCACCAATTTCAACATGACTAACGGCATCTGGCCCTTCTACGCCTCGCTTTACAGCGGCCAGGGCATCATTCTCGGCTGGCAAACTTGGCAAACCGCCGCCGCGCCCGCCAATTTTGAGGGATGGGTCGCATGGAGCAAGCCGGCCAGGGGGGGTGCTTATTACACCAACGCCTTCCTTGCGTACACTAATTCCTATTCCGCCGGCTATGTTCGTCCCGCCGAGGGCAGCTATCAGATCGAGTTTGGCGGCGCATCGCTGACCAATGGGTTGGCCAACACGTTGAAGGCCGGCACAAACGGCCTGTTCATCGTGGAACCCGGCCAGGCCAATAATTTGACGCTGACGAATAACGCGGCGTCGGGCGCTGTGTCCGGCTCCTTCTCCTTTCCAACCGCCAAAACCGCGCATAATTTCTACGGCGCCTTTGTCAGTCCGGCCCTGGGCGGTTCCGGTTACTTTCTCGACACCAACAGCCAGACTGGCTGGTTCGTGATCACCCGGATCGCTCCGTGAGCGGCCGGAGGGCCGATTCCGCCGATGACCGCATTATTGATCGCCACCCGCAACGCGCACAAGGCCCGCGAAATCCAGCGGATCCTGGCCGCGGATTATCAATGCCTGACGCTCCGGGATTTCCCCGGCGCGCCCGCCACGGTGGAAGACGGCGCGACTTTTGCCGCCAACGCCGCCAAAAAGGTTTCCGCCCTGGCCGACTGGCTCGCCGCAAAGCCTCAATCCTGGGTGGCAGGGCGCGCACTCCTTGCGCGCCGCCCCCGCCACCCGCATCCCGCCCCGACCACGTCCACACCGTCCACCCCGTCCACAATTCCCCCGCCCCGCCAAGCCGGGAGAGAGGTTCCTTCCCCCCGCCTTTTCTACCTCATGGCCGACGATTCGGGCCTGGAAGTGGACGCGCTGGGCGGCGCGCCGGGCGTCCACTCCGCCCGCTTCGCCGCGCTGGACGGCGCCGGCGCGGACAACTCGCCCGACCGCGCCAACAACGCCAAGCTCCTGCGCCTGCTGGAGGGCGTTCCGGCGGCGCGGCGGACGGCCCGCTTTCGCTGCGTTTTGGCCGTGCGCAGATGGTTCCCGCCGTCCGCGGCCGGGAACGTTCTATTTGAGGGAGTGTGCGCGGGCCGCATCGGCCTGCAACCGGCGGGCGGCGGCGGCTTTGGCTATGACCCGCTGTTTATCCCGGAGGGTTGCTCCCAATCTTTTGCCGAGCTGGGCGACGCGGTGAAAAATTCCCGGAGCCACCGCGCCCTTGCCCTGCAAAAACTCAGGGACTATTTGGCAAATCACGGGGGCAATCCCTGACGCGAATTCAAGCCGCTGCCCGGCCGCCGCCAGCGCGCATGTCACCTTTGTCGAGAGGCAGTCTCATTTTCAATGGCCAATTTTCAATGACCAATTTTCAATCCTGAGAACCCTTGAGGTGTGACTCGCGGCCGGAAATCGAAAACTTGCCATTGAAAATTTGTCATTGGTAATTCAGGGTTTTGATGTTTGCTCCAAGTGTCCGTCGAGCCAGAAGGAAGGCTCGACAAAGCTGATTTGCGCCCGCCCCGCCAGCGCCGCGCAACTTTGCCTTGCCAACTTCATGGCTCGCTTCCATCATGTTCGCCGAAAGTTTAAGAAGTGACAACTGACTCGCGCGAGCAATCCAGGTCGGCGGAAAAAACGAGTCCTGCCGCTCTCCCGCCCAACCCGTCGCGCTGGCCGGCTCTCCTTCTTCTCGGACTCTCGCTGGCGGTGGCGGTGGGCGCGCGCGTCCGGCTGCTCGATATGCCGCTGGAGCGCGACGAGGGCGAATACGCCTATGCCGGCCAGCTCATTCTCGAAGGCATTCCGCCCTACCAGCTCGCCTTCAACATGAAAATGCCGGGCACCTATCTGGCCTACGCGGCCGGGATGTCCGTCTTCGGGCAAACGCCGGCCGGCGTTCACTTGACATTGCTCGCGGTTCATCTGGCCGCCCTGGCCGCGCTCTTCGGCATCGCGCGGAAACTTCTGGATCTCCGCGGAGCGGCCGTCGCCACCGCCGCCTGCTCGCTGATGACTTTAAGCCCGGCTTATCTCGGCCTGGCCGCGCACGCCACCCATTTCGTCCTGCTGCCGGCCCTGCTCGGAATCTGGATGCTGTTGCGCCTGGAAGAAAGCGGGCGGCTGTCCGGCTTCCTGGGCTGCGGCTGTTGGTTTGGCGCCGCCTTCCTCATGAAACAGCCGGGGATGGTCTTCGGTTTGTTCGGCGGACTTTATCTCTCCTGGATTCTGCCGGGCTGGAAAATAACGCGGGGCGGGGCGCTGGCGCGGCTGGGCCTTTATGCGCTGGGATGCCTGCTGCCCTTTCTCGCCGTCTGCCTTTGGCTGAAAATCGCCGGCGTGTTCCCGCAATTCTGGTTCTGGACCATCTCCTATGCGCGGGAATATGCAGCCATCATTCCACTTGACAAGGGCATCAAGTACGCGAGGGACACGCTCGCAGTCATTCTCCGCGCAGCCCCCCTGCTCTGGATCATGGCCGGGCTGGGGCTGGCCTGCCTTTTCCTGAAACGATGGGCCTGGGACACGCGGATTTTTCTCGGCGGCTTTTTTATTTTCTCCTTCCTGGGAGTCTGTCCGGGGTTTTATTTTCGGGAACACTACTTCATCCTTCTCGTGCCCGCCGTGGCGTTGTTCGCCGGTCTGGCCGTCTCCGGGATGGGCCAATGGCTGGCAAAAAGGAACTCTGCGCCGTGGCTGTGCCATCTCCCGTTGTTGCTGGCCGCGGCGGCTTGCGCGCAAAGTCTGGTTGCGGATCGCGCGGTTTTGTTTTCCTTTCCGCCCCGCCTGGCCTGCCGGGCTGTTTATGGGAATGAGCCATTCCCGGAATCCCTCGACGTGGCGGACTACATCCAGCGGCACACCCGCAAAGACCAGCGCATCGCGGTCATTGGCTCCGAGCCGCAGATTTATTTCTACGCCCGCCGGCATTCCTCCACCAGTCAAATCTACGCTTACCCGCTGATGGAGCCGCAGCCCTTCGCCCGCAAGATGCAGGAGGACATGATCCGCCAGATCGAACAAAACCCGCCGGAATTCCTGGTTTTTGTCTCCAATGCCACTTCCTGGTTGCGCAAGCCGGACTCCAGCCTCTTGGTGCTCGACTGGGTGGCCGGCTATGTGCAAAAAAACATGCGCCAGGTGGGCCTCATCCAATTCACCGGCCCGCAAACAACGGAAACGGTCTGGGGACCCGCCGCGGCCGCCACCCCGTTGCGCTCGACAGACTTTGTCTCCGTTTTTGTCAGATCCGGCTCCGGCCAGATGTGAACAGGCCCCGCTTTGCATGGCAATTTCACCAGTTTCAAGCCCCCCCCCCAAAAAAAACATAAAACTCTTGGAAAACTTCACACCCATTCCCAGTGTCATGCGCGCCGCCGTTTATCGCGGCCCCAACGATCTTCGGCTCGAAACCGTCCCCGTCCCGGCCCTCCGGCCCGGCGAATTGCTCGTCAAGGTCGCCGTGTGCGGCGTTTGCCCGACGGACATCAAGAAGATCCTCCACGGCAGCGTGCCCCCGCCGCGCATCTTCGGACACGAAACGGCCGGTGTCATCGCCAAGATCGGGGCCGGGGTGAATGAATTCCGCGCCGGCGACCGCGTGGCCCTGCACCATCATGTGCCATGCCTCCAGTGCCATTTTTGCCGCCACCGCGCCTTTGCCCAATGCCCGCAATACAAACGCACCGGCGTCACGGCGGGTTTCGAACCGGCGGGAGGCGGCTACGCCGAATACGCGCGGGTGATGCGGTTTGCGCTGCCCGGCGTGGTGAGGATTCCGCCGCGCAACAGTTTTGTCGAAGGGGCGATGCTGGAGCCGGTCAATACGGTCTTGAAGGCCGTTCACCGGCTCGCCTTGCAGCGGGGAGACAGCGTGCTGGTCATTGGGCAGGGGCCGATTGGCCTCCTGTTCACCCGCCTCTTGAAGTTGCGCGGGATGAAGGTCATCGCCACCGATTTGATGGACTCGCGCCTGAAACTGTCCCGGCGATGGGGCGCCAGCGCGGCTTTCCGGGGCGACGATTCCGGCCTGCCCCGCAAGCTGGCCCGGACCGCGCCTTGCCTGGACGCGGCGGTGGTGGCCGTGCCTTCGCAAGCTGCTGTTTTACAAGCACTTGAACTCGTGCGGGGTTCCGGCAAAATACTTCTTTTCGCCCACACCCATCGCGGCCCCCACAGCCGCCTTGCCCTGCCTCCCCCGGAAGCGCCCCATCCGTCCCAACCGTCCCACAACTCCCATCCGTCCTCCAGCCCCCACCTGGACCTCTCCACCATCTGCGTGGACGAAAAAGACCTCATTGGCAGCTATTCCTCAGATTTCACCTTGCAAGCAGAGGTTGCGCGGCTGATTTTCAGTCGAAAACTCGATGTGCGCAAGCTGGTGACCCATCATTTCCCCCTCGAACAAACGGCGGCCGCCATCGCCCTGGCCGGTTCACCGGCGGCGGATTCTTTGAAAGTCGTTGTAAATCAGGAACTAATGAACGAATAATTGCCCGCAGACCACGCCGGAATGAAGAGTTTTGCCCCTAGATCACACAGACTGACGCGGATGAAGAGGATTTGTTTTCCATACCCGCGTCACATCATCGTGATGTTCGGGCGAATGCCTTCTTTTGTAAGTCATTATATTTCAGCCATTTGCATCATTATTGCGTCCTGATAACTCCCCGTGAGGAGCATTTCAAAGAATTTTCAAAAAAGCGCTTTACAAACCGGAACCGATGGGGGAATGTATTACGGTCAAGGCTTGTGTAAGCGTTTTAGAAAAAAAGTGAAAAAAAAGTGAAAAAAACCGTTGACATCGGCTTTGAATTTTGAGAAAGTCCCACACACACGGACAACAAAACATAAATTATGAGAACAAAAACACTGATTCTGTCGGGCGTCGTCGCCGCGCTAACCAGCGCGTCTGTCATGGCGCAGGTCTATTCCCTCAACGCGGTCGGTTACATCAACGTATCCGTTCCCAATGGTTTTTCGATCATCGCCGATCAATTGTACGCCAACGGCCAGGGGGTTGCCCAGTTCCTTTCTGGCATGCCCACCAACATCAACAACACGCCCGGGTTGCTGGATACGCAGCTTCTCGACGGCGCGCATAACGGCGTTACCTTCTTCAAGTTGAGCGGCTCCGGGTATGCCATCGTAACGGCCAATCAAAGCGGGTGGACGGCAGCCGGAGCGAACAAGGCCACCCAAATCAGCCTGAACCCGGGCGAGGGCATTTACGTTTACAATCCATTCGCAACCAACATCACACTGACGTTTGTCGGCACGGTGGCGCAAGGCGCCACCCTGACCAACACGATGAGCGCGGGCTTTAACATGGTCAGTTCCATCGTCCCGCAATCAGGCGCTGTGGACAGCGTGCTGGGGTTGACGCCAGTCAAAGGCGACACGGCCTTCTTATTGACCTCCAGCGGTTTTGCAATCTATAGCTGGAGTGGCACCGGCTGGGTCACCGCCGGCAGCGCAACTCCCGGGTCTGTTCCGACTCCGGCTGTGGGCCAGGGGTTCTTCTACTATGCGAATATTGCCACTGGCGCGACAGAGGTTTGGACCAGGAGCTTCACCATCACCAACTGAGATTTCGAGCAGAAGTTTAATGTCAACTAACGAAATAATAAACCATTGTTAAATCCACACGCTAACTATATGAAAAAAATCGCAATCATCGGCATGGTTTCACTATGCGCCGCTGGAGTTTACGCGCAGGGAACGTTAATATTCGGAGATGACGGTTTTGAGGGTTATTACTCGCAGATTTTCAGCCCGAATACCGCGAACCCTGCGGTTGAAACTATTGGAAACACCGCGGCCCAGAACCCCGCGGGCACGCAAACTTACCCTGCCGGGCAGTACACCGCGATTGGCGGCAGCAGCGGCGGCGTAGGGATTAATTACGCCAATGGCAACCAGTTCACCGTCCAGATTTACTGGACGCCGACTACCTACGTGGCGAGTCATCTCACGGCAGGAAGCACCTTTCTGCCCGGAATCTACGCAACCCTGGAAACTCCCCAGGCTGCTTACAGCGGGTTCAATGGGACGAGCGATATCGGGCAAGGCAACGGGAATCCGTCGCCTTCTTATATTGGCACCATGGCCGATGGCACACAAGGACAGACTGCGGGGTATTTCCAAGTGAACAGCCCCCCGGCTGTGGACAACGGTCTTTTTGGTGAAACTCAAACCCAAGCCGACTTTAACAACTTGGGCACTCAGGATACCGCGGCGACTATCGCGCTTGCCTGCTGGTACAATGCCGGCAACACGATACTCAGCATGGCTGCCGCCAGTACCGCCAAAGTTCCCTACGGCATCTCGCTGCCGTTCACTATGACTAGCTTGGGTGAATCGGCCGCCGATGAATCGCTGTTTAGTGGCGGAAATCAGCCGTCGCAGCCCGCGGAAGCCATGACCAAACTGACGAGTTTCAGCTTGATTGGCGCTGTTCCTGAACCGAGCACGATTGTTCTGGGCGTGATGGGGGCCTGCGCATTTCTGGCCCGCCGCCGCAAGAAGTAATTCAAGTTCCTTTCCTCTCACGAGCCGCCTCAAAAAAGGCGGCTCTTTTTTTGGCCGTATTGACATCTGGCATCCGGCGGAATAACATGCACGGACATAAGGCGCGTTCGTCTATCAGTTAGGACACGGCCCTCTCAAGGCTGAAAGACGGGTGCGATTCCCGTACGCGCTACCACCCCGCCGGCAGGACTTGCCGCCGGGCCGCTTCGGCTTCCTGGCGCGTTTCAAACCAGCAGCATGGCGTCGCCGTAGCTGAAAAAACGGTAGCGGCGCTCCACCGCCTCCCGGTAGGCCCGGAAGAGGAACTCCCGCCCGCCCGTCTCCCCCGGCGCGGCAAAGGCGCACGCCAGCATGAGCAGCGTGGATCGCGTCAAGTGGAAATTTGTGAGGAGCGAGTCAACTATTTTAAATTCAAACGGCGGATGGATGAAAATGCCCGTCGCGCCGCGCCCGGGGACAATCCGCCCGCGGTTCGCCGCCGCCGCGCTTTCCAACACGCGCAGCGTGGTCGTGCCCGCCGCCACAATGCGCGCGCCGGCCGCCCTCCCGCCGGCGATGAGGCGGGCGGTTTCAGGGACGATTTCAAACCGCTCCTGGTGCATGCGGTGGTCCGCCACCAATTCCGTCTTGACCGGCGCGAAAGTTCCCGCCCCCACATGCAGGGTGACGAAACAAATTCTCGCGCCGCGCGCCCGGATTTTTTCCAGCAGCGCCTCCGTGAAATGCAGCCCCGCCGTCGGCGCCGCCACGCTGCCGGGCGCGCGGGCATAGACCGTCTGATACCGTTCCCGGTCCTCCGGTTCCGTTCCGTCCCGGCCCAGGTAAGGGGGGAGCGGGACTTCGCCGAGCGCGTCCAGTTCGGTGAATATATTATTGACTTGTGAGAAGCGCAGGCGGCGGTGGCCCGCGGCGTTGATCTCCTCCACCGTGGCCGCGATGCCGGCCGGCTTGCGGCGGAGATCGAGAAGTTCGATGCGGGTGCCGAGCCGCGCGCGCCGGCCCGGACGCAGCATGGCCCACCACACATTGGCCTCCGTTTCTTCCAGCAGGAGCATTTCAAAGCTGCCGCCGGTCTGAAGGTTGCGTCCCCGCAGCCGCGCCGGGATGACGCGGGAATCGTTCAACACGAGCACATCCCCGCTCCGCAAATAATCCAGCAAATCCGGAAAGTGCTTGTGCTCAACGGTTTGCGAGTCACGATGCGCCACCAGCAGGCGCGATTGGTCGCGGGCGGCGGCGGGCCGGGCGGCAATCAAGCCGGGCGGAATCTCGATTTCGAAATCTGCGGTGCGCAATCCAGACGGCATCGCGGCCGATGTTAACAGAAGGTGAATAAAATGTGGATAAGTTTTTCAAATAACTGTTGACGGCGGCGGGGAAATGCGGGAATATATGTAGAAATCCGTTGATATGCGGGTGAACATGTGTTTTTATGTGGATTTGCAGGACGGGTTCTGTAATGTCAGCGTGAAGTCATAAATGTTATGCCGGCCCCAGCCGTCCAGAAAGTGACGTATCAGTCGCTCTACCGCTATACGGTGGATGCGAACCGAAGGGTGCAGATGCCGCTGGCCTGGAGGTCGGCCAAACCGGTGGAGCTGACGATGATCGTCTGGCCCCAGCACGATTGCGGCCCCTGTCTGCGGGTTTTGCCGCCGGACCAGATGGACAAGCTCCGGGAGAAGATTGAGAACATGCCGGCGGCGGAAAAGACCTCGCTCAAACGCCACATCGGCAGTTCCTCCGCCAAGGTGGAACTGGACACCGCCAAGCGGCTGGCCATCCCCGTGGAAATGGCCGAGGCGGCGGGCATCCGCGACGAGGCGGTTTTTGCCGGCATGCTCGACTATTTTGAAATCTGGAGTCCCGCCCGCTATGCGGACATGCACTCCCAGGAAAAACGAGTGGTGGCCGGCGCGCTCAAATCCCTGGAATGAAAACCCGCCTCATCACTTTGTTGACAATGGGCCGCACGGTGGACCGGGCCAGAGACCGGAAGGGCGCCTACACGTTGCGCTATGTGAACAAGTTCCCAAAATTCGGGCCGGTCGCGCGGGCCGCGGCGGCGGGACCGCCCCGGGCCGGCCACTCCGCGCCTTCCGCCCAGTCTTCGTTGTTTGAGGCGGCAAAGGCTCCGGCGGCGGCGGCTCCGGCCAAGAACAGGGCGGATCGGCCGGATCCGACGGATCCGACGGATCCGACCGATCCGACCGATCAACCCAATCAGCCCCAACAGCCGCGGCCGCCCAAGGTCCGGTTTCGTTGGTTCGCAAAATTAGGAGCCTTTCTGGCGGCGGCCGCCGCTGTGGTCCCGAAGACCGCCGCCCGTGTCCGGGGCAGGCTGCGCTCCCCGGCCGCCGACCCGCGTCCGCGCGCCCAGGGCGAACTGGCGTTGGAAAAGGTGACGGTTCTCAGGAACGATTTGAGCGACGCGGACCTGGTGGTCGTGGCGGTGCAACCAAAGCCGGAGGACTCCCGCGCCGTCCAGGCCGATAGTCGTGCCCCGGACGGAAATACCTGGACGCGCGTGACGGCGCGCTGGATCAAACTGAAAAACCCGGCGGAGGACGGCAGCCAGGCGTCCGCGGCGTCCGAAGCGCCAGCCGGACGCGCGGCGGAGTGGGCGCAAACACCGCCTTGAGACCCATGTCGAGTGCCGGCGTATTTCCACAAGCCAGTCTTGACAACAGAGGTCGTGGAAGCGCTTCGGCCCAGGGCGGGGGGGCGCTACGCGGATGGCACCGCCGGCGGAGGCGGGCATGCGGCGGCGCTGCTGCGGGCCAGCGCGCCCTCGGGCAAACTGTTTGGCTGCGATCGGGATGGCGCGGCGGTTCGGGCGGCCCGGGAGCGCCTGGGGGAGTTCGAGGGACGGTTTGAAATCCGGCAAGGCAGTTTTGCCGAACTGGGCCAGTGGATTGAGGCGGGGAGTTGCGACGGGGTGGTCCTGGATTTGGGGCTAAGCTCCGCGCAACTGGAGCCGGAGCGCGGATTCAGCTTCCAGAGCGACGGTCCGCTGGACATGAGAATGGACCCGGAGCAGGAACTGACGGCGGCGGCTCTGCTGAATCAGGCCGGGGCCGAAGAACTGGCGAAGATTTTTTGGGAGTACGGGGGCGAGGCGAATTCGCGGCGGATTGCGCGGGCCATCGAGCGGGAGCGGCAAATCCGGCCTTTGGGGCGGACGCGGCAGTTGGCGGAATTGATTGAAAAAGTTTCGCCCCGCGGCGGAAGAAAAGCCCATCCCGCCACGAAGGCATTTCAGGCCCTGCGCATCGTGGTGAACGACGAGATGGGGCATTTGCAACGGGGACTGGAAGCGGCGGTGAAGATTTTGTCACCAGGCGGCCGGCTGGCCGTGATTTCGTTCCATGGATTGGAACACCGCCTGGTGAAGGAATTCGGCGACCGGCTGTCGCGCGATTACGAGGCGGGCGAACCGGATGTGCCGGAGCTGCGGCGGCCCCGGCCGGCGCTTTTGCGGTGGGTGCGGCGAAAGCCGATTCTGCCCGGGCCGGCGGAATTGAGCGGGAACCCGCGCAGCCGCAGCGCGCAATGCCGGGTGATGGAAAAATTGTAGCGGCGGTCCCGGACCGCCGGAAAAGCAATGAACGCGAAGCAGAATTAACCAACGGAGTGTTGGAGTGTTGGAGTGTTGGAACCAGGCAACACTCCATCACTCCGGCACCCCATTCCCAACCCGCATGGCGCGCAACTCCAGAAATGAATCCGGTTTCCGGCCCGGCCAGGCGTTGACGGCGCTGGCGCTCCTGGCGCTGTTGGTCCCGCTGGGCATCGGCTACGTGTGGTTTAAGGACCAGATTGACGTGCTGGGCGATCAAGTCAAAAAGCAGGAAACGGCGCTGACCGAGCTGGAGCGCGGGAACCGCGCCCGGCGCGAACAACTGGCCATTTTGTGCCTGCCCGACGCCCTGGACAGGCAAGTCAAAAAAATGAACCTCGGCCTGGGCCCCCCGTTGCAGGCGCAGGTCATCCGCCTGACGGAAACCCCGGTGAGTTTCCCGGCGGCGCCGGCGGAACAGCGGCGGGCGCAGGGCCTTCCGCGCGAGCGCAACTACTGATTTGGCCGCCGCTCGCGCCCGTTCGGGTGGAGGAACCGAACAGCGCGGGCGGCCGGCTGATTTTACGACAATGAGCGTGGTTTGGCAGTATCGGAAAATGAAGTGGCTGGCCGGCGCGCTGCTGGCCGCCTTCGCGCTGCTGGCGGGACGATTGGTGGATTTGCAGGCCGTCCGGCACGAGGAGTTTCTGGGCCGCGCCGCCAACAACACCGTCCGCACCATCGCCCGCGATCCCATGCGCGGCCAGATTGTGGACATCAAAGGCAATCCGCTGGCCGCCAGCATCCCGGCCAAGCTGATCTGCGCCGATCCGTCCCTGATGATTTGCACCAATCCGTCCCTGATGCGCGATTACCGCGCCGTGGTGGCCCATGCGCTCGCCCCGCTGCTGCAAACCAACGAGCCTTATTTGGTGGATCGCATGGCGCCGCGCCAAGTCGTGGCCGGCGGCAAAACCAACCTCTCCCGTTACGTGGCGCTCCAACACCAGGCCTCCCTGCAAACCTGGGAAAGAGTCCGGCAAACCATGGCCGCCCTTTCCTTCGGCGTGGATGAATCCAAGCTCAAGCGCAACGACAGGCTGTTTTTCCGCTCCCTTCGCGCCGGGGCGATTTTCGCCGCCGATGACCAGAAGCGCCTCTATCCGGGCCTGACCCTCGCCGCGCATGTCATTGGCTACGTCAGCGGCGACGGGGAGGAACAAACCGGGATGAACGGCATTGAGTTGGAATACAACTCCAAGCTCAACGGCATCCGCGGCTGGCGGCACACGGAGTTGGACAAACGCCAGCGCGAATTGGTGCCTTACCGCGACGAGGACGTCGAGCCGCGCGACGGACTCAATGTGGTTCTCACCCTGGACGCCGGTTTGCAAGACATCATGGAGTCCGAGCTGGCCGCCGGCATGGCCCAGCTTTGCCCCGTCAGCATCTCGGCGGTCATGGTTCGCCCGCGCACCGGGGAGATTCTGGCCCTGGCCAATTGCCCCACGTTCGATCCCAACCGTCCCGGCGCCTTTCCCCCGGAGGCGCTGCGCAATCGCGTGATTGCCGACAACCACGAGCCGGGGTCCACCTTCAAAATCGTCGTGGTGAGCGGCGCGCTCAACGAGCGGCTGGTCAGCCTGGCCGACATCTTCAATTGCGAGCACGGCCATTTCGCCTACGCGGGCGCGGTCTTGCATGATCATGAATCCTACGGAGACCTCACGGTGGAAGGCATCATCACCAAATCCTCCAACATCGGGGCGGCCAAGATCGGCCTTCGCCTGGGACAAGACTCCCTTTACCAGTACATTCGCGCCTTCGGCTTCGGTTCCCGCACGGGGATTTTTCTGCCCGGCGAAGTCTATGGCAGCGTCCCGCCGGTGAAAAGCTGGACCAAAATCTCCATCGCCCGGATTCCCATGGGACAAGGCATCTCCGTGACCCCGCTGCAAATGGTCATGGCCTTGTGCGCCATCGCCAACAAGGGCCTTTTGATGCAGCCGATGATCGTGGACCGCCTGACGGACCCGGAGGGAAGAGTAGTTGTCAAGTACAACCCGCAGCCGGTCCGGCAGGTCGCCGGCGCCGCGGCCATGAATCAAATGATCACCGCCCTGAAAACGGTGGTGGGCAGGGAGGGCACCGCCCCCAAGGCCCGCCTGGATCATTACACGGTGGCCGGCAAGACCGGCACGGCGGAAAAAGTGGAGAACGGACAGTACGTCTCCGACAAGTATTTCAGCTCCTTCCTCGGTTTTTTCCCGGCGGACAACCCGGAGCTGTGCATCGCGGTGTTCATTGATGAACCGCCCAAGGGCGACCATTTCGGCGGCGCGGCGGCCGGCCCGATTTTCAAGGCCATTGCGGAGCGCGCCGCCAATTATTTGAATCTCAAACCGGATGTTGACCCCGCCGCGCCGGCCGGCCAATCGCTGGCCGCCGCCGCCGGCCTTGCCTCCGGCGCCCGCGCTGTGAAAAACAATTAAACCCAAATCCCAGGCCCCATGCCGCCTCCCTCCCGATTGGAATAGCCGATGGAACCGCGCCCGCTCCATTACATCGCCCAAGCCGTCTCGGGTGAGCTGCGCCACGGTTCCCCCGGCAAGATGGTGGGGCGGCTCTGCACCGATTCGCGCCTGGTGGAGCCGAACGATCTTTTCTTCGCCCTGGCGGGAGAGCGGCACGACGCGCACCGCTTCCTGCCCGAAGTGGCGCGGCGCGGCGCGGGCGCCATCGTGGCGGAGCGGGACAAATTGCCGGCCGATTTTCGCCAATGCGCGGTGATCGCGGTGAGCAACACGCGGCGCGCCCTCGGACAACTGGGGGCGCGCTACCGCCGCGACTTCGATCTGCCCGTCATCGCCGTGGGCGGATCGAACGGAAAAACCACGGCCAAGGAATTGATCGCCTCGGTGTTGCGCCAGCAAAAAACCACGCTCTGGAGCGAGGCCAGTTTCAACAACGCCATCGGGGTGCCCCTGACCTTGTTGCGCCTGGAGCGCTCGCACCAGGCCGCCGTCCTGGAAGCCGGCTCCAACCACCCGGGCGAATTGGCGCCGCTGCTGCAAATGATCGCCCCTTCCCACGGGGTCGTGACCAACATCGGCCGCGAGCATCTGGAATTCTTTGGAGACCTGGCCGGCGTGGCGCTTGAGGAGGGAACGATGGCCGAAGGCCTGCCCGCCTCGGGAACGCTTTTCATCAACGGCGACGACAGTTGGTCTGAATCCATCGCGCGCCGCTCTTCCGCCCGCGTCGTCCGCGCCGGCTGGAACGAGGGCAACGACTATCGCGCGGTGGACATTCGGGGCGGGGAGACCGGCTCGGTTTTTTGGATCCGCTGTCCCCAGGCGCGATTGGAAGGCGAATACCGAATCGGGCTTCTCGGCCGGCATCAGGTGGCCAACGCGCTTTTTGCCCTGGCCGTCGGCGCGGAACTGGATTTGGATCGCGCGCAGATCCAGCGCGGCCTCGCCGCCTGCGCCCCGCCGAAAATGCGCCTGCAACTCTTCCACGCCGGCGGGGTGCGGGTGCTCGACGACACCTACAACGCCAACGCCGATTCCATGCTGGCCGCCCTGGAAACGCTGCGCGCCCTGCCCTGCCCCGGACGCCGGGTGGCGGTGCTGGGAGACATGGCCGAATTGGGCCAATCCTCCGGCCCGGCCCACGCCGAAGTGGGCCGCCGCGCCGCCGAACTGGGACTGGATCAATTGTTCGCCATTGGGACGCGCGCTGCGGAATTGGCCGCGGCGGCCCGCGCCGGCGGCCTGCGCAACGTGGTGGAATTCCCGGAGGCGGACGGCGCGGCGCAGGCGGTGAACGACCTTGCCCGGCCGGGCGACGTGGTGCTGGTCAAGGCCTCGCGCGCCATGCGGCTGGAACGCATCACGGAAACCTTGCTCCGCTTGCGGACAAACCAATGAAGAATGACAAAAAATGCGGGCTGGCCCGCTCCTGGCTGTGCCGGGCTGGATGGCCGGCGACGCAGCGGGACAGGCTGGCGCAGGCCGGCTACCCCAGGTTTATGTTCCGCCTCGCGGCCGCGCGCCGCGCCTGGGCGGGAGCGCCCGCCGAACCGCGGCGCCACGACTAACATGTTTTTTTACCTCAGCCATAAAGCGCTGGACATGGCCGCCAGGACTTCCCTGGAGCCGTTCGTCTCCTGGCTGCGCCTTTTCCGCTACATCACTTTTCGCAGCGCGGGGGCGGCCCTGACGGCCCTGCTCCTGAGTTGGTGGCTGTATCCCCGGTTTATTCCCTGGCTCAAGCAGTCCAGCTTCGGCCAGGACTACGCGGACCGTGCCGAGGAAGCCGGCGGCCTGCAAGCGCGGATTCTGAGCAAGAAGGGCACTCCCACCATGGGCGGGCTGCTGATCGTCCTTGTGCTGGACGTTACCGCCATGATGTGGGCGCAGTGGAACACCCAGGTCCTGCTCGCCCTCTTCTCCGTCGTCGTCCTCTGCGGGCTGGGATTTATAGACGACTACGCCAAGGTCGCGCGCCGGAACAGCGACGGCCTGCGCGCCTTCGTCAAGCTTTGGGCGCAGGGCGCCCTGGCCCTCTTCGCCGCGGGGTACTTGTGGCGGCTGCCCGCCACCACCACGCTCATCAGCGAAGTGATGGTCCCGTTCTACAAGTACCCCGTGGCCACAGGCGGGGCCGGCGCGGTCCTGGGAATTGCGCTGACCGCCTGCACCATTGTGGGCGCTTCCAACGCGGTCAACCTGACCGACGGCCTGGACGGCCTGGCCATCGGCTGCACGGTGATCGTCTCCTTCGTTTTCCTGGTGTTGACTGATGTGGCGGGGAACGCCCGCGCCGCGGCCTACCTGCAAATCCCGTATGTGCCGGGGGCGGGGGAGTTGACGGTCTTTTGCGCGGCCATGCTGGGGGCGGGGCTGGGGTTCCTCTGGTTCAACTGCCACCCCGCCCTCGTTTTTATGGGGGACACCGGTTCGCTGGCGCTGGGCGGCGGCCTGGGGGTGATTGCGGTGCTGATTCATCAGCCCCTGGTTCTGGCCATTGCGGGCGGGGTTTTTGTGGCCGAAGCCGGCTCGGTCATCATTCAGAGGACCTGGTTCAAGTACACCAAACTCCGTTACGGCCAGGGCCGGCGGGTCTTTCTCAGGACCCCGATCCATCATCATTTTGAGTTGTTAGGCTGGTATGAATCCCAGATTGTCACCCGTTTTTACATCCTTTGCGTGCTGTGCGCCGTGGTGGCGCTCTCCACCCTCAAGATCCGATAGCCCATGAACTCCCCCGCGCCGCCGAGGCCCGAAAATATTTTGCTTTTTGTTGCTTGCCAGCGGCCCCGGTCGTTGTTAAAAGCGAATCCAGAAACGGAGATTTCTCCGTTTCAAGGGAACAGGGTTCGGTCGTGTCCGGCTCGTTGGAGCATTGAAAAAATTCAATCAACTCAACCGCCGGGGGTTTTGTTGCCTGGGTCAAAACGGGGGTGGCGGCGCCCCACCTGTTGGGGTTGGCCGCGCCGAGGCCACAAGATGCAGCGAGCATAAGTAATGCGAAAACGGTGTATTAGAGAATGTTGGAACAAAAAGCGATGAATTTCAGCTTTGCTTCGGGGTTTTTTGAGGAAAAACCCCGGAGCAAATTGCACAAAAAATAAACCTCAAAAAATAATAACAAATCAGAACTCAAAAAATTATGAATACTCCAAATCCACTCCTGCCCCAGGGCGCGTTGCCCCCCCGGGGACCATCCAGCCTTTATTTCAAGATCCTGATGATCATTTCCGTGCATATTGTCGTCATCGGCGGCATCTTGATGGTGGGATGCAAAGACACCGCCAGGGACAAGGCAAAAACAGATCAAACCATGGATATGGCCGGCGGCCCGGCCAAATCGGACGTCATGTCAAGCACACCCTCCGACATTGCGCCCGCGCCTGCTCCCATCGCCCCGCCAACCGCCACTCCGTCGCTGCCTGCCGGCAACCTCCCAATGCCGCCCGTTGCGGCGCTGCCGTCGCCGGTGAGTCCGGTCCCGCCAACCGTGCAGCCCGCCCCGCCAATTCCGGCCATCACGGGAGGCAGTGTCTATGTGATTGCCCGCGGTGACTTGCTCAGCACCATTGCCACCAAGAACGGGGTTTCACTCAAGGCTCTGGAAGATGCGAATCCGGGCCTTGATCCGAAGAAACTGCAGATCGGCCACAAATTGCAAATCCCGGCCGGCGCCGCGGTTGCCAGCGCCGAGGCGCCCAAGGCCGGCGCCGATTCCACAGCCGCCGCTTCCGGCGATGCCACCATCTACATCGTCAAGTCCGGCGACATTTTGATGAAAATCGCCAAGGAGCACAACACCACTGTCAAAGCCATCGAGGCGCTCAACGACATGAAGACATCCGCTATCAAAGCCGGTCAAAAACTGAAGGTGCCGGTGATGAAGATGGCCTCGGCCGATTTGGCGCCCGCCCCGACTGGCGCAACGGCGGCCCCGGCTTCCGCGCCAGCCCTGCCGGCGCCGGCAGTCAAGGCGAATTAGTGATTCGCCGCATCGGTTCAGGCGAGACGTCCGGCGGCCTCAGCCGGACGTCCCTTCCTTTTTTGGATTTTTCGTGAGGCGAAGAAGGCTGTTATGAACAGAGCCACGAGCATCCTCATCTTTTGTGTGGCGGTATTGCTGGGGCTGGGAATGATCACGCTCTACAGTTCCAGCATGAACATGGAGTTGAACCGCGCGGCGGTCGGCTCCGATTTTCTGCGGTCACAGATGGTTTGGGGCGTCATCGGGCTGGCGGGCTGCGCCGTCGCGGCGGCGGTGGATTACCGGCGATGGAAACCCATGGCGCCCTGGATTCTGGGGTTTTCGGTCCTCCTTCTCATTTTGGTTTTTGTGCCGCACATCGGCTGGGCGGCCAAGGCGGGGCACGGCGGAGGCGGAGCGGAGGGGGCGCACCGTTGGATTGGCGTGCCTTACTTTCCCATGCTGCCGCACTTCCAGCCGTCGGAACTGGCCAAACTGGCCCTGATCCTGTTCCTGGCCGCTTACGCGGAGCGTTATCAACGGCAAATGGAGACTTTCCAGCGGGGCTTCCTCATCCCAGCCGCCGTCATCGGCGTCATCCTCGGCCTGGTGTTTGTGGAACCGGATCGCGGGTGCGCCATGCTCTTGGCCGCGGTCGCCGGAACGGTGCTGTTGGTCGCGGGCGCGCGCCTGCGCTATCTGGCGCCGGCGGGCTTGGCGGGGGTGGGCGGCCTGGCCTGGTCCTTGCTCCACGATCCGATGCGCCATGGCCGCATTTTTGCATGGCTTCATCCCGAACTGACCAAAGAGGACGCCGGCTATCAGCCGTATCAGGCCATGATCGCCTTCGGGTCGGGCGGCTGGACGGGCGTGGGCCTGGGCGACAGCCGCCAGAAACTGGGTTTCATTCAGGAGCATCACACGGATTTTATTTTTGCGATCATTGGCGAGGAACTGGGCCTGGTGGCAACGCTGTTGGTGGTCATGTTCTTTGTGGCGCTGCTGTTTTGCGGAATTTACATCGCGCGCCGGGCGTGCGACACCTTTGGCAGGTTGCTGGCGTGCGGGATCACCTTCATGATCAGCATCCAGGCCTTCATCAACATGGGCGTGGCCGCCAGTCTGCTCCCCTGCAAAGGCATGCCGCTGCCTTTTATCAGTTACGGCGGATCGAATTTATTGTTGATGCTGGTGAGCGTCGGCCTTTTGTTGAGCATTTCCAGGTCGGCCGCCGAACCGGCGGAGGCCAAAGACAATCCATTTGACGCCTCCCCAAAGTTGAGCGATGAATAAACCCGCCCCCACCTCCGGACTTCCCCAGGTTGCCGCCATCGCCTGCGGCGGCACGGGCGGCCATTTGTTCCCGGGGCTGGCGGTGGGCCGGGAATTGCGGCGGCGCGGCTGCGCCGTCACGCTGCTGGTTTCGCGCAAGGAAATTGACCTTCAGGCCGCGGCGGCCGCCGGGGACATGGAAGTGGCGCGGCTGCCCGCCGTGGGGCTGGGGCGGGGCAACGCGCCGGGATTTCTCTGGCGCTTCTGGCAATCCTACAGATTGTCAAGACTATGTTTTCTCCGGCGCCCGCCCCAACTCGTGCTGGCCATGGGCGGGTTCACCGCCGCCCCGCCCGTCCTGGCCGCCAAACGCCTCGGGGCGCGGGCCTTTTTGCACGAAGCCAACGCCGTTCCCGGGCGCGCCAACCGCTGGCTGGCGCCGAGGGTGGACGGGGCGTTTGTTTCCTTTGCCGCGGCCGGGGGCGGATTGCGCGCCCGCCGCATCGAAGTCACCGGCATGCCGGTGCGCGGGGAATTCCTACAGTTGACGCCGGCGGCGGCGGCGCGGGCCGCGCTGGGGTTGAAGGCGGACGCGCCGGTCCTGCTGGTCATGGGCGGAAGCCAGGGGGCGCGCAAGATCAATGAACTCATCGCCGCCATTTTGCCGCGATTGCTGGAGGCCGTGCCGCCGCTGCAGTTTGTGCATTTAACCGGGGCGGACGATCTGGAAAGGGTCCGGGCCGCCTACGCGGCGCAGGCCTGCCCGGCGGTGGTGCGCGCTTTCCTGGGGGAAATGGCGCTGGCGCTGGCCGCGGCCGATGTCGCCGTCAGCCGCGCCGGGGCGTCGTCCCTGGCCGAATTTGCCGCCTGCGGGCTTCCGGCGCTCCTGGTTCCTTATCCCGCCGCGGCGGACAACCATCAGTACCACAACGCCCTGGCCCTGGCCCAAAGCGGCGCGGCCCGCGCACTGCAGCAGGACGCGCTTTCGCCGGAGTTGCTGGCGGGGGAAATAGCGGGGCTGCTGTGCGACGCGGCCCGGCGAACCGCGATGCGGCAGGCCCTGCGCGCCTGGCATTCTCCCGGCGCCGCCGCCCAAATCGCCGACCGAATGCTCCATTGGACCGCCAGCGCGCAATGGCTCCCGGAGTCTCTTGTCCCCGGCCCGGACGCGCCTAAACTGGGGGTGCTCAATGTCTGAAATCATGGCTGGGGAAGAAATCATTTTTGACGAACTGCGGGCCGCGTTGCCCGGGGCCATCGTGCGCGCCGGCGAGCCTCTGGCCCACCGCACCACGCTGCGCGCCGGCGGCCGCGCCGATGTTTATGTGGAGCCGTCTTCGGAAACGGATCTGGCTTGCGCCCTCCGGTGGTGCGCGGAGCGCGGCGTGCCGAGGATGATCTTGGGGCGCGGCTCCAATTTGTTGATTCGGGACGGCGGCATTCGCGGGGTGGTGATTTGCCTGGCCCATGCGAATTTTTGCGGGATTGAAGTGTTTGGACGGCAATTGCGCTGCGGGGCGGGCGCAAAACTGAAGGCGGTGTCGGCCAAGGCCCGCGAGGCGGATTTGACGGGGCTGGAATTTCTGGAGGGCATTCCCGGAAGCGTGGGAGGCGCTTTGCGGATGAACGCCGGGGCCATGGGCGGCGCCACTTTTGATGTCGTGACGCAGGTCCGGTTCATGGACGATCTGGGGCAGATCCATGAGCGCAGCGCGGCCGGGATGAACCCGGGGTATCGCTCCTGCCCGCTGCTCCAGGCCTGCATCGCGCTGGGGGCGACCTTCCAGGGCCAGCCGGCCGCCCGGGAAATCATTGCCGCCCGGGCCAAAGAATTTAATGAACGGCGCTGGCGTTCCCAGCCCAAGGAGCCGAGCGCGGGCTGCATTTTCAAAAATCCTTCCCCGGCGGTTTCCGCCGGCCAGTTGATTGACGAGGCCGGGCTGAAGGGCGCGCGGGTCGGCGGCGCGTCGGTTTCCGGCGTGCATGGGAATTTTATCATCAACGACGGCACGGCCACCGCGCGCGATGTTTTGGAGTTGATGGAGCGCATCCGGGCGCGGGTCAAGGCGGCGCGCGGCATTGACCTGCAAACCGAGGTGGAAATCGTGGGCGAGGATGTTTCCTAACCGCACCGTGCCAAAACGAAAACACAACGACGATGATCCGGAGCTTTTGGGAATGCCGGAAGTGCGAAAGCTTTGGCAGACCGAGGGCCTGTTCTCCGACCATTACCTGAAAACCCGCCTGCGCCTCAACGATTGGTGGCCGTCCGATGCCGGGGCGCGTCCGATCTGGGAGTTTTGCAAAGCCCTCTATGAAAAGCGCGCCTTCGCCCTGCGGAAATACGGCAACGAAATGGGCGCGCGGCAGGAGTTTATTGACAAGATCATCGAAAAGATCGGGTTCGCCTGGTCTGACAACCTCCGCCTCCCTGAAACCCAGCAGGAACTGGAACCCGATTACCTTCTCTACGCGAGCGCGGAGGCAAAGGAGGCTGTTCTCGATAAAGGGGTCCTCCAGCGCTATCAGGCGGCCATTGCCATTCTGGAGGCGAAGGAATTCGGGCACCCTCTTTCCCAACGGAGCAAAAGCCAGCAGCGCTATCCGCATCAACAAATCCGCGACTATCTCAATGAGGCGCAAGTGCTCACCTGGGGCGTCCTCACCAATGGCAGCGAATGGCGGCTCTATTGCCGCGACACCAAGCCCAGCCATTTCTTTGCCATCAACTTCGAGCTGGCCATCCGCTCCCTGGAGGAGTTCAAGTTCTTCCTGGCCCTGTTCAGTCCTGCCGCGTTCGTGCGCGACGCCCGGGGAAAATGCCGGCTGGACCAGGTCCGCGAAAGCGCCCTCGCCACCCAGTCCGAATTGGAAGCGGACCTCCGCCGGCGGATCTTCACCATCGTCGAGATTCTCGCCAACGGATTTGCCGCGAGGACGCAAAACGAAATAACCGATGGGGACCTGCCGCGCCTTTACGAAAACTGCCTCATTTTTCTTTATCGTTTGCTTTTCATTCTCTATGCCGAGGGCCGTTCGTTGCTGCCGGTGGAACCCAAGTCGGGCAAATACTACAAGCAACTCTCGCTCGCCCGCCTGCTCGCGCCGCTGAAGAACTTCACCGAATATGACAGCCGAACCCAAACCCGATTTTATCGCGACATCCAGACGCTCTGTCTGCTCATAAACGGGACTGATTGGAAGGCGAACGAAGAATTCAGCGTTCCCCGCTACAACGGCGGGCTATTCGACCCCGCCCGCCACCCGTTCCTGGACAAGTGGGCGGTGTCGGACGCCGTGCTGGCGGAGGTCTTGCGGCAACTCATGTTCACGCCTGAAAAGGGTGGGCTGAACTTTGTCCCCTTCCAGTCGGTGGATTACTCCGACCTCAGCGTCCAGCAATTGGGTTCAATCTACGAGGGACTGCTCGAGCACCATTTCGTGCGTGAGCGCGGCAGGCTCGTGCTCCAGACGGACAAGGCGGAACGCAAAGCCACCGGCACTTTTTACACGCCCGGCTACATCGTCAAATATATCGTCCAGCAAACGCTGGCGCCGTTATTGCAGGAAATCGAGGAACGCGAGCCGGTGAAAGCCGCCCGCGCCGCCGGCAAACAAGACGATTCATTCGCCAACGAAGTCCTCAGGCTAACCGTTTGCGATCCTGCCATGGGTTCGGGCCATTTCCTCGTCGAAACCGTCATATTCCTGGCTGACGAAATCGTCTATCACCCGACGACACGATTTCAGGCGGAGTTTGTCAAAGGCGAGTCGCAGGAACATGCGGAGATCGCTTACTGGCGGCGGCGGGTTGTTGAGTCCTGCATCTATGGCGTGGACTTGAATCCCCTGGCAGTGGAGCTTGCCAAACTTTCCCTCTGGCTCACGACCATTTCCACCGACCAGCCGCTTAACTTCCTCGACCACCATCTGCGTTGCGGCAACTCGCTCATCGGCGCGCGGCTGGACCAACTCGGCAGCCTGCCCGCCAAACAAGGCAGGCCGCGGCCGCCGGGCGCGCCAGCCCAAATCCAATTCACCTTTGGTCCGGATTTCAAGAGCGTCGTTGCCGAAACCATCCGCCAAATTCACGGAATCGAAGGCCAAGCCAGCCGCGATGTGCCGACAGTGAAGGCGAAAGAAAAATGCTGGGAACTTGAAATCCTGCCACGCCTGGCGCCTTACAAGGAAGTCGCGGACCTTTGGACCAACGCCTTCTTTGACGGGCCGCGGAGTGAGGAAGAATACCTGGCCGCAGCCAGGACAATTCTGGCGGCGGCTCAGGCGGGCGCGGACAATTTGCGGGAAGCGGCGGCGCGCTACCACATCAAGGAACTCGACAAACCTTACTTCCACTGGGAACTTGAATTCCCTGAAGTGTTCTTCAACGAAGACGGCACGTCCAAGACCATACCTGGTTTCGACGCCGTCATAGGGAATCCTCCCTATGACGTGATTTCCGAGAAGGAACAGCAACGATCAGTCGAAGGGGAAAAGAACTTTTTTCTCAACTCGCCGGATCTCGCGATGGCTGTCGGAAACAAGCTCAACTTCTACCGCCTTTTCATGGCCCGCGCCGTTCGTCTCCTCCACGACGATGGACAACACGGTTTTATCGTTCCAATGGCGTTGTTGGGCGATGCGCAAGCGAAAAGGTTGCGTGAAGACCTCGTTAATAATTACCGACTTCGGCTCATCGAGGCTTTCCCACAGAAGGACGATCCTCAAAACAGAGTCTTCTTCGAGGCGAAGCTTTCGACCTGCCTTTACATCCTGCAGAAAGCCCGTCCTACAAAACTGGTCATCCGTGTTCATCCGGGCAAAGACATCCTTGAGTCGTCTCCGCGCCTTGAGATAACGCGAGAGGACTTGGAAAGGTTCGACCCGGACAACCTGAATATCCCCTGTTATCCAGACGCCACGGATGCAGACTTCCGGCTTGCCATCATACTGGCCGCGCGCTGTGGCGGGAAGAAACTGAGTGAATGGGCAAATTCACAGCAAGGCGAGGTCAATCTAACAACGCATCGGCAATTCTTGAGTAACGAGCCAATCGGCCCGGTGGTCTTGCGCGGTGCGAATATTGGGCGGTACTTCCAGAACGACGACCCGAAACAAGGAGAACCGAAATATCTTCGCGTTGACCAATACCTGAAAGCCCACGGTCCGGACACCAAAGCAAACGACCACAAGTACGTCCGGATCGGGTATCAGCGCGGCGCTGCGATTGACAACTGGCGGCGTATCATTGCGACCATTATCGCCCCGGGAAGCTACTGTTCCGACACGATCAATTACATCTTGAAGCCGAAGGACGTTGACCTGTTTGCCGTGCTCGCGCTTCTCAATTCTTCGCTTTGGGAATGGCGTTTCCGACTGACCAGCACGAACAACCATGTCAACGCGTACGAAATTGACGGCATGCCTGTTCCGCAGTTTAGTTTCTCGACTCCGAAGACCAAACGCGCTGCTTTCCTCGCTAAAGCGAGGCTGCTTTACCAACGCGGCTTGCCGGACGGGAACTGGGAAGGAGTGCTGGCTTTCGCCGCCGAGCAGCTTGCCGCCAAACCGGAGCGCGCGGATGTCCTCCACGACCTGCTGGCCTTCCTGGCCGATCAGATGACGGCCCTGAACCGGGAGAAAACTGCCTCCGTCAAGCAATTCCTGAACGGCCTCAAAGACCTCAACAACATTGACACTCACACCTTGAGGCCCAAAACCAAGCTGGACCAGTTTTGGAAGCTTGAAGCCGCTGAATTCTTCGCCCATTTCCGGGCCAACAAACTTCGGCTTGCGATTTCCGAAGACGACAAAATCCTCGCGCGTTTCCAGAAAGCCAAAGAGAGGCTCCTAAGGCTGGGAAGGCAAATCGCCTTCACCGACGCGTTGATTGACCAGATCGTCTATCGCCTCTACGGCCTGACGCCGGAGGAAATCCAACTCGTGGAGGACTCCGCCAAATGTTGAACAGAGCCTTGAATATCTGTGTCATGCTGGGCGGGCCGTCCGCCGAGCGCGAGGTGTCGCTGCGCTCCGGCGCGGCGGCGGCCAAAGCCCTCCGCGCCCTCGGCCACCGCGTGCGGGAACTGGACCCCGCGGGCGATTCCTGGCAATTGCCGCCGGAGACCGAGGTGGTTTTTCTCGCCTTGCACGGCACTTATGGCGAAGACGGCGGCGTGCAGGCGCGCCTGGAGGAATTGGGCGCGCCTTACACCGGCTGCGGCCCCGAGGCCAGCCGCACCGCCTTCAATAAAGCATTGACCAAGCAACGATGCCTGAGCCGGGGCATACCGACCGCGCGCTTTGACGTGCTGCGCGCGCCCCGGCCGGATTTGCCGCCCGGCTGGACCCCGCCGGTCGTGCTCAAGCCGGTGCGGCAAGGCTCCAGCATCGGGCTGCAATTTGTGGAGCGCGCGGAGCAGTGGGAAGCGGCGCTGGCGGAGGCGTTTCGTTACGACACGGAGGTGTTGCTGGAGGAAAAAATTCACGGCCGCGAAACCACCGTCGGCATCCTGGAGGATCGCGCGCTGCCCGTCGCGGAAATCCGCGTCAAGAACGGCCCCTTCGACTACCGCAACAAATACACCGCGGGCGCGGCCCAACATTTTTGCCCCGCCGATTTTGACGCCGCCACCACCGCCAGAATCCAGTCCGCCGCCCTGGGCGCTTTTCGGGCCATCGGCGGACGGGATTTCGCGCGCGTGGATGTGATGGTCACCGCCGGGGGGGACCCGGTGGTGCTGGAAGTCAACACGCTGCCCGGCCTGACGGAGTTGAGCATAATGCCCGAAGCCGCCGCCGCCGCCGGGCTGAATTACGGCCAACTCTGCCAGCGCATGATTGATCTGGCGCTGCGGCGGTCTGCCCGAAAATAACATGTTCCGCTGGCTCCATCCC
>Ga0326727_10007323_pt1 | contig 29272 bp, 25 predicted proteins | sample MB2enrmetagenome_FD_207643 | JGI IMG/M metagenome (GOLD analysis project Ga0326727, IMG submission 207643) | Lab enriched peat soil microbial communities from McLean, Ithaca, NY, United States - MB29MY | ecosystem: Environmental > Terrestrial > Soil > Wetlands > Peat | place: USA: New York... | reverse complement strand
TGCCTTACGCTCACGGCAAAGGTGGAAGGGAGAGAGGTGAAGACGGTGGAATACCTTGCCCATGAGGACCTGCTCCACCCCCTCCAGGAGTCGTTCATCTCCCACGGCGCCGTGCAGTGCGGCTTCTGTACCCCCGGCATGCTCCTCGTTGCCTACAGCCTGCTCCTCAAGAACCGGGAACCGACGGACGAGCAGGTGAGGGAAGCCATGAGCGGCAACCTGTGCAGGTGCACGGGGTATGTCCAGATCATAGAGGCGATTAAAGATGCTGCCCCAGTTTTCGTACGTAGCGGCTCGTAACAAGCAGGAAGCCCTCTCGTCGCTGGCGTCCCTGACCGGCGCGGCGCTCCTCGCCGGCGGCACGGACCTCCTCGTGAGGATGCAGAAAGGCGAGACCCACCGTTATGTGATCGACCTGGGGGGCGTGGCCGAACTGGCGGGCGTGACGGAAGAGGACGGTACGCTGCGCATAGGCGGCGGCACGACCCACGGCCGCATCGCTATCCATCCGACCGTCCGGAGAACCTGCGCCAGCCTCGCATCCGCCTGCTCCCTCGTGGGCTCTCCGCAGATAAGGAACATGGGCACCCTGGGGGGAAACCTGGTCAACGCATCGCCCGCGGCCGATTCCATCGCTCCCCTCCTCGTGCACGATGCCGTGGTGACGCTCGAATCGATGGATGGTGAAAGGGCTGAGACACTTTCGCGGTTCATCGCCGGTCCCTACAGGACTACGATCGGAAACAGGGAGATCCTCACCTCCGTAAAGGTGGAGACCCTCGACGGCTACCACGAAGGTTACCGGAGGATCGCGAGAAGGGCAGGGTGGGCCATTTCCCGTCTCTCCCTCGCATGGGCCCTGCGTGATGCGGACGGTATCTTCACTGATGTGAGGATTGCCGTGGGAAGCTGCACCCCCGTGCCTTTCAGACCCCGGTCGGCGGAGGCGTTCCTGATCGGGAAAGGGCGGAAAAAGCCCGTGGTGGAGGAAGCGGTCAAGATGGTGCTCGACGAGATACGGCGCATCGCCGGGATGCGGCCTTCCTTCGCGTACAAACTACCGGTGGTGAGGGACCTCCTCCTGTCGGTGCTCGGGGGCGGCGCATGTTCATAGGAAGGGACCTCGACAGGGTGGACGCCCTCGAAAAGGTGCTCGGGACAGCCGAGTTCGCCCACGACCTGCGGATGGAAGGCATGCTCTTCGCCTGCGTGGTAAGGAGCGCAAAACCTCATGCGCTGCTGGCCGGCATCGAGGTGCAGGGGGCCTACGCCGTGCCGGGGGTACTCCGCGTCGTGAGCTATAAGGATATCCCCGGTCAGAATACCTACGGCGCCCTGCGCAAGGACCAGCCCTTTCTCGCATCACAGCGGGTCAGGTACGTGGGAGAGCCGATACTCATCGTCATAGGCGAGAATGAGGCCGTTGCCCGGGAAGGGGCGGCGCGGGTCAGGATCGACTATGGGGAGATCGATGCGGTCCTCGACCCCGCCGGGTCCGGGAAGGGCCACGCGCTCATCGTTGACGCAGGTAACGTCCTTGCCTATAAGAAGCTTCGGAAAGGCGATGTGGAGAAGGGTTTCGCGGAGTCCGACGTTGTCGTGGCCCACACGTACGAGACAACCTGGATCGACCATGCCTTCCTCGAAACCGAGGCGGGGATCGGGTACGTGGACGAAGGCGGGCGGATTGTGATCAGATCGTCGACGCAGAATATTCACTATAAGAGGGCGGAGATTGCGCGGCTCCTTGCCATGCCGGAAGAGCGGATCAGGGTTATCCAGGCAACGACGGGCGGAGGTTTCGGCGGGAAGCTCGATGTGACCGTCGAAGGCTTCCTCGCCCTGGCGGCCTATCTTCTCAAGCGTCCCGTATTCATGCGCTATACCAGGGAAGAGAGCTTCCTCTCCAACACGAAGCGGCACCCCCTCTCTATCGAGTACACGACCGGGGCGCGGTCGGACGGCGTCCTGACCGCGGTGAAGGTGAATATTACGGGCGATACCGGGCCGTATGCCTCCTATGGCGATGCGGTCTGCCTGAGGGCCGCGGTCCACGCGACCGGACCCTACGAAGTGGCGAACGTCTGGGCCGACAGCAAGCTCTTTACTACGAACGGCCCCGTTTCCGGGGCCATGAGGGGTTTCGGCGTCCCCCAGCTCGCATTCGCCCACGAGTCGCAGCTCGACGAAGTGGCGGCCCTGCTCGGGATCGACCCGCTCGACATACGGATCAAAAACGGCCTGAAGCGGGGATCGATCACCGCCACCGGCCAGGTCCTTTCGGCGAGCGCCGGCTTCGTGGAGACCTTGAAGAAGCTCGAACCCTTCTGGAGGGCGCGGAAGAAGCGGAAAGCGGGCTCGGGGTTCGGTCTTGGATGCATGTATTACGGCATCGGCAATACGGGTGTGGCCAATCCTGCCCGTGCCCTGGTAGAGCTTGGCGAAGGGGGAAAGGTGATCCTCCATACAGGGGCGTGCGAGATAGGCCAGGGGTCGGACACGGTCCTCCTCCAGGTCCTCCTCGAAACGCTCGGGACGGCCCGGAGCGACGTGCTCCTCGACAGGGGTGACACGGATACGTCGAAAGATGCGGGCTCATCGTCCGCGAGCCGGCAGACCTATGTCTCGGGAAAGGCGGTCCAGGAGGCCGCGCTCGGCTTGAGGACGCTCCTCGACAAGGCCGGGTACTACAGGGGGAGGAGCCTCGTTGACATCTATTGCGCCATGAAGGACGGAGGGAGACTCCTGTTCGACGGTTTCTTCAACCCGCCCGCCACGGGCCTCGATGAGGCGACCGGCCAGGGCGTTCCTTATGCCACCTACGCCTTCGCTACCCACATGACGGAGGTCGAGGTGGAAGAGTCGACGGGCGCGTGCCGGGTGAAGCACGTCTATGCGGCCCATGATGTGGGAAAGGGCATAAACCCGAAGGGCATCAGGGGGCAGATATGCGGGGGGGTTGCCATGGGCATCGGGCTTGCCCTCATGGAGGAATTCATTCCCGGCAAAACAGCATCCTTCGATACGTACTATATCCCTACCTCCATGGATATGCCGCGGGTCGACGTGTTCCTCGTCGAGGATGAGGAGCCTACGGGCCCCTTTGGCGCAAAGGGGGTGGGGGAGCCGGCGCTTATACCCCAGGCCGCGAGCGTCGTGAACGCCATCAGGGACGCCGCCGGGGTCGCGGTGTACGAGCTGCCGTGTCACGTGGAGCGGCTGAAAGGGTTGATGGAAAAGAAGAAGATGACAGGATGAGAGGAGGCGAATCCATGAAACTGGTCTTAACCAATGTGGGGACGATATTTACCGGCGACATCAGGGCGCCTATCCAGGAAGGCCCTCTTTCCATCGTCATCGAGGACGGGCGGATATCGGCCGTCGAGAAGGGGCAGGGTGGCGCGGGCGACAGGACGATCGACGTGAAGGGGATGACCGTGTGCCCCGGGCTCATCGATTCCCATGTGCACCCGGTCTTCGGCGACTTCACCCCGAGGCAGAATCAGCTCGGCTTCATCGAGAGCAGCCTGCACGGCGGGGTCACCTCCATGATCTCCGCGGGTGAAGTCCATCTGCCGGGCAGACCCAAAGACAGGCAGGGGACGAAGGCGCTCGCGCTGCTCGCGCACAAATCGTTTGCGGCGATGCGTCCCGGCGGGGTGAAGGTCTACGGCGGCGCCTTGATCCTGGAGAAGGGGCTTCTGGAGGAGGATTTCAAGGAGCTCGCGGCCGAGGGCGTCTGGCTCGTGGGCGAAATCGGCCTCGGCACGGTGAAAACGGCCTCCGAGGCGCGTGAGATGGCTGGGTGGGCGAAGAAATACGGCATGAAGGTGCTCATGCACGTGGGCGGGACATCGATCCCGGGAAGCTCGACCGTCACGTGCGACGACGTACTTGTGGCGAGGCCGACGGTGGTCTGCCATCTCAACGGCGGGCCGACGAGCATTCCCGTCCCCGAGGCGAAGCGGGTGATAGAGAAGTCGGAAAGCGCCATCGAGATCGTCCACTGCGGAAATCCCAAATCAGCAGTGGAGGTGACGACGTTCCTGAGAGAGAAAGGCAGTCTTTCCCGCCTCATCATTGGGAACGACGCGCCTTCCGGTACGGGCGTCGTGCCCCTCGGTATATGGAGGATGATCAATTTGATCTCCTCTTTCTGCGATATCCCCGCCGAGATCGCCGTGTGCTGCGCCACGGGCAATACGAAGGCCGTCTTTTCCCTGGCCCAGGGGCTGGTGAGAGCAGGGGAGGCCGCGGATTTGCAGGTGATCGATGCGCCCATGGGGTCGGCGGGGACGGACGCGAAAGGGGCCATCGAGATAGGCGACATTCCGGGTGTCGCAGCCGTTCTGGTAGACGGCGTGATCAAGGTGGAAGTGAGCAGGAATACACCGCCGCCGGTGAGGCGGATAGCCATGGCCTAGGCGGAAAAGAAGGGCGGCGCGCAGACCGGCCGCGCCCGGTAGAGCAGGACAGGCGGTCGCAACGGGAGAGAGGCGATGAAGATTGATCTGGTCAAATGCAAGGGCTGCGGGATATGCGGGGAGGTCTGTCCCCTCGGCATTCTCACCATCGAGGGGAAGAAGGTGCGGATGGGGGAGGGCTGCGTCGAGTGCAGGACGTGCATGAAGGTCTGCCCCAAGGACGTGTTTACCCCGGAATCTCTCGACAATACACCCGTCTGCACTGCCTGTCCCATCGCCTGCAGGATACCGGAGGGTGGTTTCGGTGCGTGCATGCGCTACTACAACGAGGCGGGCGCCATCAGCCGAAAGGCCAGGGTCCACTCCTACGAAGAGGTTCGCGACATGGTGGAGTCCGCCGGTGCGTCCCTGATCGGGCCGCCGCTCCTCACCGGCATCGGCTCGGGCACTACCTATCCCGACTTCAGACCTTCCCCTTTCATCGTGAGCGGCGTAAGGGACGGCATCGACATCGTCACGGTGGTGACGGAAGCCCCATTAAGCTACAGCGGGATGAAGGTGAAGATAGATACGGACCGTTTCATGGGGGAAGAAGCGCGGCGCATCTATGTGAAACGCAAGGGTAAACGGCACATAGGCCATCTCTGTACCGAAGAGTACGGCTCAAAAATGCTTTCCCTCGGAGGGATCAACACACTCACCTCGAAAGACGGGCTATTCGCGGCCAGGGTTATGCTGGAGCTGCTCCAGGGCAAATGGGTCGCCATGGAGATCGAGGACGGGCCTCCCATCGAGATCGCCCTCGGCAAGGCGCCGAAGATCGACGGGGTGCCGGAGGAACGGATGCGGGTGGGCTGCGGCAGCGCGGTATCGGGGCTGTTTGCGCCGTATATGGCCCGCGCCGCGGACGAGGTGATCGTGCTCGACGGCCACATCACCGGCCTCTTCAGCGAGCATCCGGCTGGAGTTCATATCGGCAAACACCGGTCGGGCGTGTCGATAGTCGGCCGGAAGAGTACCGACGGCAGGTACTTCGTCGGCAAGGGGAAGGGGTGGGGCGGTACCGACATCACCGAGCCGCTGGAGGTGATCTCCGGGATAAACGCGGAGGACCTGAGAGAGGGCATGAGCCTCCTCATCACGGAGACGACAGGCCGCAACGTCGCCTTCTACAGGAGGAGGAAGGGCGCCTTCGCGAGGGAGGAGCCGACCCTCGAGGCAATGGAATTCATCGAGGTGCTGCGCGACTCCTGTGAATTGTCGACGGTCAGCGCGGTGTTCGCGGCCGGCGTGGGCGGGTCGGCACGGGCCGGTGTGACGAAGAACCCCATAAAGCTGACAAGGGCGGTGCACGAGGGCAGGGTGGCGATCACCATAGGAGGGGCGCGCCCCTTCATCTTTCCCGGAGGAGGCATAAATTTCCTGGTGGACGTGGGAAAGGTCAGGCACGGCAGCATCTACCTTTCTCCCGCACCGGCATTCGTGCTGCCCGTGGAGTATACGATGCGAAGGGACACGTTTGCCGACATCGGGGGCCACATCGATTCGATAGAGCCCATAGAACAGGTACTGAAGCGCAAAGGGCGCTAGATGCTGATCGAGGTGGGCCCGGCCACACTGGTGCTTGCGGGAGAAAGGGGGGGAGAGGTCTTTCCTTTCGAGCGTCAGGAGATTGAGGCGTACGTGGCGCGGATCCTGCGTGAGATCGGGGAAGCCCTCCCTATTCTCAGGCAGAAGGCTTACAGGATCAAGAAAATAGACTACCTCCCGGAGCCGGCGAAGAGGATGATCAGGGCGGTCAAAGCTATTGATGAGGCGACGCTGACACCCATGGCCGCGGTGGCGGGTGCGGTCGCCGACCTCGTGAAAGAGCATCTCTCCGCATCAGGGGAGATCGATCTTCTCTCTGTAAATAACGGTGGCGACATATCCATATGCAACAGGTCGGGCCGACCGATGCGCATAGGCATAGGGGATATAGACAGCCGCATTCCTACGCCCTACGTGCTGAAGGTGGAGGGCTTGCGCTCTTTTGGAGTGGCGACGAGCGGCTTCGGCGGAAGGAGCTTTACCCTCGGCCTTGCGGACATAGTCAGCGTCCTGGCCGATTCGGCCGCCCTCGCGGATGCCGCCGCCACGCTCATCGCGAACAGGACCACGTCGGAGGCGACCGGGGTCGTGCGGCGAAGGGCGCGGGAATTAGACCCGCTCACCGATATACCGGACGAGCTCGTGACCGTTGACAGGGGTTGTCTGGCTACGGAGACGGTCATTGCCGCCGTGACAAACGGCAAGGAAGAGGCGGAAAGACTGAAATCGGCGGGTGTCATCAGAGACGCCGTCGTTATCCTGAAAGGGTACACGATGCACACGATCGACGAAAAGAGCGCTACAAAACTGGAGGTGTCGCATGGAAGTGAGGAAGATTGTCACCGTTGTTGAGGACATACTCATCGACGGCGCCAAAAAGGTCGAGAAGCCGGTCCGAAAGGTGGCGGCCATCGCCGTCATAAAAAACCCTTATGCGGGCGTATACCAGGAAAACCTGACGGTCCTCATCGATGACGGGGAGGAACTGGGAAGGGTCCTTGGCGAGAGGGCGGTTGCCGCGCTGGAAGGGAGGAAGCCCGAGAGTTATGGGAAGGCCGCGATAGTCGGAGAAAGTGGTGAGTATGAGCATGCGGCGGCCCTTCTCCATCCGAAACTGGGTACGCCTTTAAGGAATGCGGTGGGCGGCGGAAAGGCCATCATCCCCTCCGTCAAGAAGATCGGAAGGATGGGGGACGAGATCGATATCCCCCTTCACTTCAAGGACGCCGCCTTCGTGCGGTCCCACTTCGACGGCATGACCGTCTCCGTGAACGACGCGCCGAAGGGTGATGAGATCCTCGTTGCCGTTGCCGTCAGCGCCGGGGGAAGACCGCATGCCCGGGTGGGTGGACTGAAGAAGGAAGAGGCCAAGGGAGAGGACGGGCTGAGATAGGGCGTTTTTTTTCCGGTCCGCCCCCTTTTTTGGCGCCCCATGTGCCGGGCAACCTTTCGAGCGGGCCCCTTATGCGAAGGCCCGCCCGAAAGGTTGCCCGGCGAATATGACAGTTTAAATAATCCATCTGAAACATAGTCCAGATATTCCGCAGGATGTCTCCCCGCGTGTCAGGCAACAGCGCTAAATAGGCGATGATCGTTTTGGCCCACTTTGTGCAACGTGATCACCTGAAGGTGTATCATTCTATGAAATGCCTATTTACTAGGCGAAAGAAGGTGATCGACACATGGCGGTCGCCGCCATGTAATGCCGAGTTGCATTCAAAGGCACCACCCGGAAGGCGCGACCCGGCACGTGGCGGCCCGGCAAAGCACTACTGAGCCGGGCGCCCCGCACAGTTACGTATCGGACAAGTTCTCGGGCATATCAGCGGAAGTGGCACGGGACTTCTCGCGAAGGAGGTAGTATGGGCGTTATACTCGACAGCTTCTTTAGCACGGTAAGGAAGATAGTCACTGTTATCGGCGGGATTGCTCTCACCTTCATGATGTTTCTGACCGTGGCAGACGTGGCGGGCCGCGCCGGTGGCCATCCCCTCATCGGCACGTACGAGATCGTCGCTTTATCCCTGGCACTGGTGATCGGCTTCACTATACCGAAGGTTTCCATAGAGCGCAAGCACGTCTATATGGAATTCCTTTTAGAGCGCCTTCCTCCGAAGGGCAAGGCCGTAATGAACACGGTGACCAGGCTGCTCTGCATGGGCCTCTTCGCCCTCATAGGATACAACCTCTTCAGCATCGGGAATGAGTTCCACCTCTCGGGCGAAGTCTCGTCCACCATAAGGATACCCTTTTTCCCCATGGCTTACGGGGTGGGGGTCTGCTGCTTCCTTGAGTGTCTGGTATTTATCTATGACATCGTAAAAATCTGGAGAGGCGACTATGAATGAGATTACCGTAGGCCTTTTATCTCTCACCGTACTCCTGCTGCTTTTTGCGACCGGCATAGAATTGGGTTTCGCCATGGCCTTGCTCGGCTTTGTGGGCTTCGCGTACCTCAAGGGGCTTTCTCCTGCCATGAACCTGCTTGGCAGGGACATGTTCGACGTCGTGACGAACTATGGATACACGGTTTTCCCCCTCTTTATCCTCATGGGTCAAATAGGTTTTCACGCGGGCATCGCCGTCAGGCTTTATAACGCCGCGCACAAGTTTATCGGCCATATCCCCGGTGGTCTTGCCATGGCCACCGTCCTCGGGGCGACCGGTTTCAAAGCAATTTGCGGCTCCTCGGCCGCCACGTCCGCAACGTTTGCAAGCGTCGCCATCCCGGAAATGGACCGGTTCGGTTACGACAGAAGACTCTCGACCGGCATCGTCGCGACTGTCGGGACCCTGGGCGTGATCATACCGCCCAGCGTTGTCCTCATCATATACGGTATTCTCACCGAGCAATCCATAGGCCAGCTTTTCCTCGCCGGGATCATTCCCGGTCTCATCATAGCCTTCTTTTTTATTGGCATCATTTATGGGTGGGCGAGGATCAATCCGAACATTGCCCCCAGGTCGGAGCGGTCAACATGGGGTGAAAGGGTGAGGTCCCTGCCGGAGGTCATCTGGATACTCATCGTTTTCCTCCTGGTCGTCGGAGGGATCATGGCGGGTTTTTTTACGCCCTCCGAGGCAGGCGCCATCGGCACGTTCGCCGTGCTTGTGCTCTCGGTGGCCAAGAGGAATATGACTTTCAAGAAGTACGCCGCCTCTCTTTCCGAGGCCCTCGGTACGGCGGGGATGCTGCTCATGCTCATCGCGGGATCCACGATACTGGGCCACTTCATCGCGGTGACCGGTATCCCGCAGTATGTGGCCGACTGGGTGGTCGCTCTTCCCCTGAACCGCTACCTGATCATGATACTGATCTGCCTGGTGTACGAACTGGGTGGTTCTTTCATAGACGACCTCGCGTTCATGATACTGGCTACCCCTATTTTCTACCCGGCGGTTCTCAAGCTCGGCTTCAATCCCATCTGGTTCGGCATCACTATCGGTGTTGTCGTGATGATCGGCGTGGTTATCCCTCCCGTGGCCATCTGTGTATTTGTCGTAAAGAACATCACAAAGGAGCCTATGGGCAGGATATACAAGGGTGTGACCCCCTTTCTTCTGTCCCTCGTGGTGGTCTGGGGCCTTATGTTCCTTTTCCCGCAGCTTGCACTGTGGCTTCCCTCGCTGTTCTTTAAGTGAGAGGGATGGGACAAAGGTCAGGGGTTTTCAGAATGGGCGGATCATTTGTTTCAACAATAATGCGAAGGAGGTAAAAGCGTTATGGGAAGAAAGATGGTAGTCGTCGTATGTGCCGTTGTCCTTTTGTGCGTTGCATATTCGCCTGCTTATGCGGCAGCTCCGATCAAGCTCCAGTTTGCAGGCTACCATCCGCCGGTGCACATGGTTTCGCAGCTGATGACCAAGTATTGTGAGGAGATCAACAAAAGGACGGGCGGTAAGGTGGAAGTGACGCCGTTTACCGGCGGCATCCTCCTGTCGGCGACAAAAATGGCCGCCGGAGTCGCCACCGGCGTTGCGGACATCGGCTTCTCGCACTGCTCATATTCGAGAGGCCGTTTTCCGGTCATGGAGATAATGGAACTGCCCCTTGGCTTTCCCAGCAGCTGGATAGCCACGCATGTGGCGAACGACTTCTATGAGAAGTTCAAGCCCAAAGAATGGGACGCCTATCATCCCCTCCTGTTTACCACAAGCCCGGTCAACGTCATACAGACCGTGAAGAAGCCGGTGGCGTCACTGGAAGACCTGAAAGGGATGAAGATCAGGGGCACCGGAAGGAGCGGAGACATAGTGAAGGCCCTTGGGGCGGTCCCGATGCCGATTGAGACACCCGACCTCTACGAGGCGATCAGGAGGGGTGTCGTGGACGGGGCCTATCTGACAATGGAGACGTACAAAGGGTTCAAGACGGGGGAGCTTCTGAAGTACAACACGGAATCATGGAAGGTCGGGAGCGTCTACGCCTTCTACGTAATAATGAATAAGCAAAAATGGAACAGTCTTCCCCCGGATGTCCAGAAGGTCTTCACCGACGTCTCAAAAGAGTTCGCCGAACACTACGCGGTTGGTTTTAACAATATTGACATTGAAGGCAGGGATTATTTTGTCAAGCTGGGCGGCAAGATGGTACCCCTGTCGAACGCCGAAAGCGCAAGGTGGATTAAGGCCGTGCAGCCCGTGGTCGCCGACTTCAAAAAAGATATGGTCTCCAAAGGCTATAAAGCTGCCGAAGTTGAGAGCTGGCTAAGTTTCATAAGGGAACGCATCGACTACTGGAAGCGCCTGGAAAAGGCCAGAAGCATACCCACGCCCTTCCAGTACTAACCGTAACGACGGCGGGAGTACGTCCCTCTTTTTTGGCACACACAGGCAAAGGCCCTTTCGCTGCAGCATGGAAGGGCCTTTGCCTGTGTTCCTTATCCGGCGAAAGTAATCACGATGTGAAGCCGCCTTGTCCCTGTCCTATCGCGCAAGGCGGAGCAGGTGCTTTTCCACGACCGCGAGGCCTCTCGCCAGCGGGGTTTGGGCTGCTAGCAGCGCACAAAGCACTCCCACTGTGTTCGCCGCCATATCGGCATACTCAAACGTGCGATACCCGGTCATGCGCTGGAGATATTCCATGGCGACGCCAAGAAAGATAAAGGTAATTCCTATTGTCCATCGTACCCGGTTCCTGGCGTAGATCTGACCGAACCAGAAGGTGAGGATAAAATAGGCCGCACCGTGCTCGAGTTTGTCACCCCCCTGCATATGTGTCAGCTCCGGCGGGTTTGGCATCAATGAAGCGCATATCACCAGCCCGACCAACAAAAAGCCGATGGTGAGCCAGACATTTGTAAATCTCAGTTTCTTCAATGGGTCACTCCTCCCAGAAGCTGTTTCACATGGGTGAGAATCGCCGCCATCACCGGACCCGCCTGATCATGGATGATCAGGTCGGCCACGTTGTCACACGCGGTCTGATCGCGATTCACGATGACCAGCTTCGCCCCTGCCCGTTTCGCGACAACCGGCATGGCGGCGGCGGGATGGACGACGAGAGACGAACCGACAACGATGAAGAGATCGCAGGACTCCGACCGCCGGTATGCCTCCGTCGTTTCCCTTGCCGGCATGGCCTGGCCGAAAGAGATGGTGGCCGGCTTGAGGAGCCCCTCGCACACGTCGCACCGGGGGGCTTTCTCTTCTTTCGAGAGACGGGCCTGTACCGCGTCACGCTCATACCGCTTGCCGCAGTCCAGGCATGTCACATGCATGGCTGTCCCGTGCAGCTCCAGCACCAATTCCTGCGAATTGCCTGCCTTGAAGTGAAGACCGTCGATATTTTGCGTGATCAAACAGTCGAGTTTTCCCAGGTTCTCCAGCTCGGCGATTGCCAGGTGGCCTGCGTTGGGCAGCGCGTTCTTCATGGAGTCGTACATCTCGGTCGACATCCGCCAGTAGTTTTGCCGGGACCTTTCACTGGAAAGAAACCGCGCGAACTCGAAGTCCTCGGGGTCATACCTGTCCCACACACCTCCGGGACTCCGGAAGTCGGGAATACCCGACTCGGTGCTCATGCCGGCGCCGACAAAGACGACTACCTTCTTTGAATTGGCGATCCATTGAGCGACCCTTTCGATCTTTTCCTTCATCCTCGCCTCCTTGCGCCTACCGCGGCTGTCTCATTGGGTCAGACGACCGGATGCGCCTCTTCGTGCCCCGGGGGCTCAATCCGCGGTGATCCGCTCGGGAGAAGTGTAAATGTTTGCGGACCCCGGTCTCAGGAAGCCAATGAGCGTAATATTGAGCTCCCGCGCGAGGTCGATAGCCAACGATGTGGGGGCGGAGACCCCGGCAATAATCTCGACGCCGAGGCGGGCCGCCTTCTGGACCATCTCGTAACTGAGCCTGGAGGTGAGGACGGCCGCCTTCACTTCCCCCCTTGTTTTTTCAAACAGCACACGACCGATGGCCTTGTCGAGGGCATTGTGTCGCCCCACGTCCTCTGACGAGGCGAGGGAGCGACCTTCCCCGTCGAAGAAGGCGGCCGCATGGGTGGCGCCCGTCGCGTAAAACACCGGCTGGTGCGCTTCCATGGCCTTCTGCATGTCGAAAACCAGGGAGAGCCTTATGCGTACTGTCTGGTCGCTTTTTGCGAGAGCGGTGCAAATATCGGAGAGCAATTCCTTGCCGCAGATGCCGCAACTTGCGTAGACGATGCCGCCTCTCCTCCTTGCCGGCGCCTCGGGGCCGGGCCGCCCTGGGGACAGATAGACGTTCACGCGGTTCGTCGAATCGACGCAATGGTTGACGCTGAGGACGTCGTCAAATGAGGAGATCACGCCCTCGGTCAAGCAGAGACCGAGGGCCAGAAATATATCCTCCCCCGGCATGCGCATGGTCAGATAGTACGGCTCGTCGTTGATCATTATCTCAAGGGGTTCTTCAACACAGACGGTGTCATCGGCGACATGGACGGACCGGTTTCCGCACCTTGTCGTCCTGACCTGTGTAGTCGCCTCCGGCGCAGGTGCACCCCCGCTCGTAGAATCGGCTCGCCGTTGATCCATACTCGCCATAGTGTAGATTATACCGCCTGGAGATTCAAGTGCCCGGTTATGAGTGAGGAGTGAAGAGGGGAGGGGGACGAGCCGGCTATCGACTTCGCCTGCGTTCCGGCCGCAAAGCGCCTGAAGCAGTCTTCAGCAGGGTGAAGTGGAGGAGGTTTTTCTCCACGTCTGCCAGTGCGACCGTGACCTTCACATGGTCTCCTATGCGAAAGATTTTGTGGGTCCTCCTGCCTACGAGGCGGAACTTGTCTTCTTCAAAGGCGTAGTAGTCGTCATGGAGGCTCGAGAGAAGCACGAGCCCCTCGACGAAAACATCGAAAAGCTCCACAAAGAAACCGTAGGACGTAATATGGGAGATAATGCCCTCGTATGCCTGGCCGACCCTCTCCTTCATGAAGAGCACCCTGATCCGGTCCTCTGTTTCCCGCTCCGCCTCCATGGCCGCCCGCTCTCTTTCAGAGAGGTGAACCGCCATCCTTTCGAGCTCCTCTTCTCCGTAGAGCGGACGCGCGCCGGCCGCGCCGCCGATAATTCCTTTCAGGATGCGGTGGCAGACCAGGTCCGGATACCGGCGGATAGGAGAAGTGAAGTGGCTGTAAAAATCGAGGGCGAGGCCGAAGTGGCCCAGGTTCTGTGCTGAATATCTTGCCTGCTTCATCGACTTCAACAGGATGCGGTTGATCAGGAATTCGTGCTCTTTCTGCCGCACGTTCTTCAATATGGATTGGAGCGGGAGCCTGCCTTTGGAATCGGTTTTGTACGGAACTCCCAGGGTTTGCAGCAACCGCTCGAAATCATGCAGCTTCTCAGGCTCCGGTGATTGGTGGACACGGTATATCACGGGGCGTTTTTGCTCCGTGATGAAGCGGGCCACGGCCTCGTTTGCCGCTATCATAAACTCTTCTATGATGCTCTGGGAGAAGAGGCGCTCCGACCTCAGGATGTCTTTTATCGCCCCTTCCATGTCGAGGACCAGCTCGGGCTCCGGCAGGTCGAAATCGAGATTTCCCTTCGCCTCACGGCGCGCTTTCAGTATCTGCGCCAGCTCGCCCATCCACTCCGGTTGAGGCATGAGCCCCTTCAGCACGTGTCCGGCCACTTTATCCTTTTTGACGAGGCCGTCCTCCACCTGATGGTACGTGAGCCTGTGGGCGCTCCTGATTACGGAACGGTCGAAGGAAGCCTGGAGGAGACTACCCTGCGTGTCGTACCTGAGCCTTACCGTCAGGGCCATCCTCTCTTCGTCGGGGTTCAGACTGCAGATATTGTTGGAAAGTTGTTTCGGCAGCATCGGTATGACGGTACCGGGGAAGTAGACGCTCGTGCCTCGGGCGTACGCCTCCCTATCCATGGCCGAATCGCGCCGCACGTAGTGGGAAACATCGGCTATCGATACGTAGAGCAGGAAGCCCTTCTTTGTCTTTTCGACGCATACCGCATCGTCGAAATCCTTTGCAAATTCACCGTCGATGGTAACGTGATCGGTGGCTCTCAGGTCTATCCTGCCGGGCTTCACGATATCGAGTTGTGTCTGCTTTGCCTCGTTTTCGACGTTCCTCGGGAACCGGGGGGAGAGGCTCTGCTTGTAGGCGATGAACTGCGATATCTTTTTTGCATCGTCCAACGCCCTGAACACCTTGAGGATCTTACACCCGGGGTCGCCGCCGTCGGGGAATCCCGTCACCTTCGCCGCCGCCAGGTCCCCGGCTTTTAGCTCGACGCTCTTTTTGCCGGGCTCCACGATGAAATGGGCGGAGATCCTTTCATCGTCGGGGACAAGGAAAAAGAGGTTCTTATGCTGCTGTACGAAGCCGGTGACGTTTTTTGTCTTTCTCTCGGTCACCTTGACGACCCGGCCTTCTCTCCTGCCTCGCGTCAGGTGCTCAATCCGCACGACCACCTTGTCTCCGTGGATCGCGTCTTTAATGTAGCGGGAGGGGATAAATATGTCATTCCCCCCTTTTTTCTCGGGCGTGACGAACCCGTTCCCGCTTCGCGTGCACCAGAGGGTGCCCACTTCGAGGTTCATTTCGTCGGGAATACCGAACCTGTTGTTCTTCAGCCTGATGAGCGAGCCTTCTCTCACCATCTCCCGGAGGAACGCGTTGACCGCCTTTTTACGGTCCTTCCACGAGTCGACCAGGCTTTTCAGGTCAGCGATCGAGAGGGGGCGTTTTGCCTTCTTAAATGCGCTGAGGAGGTCGTTCTTGCTAAAAGCGGGGGGAAGGAGGTCTTTTTTCATATAGTGCAAAGATACATCCCTCTTGCGGGAAAAGCAACTCGAATCGTCCTCTCTCCCTTCACTTTACATGATCTGCTCGCCACATTTTCCTGCGATTGACACGTTGGTGATAGTTTTCTTATCCTTTGGCGAAATTCCGGAAATGTTCGGTTCTTCATGTGGCTGGAATAAGGACGTGCGCCGTAGTAGAATGTGATGCAGCGATAACTGCTGCCTTGCCCATAAAAAAGAAGAGGTGAAGGAGACGTATGGATACGCCGGCAATTCTCGAAATATTCTCTGATTACGTGTGACCGTGGTGTTATTTCAGTACGGTGAGTACTGATCGACTGAGCCGCGAATATGAGATCGAAGTGAGATGGCTCGCCTTCCCCCTCCATCCGGAGACCCCGGAAGAGGGCCTGACCCTTGAAGAGCTTTTTGCCGGACACAACGTGGATATCCCGCGCATTCAGCAGCGTCTCAAGGGGGTAGCAGACTCGCTCGGTCTGCCCCTGGCCGGCCGCACAAAGACCTACAACAGCCGTTTGGCCCAGGAGCTTGCGAAATGGGCAGAGTCCGAGGGTGCCGGGGATAGATTTCACCACGCGGTCTTCAGGGCCTATTTCGCGGAAGGCCTGAACATCGCCAGGGTGGATGAGCTTGTGGGTCTTGCCGCATCCGTGGGACTTCCCGCAGATGCGGCAACGGCCGTGGTCCTGGCGAGAGGTTTCCGCGAAGCGGTGGATGCCGATTGGGACCGATCCCTGGCACTCGGGGTGACGGCAGTCCCCACCTTCATCATGGGCGATCGGAGGGTCGTAGGTTTTCAGCCCTACGAGACTCTGGCGCAACTCGTAAGAAGCTCCGGGGTGACGAAAAGATAGAGTGGAGACCGCGCTGCTTCTTTTATTGTCATTTGATACCGACAGGTAAAACCTATTGCCCGCCCTCTCTCCCGTCCAGCGCGCGCCGTATTGCCCCGGCCAGCTCTTCCTTGACGAGCGGTTTCATCAGGAAGTCCCGTATACCGGCCTTCCTTGCCTTTTCCGGAGACACCGTCTCGCTGTAGCCTGTGCAGAGCAGGACCGGAACATCCGGTCGTATCCGCAGCATCCTTTGCGCCAGCGTGATACCGGTGATATCCGGCATTGTCTCGTCGGTAATGACAAGGTCGAAGGCGTGAGGATCTTTGAGAAAGAGGCTCCACGCCTCCTTGCTGTCGGTCACGGCGGTCACCCTGTACCCGAGCTTTTTTAGCATGGCTTCGGCGAGCTCGGTGAGGGGACGCTCGTCGTCTATAAAGAGTATATGCTCCTGGTTGCCCCGGATCACTCCTGCCGCATCTTCTTCTTTTCTTGCCCGACTTTCTGCCTTGGGCAGGTAAACGACGAAGGTTGACCCTTTGCCCGGAGTGCTCTCAACATTGATCGCGCCGTTGTGGCTTTTCACAATACCGTAGACGACAGAGAGACCCATACCGGTACCCTCGCCCGTCTTCTTTGTCGTAAAGAAGGGCTCGAATATGCGGTGACGAACCTCGTCAGTCATGCCGGTTCCCGTGTCCTCGACAATCAATGTGAGATACTGGCCCGGTTTTATGTCGGGGTCAGGGAGGGCGTCCTTTGCCTGAAAGGTGACATCGGCAAGGCGGATGGTGAGGGTGCCGCCGGCTTTCCGCATTGCGTGGGTCGCGTTTGTCGAGAGGTTCATCAGTACCTGCTGCACCTGTACGGAGTCGCCGAGTATGATGCCCGATTCGCTCTGTATATCGAGTGCCATCTTAATAGTGGTGGGAAGGGTCGAGCGGAGGAGTTTAAACGTTTCCTGCAGGACGGAGATAACGTCTGTGGGCGTCCTCTCCCGCTGTGCTTTGCGACTGAACGTGAGGATCTCCTTGACGAGGTCTCTACCGCGCTTCGCCGCAATGAATATATGGTCAAGGTTGCGCTCCGGGAGATCGCCATTCTTGACGTCGTCCATGGCCAGCTCGGCATTACCCATGATAATGGCGAGCATATTATTGAAGTCGTGGGCGATACCACCGGCAAGAGTCCCGATGGCCTCAAGCTTGTGGGCCTGCCTAAGCTGCTCCTCAAGCCTAAGCTGTTCGCTCATGTCGCGCCAGACAATCACGAAGTTCCTGATCTCTCCCGACGCATTCTTCACGGGGGATTTCACACTCTCTACAGGGAAGGCGGTTCCATCTTTTCTCCGTATCGTATATCGGGAGGCATAGGGCTTACCGGATATAGCTGCCTGCCTACTCCGGTCATATACGGAAGGAGCCTCTTTCTCTGCCCGCAGGAAGCCCATCTCCCGGCCGATGATTTCGTCGGCCGTATATCCTGTAATGTCGTAAAATGCCGGATTTGCGTACTCAATCTGCCACGAGGAATCGGTAACGAAGACCGATTCGGCCGCGCTTTCCACCGCCGCTGCAAGACGGGTGACTGCGGCTGTCCGCTCGGCCACCCGCAGCTCCAGTTCGTCGCGCGATTTGCGAACCTCATCTTCGGCCCGCCTTCGCAAAAGCACCTGGACGATGGCAGGGGCAAGCGTTTCCAGCATCTCCTGATGCAGAGCGGTATAGCCGCCCTCACGGTTGCCTACCGCGACGAGTCCGATAGTCTTTCCGGTCTCGATCAGCGGTACCCCGAGGAAGGCGGTCAGTGGCGGGTGGCCCTTTGGAAGACCGACGCTGTCGGGATGCAGGGCAGGATCATTGGTCAGAAGACTCCTGCCATGCTCCAGCACGTGACCATAAAGGCCGTGAATCCTGAATACCCCATGGGGCCCGTGATGCCCGGTCTTGTCGTATGCCCCGCAGAGGTCCCATCCGGGGTTGCTGATTGTGATGTCATACAGTTGGCCGTCAGAACGGATTTCGCCGATAAAGCCTATTTTGCTGCCCGTGAGCTCCTCTGCGACCGACAGGCAGACAGTGCACAACGTCTCTTTCGATTCACAGGTCATCGCTTCGTGGAATATCCGGTTTATGCCCTCCAGGAGTGTGGTCTGTTTTAGGATCTTCTCCTCTGCCCGTTTGCGCTCGGTAAAATCTGTCACCGACCCCAGTATGGCAGGCTTCTTTTTGAACTCGATGAGGGTGACGCCGACCCTTGCGAGCTTCTCCTCCCCTGATTTGGTGGTGATTCTCAGCTCATAATGTGCGGGAACGGTGTGAGCCAACTGCTGCCGGGCCATGGCGTTGGCTTTCAGCGTTTCCCGCATCTCGGGGGCTACAATGTCCCAAAACTTCATCGATGACAAATCCTTCAGCGTGTATCCGGTGTCTTCGGTAAAGACACGGTTTATGTAAACGAACCCCTCCCCCTGTACGATGAAGATGGCCCCGGCAGAGTTCTCCACGAGGGATCTGAAGCTTGCCTCGCTTTCACGCAGGGCCTCTTCCGCCTGCGTGCGCTCCGTGATATCCGTGACCGCGGAACGTATGGTCAGGTTTCCCGTAGTATCCGCTGCGATCACACTCTCCATTAACACGTGAACAGGGGAAAGGTCTTTGCGCTGAATGAGCAGCTCGCATCTTTCCAATTGTGCCGTTTGGTGCGCCTTTCGACAATGCGTGAAAAAGATGTCTCTGTATTGAGGACTCACAAAAAGAGAGAAGGGCCTGCCGATCAACTGTGTGCGCTCGATGCCGATCAGAGAGGCGCCGGTCAGGTTCACCTCCATGATCGCCCCCTTCTCGTCGAAGCTGAAATAGCCGACAGGGGCGAAGTCATAAAGGTCGACATACTTTTCGTGAGACTCCTCGATCACCCGTTGGGCCCTTTTGAGCTCCTCGTTCTGCATTTCGAGCTCGATCCGGTGAGCCTGCAGCTCATGGACGAGCCTTTCCGCATCTGCCGGGGACATCGCCGTGAAGCCTTTTTCCGCCATGATTTTCTCAGCCGGCGTGCGCAGACTGGACGACCGATGGGGCTCAGATCCGCCGCATCCGGGGGCATTGTTCTTTCTCCTGCGCATGGTGATTCCTCTCCTTGCTTTCCTTATGTATGAGGAAAGCCGGCTTCGATAAAAACCAGACACCGGAAGCCGCCCGGCATCTTTGCCTGCGTGCCCGGCGCTGGGATGATCTCACGCAAGTCTTTGTACCATAGGATATACGACCCAGGTTGTAAGGCTCCTTGAACATGTTCTTTCAATTTCAACTATTTTGCAAGTGGAATCTTATTTTCAGAAAGATTATCGGTTACCATTTCTTATGCTCTTTGCGTGTCTATCAAAGGGCGGAGGGAGGTCATTATGAAGGGTGGGGAGACGCTGTGACTATCACGCTGTTTGTGGGAGTAGAGGGAAGTGACGAGCGGCGAGTGAGGAAAGTGAAGAGCGACAAGTGTCGATTATGCAGGCGGCGCTCAATGCCTCTTCGTGAGAGCCCTGTCCACGGACCAGAGGCCGCTGCCCGCGATAATAAGGGCAATGGCCATGCCGATCATCAGGAGGTGATACTCGAAGCCTTCACCCGCCTTCCGGCCGAACCAGTTCATGAAGAAGCCGAACTTGAGGTGCGCCAGCGGGATGGCGACCGCCATCTCAACGGCTATGCCAAAGGCGGCAATCCTTGTGAGGAAGCCGAAAAAGAGGCCGATAGGTCCGAGGAACTCGGCGGCAATCGCTAAGATGGCGAAAAAGAGCGGGATATGCATGTTCACCGTGAGCATGGACATAGCGGCAGGCAAGCCGGGGCCTCCAAACCAGCCGAACACCTTTTGGGCGCCGTGCGGAAAGAGGACCACGGCCAGGAAGATGCGGAGTACAAGGGCCGAAACACTGCCATCCGTCCGAAGTAATGCGCGAAAAAACATAAGTCCTCCCTGGAAGCAGATGAACTGCCTTTTTCAATAATTATAGTCATGTCTTCAGCCTTTTGCAGAGAGAACCGGAGAGAATTGGGCCTGTCAGTCTATTGAAAGCAAACGGATTTTATGGTAAACCCTTGGCATGAAGAACAAGACAATCAATCCCTTCAATAAAGGCGTATTCATCTGGCTTTTAATCATTCTCCTTATCCTCTTTTTGTTCAATATTTACCACAAGCCAAGAAAACAGTACGAAACCGTCGCGTTCAGCGATTTCGCCGAATCGATCATCGCGGACCAGGTGTCGTCCGTTCTCATTCAGGGGAAGAATATCACCGGCGTCATGAAGGACGGCCGTGACTTCAAAACCTTCGCCCCCGATGACCCCGAGCTTGTGAAGCTCCTGCGGCAGCACAAGGTTACAATACAGGCAAAGCCCGATGATGAGTCGGGCATATGGCAGTCGATTTTTGTTTCCTGGTTCCCCATGCTCCTGCTCATTGGCGTCTGGATCTTCTTCATGCGGCAGATGCAGGCGGGCGGGGGGAAGGCCCTCGCCTTCGGCAAGAGCAGGGCCCGCATGGCGAACGGCAAGGAGAACAAGGTCACTTTCCAGGACGTCGCGGGCATTGAAGAGGCAAAGGTGGAGCTGGGTGAGATCATTGAGTTTCTCCGGGACGCGAAGAGGTTTACCAGATTAGGTGGAAGAATACCGAAAGGCGTGCTCCTCGTCGGGCAGCCGGGGACAGGGAAGACCCTGCTCGCCCGTGCGATCGCGGGTGAGGCCGACGTGCCTTTCTTCAGCATCAGCGGTTCCGACTTCGTCGAGATGTTTGTCGGTGTCGGTGCATCCCGGGTGCGCGATCTCTTCAACCAGGGCAAGAAGAATGCCCCTTGCATTATCTTCATTGATGAGATAGACGCGGTCGGCAGGCACAGGGGCGCGGGGCTCGGCGGAGGCCATGACGAGAGGGAACAGACGCTTAACCAGCTCCTTGTGGAGATGGACGGCTTTGAACCGAATGGCGGGGTCATTGTGGTTTCCGCAACGAACAGACCTGACGTGCTCGATCCCGCGCTGCTCCGGCCCGGCCGGTTCGACAGGCAGATCATGGTGCCCATACCCGATGTGAAGGGTCGGGAAGAGATACTGGGCGTCCACACGAGGAAGACGGTCCTTTCCACCGAGATCGACCTTTCCGTGATCGCCCGGGGCACGCCGGGCTTTTCAGGCGCGGACCTGGCCAACCTTGTCAACGAGGCCGCCCTGCTCGCGGCGAGAAACGATAAGAAAGAGATCGAGATCTCCGACATGGAGGAGGCCAAGGATAAGGTGCTCATGGGCGTGGAAAGGCGGAGCATGATCATCCCTTACCAGGAAAGAAGAAATGCGGCCTACCATGAAGCGGGGCATGCGCTCGTCGCAAAGATGATACCCGATTCAGACCCCATCCATAAAGTCACCATCATACCGCGCGGTCGGGCGCTCGGCCTCACGCAGCAGCTCCCCATCGACGAGAGGCACACGTATTCGAAAGATTATCTTCTGGATAGTATCACGATTTTGCTCGGGGGGAGGGCGGCGGAAGAGATCGTCCTCAACCATCAGACGACCGGTGCGGGCAACGACATAGAGCGGGCCACGGAAATCGCCAGGAAGATGGTCTGCGAGTGGGGCATGAGCGAAGAGATGGGGCCCCTCAATTACGGGAGAAAAGAGGAGCCGGTCTTTCTGGGCAAGGAGATGCATCGCCAGAGGGATTTCAGCGAAAGCACCGCAAAGAACATAGACGCCGAGCTGAAAGCGATTGTGTCGGGCTGCTTCGAGAGGGCGAAGGGTCTTCTCCTCGGAAATATCGATGCCCTGCATGCCGTCGCCACGGCCTTGCTTGAAAAAGAGGTGCTCGACGGTCAGGAAATAGACAACCTTCTCAAGGAAAAGGTGAATGGCCTGGCGGAAACGGTTCAAGGATAAGCCCCTTGTCATGGGCATACTGAACGTGACGCCCGATTCTTTTTACGACCACGGCGCGTTCTTTTCCCGGGACCGGGCACTGGACCACGCCTTGCGTATGATCGACGAGGGCGCGGATATCATCGATGTCGGGGGCGAATCGACAAGACCTTTTTCCGAGCCGACCCCGCGTGCCGAGGAGTTGGCGAGGATCCTCCCGGTGATTGAAGCCGTCAGAAAACATTCGGACGTCCCCCTCTCCGTGGACACCTATAAGGCGGAGGTGGCGCGAGCGGCACTTCTGTCGGGGGCGGATATAATAAATGATATCTCCGCCATGTCTTTCGATGATCACATGGCTGACGTGGTCGCCGGGGCGAAAGCCCCTGTCATCATGCAGCATATAAAGGGAACGCCCAGGGATATGCAGGAGAACCCTTCCTACGAGGACGTTACCGGGGAAATCAGGGAGTTTTTTGTGGAGAGGATTGCTTTTGCGAAGGCGCGGGGAATAAACGAGGAGGATATCATCATCGATCCGGGCATCGGCTTTGGCAAGCAGCTTCGGCATAACCTGACGATCATAAAGGAGCTGGGGCGGCTCAAGGAGCTTGGGCGGCCGCTTCTTATAGGCACGTCGATGAAGTCCTTCATAGGTCGCATCATGGGAACGACCGCCCTGGAAGACAGGGCCGAGGGTACGCTCGCGAGTGTGGTCATGTCAGTGTGGAACGGTGCGGATATAGTGAGGGTTCACGACGTGGCGAGGACGCGCAGGGTCATCACTTTTATGGAAGCCCTGATGGCGTCCTCCGCCCCGGGCTAACCCCATGATGCACCTCATGCGGTGGCAGGACGTTCTCGACATCCTGATCGTCGCGTTCATCATCTACCGCATTCTTCTCTTAATCAAGGGGACAAGGGCACTTCAGCTCGTTCTCGGTCTCATCATAGTCTTTTTTGTTTTCTACGTTGCGAGGAAACTGGAGCTTTTTACCCTTGGCTGGATCCTCAATAATTTCGTTTCTTCCATTCTGCTCGTGATCGTGGTGATCTTCCAGAATGAGATCAGGCGAGTCCTTTTTGTGCTGGGTAGGAGCCCTTTTTTCAGAAAGATCACCTACGTGGACGAAACGCTCTTCTATGACGAGCTTGTCAACGCGTGCACGGTCATGGGCAAGAGGAAGACCGGGGCGCTGATCGTTCTGGAGCGGGAGATGGGGGTCGATGAATTCATGGAGGGCGGGATCAAAATTGATGCGGACGTCAATGCCGAGCTGATAATAAGTCTGTTCCAGCCCACGTCGCCGCTGCACGACGGCGCCCTCGTCATCAGGGAGGGAAGGATAAGGGCGGCAAGCTGTGTCCTTCCGCTGTCGGCGAGGGACGATATGGATAAAGACTTTGGGACGAGGCATCGGGCGGCCATCGGCATCACCGAGGTGGCCGATGCGGTTTCCGTGGTAGTTTCCGAAGAATCGGGTCAGGTCTCTTATGCGAGCAACGGCGCCATTGTCAGGAACGCAAGCCCGGATGCAGTGAAGAGGGCGCTGAAGGAGCTGCTTCAAGGCGATAAGGCGGCTGCCCGCCCTAAAGGCCCGGAGGTTGCACAATCATGAGGGAAGGCAATTCCGGTCGCGGGGAGAAAACAGGCTCTTCCGATAAAGGCCGCTTCTTTATGGTGCAGGCAAAACGATATCTCTTTTACGAAATCAGGCTGAAGGCGCTTGCCCTCATGCTCAGCCTCATGCTCTGGTTTTCCATGACTTATGTGGGGGAGTCGAAGATGGGCTTTTTGGTCCCCCTTTCTTTTGAGAACCTGGGTAAAGGCATGATCATGAGAGAGACCGATACGAGGAATGTCATGATTACCGTGAACGGGCCTCTCGCTGCGCTGAAGAACCTGAAGGCCGACGATATAAAGGTTTCCCTCAATCTTTCACGCGTCAGGGAAGGGCGCCAGATCATTAGCATCAGGAAATGGGACGTGATCGTGCCGAGCGGGTTGAAGGTGGAGGATGCAAGGCCTGATTATGTGGTGGTGGAACTGGACAAGCTTGTGGAAAAACACCTGCGCATTATAGTAAAATTGGATAAGAGATGGGCGAATACCTATGAAGTCGCTTCCTGGTACCCCGCATATGCCGAGGTAGAAGGGCCCAGGGAATTGCTGGAAAAAGAGACCGTTTTAGAGACGCTCCCGGTTAACGGTAATTTCACCCGGCAGCAGGAAGTCCTGAATATTCCTCTCGACGCAAAATCACTGGAGGCAAGAAGGGTGGCGCCCGCTACCGCAAGGGTCATTCTGAGGCGGATAGGCAGGTAGAAAAGCTGCCCCCGTTTTAATGAATGGAAGAGTCTCTTGGGAGAGATGAGATGCGGAAGTTGATGGTCAACATTGATCACGTTGCAACGTTGCGGGAGGCGCGCGGCGTCCGTTACCCCGATCCCGTGTACGCCGCGGGTATTGCGGAGATGGCCGGCGCATCGGGTATAATCGTGCACCTCAGGGAAGACCGGCGGCACATAAAGGATAGGGATGTGAGGCTGCTCAGGGAGGTTGTCCGGACAAAGCTGAACCTCGAAATGGCGGCCACGGAGGAGATGGTCGGAATAGCGAGGGATATCTTGCCTGACATGGTGACGCTGGTGCCGGAAAAGAGGCAGGAGCTGACCACGGAAGGCGGCCTCGATGTGGCCGGCAACAGGGACAGAATCGGCAAGGCCGTGGCAGGGCTCAAGGAAAAGGGCATTGCCGTGAGCCTCTTCGTAGACCCGGTCGAGGCCCAGGTGAGCGCCGCACTGGGGGTGATGGCCGATATCATCGAGATCCACACGGGCCATTATAGCGACGCGGCCGACGAGCGCACCATGCGGGAGGAGCTGGCAAAGATCATCGCGGCGGCGCAGGCAGGCAAGGCGGCCGGCTTGGAGGTCAACGCGGGACATGGTCTTCACTACGATAACGTGCGTCCCATCGTACAGATCCCCGAGATCGACGAGCTGAGCATAGGGCACAGCATTATCGCGAGGGCGGTGCTGATCGGCCTGGACAAGGCGGTGAGAGACATGATTGCGCTCATCCGGAAAGAGCAATGGTGAAGAGCGATTATAAATTATGAATTATGAATGGAAAAAGAGGCCATGGTCGGCATTGACATAGTCGAGGTTGCGAGGATCGAGCGGCTCAGGGAGGTGTATGGCGATGCCTTCCTGCGCAAAGTGTTTACCGTGCAGGAGGCCGCATATGCCGAAGGCAAGAAAAGGTGGGCAGAGTCGCTCGCGGGGAGGTTCGCGGCCAAAGAAGCGTTTATGAAGGCATGGGGCAGGCGGCTCCCCTGGAAGGGCATCGAAGTCCGCTCCGACGAGTTGGGCAGCCCGTTTGTCGTGTTTCAGGGTGTGAGGTATGATGAGGTGAGCATATCGCATGAGCGGACGTTTGCGGTGGCGGTGGTGAGAGTGTAACAATTCCCTGAGAATATAGGTCGTATATGTCTTATAGGACCTATGCTCCCCTACAGGTGCAGCCATGATAGTGCTTTCTCCTGAAAGGATGAAAAAATACGATGAGTACGCGATCTCGACCTGGGGCATTCCGTCCGCCGTGCTTATGGAGAATGCGGGCAGGAGCACGTACCGGCTCATGTTGGAGACGTATCTCCGGCAGCCCGGGACCAGGGTTGTCGTGATGGCCGGGAGGGGGAATAACGGCGGCGACGGTTTCGTGATCGCGCGATACGCGCATCGGGACGGCTTCCCGACGAAGGTGTTCCTCCTGGGGGAGCCCGATGCGCTGAAGGGAGACGCGAAGCGAAACATGGAGCTCTACCTGTCGATGGGGGGCGTGGTGGTCGCTGTGGGAGCTGCATCGGTGGAAGCAGCGGAAGGCATAAGAGGGGCCGACGTGATCGTGGACGCCATATTCGGAACGGGCCTCACAAAAGAGGTTGCCGGCGTGGAGGCGGCCGTGATCGAAGAGGTCAACCGCTCCGGGAAACCGGTAATCGCCGTTGACATCCCGTCGGGACTCGACGGGACGAGCGGTCTTCCCCTCGGGGTCGCGGTGCGGGCGACCCATACCTACACCTACGGCCATCCGAAGCTCGGGCAGCTCCTCCACCCCGGTGTCTCCTATAGGGGGAGGCTGACCGTCATCGATATTTCGCTGCCTGCCGCGGCCGCCTCCACGCTCGGCGTCGACGCCCATGTGGTAGACGGAGAGATGCTGCGCCGCATTTTCCGCAGACGGCCGCCGGAGGCGCACAAGGGTATGTTCGGCAGCGTGGCCGTTATTGCGGGCTCCGTCGGCAAGACCGGTGCAGCCGTCATGGCTTCAACTGCAGCGCTCAAGATAGGTGCGGGGCTCGTCACCCTGGTCATCCCCGGGAGCCTGAACAATGTCGTGGCCTCGAAGGTCACCGAGGCAATGACATACCCCGTGGACGATCAGGGCAGGGGTGTTTTTCTCCTCTCGTCCTATGAGGCAGTGCGGGACTTCGCCGCGGATAAGGACGTGGTCGTCATTGGGCCTGGTCTCGGAAGGGCGCCGGAGACGATGACCCTCGTCCGGAGACTCTACGGGGACCTTGATGTCCCCTTCGTGATAGACGCAGATGGAATAGGCGCCTTCGAGAATCGGGTGGACCTGCTCAAAAAAGGGAAGGGGAGGGCGATTCTCACACCCCATCCGGGCGAGTTCGGCCGCCTTACGGGGGCAAGCCCAAAGGACGTGAACCGGGACAGGCTCGATCTAGGGCGCCGGTTTGCGAAAAACTATAGAGTCGGCCTTGTGTTGAAAGGGGCGCCGACCGTCACCTTTTCGCCCGATGGCGAGGCTTTCATCAATCCTACGGGCAACCCCGCCCTTTCCAAGGGAGGCAGCGGCGATGTGCTGACCGGCTTCATAGGCGGGTTGGCGGGTCAGGGCTACACGCTGACCGAGTCGGGGTTTTTCGGCGCATATCTGCACGGCTATATCGCCGACACGTGGGCCGGGGAGTTTACAGATATGGACCTGATGGCGCAAGAGGTGGTCTCGGGGACGGGTGCGGCCATCCGGGATATCAGGAATGGAACGGATAGAGTTTATATCGAAAAGTCCCTTTGAGACCATCGCTATCGGCGCCCACATAGGGACGTCCGCGGTGACGGGCGATCTGTTTTTGCTCTATGGGGAGCTGGGTGCGGGCAAGACGCAGTTGGTGAAGGGTCTGGCCCGGGGCATGGGGGTTCCCGACTGGCAGTATGTTCTTTCCCCCTCCTTCACGCTCATGAACGTCTACGAGGGTAGGATAGACCTGTGCCATGCGGACCTCTACAGGATAGAGGCCGACGCCGTTGAGACGCTCGATATAGAGGACTTCCTGGATAAGGGGGTCGTGGCCGTCGAATGGGCGGAGCGCTTCCCTCCGTGGGGGGATGGGATAAAGGTTACCCTGGAGGTTGTCGGGGAAGAGGAAAGAATGATCGTGATGGAGGTAGAGGATGTTGGTCGTGCAAAAGTATGGCGGCACTTCCGTGGGGAGTCCTGAGCGTATACGGAACGTCGCCGAAAAAATTATCGCCTACAAGCAAGGAGGGGCGGACCTGGTAGTGGTGGTTTCCGCCATGTCGGGAGAGACCGACCGGCTTTTTCGACTCGCCGCGTCGCTCTCTGCGCTGCCGGACGAGCGGGAGCTTGATGTGCTCCTTTCCACGGGCGAACAGGTCACCTCGGCGCTCCTTGCCCTCACCCTGAAGGAGTTGGGCACGGATGCCGTCTCGCTGCTGGGTTCCCAGATCAGGATCGTGACCGATTCAGCCTATGGGAAGGCCAGGATCGAGGAGATAGAGGGGGAGAAGATGGTCTCGCACCTGCGGGAGGGAAAGGTCGTGGTGGTCCCCGGTTTCCAGGGTATCGACGGCGGGGGCAACATCACGACCCTGGGCCGCGGCGGCTCGGATACGACGGCCGTAGCGCTGGCGGCGGTGCTCCATGCGGACCTGTGTGAGATTTATACCGATGTGGACGGCGTCTACACTACCGACCCGAACATCACGGAAAAAGCGAGGCGGCTCGACCGCATATCCTATGAAGAGATGCTTGAGATGGCGAGTCTCGGGGCTAAGGTGCTGCAGATACGCTCGGTCGAGCTTGCCAGGAAATATAAAGTTCCCCTTCTGGTGAAGTCGTCTTTTGTCGAAGGCAAGGGGACACTCGTCTGTGAGGAGGTACCGATGATGGAGCAGGTAGTGATTGCGGGTGTGACCTATAACATGAACGAGGCGAAGATAACGGTGAGCGAGGTACCCGACAAGCCCGGCACGGCTTCGACGATATTCACGCCCCTTGCGGAGGCGAACATCGTGGTCGACATGATCGTCCAGAATGTGAGCCACAAGGGGTATACCGATATGACCTTTACCACGGCGAAGGCAGACGCCAAAAAGGCGTATAAGCTCATGGAGAAGGTGGCGGGCGAGTTAGGCGCGCGGCTGGTGGCTGTTGACGAAGATATCGCAAAGGTGTCCATCGTGGGCTCCGGCATGAGGTCCCATTCGGGTATTGCCACAAAGATGTTCACCATCCTTGCGAACGAAGGGATCAACCTCGAGATGATAAGTACCTCCGAGATCAAGATATCCTGCGTCATCAAGGAGAAATACGGCGAGCTGGCGGTCAGGGCCCTGCACACGGCTTTCGGCCTTGACGCGGAAGAGGTCGTCGAAGAGCAATGAGGATCGATTTTTACGATACGACCCTGCGGGACGGCGCGCAGTCGGAAGACATCGCGTTCTCCGTGAACGACAAGATCAGGGTGACCGAAAAGCTCGATGAGTTCGGCATGGATTTCATAGAGGGCGGCTGGCCGGGATCGAACCCGAGAGACCTCGAGTATTTCGAGGAAGTGAAAAAGTGCCGCCTCACCCATGCCCGGATCGTGGCATTCTCACGCACCATAAAAGCCGGCGCCCTGTCCGATCCCGAGGGGGACGAGATCATGCGGCCCCTGCTGCGGGCGGATGCGGAGTGTGTCGCCATCGTCGGCAAGAGCTGGGACCTGCACGTGAGGGATGCTCTGAAGGTCGGCCTCGATACAAACCTGAAGATGATCGAGAGGACAATACGCTTCCTGAAGGGGCGTGGCAAGACCGTATTCTTTGACGCCGAGCATTTCTTCGACGGGTACAGGGGCAACAGGGACTATGCGGTAAAAGTCGTCAAAGTCGCGGCCGACGCGGGGGCCGACGTGGTCGTGCTT
>Ga0326727_10007321_pt1 | contig 29276 bp, 14 predicted proteins | sample MB2enrmetagenome_FD_207643 | JGI IMG/M metagenome (GOLD analysis project Ga0326727, IMG submission 207643) | Lab enriched peat soil microbial communities from McLean, Ithaca, NY, United States - MB29MY | ecosystem: Environmental > Terrestrial > Soil > Wetlands > Peat | place: USA: New York... | reverse complement strand
CGGGGAACTTTGTGGACACCACGGCCGCGAGCGGCGTGCAGTTCCATCATTACGCCTCCCAGACCGCCAAGAAATACATGCTGGAGATCATGGGCTCCGGCGTGGCCCTGTTCGACTACGACAATGACGGCCGGCTGGACATTTTCCTTGTGAACGGCGCGCCCATCAGCGATCCGACCCCGCTTGGCACTATCCCGCGCAAGACCGACCCCAAGTATTGGAACCGCCTGTACCACCAGATGCCGGATGGCAGGTTCGAAGACGTGACCGAGAGGGCCGGCGTGCAGGGGTCAGGCTACGGCTACGGCGTCGCAGTGGGTGATTACGACAATGACGGCTTCGAAGACTTGTTTGTCACCGAATACGGCGGCAACCGGCTGTACCACAACAATGGCAACGGAACGTTTACGGATGTTACGGAAAAGGCGGGCGTGGGCGGCAGCGGCTGGTCCACCAGCGCGGCTTGGGTGGACCTCGATAACGACGGTTTCCTCGACTTGGTGGTCCTTCGTTACGTGCAGTGGGACTTCGAAGACCGCGTGTGCCTGGTAAACGGGACGCTGCGGACCTACTGCCGGCCGGACAATTTCCCACCCATCGCACCGCTGGTGTACCACAACAACGGGGATGGAACGTTCACCGAGGTGTCGCGCCAGATCGGACTTGCCAAGCCGGGTAAAGGTTTGGGGATTGCCATTGCGGATTACGACCGCGACGGGCACATCGACGTCTATGTGGCCAATGACTCCATGCCGGGGTTCCTGTACCACAACAAAGGCAACGGCACTTTTGAGGAAGTTGCGCTTTTGGCAGGTGTGGGTGTGACGGACAGCGGGCGCACCTATGCCGGCATGGGTGTGGATTTTGCCGATTACAACAACGACGGATTGCCAGACCTGGCAGTGGCCGACCTGGCCCTCGAGACGTACGCGCTCTACGAGAATGAAGGCAAGGGTTTCTTCAAGTACGCCACGGATGCGAGCGGACTCGGCAACATCACCATGCAGCATTCAGGCATGGGTTTGCACTTTATCGATTATGACAACGACGGCCGGAAAGACCTGCTCGTCTCACAAGGCCACGTGATGGACACCGTGGACCAGGTCAATCCCAACCTCCACTACCGCGAGCCGATCCTCCTCGTACGGAACACCCCCCAGGGCTTTGTGGATGTTTCGGCGGCATCCGGGGGAGTCTTCCGCCAGGCGTGGGCCGGCCGTGGCCTCGCGATTGGGGACATCAATAACGATGGCCGCGTGGACGCCGTGGTATCGACCAGCGAAGGCCCGGCTCACGTGCTGCTGAACCAAACGCCCACCTCGAACCATTGGCTGATTTTGAAACTGACGGGACACAAGAGCAATCGCGACGCCATCGGTGCGGAAGTCAAAGTGGTTACCGCGCGCGGCATGCAGGTAGCCACGGTGACCACGGCCGGCAGTTATCTTTCTTCCAGCGACAAGCGGGTGCACTTCGGCCTAGGGCCGGAGACGAACGTACAGAAGGTGGAGATCCGCTGGCCCAGCGGGATCCTGCAAACCCTTCGTGACGTCAAGGCGGACCAGATTCTGGCGGTGGATGAGCCGCGGTGAGGATTGGCGCGGCTTTTCAAGGGGTCGAACGGTTCGACCCCTCTCGAATTTGGTGTAGGGGCGGTTCGCGAACCGCCCCTACTCGGGGGAGGGCTATTGGTTCGTTTGGATCGTTCCGGTAACCACAACTTCAAAAGCGCTCCCAGGGACGGTTTTAAGTTGGTTAAGGTCCGTGTCGTCCCAGCCGGGATCGGGCGCGCCGGTGATGTACCAACTGCTGCCGTTGTCCGCCACGATCATGCCGTACTTCTTCAGAGCGGTCAGGATGACGAGGGATTCACCGGTAAACGAAGAGATATCGTAGGAAGCCTTCAGGCGCAGCCGCAACCCCATCGGCGGCAAGGCAGGATTATTCGACTCACTGGCGAAGTGGGTGGCAGGATGAATGAAACCCGCCTGACTTTGGTAAACGCTAAATCGCAGGGCGTGGTTGATTGCGCCCGCCGCCACCTCATCATAGCGCGCCAGGCCGGGAAGGATCGGTAACCCCGCGGCATCCGCCGAAGTCCAGCCATCGGTCCGCAGTTGGTCGGAATACAAATTGAAAATCGCGCCGTTGGCCGCCGTCCAGTTGTTGTCGTTGGTATCCTTAACACCCTCCCATACCTCGTAAAGAGTGCAATTCTTGTTAGGGGGATCGGCCTGGAGCGTCAGCACGTGGCGGTCCCCCGTGGAACCGCTGCCGCCCTCCACGGGCGCGGTTGGTGGAAACGGATAACACCCGCTGATGCCAGAAAGGACGGTGCAGCCGCCGCCGGACGACCCATAATCACTCTCGGCAGGATACTGATTAAAGACTACCGACACTAACGGTTGTGTGCCCGGCACCACCACGTAAGGGATTCCAGACGCCGGGTCCGAGCCGAAATCGGGATGCAGATATTGCTTCTCTTGATTGATGCTCGCAATGTAAGCGTCCGAGTTGGGATCGACGCAGTAATCCGAGATGTCGGTGTTCCAGGGGTTATCCGTGGGAAAAACCGGGCAGCCTGAAATCGTAGGGCTGGTGCTGTAGTCTGTGGGGTTGCCGGTTGCGACATTGCTGCAAGTCGTCTGGGGAGGAGTCACTGGGGACGCCGGGCTGGAGGAAGAGCCGGAACCACAGGAGAACAGGAAAATCGAACACAGAAGGATTGCGGCGAAACGCAAATGACTAAGCTCCGTCGCATGGTCTGCCATGTCTCCGTCCGCGCAAAACTGGATTCGCGAACTGCTGCGTAAGTGTGTCTGTTCAGCCCCAAAGGGGCGACCTAATCTAACCCAGGGCATCGCCCTGGGGTTAAATGAGATGATCAATTTGATTCCCCCGAGCCCTGTAGGGGCGCAATAGAGTAGTTCGCCCTTTCGGGGCTTGGGGCCGTCTCTGCTCCATGAATCCCAGGGCGTTGCCCTGGGCTAGATTAGGTCGCCCCTTGGGGGCTCACGGGAAAAAACGGCCCGCCGCAGGGCGGGCCGTGGAGGAAATCGGGCAGAATCGATCTATCAGAACATGATGTGCGCACCCATTTGGATGGTACGCGGCCCATTCATCGGGCCCGTGATCAAGCCAAAGGTACCTCCCTGAGACGGATATCCGTCGCCCAGGGCCGGGTCCGGGTCGCCGAGCCCGGTGCGGTTAAAGACGTTTTGGAAGTCCGCCCGGAGTTGGAGCTTAACCCGTTCGGTAATCCGCGTGTCCTTGATGAGACCGAAGTCCTCTTCTTCGTGACCAGGCCCCCGGACATTCGGCAGGAGTGGCGGGGCCGTTCCCAGGCGCAGCGGGAAGCTATAGTTGGGTGAGGTAGGTACATCGACGAACGCTGCGGGGTTGAGCAAGGCAGTCCCGTTGGTGACGGCCCCCGTGTTGGGGTCATATGCAAGGACGGCGTTCAACCCTTGGGGGGTGACGGTCTTGGCGACGCCGGAAAGGACGTCCGGCCGGATCGACGGGGTGATGGAGGGGGACAAAGCCGAGCCGATGGACAGGGGGGTCCCCGAGCCGTAACGTTGAATGGCCGTCAACTGCCATCCGGAGAAGAGCCGGTCAGATAAGCGGGACGAATTCAACCACCGCTGGCCGCGGCCGAAGGGCAGCGCGTAGATCCAGGTCAATTTCACGACTTGCGGGTAGTCGAAGGACACCAGGCTTTTCTCCAATTTGCGGTTGTAGAGGTCCTGAATGTACACGTTGTAGTACCGCATCCCGCTGGCGCTGTCCGAGATGTCCTTGGAGAGCGTGTAGGCGGCGATGAACGTCAGGCCGTGCGTCGAGTTCTTTCGTGCCGTGAGTTCGAGGGCGTGATACGTAGAGTTGCCGAGCCCGGGAGAATCGTTCTGCGCGCCGCTGTACTGTGGGAAGGGGGTGAGCGCCGTGGACACATTCGTGTTGAGAAAGCTGTTGTTGTCCGTTTCAAAAGTGGGGTAGGGTAAGTGGGTGATACCGTATTGGGCGAGCGTAGCGGCGGTAGTGGGGTTGCTCAAATCCGTCTGAAGGTCATCCGCCAGAATGTCCCCCAGGCCCATATACTTCGCGGGTGCCTGATTGATTCCTCCCATATCATAGTTGATCAGGCGCGAGCCCTTTGACCCTACGTAATTGGCCTCCAAGACGATCTGATGCGGGAATTGGTACTGGAACCCGGCGCTCCAGTTCTGGATATAAGGCATGGCCAGGGAGTTGGCGGGGTAGTAGTCGACCCCCTGCCCATTCTGGCTGGCGGGATTCGTGTTCGGCAACGTGCCGGTAAAAGCAGGCATACCCACCTGGCCGGGCGCCGAACCACTCGCGAAATTGGAAAGGTACATTACCGGATTCACGGCGTTAATCTGGCCAGCCTGCCGGTGAACTACAACGGCGGAGTTGAACCCGAAGTACTGCTCTGGTCCCCACCCGCCTTCGGTGGGAGGCTGATAACTGATCCCGTAGCCGCCGCGGAAGACCAGTTTATTGTTGATTTGGTAAGCCAGGCCCAAACGCGGCGCCCACTCCTTGAAGTAGTAATTCTGGAAAGAAGAGCCTTTGCGGCACCCGGAGCAATTACCCAGCCAGACCAGGGCGCCGGGAACCGTCGCGCCGCTGGGCAGCGGGTTCGCCACCGTGGGGTCGAATTGGGCCATGCGGTTAAAGGCTTCGGTTCTGGGGGTGGGAATCTCCCAGCGCACTCCGAGGTTGAGAGTGAGCTTGGAGGTCGCCCGCCAGTCATCCTGCGCGAAGAAGGACATCACCCCCTGCCGGTAGCCCGGCTCGGTAGTGTAAATACTCGTGCTCGCACTGTGGGCGGCACCCAGGAGGAAGCTGGCGAAAGGATGCCCCGTACTCGTGACGAACCCGGGGAGCGAGGTTTCCAGGTTGTTAAAGGCGAAGCTCCCCGACACGTCTCCAGGTTCGTAGTCGTTGGAGCGGTAGCGGAGGTACGACCCGCCGAACTTCAGGCTGTGCTTGCCGCGCGTGGTGGTGAAGGTATCCTGGTAGAGGTAACTTTCCTCAGGATCTCGGGTCCCGCAACTGCTCCCGATCGACGACAGGAATTGGATGCCGTTGTTGTCCCCGAACTTCATGGCGGGGAGGCAATTATTGAGGATTCCCGAAATATTCATGGCGGCCGTATACTTGCCGTCTGTGGAATTGTGGTTGGTATCTGCGAACCGGTTGTAACCCAGCGAGAGGACGTTCACCGAGTGGTCGTTGAGCGTCCAGGTATGCGTGATGCGCAACTGCGGCCCGCCCACATCCTGCGTGTAGGCCCCGGTGAGGGGCTGGCTGGGCCAGGGCGCCCAACTGTCGGAGCTGGGACTATTGTGGTAGCGGTGCCGGATCGCCACGGTAAGAGAAACACCCAGTTTCTGCTTGTCGTTAATCACCTCGTCCTCTTTGGTGGTATAGGCGTCGCGCCTGAAGACTGGGCAACAGGTGCCACCATAATGGGGTATGTTCAGGGTGAGGGAATCATACTGGGGAGTCGGGAAGTATTTCAGCAGGGTGGAGGTGGCGGCGCTGAACTCTGCCGCCGGGATCTTGTTCAAGGTACCACCGTCATCGAAGGGATCGCGGATGGTGGCGTCCGCCCCGCTGCTATTGGTCAATCCCGACACAGGGTCAACAGCGCCAGCCGGGACAACGCGCGTGGTGGTGGGATCGAAAATCTCGTCTTTATATACCGTGCGTCCCAGCGCGTCCGTACCCACAGCGCTGCCCAACCATGCATTGAAGTTTCCCGTGAGCATCCCGGTGGTCGGCACCGTAGTGAGGCCGCCGAACGCAAACTGGCTATAGCGGTCTCCCTCGTAGTTGAAGAAGAAGAAGGTCTTGTTTTTCCGGATGGGACCGCCCAGGTTGCCGCCGAAGTTGTTTTCCCTATAGGTGCTCTTTGGCGAACCATAGGCGTTGTTCAGCAGACCGTCAGCGTTGAAAACAGGATTGATGTTGTATTCAAATCCGGCTCCGTGGAGCTGATTGTTGCCGGACTTAAGGGAGAAGTTGACAACGCCTCCGCCCGTTTCTCCGTACTCCGCGGAATAGTTGCTCAACTGAACCTTGAATTCACCGACGGAATCCGCCCCGGGCTGGAATTCGCCCATGTTGTCCCAGTCGTAACGGGCGATGCTGGCGCCGTCGATTAGGATGAGGTGGCTCGAATCTTGGCCACCGTTGATTGATTGCCTGCCATTCCAGTCCGGCGTGGTGCCGGGCATACTCTCCCAGACAAACGCGTCCAGGGGCCGCCCGCCGTCACTAAGAATGACGGGGAGCGTCTGGAACTCTTGGGGAGTGATCGCCGTTCCCACTTCCGCCGTGGAGGTGGTCAGCAGCGGGGCCTCCGCGAGCACAGTGACGGATTGCGCGGCGCTGCCCACCTGAAGTGTCAAGTCAATGGTTACTACCTGGGCCACGGGCACCACAATGTCGGTGGCCACGGAGGCCTTGAAGCCTTCCTTGAGCGCTTCCACCTGGTATCGTCCCGCGGGGACAGGAATGCGGTAGTAACCCGCGCTGGACCCCTTGACCACCGACTTAGCTCCAGAGTCCATGTTGGTAATGGTAATTTCTGCTTGCGGTATGACCGCACCAGAAGTGTCATATATCGATCCCGTCAGGGCACCCAATTGACCTTGGGCGCAAATCCATTTGGGCACGGTAATGACAGCCAAGCAAAGGGCAATAATCCGAAACCACTTGTGCATAAAACTACCTCCATAGTTCTCAGCTTTCCCAACCGACGCTTGAAGAGAGAAGCGGGCACCTTGCAGTGGTGCTCGGAAGAGGAGGTCGTTCGTGCTGGCAACTCGGACCCTAGCCAGCATGTCTCAACTCTCCTCGAGTAAAACTGGGCGCCTTTCGGGTCCTTTCGTAGCCTTCCGTTTACCTTATAATTCGACCTCTGTCAAGCACTTTTTCGCAAGGGTTTTCGCAAAAGAGCAACCAGAACAGCCTCCCATGCCTATCACCGCTTCGAAACCAAATCCCCAAAAGCCGGCAGCAACTGATACTTGTTCTCCCACGTTGTGTACATGATCCCGGTGGCGCCTTGTGTGCGGTCGAGGGACTCCATCCAGCCTTTGGGGTTCTCGAGGTCGTCGGCATCGTAGTAGCCGGCGCCCAAAGTCTTGTATCCAAACTTAGAAAAGAAGTCGAGACTCAGGTCGCGCTTTTCGTAATACCAGCAGGCGATCACCAGGTCTTTAGGAATGTAGTTCCACGTGCCGTGGAAGCTGCCGTCAATCAGGTAGTATTTCTCCTTGGCGTTGTGGTTGGGATCGAACATGTCGGACCAGACGTAAACCTCCGCCTTAGGGTTTGCCGCGCGGATCATCTGGTGCTGCCGTGTCACGCAATCGCCGAGGATCTGGGCCATGGAGAGATGCCGGTTCTTGCAGGCTTCGCAGAAGCCGCCCACGCGCACTTCATCCATGCTGAGGAAGTACTTTTTGGGCGCGATATACTTTTCGATCAGGGGAATCTGGCGCTGCCATATTTCGTACACCGCGGGCTCCGACATGTCGATCGTAGTCTGATCGCGATAGATCGTGGTGCCGTGGTAATAGTCAACTCGCAAGCGGTCGCCCGCGTGGATCCGGCCGCCGGCCAGGAGCTTAATCGCCGGCCCTTCGTGGTTCCAACTGAAATCGAGTTGCGGGTCGGCAATGGCCGCGAAGTCCCGGCCCTCCTCGTAAACCGCGCCCGTCTTCTCATTTTGGACCTTCACCGGTGTCCCGGGACGGCGCAGAACGTTGGTGAGGCCCACTTCCTCGACGGCGACGTCAGCAACCCAAACTTTGCCCCGCTTCCCATCCGAAACACCCACGCGAAATTCCACATGGTCCGCGTACCAACTGTTGAAACCCCAGAATATTTCGTGCCAGTCGCTGGTCTCCGGCAAGGGCGGTTCCATGTAGGAAAGGCCGCGCCCGTCGGGAGCGACGGCGAGCAGATGAATGGCCATGCGCAGCCCTGCGCCTTCTGTCTTCACCCAGGCCCGCAGGCGATAGCAGCGATAAGGATGAACGCGCAGCGCTTGCGCGAGATAGACCTCGCCTTCCGGACCGCTGAAGTCCTCGAAGCGCACGGAGGCATGTCCAGAATGAAGTACGGTGGTGTCAAGGGTGGCCCGCGCTCCCTGCGCCGTGAAGCCCGCCGGCAGGTCTCCCTGTCGTTGCTCGAAGTCGGCATTGGAGATCTTCACCGGCGGGTCCGGAGCGAAGAGCGCCTCATGCTCTCCCGCCAGGAAGAGCGCTCCGCGCACCGGCTGCCCCGCCGCCAGGTTCTTGTCATGCGACATCACACCGCCTCCATAGCCCACGCCAAACCCGGCAGGGATGATCTCCACCCCGAGGCGGTCGCAGGTCTGCTTCAGGCGCGTGAGGCGCGCGAGGGACTCAGGAGATTTCAAGTCCATCGAGTCGAAGCCCGCCGAGAGCAGGATGCCGTTAATGCCATGCTCGCTCGCCGTGCGCGCAATTCCTTCCACGCGCGCCAACTCCTGGTCACCATCCAAACCCGTCGAAACGTAAACCCAGCGGTCGCGATACGCTTGGGGTTGTCCCAGCATCACGGCCGTCATGAGAGCGCAGCAGCCGAAAATAATAATAAGAGTCCTTTTCATAATTCCCCTCCTTGGCCCGAGTTCCTCACGATTGATAGGAAAGGGCGGGGCTTCACCGAACCTCGATCGGCGCGAGGTCGTACCAGCCGTCGGGTTCGAGGCCCTCGATGGCAAGCTTGATGGCGGGCTGCCCCGTTCGCGGGTCCAACATCGCGACGCGCAGGCGGTAGCTTCCCGGCTTTAAGGTTTCGGGAATATAAATCGTGCCGTCGAAGACCGCGTCACCGGGCAGCCACTTGCGGAGGTCTATCGGCAGCCTGACTTCCGCGCTGCTGCCGGCGGAATGCAGCTCCATGGCCAGCGCGTACGGACGGTAAACCGGCGCCACTCCCGCATTCAGCCACCACATATGGACCGGTTGCATCGTGCCGGCCAGCACGACGGGTGGATACTCCAGCCGCCGGAGGATGAATCGGTACCCCATTTTCTTCTGAAATTCGTCGAAAGCCTTCTTCCATTCCGGCGGAATCGCCGACGATTTGATGTTCACCGACGAGACGTGCCAGCGCAGCGCCTGGGCAATGATGTAATCCAGGTCATAGCCTTTTTCCTTCCAGCCGCCCGGCACCCAACAGGTCTCGAGTGAAACGGGGCTGCGCTGCCACACGTCCTGAATCCCCGCGCGAACGATCTGCTGCGGATAGAAGTCCAACATGTGGCACCAATGGGCCCCGGCGGTGGCGCGCATGTCACCCCAACAATCCAGCCGCCAGCCCGCGCCGTGTTCGGTTCCGTACGCCAAGGCCTTTTCTTCATCGAAGTTCATCAGCAGCGGCGTTCGCTTGAACGCCTCCAGCCAAATATCGACCAATTTCTTTTGCACCTCGAACGCCGGCATGTACGGACTCCAACCCTCGCCCCAATAACCGACCGATGAGATATCGACGCTGTCCAAATCCGGATGCCCGTCATAGCGCTCGCCCGCCGCCGCCACCACGGCTCCCCAATCCTTCAGGTACAACGGGTCGGCAAAGTCGGGCTGCCAGATCTCCCCGTCCTTGTCCGTCGCCCGGTTCGCCCGTCGCGCCCCCGACTTTTGATACCACTCCGGCAGCGGATGCTCCTGATCGTAGGGCATCAGACGAATCGCCAGCGCTTGATGGTGCGCGTGCGCTTGGCGCAGGGCCTCGTCCAGAATTCCCCAGCGTACCTTGCCCTGCTCCGGCTCCAGCGTCTCCCAGAACCAGCGGCAATAGGAAATTGTGGACGGGGGGAAATCCACCGCGCCTTTTGCCTGCTCCAGCCTTACCACGGGGCCCTCTTCCGACCAGCCGAGACCGGGGTTGATCGCATCCCCGTTGAAGCGCTGGAAAGTTTCGATCCCCATCCCCGGATTCACCAACACCTCGTCGATCTGCTTAGGACGGAGGATGGTGGTTTCTGCTTGCGCAAGCGCATTCGCTGCACATGCCACGACAAAAAAGGTAACCAGCATCAGTCGCGAAGACATAATGGTTTCTCGCCTCCTCATAACCCGGATTTGCAAGGTCGTTGTACCACATTGCAGAAACAAAGGGTATGAAAAGTTTCTTTTGTTTACGATACATTGCGGTAGAATCCGGTTTGCGATTAACCGCCCATCGCGCTTAGCGAATGGTCGCTGAGAAAGTATAATCGTCGCCGGAGGGCCCAGATGCATCGAACGTTTTGCTGCGCGGTGTTGATTCTTGCCTACGCTCCCCAGGTCATGCACGCCCAGGCGCCGCTCGCCCAAGCTGACCTCCGGGTAGTTCAAGATCCGGCTGAAATGCGGCAAATGCTGCCGACCTATTTGAACAAGCTGGCACAAGAGGCCACGGAGAAGCGGTGGGCGCGCTTCAATCAAGTCCAGACGGAAACCGACTTCCGTAACTGGCAGGAGGCAAACCGCCGAACCTTTCTGGAGTTGATCGGAGGCTTGCCCACGGAGCGTTCACCGCTCCATGCGCGCGTGACCGGGGAGATTCCGCGCGAGGGATATATCATTCGCAAGGTCATTTTCGAGAGTCTGCCCGAGTACTACGTGACCGCAAACCTTTATGTTCCGACCACAGGCAAAGCGCCGTTCCCTGCCGTTCTCACGCCGTGCGGCCATTCCCCGAACGGGAAAGCTTATGACGTGTACCAGCATCTCTTCATCGGGCTCGTGAAGCGCGGGTACATTGTCCTCAGCTACGATCCCATGGGACAAGGCGAAAGGTATGAATACTGGAACTTCCTGCAACAGGAGACCTTGTTGAAAGGCCCCGACTATCAGCACGCCATGGCGGGTCTTCAGGAAATGCTGTTGGGACAAAACCTGGCGCGCTACTTAATCTGGGATGGAATCCGTGGCCTCGATTACCTCGCGAGCCTTCCTGAAGTGGATGCCTCGCGCCTCGGGGTGACCGGCAACTCCGGGGGCGGCACGCTCACGACCTACATCTCCATGCTCGATCCGCGCGTCAAGGTGGCCTCCATCGTCACCTTCATCACTTCCCTCCCCCAGAAGATCGCCGCTCGAAGCCTGGATGCGGAAGCTGACCCGGAGCAGGATATTCCTGGTTTGTTGGCCAACGGCATCGACGAAACCGAATTCGTGGGCATGATTGCTCCGCGGCCCGTGCTGATTGGGGCTGCCCTGCGCGACTTCTTCCCCATCGAGGGGACGCGCCAGACCTTCGCCGAGGTCCAATCTCTGTACAAGAAACTCGGTGAGCCCGAGCGCATCAAGATGGTGGAGTTTGATCAACGCCACATGTATAGCCAGCCTCTGCGGGAGGCTACTTATGCCTGGTTCGACCACTGGCTGAAAGGCGTCGATGCCGAGGCCCACGAGCCGGAAATCGTCACGGAGAAGGACGCAACCCTGCAATGCACGCCCACCGGCCAGGTGATTACTTCTCTCGGCGGGAAGAGGGTTTACGACTTCAACCGGGCGCAGGCGGAGCAAGAACTGCGTCTGCTGGACTCGCGGCGTCGCTCTTCCGACTTCCGCACGACCCTTGCCGAGAAAATCCGGAGCCGCCTGGCGTTGCCCGTCGACGCGGCGGCGCCGGCAGTGAAGACCCTCGCCACAACCGAAGTGGGGGACCTGGTGGTTGAAAAGCTGCTGCTTGAGACCGATCCCGGCATCGCGGTTCCGACTCGAGTGATTCATCGGAAGGGGTTGCAACGGAGAGTGCCGGCAGTGGTCTATCTGCGCGATCGCATGGGAGAAGGCGACCGCCCAGCCCTGTTTGCCCTGCTGGCCGAGCAGGGCCGCGCGGTGGCGGTCGTGGACGTTCGCGGCTTCGGTGAGACCTGGGCGCCGCGCGACGTGCGGGAAGAAACCGAAGACTACTTCCACCCGCGCGATGCCAAGGATGCGGACTTTGCCTACGCGGCGTTCTTTCTGGGGCGCCCACTTTTGGGAATGCGCGCCGGCGACGCCCTGGGGGTGGTCCGCTATCTGCGCACGCGCTCGGATGTTGACCCCAAACGCGTGGCAGTGATGGGACGAGGCTGGGCAGGAGTCGCGGGGCTGTTCTCCGCTTCTCTCGACTCGGACATTTCGTCCGTGGCCGTGGAAGCCCCACCGGCGTCGTACGGCGCGCTAGCCAAAGCGGAGATCTACGAGCAGCCCGCCTACATTCTGCTGCCGGGGGTGCTGCAAGACTTCGATCTCACCGACGTCTTTGCGGCTCTCGCGCCACGGCCTCTGCTGGTGTTGAACCCACAAGACCCGTTGACTCGGAAAATGGTTGAGGAAGAAGCGCTCGCGGCCTTCGAGCCCGTTCATGCTGCATATGACGCGGCGAAGGCTTCCACCTCATTCACAGTCAAAGTTGAGCCCCTGGATGCGGACGTGCCGAAGGTGTTGGAGGAATGGCTCCGCGCGCTCGAATGACCGTGTCGTCGTCACAGAGCCGCAGGAGATGGACTTCGTTCATATCAAAGCACTCCTGCGATGGAAGCTGGGGTAACCGGTCATGTGTGGACAAGCTCCAAGCAATTCAACGTTCTGAAAACGTCGCGCGACAACTTAAGGTATCGCCAGCCAATGACCGATCTACGCTGAGTTGAGGATGCTCACAAGCGAACAACAGCGCGGGCTAGCCCAGTGGAAGAACCTGCTGGCGGAGGCGGGATTGGATCAAGTGTTGATCCGCGATCCGGGGAGCGAGCCCCCGCAGATTGCGGGGAGATTCCAGGTTCTAGCGCGTCTGTTCGGCGAGGGTCAGGACGTCGAGAGGCGCGACTTCGAAGCGTGCGTGCCGGAGGAATTGCTCTCGACCGTCGAAGCGCTCGACCTGGTGAATCGGATCGGGGACAGGGTCGCGCCGGCGTACCGGCTGGTCTTCCACCTGGGACTGTGGCTGTTCTGCGAAACGGTGTCGCCCTCGGCAAAGTTCTACTATGGGAATGACTCGATAGAGCTCAGTCGCATGCTTGTAGGGGCGCAGGGCAGCGTGCTGGACCTGTGTTCCGGCGTCGGGACGCAGGCGTTGGTATGCGCCCGGACCGCGGCGCGGGTAACCGCGGTCGAGATCGAGCCCCTGGCCGCGAAGCTTTTCTGGGTCAACGCTGCGATGAATGGACTGTCGGACAAGGTGGAACTGATCAACGGCGATCTTCTCGGGCCGGTGTCGGGGCGAAGCTTCGACGTGATTTCCTGCAATCCTCCGTTCATGCCGGTGGCGCCGGGTGTGGTGTATCCGCGGTTCGCAGACGGCGGAGGCGACGGGCTCGCGATTGTGCGCCGCTTGATGGCCGGGTTGCCGGAAGCCCTCACGCCGGGCGGCCGGTGCGAGGTGGTCGGCGCGGTTTTCGGGAATCGCGAGGGCCCGGATTTAGCCGCGTTCAAAGAAATGGCGGCGAATTCGAGCCTCGCGATTATTATCGACTGCCGCGCCTGTGAGGAACTCGAAGGGAAAACCCTGAAGCAGCTCGTCGGGATGGCCATGGAAGGCAGTGAGGAAGACGTCGAAGGGGCGTTTCGAAGGCACTTCGCGAGCCTTAACGCGACCCACATATACTATTTCTTGCTGCACGCTTTGCGAGCGACGAGTCCGATGGTTTGCGCGTCTTACTTCGATGGCCTAAAAACTGCTTTTCGGATGGTGCCCTTTCATTAAGCCTGCTTAACTCGACTTTGCCGTCGTGGTGGCGTCGGTCTCAAGCCCGACGGGGGCAAGGAGAATGGACGAGGGCCAGACGCAAGTCTGAGATTCCCAACAACTTGCAGAGAGTTTATGGGCGTTTCCATCGGTGGCACGGTGCGTACGTTGGCGGCTCACCGATTTCGGAGCGTTTCCGGGCGCCCACATAGTCGGAACAAACGCGCTTCCACGCCGGAATCCAACCGGCCGGAAGGCACGGTGCCAGTTGACGGCTGGCCGAACTACTGCAAGCTTACCGCTCGCAAGTATCAGCAAAAGTATTTACGCTACGCGGAACCCTCAGCCGCAACCGTTGAGGCTGCTGGCGAGCAGTCCCCGGCTCGGCCCGCAGGCTTGCCTGCCCAAGGCAGGGCGCTTATTCGGCCGGAAGCAGGACGCCGACCTCGCGTGGCGGCAACGAGAGACTGCTTGCAGCATCACCACCGCGCAGAGCTTCCCGCATGGGGCGAGGCAGCGAAATCGTCTGCGGCTGCGGGGTGTGATTGATCACAATGAAAACGTCTTTGCCCTGGCCCGAGCGGCGGCACACCTCCACGCCTTCCGGCGCCGCACCCAGCGCGGGTTTTACCTGGCTCACCTGAATCATCCACTCAGCCAGAGAATCCATTGTCTTGTCATCGAGCCATGCTCCCACGTAAGTGATTCGCCCCGCGCCCACGCGCCGTGTGATGACGGCGGGCTGGCCATCCAGCCACCCATTGCTCTTCCCGTAACGCAGGAGGACTTCCACATCGGACGCAGTGCTTTCGAGCATCTCCGCCCAGATTTTCGCTTGGCCCTCCCCGGCGGGTCCGGAAACCGGCGCGGGCTTTTCCAGGGCGTAAAACTGCCGCACGTCTCCACCCAGAAGTCCACTCAGGATCGTTCCCGGCTGGCGTGAAGGCAGCAGTGCGTTGTAGCCATCCTTCATGCCTGAGCGCGGCCCCAGCACCAGGTGGCCTCCGCCCTGGGCGAACTCCCGCAAGTGGTTGGCCACCGCGTCGGGAAGAACGTTCAGGTGCGGCGCCACCACGAGCCGGTAAGCGGTGAGTGGGGCCATGGGATGCACCACGTCCAGAGCCTGCGTCGATGCCTGCAACGGGCGATAGTAACTAAGGAAATGCGTGAAGGTGTCAAAGTCCTGGGTGTGCTTTTGAAACTGGATGGCCCAGCGGCTGTCGTAGTCCTGGAGAAGTGCAGTCTCGGGGGTAACGCTTGTACCTCGCAGGAACCCTCCGGCTTTGGCGAACTCTTTCCCGATCTGTGCAATCTCCTCATAAAGAGGAACGGGTTTGCCATCAGCTCCCACGAGCGTGCCGTGGTATTCCTCCTGCCCGCCCAGAGCGCTTCGCCATTGCCAGTAGCTTACCGCGTCGGCCCCGTGGCCGATGGCTTCCCAGGCCATTTCGCGCACTTCTCCCCGGTCGAGGGAATTATTCACGGGCGCCCAGTTCACGAACCCCGGTTGCGTCTCCATCACCCAGAAGTTTTTGCGTTTGAAACCACGCGTAAGGTCGTGGAGCAGCGCGTTCGCCGCCGGATTCAGGTGGCCGGATCCGATGTAGTCATCCCACGAAGCCAGGTCGAGGTCCCGGCTCAGAACGTAATGATCGAACCCGTCATACCAACCCATGAAATTGTGTGTAGTGGATTGACGGCGGTCAGCGTGAGCGCGGATCACCGCCACCTGATTGTGATTGAAGTCGCGGAAGGCCTCGGTAATGAATCGTTGCCACTCCAGCCTCAGCCCCGGGTTGTGCTCGCCGATGGGGATGGGGATCTCCTGCCAATTGTCATAGGTCTGGCTCCAATAGCCGGTGGACCAGTGTTGGTTCAGCGAGTCCAGCGTTTGGTAGCGGGCCTTCAGCCACTGCTGGAATTGCCGGCGCGTGTCCTCGTCGTAGGAAACCGGACCGTACTCGTTGTCAATCTGCCAGCCGACCACGTGGGGATTTTGGCCGAAGCGCTTGGCCATCTCCTCGGCGATGCGGCGCGAGAATTCGCGATACCGGGCGCTGGTAAGGCTGCATTGTTGGCGGTTGCCATGCGTCGCCCGGCGGCCGTTCTCATCGATGACAAGTGTGTCGGGGTATTTTTGTGTCAGCCAGGCGGGCGGTGCGGCGCTGGGAGTGCCCAGCACGACGAGAATATCATGCTGGGCAGCCAGCGCCACGGCACGCTCGAGCCAGGCGAAATCGAACTTGCCCTCCTCGGGTTCCATGCGGCTCCAGGCGAATTCGCCAACCCGCACCATGTGGATGCCCGCGGCTTGCATCAGGGTGAGGTCATCCTCCCATCGCGACTCCGGCCAATGTTCCGGATACCATGCGGCGCCGAGGATCAGCCCCGGCAGAGTTGGGCCGGGAGACGGCGCTGTAGCTAATGGCTGCGACCGGACGGGCAGCTTCCGGGCGGCCGATGGAGAGGGAGCTTGAGCGCCCGAGCAAATGAGCGCACAGTACAGGACGGCTAAGAAGGCAGAAAAAGCTAATCGCTTCATACTTCCTCCCATGCGAATGTCTGGAACGTGATGTAGGGGTGGATATCTTAATCAAGGAACTGCGTTTTACTATCATGGCCGGCGTCCATTCTACGCCCAACCGCCTGCGTGGGAGCCGCTTTTTCGCCCTTCCACGGCCTCTCCATATGGCGGTATTGACCCTCAGGGGCGCGAGTAGAGGTCGATGATTTCCTCGATGGCGTTTTGGCAAACGGCGCAGAACTCCGCTCCCGAAAGCATGATGCAGCGCTCTTGGGGCCGATAGTAGCCTTTGGTTTCGTATTTCGCGCCTTCGAACGCACCCACCTTATTCGCGTAGGGTCCCGCGGAGAGACAGTGCTCTTGGGTTTCGCGTGCTTGGCGCCGGAATTCCTCGATCTCCGCGGCGGGGCGCCCTTCGGCGCGCATCTGCTGCATCCGCGCTTGCGAATCCCGAATACTCTGCTCGTAACAATCCTTCAGCCAGGGAGTGGGAATCGGCGTGTCGGAGGCCACCAGAGCCTTCCACTTCAGGTTTTGCTGGTCGAGGAGGGCCGTGATATTGGGCTCCCAGGGCTCGACGCGGGCGGTGGCTGGCGCATAAGCGACGTTGGCGTTGAAGTAGTACTCATCCCCGAGGTCGGCGAAGTGGTGTCCGAATTCATGGATGAACACGCGCAGGGCATTTGGAAAATCAATGCTGACAGTGGCAAAGAGGCCGAAGATGCCTCCGTTCCCATACTCTTTGGAGTTCATCACAATCCCCATCACGTCATAAGGGGCATACGACGCCACAGCGCGAAGGGCACGATTATCGAACGACAGGGCGTAGCGCTCGGTGCCGAAAACGTCGAACGTCGAACCAAAAAGGGTGCTTCGGTGGACGCCCGCCGACGGATGCGATACGCCCGAGTCGGGAGAAGGCGAGCAGATCGCCCACACATTGAAATCCTTGCGGCGCTCTTTGAAGGGCGAGAAAGTGAAGACACCCTCGGTGAGCCGCCGCACATCTTTCTCGCATTTATCGAGTTCGGCCGCGGTATAGCCTTCGCCCAGAAACAGCAAATCCACTTTCAGCGCGGGGTCGCCATTTCTCTCGATTTCCAGGACGTGTCCGGGAGAGGGAGGTTTTGAGGTGTCGATGTACTTGTCGTGGGGATCGACGTTGGTTGACCAGACCTCGCGGAAGGCATTCTGCGCGTCGCGCTTCTTGACGACGACTTGAACCGGATCTTCCGGAGCGGGGAAACGCAGGGACTCGTGAAAAGTCCGGTTGGCCTTCTTCGCTTCCTCCGTGGTCACCCATTCGCCATAGATAGAGGAGAAGCCGCGCGAGTACAAGACGCGCTGGCTGCCGGCGTCCCTCACCTCAAAGTAGTATGTGCCGCGGTTCGTCGCGTCGATGGGTTTCGAGGGATTGCCGGGCCAGGGCAGAGGTTCCATCACCACTCGGTCAACACTGAACAACTCCTGGGTGGAGTTGCCGGTATGGAAATAGTCCAGGCGCATGGTCGCTGGGGTTGCGGCCAGCGCAGGCAGGGCACAAATGACGACGAACGAGATGGTGATGGCAGGATTCTTCCAACGCATAAACACCTCACTGTCCGCTCTAGCATAAATCCGTCTGCTCGGTCCGCGCGATGATTTCGTCCTGCAAATCCTCGGTCAAATCACAGAAATAATCGCTGTAGCCGGCGACGCGGACGATCAGGTCGCGGTGCTTTTCCGGATGGGCTTGGGCGTCCCGCAGAGTGTCGGCGGTGACCACGTTGAACTGGATGTGATGGCCATCGAGCTTGAAATAGGCCCGGACCAGGTGGGCAAGCTGATCGATGCCGTTCTGACCCTCCAGGATTTTAGGTGTGAATTTCTGGTTCAAGAGCGTTCCGCCGGTGCGCAGGTGATCCATCTTGGACGCGGACTTGAGGACCGCGGTGGGGCCATGGCGGTCAGCCCCCTGCACAGGTGAAATCCCATCGGACAGGGGCTCGCCCGCTCGACGCCCGTCAGCCGTCGCCCCTGTGACCGAACCGAAATACACGTGACAGGTGGTGGAGAGGTAGTTAACCCGATAGCTGCCGCCTTTGGTATTCGGCCGCCCATTGATTTCGTCGTAGAAGGCGTTGAACACGTCAGCCAGGATACGATCTGCATACTCGTCGTCGTTCCCGTACCGGGGAGTCTTATTCCACAGCAGCAGACTAGTTCGCTCCTGACCTTCGAAATTGGCGTCCAGCGCCCCCAACAAATCAGCCATCGACAGACGCTTTTGATCGAAAACATGAAAGCGAATCGCGGCCAGGCTGTCTGTGCACGTGCCGGGCGCAACGCCCATGATGTAGGTGGTGTTATACCGGGGCCCGCCGTCGTTATAGTCTTTGCCCCGCGCGATGCAATCATCGATTAGGACCGACAGGAACGGGGCGGGCATGTAGGTTGCGTAAAGGCGCTCGATGAGGTTGTTGCCCCGCACCTTGACATCGATGAAGTGATGTAACTGCTTGCGGAAGGCAGTGAAAAGCTCGTCGTAGGTTTGGAAACCACGCGGGTCGCCCGTTCCGATTCCAACCTTCTTGCCGGTGCGTGGGTCGTAACCATTGTGGAGGGTAACTTCCAGAACCTTGGGGAGGTTGAAATACCCGGTGAGGATATAGGCTTCTCTTCCGAAGGCGCCGCTTTCCACGCAACCTGACGTACCCCCGCCGCGGGCATCCTCAATTGCCTTTCCCTGACGCACCAGTTCTTCCACGACGGCGTCGGCGTTGAAGATGGAAGGTTGACCCCAGCCTTTGCGGACGATCTCCAGCCCACGCTTCAGGAATCGGTCGGGACTCTTCTTGCTGAGCTGAAGGTTGGATGAGGGTTGCAGAAGGCGCATCTCGTCGATGACATCGAGAATGAGGTAGGTCAGCTCGTTGACGCCATCCGCGCCGTCCGCTTTCAGCCCGCCATTGTTGATGTTGGCGAAATCCGTGTAGGTGCCGCTTTCGGCGGCGGTGACGCCCACTTTGGGAGGAGCCGGCTGGTTGTTGAACTTCACCCAGAAGCACTCGAGCAGTTCCTTCGCGTCCTCGCGCGTGAGCGTTCCTGCTTCCAACCCACCTTTGAAGAAAGGGTAAAGGTGCTGGTCGAGCCGGCCCGGGCAGAATGAATCCCACGTGTTCAACTCACTCACGACGCCCAGGTGGATGAACCAGTACGCCTGGAGCGCCTCCCGGAAATCGCGCGGCGCATGGGCAGGTACCCGGCGGCAGACCTCGGCAATTCGCTCCAGTTCTTGCTTCCGGTGTGGGTTGGTCTCGTGAGCTGCCACCTCCAAAGCCTTCTCGGCGTGCCGCTCGGCGAACCGAATCACGGCGTCAGCCGCCACCGACATCGCCCGCAGCTCCTCCCGTTTTCGGTAAGCATCGGGATCGTTCAGGAGGTCGAGGTGGTCAAGGCTCGTCTGAATGTCAGCCTTCAGGTCGAGCAAACCCTTGCGGTAGATGACATCACCCAGGGCGGTGTGGCCCGGGGCCCTCTGTTCCATGAACTCGGTGAAGATGCCCGCCTCGTAAGCGTCCTTCCATTCTTGTGACATCTCCCGGAAGATCTGATCGCGCATCGAACGACCGCGCCAAAAGGGGATCACCTGATCCTGCTGCGCGCGGCGTACGGCGCCGTCGACATCGTACGAGATCTTGGCGCGGGTATGGAGGATCTCGAAATCTTCCAGTGTGTGACAGCAGAGTTCAGGGAAGGTCGGCGTTCCTTTTGGACTTGGGCCCCGTTCACCGACGATCAGTTCGTCGTCGCCGAGGTAGATCGTTTGATGTTCCATCAGATAACGGAAGGCCTCGGCGCGCTGCATCGGAACCGAAACGGTCCGGGTGTTCCGGTAGTAATCCGTCACCAGGACTGCCCTCTCGGGGGACAACCAAGGCTTAGTGTCCAAACTCTTTTGCCGCAGTCTCGCCACTCGTTCATTCATGGTCACCCTCCAATCCTGACTTCAAATCCGTGTCCGCTGAATTCCTGCGCGATGCGCTCCACAAGGGACGTGAAGGAGCCGTCGTTCCCGCTCTCGCGCTTTGGCAAGCGGAGGCGCCGGTACTTATCTGCGCCTGTCTGATGGAAAGGAAGCAGGTGGATACGTCTGAGGCCGAGGGACCTCAACAGCTTAATCATCTGCTTTACGTTCTCCTCGTCATCATTGACTTCTGGAATCACCGGATATCGTACGATGACGTCCCGGCCAGCCTCGATGAGGGCCCTAAGGTTGGCCAGAATGGACTCGTTGCCCCGGCCTGTATTCGCGCGGTGTTTCTCGGAGTCGAGGAGTTTCAGATCGAAGAGGAACAGATCGATCTTGCGGGAAAGTCGCAGGAGTAAGTCCCGTTTGGCATAACCACAAGTTTCGACCGCCGTGTGGATGCCGCGCGCCCGGCAAGTGTCCAGTAGAGACTCGAGAAAGTTCGGCTGCATCAAAGGTTCTCCACCGGAGAAGGTCACCCCTCCTCCTGACTCATCCCAGAAAAGCCGATCCTTCTCGATTTCGCTGAGGACTTCCGGCACGGTCATCCAGTGGCCGGCCAGTTCCCGGGCGCCTGCCGCGCACACGTCCACACAGGCGCTGCACGCACGGCAGGCATCCGTGGTTCTCATTACGTTATCTTCTTGCACAATCGCTCCGTGCGGGCATGCATTCAGGCACTCCCCACAGAGCACACATCGGTTTTCGAAAAACATCAAATCGGGCTCGGCAGTCCGGCCTTCTGGGTTGTGACACCACCAGCAGCAAAGGGGACAACCTTTGAAAAAGACCGTGGTCCGGCTGCCCGGGCCATCATGCAAGCAAAAGCGCATGATGTTGAAAATCAGGCCTCGGCAGTCTGACGAGGTTCCCGGTCTTGCAGTAACGGGATTCGCCTTTGAAATCATCGTGTTAGGCGCGTACATCGCAGGGATCGCGGCGACGGCTCCCATCTCTCATGCAAACCTGCTTGCAGTTGCCGGAATTCACGGTGGTGCACGTCACGGCCCAATGTTGTAGTCCGCAATAATTCTATACGTCCCGATTCGTACCTTCAAATGATGATGCCGGCGTGGGGAGGGTTGGCCTTTTGCTTCGTTCGGGGCAACCATCCCCGTCTCCCTCTTCGCCCCTTCTTAAAAATCATCAATCGGCATTCGTCAATGCATCACGGCCCGGCGTGAGCGTCCTTCATGGAAGTGACAAACTGCCGAATTTCCGACCGCCGCTTGTCATCGTCGGCCAACTGCTGCGCGTAGAGTTGCTGGTGGAGCTGAAATTCCTTATCCGCCAGGTCCTTCTTCCCCAGGTGAACATAGGCCTGGCCCAGCCGGAAGTGGGCGTCAGGGATATGCGGGGAGAGGCGGAGCGCTTCCTGGTACTCCGGCACCGCCTCGGCGTACTTGCGCCGCTGGGAGTAAAGGTTGGCAAGCTGGAGATGGGCCTCAGGAAACGAAGGATTGAGCGCGAGGGCCTTTTTCAATGAAGCCTCAACTTCATCGAGGTAGGCCTGAGAAGTCTCCTGCCGCCTTCCTTTCCATAGGCTCAGGGCGTAGTAATAGGCGGCCTGCGCATCCCGCGGCCGGAGAGTGGCAAAACGGTGAAAGCACTCCACCACCTCATCGGCCTGCCCCGGGGCCCGGTCGTAGGCTTTGCTCAAGACATAGTACGCCCGCGGGTCGGAAGGGTCCAGGTCGGCGCCGTGCAAAAGGACCTTCACAGCCTCGTTGTAGCTGCCGTGCAAGTAAAGGGCAAGACCCAGCCCGACGGCGAGGCGCGGGGACGAGGGATAACGCTTCAGCCCCTCCGAGAAAACTTCGATGGCGGGTTCCGTGGTTTGATGGAGAAGGAGTTCGCCGCCCCAATCGAAGAGGCTCGATTCGCTCGGATCCATGTGCGCCGCCAGCTCGTATTGGTTCACCGCGGCCACAAAATCTCCGGCCTTCTCATCCACCTCGGCGAGCAGATCGTGCAGCTCGGCTGTGTCCTTCTGCTGCAAGAGTTGCTGAATTTGCCCTCGGGCCTCCGGCAAGCGGCCTGTTTCCTGGCACGCCAGCGCCAAATCGTAGCCATTGTCATAGGCGGAGGGATTCTGGCTCTGGGCTTTTTCCAGGTAGGGGATGGCCGCGGCGATGTTTCCCGTCCGCAGGTAAAACGCGCCGAGATTGTGGTTGGCGTCGAAGCTTGCGGGTTCGAGTTCGACGACCTTCTTGAATTCCTTCTCCGCCAACGGCATCTTTCCCCGGCGCACAAGGTTGGTGGCCAGGTTGTTCCTGGCGGGGCCGGACTGCGGGCGGAGCCGGACGGCATGTTCGAGAAGTGGCGTGGCCTTCTCCTCCTGGCCTTCGGCCGAGTAAACGAGCCCCAGAAGTTCCAGAACGTCAAAACTATTGGGCACAGCCTTGTCGAGCGCTTCGAGCTCTTGCTGGGCGGCGGGATACTGCCCGGAATTGAAAAGAGCTTCTGCGGATTGGAACTTGCGGTCGAGCACATCATGCCCCTCGACGCCTGCCTGACTCGCTGCGAACGTCGGGGACAACGCCGCAACAAAAATCAGACCTGCCGCCAACCAGCGAAAAGCGAACATAGCGATTCATCCTGCTCGCGGAGCGCGAGCTTCCAGCCCGCACCCATCGGCATGTATCATATCAGGATTTTCTTACAGGCTTTCGATCGCGGAGCGCGGCCGGGAGCGCGGCCATCCTGGCCGCACTTGCGGGCTGGAAGCCCGCGCTCCTCCGCCGGAAGCGGGCGCTCCCGTAAGGCCAATCTTCCGGGCGGAGGCATAGCCCTGCCGCCACCGGGTTCATTTCAATGTACTCGACGGCGCGCGCGAAGTGCCGCTCATCCCGAATGAAACGGTCGTAGTAATCCGGAAACCAGAACTCTCCACTTCTGCCCAGCAGCCGGTTAGCTTCGTTCGAGGTATAGGACTTCCAGGAGTGGACAATTTCGGAAAAGCTGTGGCCTGCCATCGGAGTGAACAAAGCGTACACATGGTTAGGCATAACCACCCAGGCTTCCAGCCCATAACGCTGCCCCTGGAAAAAAAGCAAGGCGCTTTCTACGGGTTCCGCGATCTCGGGCTGCGACAGCCAACACTGGCCGGCGCCGGAATCCAAGTAATGTTCGATTCGTTGGCGGCGCTCGACGGAAGCCCTGGCCTCGGGCATGGTTGCCATCTCGTTTTCCCAGCGGTCGAGAACTGCTTGGGGAAGCGAATCGGCCAGGTGGAAGGTAACCGTTTGCGGGATGCTTCCCCCATCAAAGTGGGGAAGGTAGCCCCGGGAATGCCATCCTTTGGGTGGCTTCATGTTTGGCCGCGCGGCCGTCCTGGCATCGTCCTCCGGGAGCGCGGCCATCCTGGCCGCTCTCCTCGATGCGGGCTGGAAGCCCGCGCTCCAACAGAAATAACAAGGGCGCCCCGATAGATCGGGGCGCCCTCGTTGGTTGAACTTCAGTTAGCCTAGAATATGAACTTCAGAGCGAATTGGATCTGACGTGAATCCTGACCAGGGAAGCGCGTAGCTCCGATATCCCCGAAGTACGAGTTATTGTAAGTCGTCGAGCCGCCGATCGCTATAACACCATTTCCGCTCAACCCCGGCGGCATGAACGTGGGGTGGTTGAGTATGTTGAAGAACTCAGCCCGGAACTGGAGGCGGAGTCTTTCGGTTGCCTGGAAGTCCTTGAACAGGGAGAAGTCGAACTTGGATATGCCCGGACCGGAAACCTGGGTATCCCCCCCGCCCAACAAAGCTAAGGTACCAGCCGGCACCGGGACGCAACCCGTAGGGGTACTCGTCCCAGGCTGGCAAGGCTGGGTAAAGGCGGCAGCGTTGAGGAATCCGCTGTGTCCGTCTTGTGAATTATTGGGGTTGGCCATGCTTCCGTGCCGGTCGACCCCTGGAACGAGGAGCGCGGTGCACCCTAAATTTCCAGTGGTTGAATCCACGCAGCCAATCGTTATAGGTTGACCGCCCTCCAGGGTAGCATTCCAATTCATCGACCAGCCGCCGATGATCTGGTTCTCCACTCCCGAGGCGTCCTTGGCGAATGCTTTCCCCTTACCGAGGGGAAGCTCGTATGTGCCGCTGATGTGAAAGACGTTGCGAATGTCGAAGTTGGCGTCCCGGTAATCACCCTGAATCCCGAATCCGTCCATGTCGGGGGCTCGATATCCTTCCCCGACCCCTCCGTTGAGAAGGTCTCCGGCATCGCTCCGTGCCCTGCCATACGTGTACGTCGCCAGGAAGTTCAGACCTTGCGAAAAGCGCTTTTCGAACGAGGCCTGGAGAGCGTCGTAGTAACTATCTCCTTCCGTCGCCGCGTAGCTGGAACCTTGAGCGAAGTTCGGGTACGGAACGTACAATTGCGACGTCACGCCGCTTACCGGCAGGATGTCGTTCACTCGATTGGCGCCAGGAAACACCTCGAGGTGGTGAGTAGTGTTCCCCACATACGCCATGGTGAGCGTGGTGTCGCGCGCTATTTCATACTGGAAGGTCATGTTCCAACCCTGTGTGTAAGGCGTAATGTAGTTGTACTGGATACCTTCCAGGCTCAGACCCGAGGCACCAACGATGGCCGCCGTGAGAGGTGTGCAAGTGAAACCGGATTCAAAGGCAAAGTAATTCTGGCAGCTGGTGCCGGTGAAGGTCGAAAACGTGGCGGCGTTAAGCGGCGTCACGGCGTTCGTAGCAGCGGGCGTAAAGCTGTACTGGAAAGGATAGTTCTCACCGATGTTGGGGGAATAGCCGCGGTTTTCAAACCCGTCGTAGAAGATTCCGTATCCCCCACGCACAACCAACTTCGGCGACCATTGGTAGGCGAACCCGATACGCGGCCCAAAATTGCCTTTTTGCGAGGTGCCCAGGCCGCCTAGGCGAGAATATACGATGTTAATAGGGACCCCAAAGTACGTCTCTTGATCCCCGGCCGAATTGGTGTAGGTGTAGTTGTCATTGGCCGTCAAGTTTAGGAAGCTCGGAGACAGAACGCTCTCCTGCCGCTTGATGGGAATCAGATACTTGGCATCGGCGCCATTTATGCCTGGAATGAAGTTGGCCTGGGCGCCGTAACGCTCAAACGTCTGGCCGAAGTAGTCCCAGCGCAGCCCCAGGTTCAGAGTCAGCTTGCTACTCACTTTAAAGTCATCTTCGAAGTATGCGCCCCAGTAATTTTTTCCGTCATCGGTTCTGGCGATATTGGAGGCATAGATCTGGTCCGCTCCGCCGTCATAGGGGACGGCGCCAGCCACTGTGGCGGGCAGGGAGGTCGCGCCAGGCGCCAAGAGAAACTGTGCTACGCCCGTGTCGTCGGTTTGTCCATAGGGAAGATCGGTGTAGTTCCCATTAAAATCGAACTGGCCGTGCGACCAGGAGGGCTGAAGGGTGGAGTACCTGACCCGCTGGTACTCGATGCCCATCTTGAAGGTGTGCTTGCCGTAAGTCTTGGTGAAGTTTTCCGTCGCTTGGGTCGTTTCACTCACCTCGACCGAAGGCAGAAAGCCGTTGCTCCCCAGTGTCGTATAGTTGCCGATTCCGAAGGCGGGCAGGCCGCCGTTGAGGCTCTCCTGGGGAATTCCTTGGATTCCATACTGGGCCGGAAGTCCAAAGTTGGCAGGGACGGGCCCGGTGCGGGAAGTACCGATGCGGCTGTATCCGAGCCGCGCCTCGTTCACACTGGTGGGAGAAAACGTATGCGTCCAACTGGCAACGGGCGCAGTGGAATTCGCGGTCTGAAGGCCCTGCTGGAAAGCCCCGCCATCAGCAATCCCCTTGAAGGGAGCAGCAATGTACTGAGGGTCGTTGACATAGCTAAACCGGGCGAAGATCTGGTCCTTGTCACCCTTGTTGAAGTCCATCCGCACGTCAAAGGCGTTGCGGGTTTCGGTCCCCACGGGCGAATCGGTATAGTTGCCCTCGAGGAGTCCATTGGTGGGTGAAGGGTAGAGGCCCAGGAGCTTAACCGCGTTACTGTCAAGCCGGCCGGAGGGGAGTTGATTGAGCCCGCAAGCTGCAAGCGTGTAAGCCATGGTTGTGATCGGGCAAGTGGTGAAGGGATCACGGACATATCCGGTCGTCGCGGCGGTCATACCGGTAACGGGATCTACTGCTCCTTTCGTAACCGTACGCGTGGTCGCGGGATCGAAAACGGTTCCCACCGGGAACGTCCGGTCGAGGTCATCGGTTTGAGTCCCTGACTGGCCGGTAATGATGGCCTGCAAATTGGTGTAACCACTGCTGGTCTCAGCAGCGGTGGGGATGGTGTTGTCGAAAACTACCCCCTGCCGCCGGCGCATGCCCTCGTAGTCGCCGAAGAAGAACACTTTGTTCTTAATGATCGGACCACCGAAGGTGCCGCCGAACTGGTTCTGCCGATATTCACCCTTTTTGACTTGACCGGCGTCTTCAAACCAGTCCGCCGCGTCGAGTTTGTCGTTGCGGATGTATTCCCAGGCGGTGCCGTGGAACTGGTTGGTCCCGGATTTCATCGTGGCGTTCAGGATGGCCCCACCGGCGCGGCCAAACTGCGCGCTATAATCCGAGGTCTGCACCTTGAACTCCTGAATGGCATCCAGGGGCGGAAGAACCACGAAATTGGTGCCGTTCAAAAAGTCTACGGTGTTTGAGTTGTTGTCGATACCGTCCAGCAAGTAGTTGTTTTGAGCCGGTCGCTCGCCGTTGGCCGAGAACGCGCCCGACATGGCATTGCCCCGCGTGTCGGCTTCCGGCGTGTTAACACCGGCCGACAGTTGGGCCAGGAAGGTGAAGTTCCTTCCGTTCAACGGTAAGTTGTTGACAGCCTGTGAGCCGACGACTTGACCGACCGAGGCGTTTTGGGTTTGTAGGACCGGAGGCGCGCCGGTTACCTCAATCGTTTGGGTCACCGCGCCCGGCTTCAGCGTCAGGTCAGCCACGATTTGCTGCTGAATATTCAGCGTGATGTGGGTTTGAACGGCTTTGGCGAAACCCGGGGTTTCGGCGCTCACTGCGTAAGTGCCGATCCTGACCGGCGAAAAAATGTAGCTGCCGTCAGCGCCGGAATTCAAGGTGATGGAAAGGTTGGTCCCTTCATTCGTCAGGGTCACTTTGGCGCCCGCAATCACCGCACCGCTTTGGTCCTTGATGGTCCCCTGAATGGACCCCGTGTCCGCCTGAGCGTGAAGCTGGACACTGGTCAAAAGAAAAGAGGCGGGGAGTGCCAAGGCCAGTAAGAGAACACGCAGGGAAAAACCGCGTCTTTGCATCGACTCATCCTCCTAGTCCTCCGTCGCATGGGGATGCGGCTGGAGAGTTGCAAAATAATGAAATTTGAGGTTTGGCCGGCTTGGCCCGGAAACGACGCTTCGCACTCAACAGTCTATTCTCGGGCCTCAGCTGCCACATAGCGTAACAGCGAACTGGGAAAAGAACCGAGGGGCGATTGACCTCCGACTGCTTCACAGCCGCTCTTCTGCCCGATTCTTACCTAATCCTCTACCCGACGCAAGGAAGAATAAATCCAGTTAAACGGTTAACGTGTAACATGCGCTGAACCGGCTTGTCAAGCTTTTTTTGGCATCTTTTAGAGTTTTTCGGGGGCTGCGTATTGTCTAAAAACAAGAGAGGTAGTATGTTTGGGTTACGTAGACACCGTTCTCGACAGAGGTTGTGACTTCTCTCATGGCTCTAACTATCCGAGATGTCGCTCGCGAGGCCAAGGTATCCACGGCTACCGTATCTCACGTTCTGAACAAGACCGGCCAAGTGAGCCAGAAAACACGTCGCCAAGTCCTCTCGGTTGTGCGCCGCCTCGGTTACTTCCCCAACGCTCACGCGCGCAACCTTGCCTGGAGAAGCAGCCGCACCCTCGGCATGATCGTCTCCGATATCGAGAACCCTTTCTTTCCTGAGATCATCAAGAGCTTCGAGGCTCGCGCCCGGCAACTCGGCTACGAAGTCATCCTCAGTGATACGAATTATGACCCCAGCCTGATGCGGCGCGCGACCGAAAAGATGCTGGAGCAGCATGTTCGCGGTGTGGCCGTGATGACTTCGGAAGCCAGCCTGCCGTTGATTCACGAAATCGCCCGGAGACGGATCGCCGTCACTTTTCTGGACCTGGGCCCGGTGCAGAAATACGTCAGTAATATGCGCATCGATTATTCTTCGGGCGTTCAGCAAGTCGTCGAGCACCTGTTCCAGCTTGGCCACCGGCGAATGATTTTTGCTGGCCAGCGACCGGGTTTGAAGTCGAACATCGCGCGCCGCGAAGCCTTTGTCGAGTGCATGAAAGCTCGGGGCTTGGACCCCGGCCCAAACCTGACGGGCAACCTGCGCTTTGATGGCGGCACGGCGGCGGCACTCGCCATCCTGAAGTTGAACCCCCGGCCCACTGCCGTCGTGGCCGTCAATGATCTGACTGCCGTGGGCCTGATCAAAGGCTTCACCCAGGCCGGCCTCCGCGTGCCCGAAGATATTTCCGTGACGGGCTTTGACAACACTCATCTGGCGGAATACATTACCCCTTCCATCACCACCGTGGACATCCATCGCGACTGGCTAGGTCGAATGGCTGCCGACGCCCTCCACGAATTGTCGACCGCCGCAGAACCCCAGGGCAAGGAATACTCGATTCCCGCGAAGTTGATCGTCAAAGCCTCCACGACTTGCGTCCCTCCTCAGCAAAGCCGCGACGAGAATCCCACCCAGGTCGGCGCCGACCTGCGCTTGAGCGCTTGAACAGGCTGCGTAAAAACTCAAGGGAAAGCACGTGAAGCTGGTTCGCAGAATTCAAGGGTTGGGAGTCGCATGCTGTTCGGGCTGGGGAGGGGTCGTTCGTTGCGCCCCGGACGGTTCCAGGCTGGGCATCATGGCTTTGAACGTGGAAGCAAAGCGGCCCCCCGGCTCGGCCCGAAGGTAGGCCTGCATCTCGGCGTAAGCTTTGTCGCGGGCGCCTCCCTGAAGGTAAACGGCCGCCAGTTTGGCGTGTACCTCGGCGGGTGGCGCCGGATCAATGGCAAGAACGCGC
>Ga0326727_10007320_pt1 | contig 29276 bp, 22 predicted proteins | sample MB2enrmetagenome_FD_207643 | JGI IMG/M metagenome (GOLD analysis project Ga0326727, IMG submission 207643) | Lab enriched peat soil microbial communities from McLean, Ithaca, NY, United States - MB29MY | ecosystem: Environmental > Terrestrial > Soil > Wetlands > Peat | place: USA: New York... | reverse complement strand
GCTGGTTACCATCATTTATCTGCTTATCAGCGCGGCGTTTCTGGCCGTCTTGCCGATCGACAACATGGCATCAAACACTGCGTTTGTGGCTCAGTTCGGTCAAGTACTCTTTGGCGCTGCGGGAGCACAAGTTCTTTCCTTTTGCGTACTGGTGTGCGTCTTTGGCGGAATCGCGGCGCTCACCATGGCTTCTCCACGCGTGACTTATGCGATGGCTCAAACCGGCGCGTTCTTTCCATCGTTTTGCAGATTGCACCCGCGCTTCGGCACACCTTCCAACGCGATTCTCTTGCAAACATCTCTCTCGCTTTTGGTACTGCTGCTGGGTGGTTTTGATCGCGTTCTTGCTTATATTATTTTTTCTGCAGTGCTATTTCTTGCGCTCTCCGCCTCCACTCTTTTTCGCTTGAGCCAACCGGTTCGAGGCTGGTGGTTTCCCGCCGCGCCTATTCTCTTTATTGCATTTTGCATTGTGGTAGCAGTGCTGATTCTTGTGCACAATCCCTTACCTGCCATGATCGGCGTTGGCATAGTGCTCTGCGGGTTGCCACTCCACCAACTACTCAACACGCGGCACAATATAGTGCCGCAACCATTGGAAGGAGATTAATACACATGGCGCACATTCATCTGCCTGAAGGACTGCAAGGCATCCGCGCAGCGATGGCCTTTCGTCCAGAGACGGCAAAGCCTCTCAATGAATTAGCCGAGGTGTTGCTGCACGCTCCCAACTCGCTCACTCCTGGCGAACGCGAACTAATTGCCACTTACGTCTCCGCGCAGAATGACTGCTACTTCTGCCAAACCGTTCATGGAGCCATCGCCGCCGCGCACCTTGATGGCGATGAGCAACTTGTCCGATGCGTAAAAGCCGACTTCATGAATGCAGAGATTTCAGAGAAGCTCAAGGCGCTCCTGACCATAGCGGGCAAAGTTCAAAAGAGCGGAAAGCACGTCACTGCCGCAGACGTTGAGGCAGCGCGGAATCTGGGCGCATCCGACGTCGAGATTCACGATACGGTGCTGATCGCCGCCGCATTCTGCATGTATAACCGCTACGTGGATGGGCTCGACACATGGCAACCGCGTGATGAAGAACTATATCGCCAGCGCGGCAAGAAGACAGCAAAAGATGGCTACGTCAGCATGAGCAAAGAGTACTTGCCGCAAGATGAACTCATACAACAAGGAGCATGAAGATGCCGCATATTGCATTGCCGGAAGAGTTGCCAGGAATCAGTTCCGCATTCGCCTTTCGCCCTGAGACAGCCAAGCCCTTGCGAGAATTGGCTCATGTTCTTCTGCACGAACCTAACAGTCTCACGCAGGGCGAGCGCGAACTGATTGCGACATACGTTTCATCGCTCAACGACTGCTACTTTTGTCAGACAAGTCACGGCGCGGCAGCCGCTTGTCATTTTGGCGAGGAAGAAACTGTCAAACAAGTTCACACCGATTTTCAGCGAGCGAATATCTCGGAGAAGTTGAAGCAACTGCTGGTCATTGCGGGGCAGGTGCAACGTGGCGGGAAAAACGTCACTAAGGATGCTGTCGAAGCTGCCCGCAACAATGGAGCAACGGACGCTGAGATTCACGATACAGTGCTGATTGCTGCGGCATTCTGTATGTATAACCGCTATGTGGATGGCTTGGCCACCTGGCAGCCGCGCAACGAGTCTATGTACGCGCAGATGGGAGAGCATCTTGCCCGCGAGGGCTACAAGACTTCATCGATCTCGCAACCGGGAAGAGTCTGATCCTGCGCAGCGCATCAACACTGGTGACATATTCCAATCCAAACGGGCAAGTATCCTCCGCCAGGAGGATCAAACGCTCAGCCTTTTGACGGAAGACACACGTTGCATCACGGAATAGACTACCGCAAAAAGGAGAGATACGGTGGAAGGGACTCGCAAGCAGACGGGCAGGCGCGCCTTTTTGAAGGCTGGCGGAATTGTTGCGGCGACTGGCGCACTTGGATCGATGGGGGCGTTTGTAACTGGAACTGGCGAGGACGCCAGTAGATCGGGTAATGAACGAAAGCGCGCTCGGTGGATCAAGGCCGTGAGCCGTCCTACGCTTGGTGAAACGAATGCCGATTACAAACGTTTTTCAGGCTTTGATATGTTTGCTCTTTATCCTTCCTTGAAAACTCAACGCGATGGAGCTGGATCCTTCGAAGCGGAGCAAGCCTCCAAGGACAAGCGTTTGGTTGCGTGGACCAACGAGAAGAAGCCTGGGTTCAGTTTGCCGGATCAGCAATTGAGCGAAGGTGCATGGACTGTGATGCGCAGCGCCAGACCCGGCGCGGGCCTGCTGTCATGGACACGTCCCCCGGAGGACGTGCCAACTGAACCAATCGCACCGCGTTATACGGCTGCGCCGGAGGAAATGGCGAACACCGTGAAGGCTGCGGCGCGACTCTACGGTGCCCGTCTTGTCGGCATCGCGCCGATGAATGAGGCGTATGTCAATCTCAAGGTGCCGCATAGAGAGCGTCCGCACAAAGAGCGACCGCCGAAAGATGCACAGCAGAAAGACGCGCATTCGACCGTTCACCCTCATGAAGGTGAAGATCAGAAGAGTGCAGATTCCTTGGCTCATCATCATGCAGATAACGACCAGAAATGCGAGCGAGGAAAAGAGCAGAAGACAGATCAGCCTCCGCAGGATAAAGAAATTGTCTTTGCAGACGTTGATGTGCCAGAGGTGACGGACGCGAAGTTTATGATCCCCCGGAAGATGAAATGGGTTGTAGCTATCGCCATTCCGATGGATATCGAACTGCTCGCTCGCACACCCACTCCACTGGGCGATGCAGCGTCGGCGCTTGGTTATAGCCACTCTGCTTTTGTGGTGTCATCGCTGGCCGTGTTTATCCGCGGTCTCGGCTATGAGGCGATACCTTGCGTGAACGATACTGCGCAGAGTATCCCGTTTGCGCTCGATGCAGGCCTCGGTGAACTCAGCCGTCTCAACAAGCTGGTCACGCCTGATTTCGGTCCTGCGGTGCGCTTGTGCAAGGTCTTTACCGATATGCCGATGGCCTGCGACAAGCCTGTTGATTTCGGGCTGGTTGAGTTCTGCAAGACGTGCAAGAAGTGCGCCGAAGCGTGCCCTTCGCGCGCGCTTTCGTTCGACGACGAGCCGAGTTTCAAAACCAAAGGCCCATGGAATAATCCCGGACACAAAACCTGGTACGAGGACTCTTACAAGTGCTACCAATACTGGCAGAAGTCGGGTTCGGCGTGCGGCGTGTGTCTTGCCAGTTGCCCGTACACAAAGGGCGATCAGGCGTGGATTCATAACGCTGTGAAGGCTACGGCTTCGATTGCGCCGGCTGCGGACGGCGTCTTCCGCATCATGGACAATGCATTCGGATATGGAAAACAGCATGACCCAGAACAGTGGTGGACTAAAGACTCGCCATCCAGCAGGAGGGGATAACTATGACAAATGATGCTGATACTTTCACAATCACAATGCGCAAGCGGCCCTGGTGGTTTTGGGCTTTCGCCGAGTTATGGCTGCTTTCGGAAGTTGTGCTGGTGCAGACAGCCTTGGCCAGCGCGCGGGAATCCGAGTACCGCGCGGCCACCATCAGTTGGATTGCCGCTGCCGTTCTGGCTGTCGCCGGAGCCTTTGGCTGGCTGCGCCGGAAAGATTCTCACAAACCCAACGAGCCGAATAAATCTGTTTAAGCACGAATGTGTGATCGGCTTTCCCCGCTAATGGTTACATACACGCCTGGTTCTTCCTGGAGCGGGCAAGCGAACTCGCACGCCCCGCAGCCCACGCAGCGATTGAGGTCTACGTGCGGCTGCTTTATGGTCCGGGGCTTGCCATTCGCGTCGTCTACAATTGCATCCTTGACGTAGATTGCTTTCGGCTCTACCGGGCACCACTCCAGGCAAACAACACAATCGGTGGCCTTGGCCCACGGCAGGCAAAGCCTCTGGTCATAAACTGCTGTGCCGATCAGCAACGGCTTTGTAGCAACACCTTCGTTTGTAATCCAACCCTTTTGCAACGGCGTGAGTTTCTGAATCGCCCCCGTGGGACAGACCTCCGAACACAGCACGCAACTTGGCTCGCAGTAGCCAATCTTCGGCGTCAGTACAGGACTCCATAAACCCATCAGTCCGGCCTCGTTAAACGCGAGTTGCAGCGCGTTGTTGGGGCACACTCTCACGCACTCGCCGCAGCGGATGCAGCGAGACAGAAAGTCTATTTCATTCAGTGCTCCAGACGGCCGGATCAGCCGCTCACTGCGGCTTTTGCCCAGCACGGATTCCGCGCGCAAAAAAGGCACGACGGCTAGCCCGGTTACCGCTGCGGCTATCACTTTGCGGCGACTCAGATTTGTTCCCACGATTTCAGGTGGCGTTTGGAATTTACGAAAGAAACGAAACTCAAGACTTTTGTGCGGGCAAGCCTCGACGCAATTCATGCAAAGGTGGCACTCTGCCTTGTGCCACGACGCGCCGCCGATTGGATCGTCGCCGCCTTGACAGCTAATCAGGCAACGGCTGCACTTGTTGCAGGTGGCTGCGTCCTTGTGCAGCCCCAGAATTGACCATCGCGCCGCCATGCCCAGCAGAGCGCCCAGAGGACACAACGCACGGCACCAGAAGCGCGTCACGCGAAGATTCATCAACAACAGCGCCAGAAAAGCCACGCCCATCAGCACACTCGGCCAATAGTGCGGCTGATACACGACGTAGTACTTCTGGCTAGCTGCGGCAGGCAGAATCGATACGCCCATAGATCGCACCAGCAGGCTGAAGGGATCGATCCAACCAACGATACTGCTGCGGCAGAGCGCGGCCACGAGGCCAGCGATCAGCAGAAAATACTTTGTCACTTGCCACTTCTTATAGCGATTTGAAGCAATCAGCTTTTTGCGCCGCATGGATTTGGAGCGGATGCTGTCCACGAGCTGATTCATGCTGCCCAAAGGGCAGATCCAGCCGCAGAAGAAGCGCCCCAGGAAGAAGGTTGGAATCAGGATGATTAGCGACCAAATGAGCGCAAGGGCAAGCGTGTGGCCCGAAAAAAGATTCACGAGCGCAACCAGCGGGTCCAGCTTGAAAAAGTAGTTGACGGGATGCAACGTCCGAGAATCCGCGCCTGATGAATAATTCATCTTTACGCGCGCCAGCAACCAGACAAACAAGAGAAAAGATGCGATCTGCGATATACGGCGAATTCGCGTTGTCAAGGCGCGGACCTCCTAATCAAACCCGTGCCGCATCCTTTCTGGCGACAGTGGAATTTTCTGACTGCGGCCTGGGAAGTATACCTTCCCAGGCTGCTGCCAGGCGAATAACTCAGAATGAGAATGTAGCGCTGACCTGCATGATCCTCGGGTCAAAGGCTTGCGTGGATTTGCCGAAGCTCGACGAAGTAGAGAATGTCTTGTCCGGCTTCAATGCCAGCGCCATGTCGCCGTTGGGCATATAAAGATTGGTTGTGTTGAGAACATTGAATGCCTGCCATTGCATATGGAACTCCTTGGATTCCGTGATTTTGAAGCTGCGCTCAATGGCGAGATTTGTGTTGATCTGGCGGGAGCCGCGGAATGCGTCGCGTTTCAATGTGCCATTTGTACCCAAAACTGGTATTGGGAAAACATTGGGATCGAAGAGACCGTTTACGTATTCCTTCTGGCTAAACTTAGATTTGATTGTGCCTTTGGCCGGGGCCATGGGGCGATCATAGTAACCGTTTCCAATGGCGCCCCCGCCATCGGCCTTCCAATCGCATCCTGCCTGAAACGATGCCGAGCAATATACGCTGAAAGGCCGCCCCGATTGTACCGCGACAATGGATGACAGCTGCCAGCCGTTAGCCACCTTGGCGAGCAGGCTGTGACCGTTGATGTATTGAGGATTCCAGACTGCGGAGGCCGTAAAGCGTTTCGGGATGTCGAATTCTGAATGGCCCCGCTCGCATTTTAGGCAGCTCGCATCTTGCGCTCCGCGGCCGCCCTGCGAATTATCGGAAAAGAAGGAGGAAGAAGTGTCGGACTCATCGTCGAACCACTTGGACCATCGATAGTTAGCTTGCACCATCAGTGTCCGGCTCGCCTGATGGCGCACTTCGGCTGTCATGGAGTTGTAGCTGGAGGAGACACCGTTCGTCGCATAAGTAATACCGGCCCAGTTTGGATTGATTCGTTTTTGAATGCCGTTGTTGATGAGCAAATCGCCATTGAACCTGTTGAAGTCGTCTCGGCGCTCGAGATTGACTCCAGTCGTGCCAATATATCCGAGTTCCGCAATCCAGCCCTTCGCAAACTCATGTTGAAGGCTCAAGAACCAGTTCTCACTGTACTGCGTCTTGAGCTTTGGATCGATAAGCCAGGGAGAAATGCGAATCGGAGGAATCCCCGGCGGACTCACGATTCCACCTTGCGCATTCAGCGTTGTCTTGAATTCTGGGTTGTAGGGAACAGGGATTCCATAAAGGATGTTTGTGCCATATCCGGCATTTGGCTGAAGGACAATTTGAACAGCGAATGGCGGATTCATGGCGCCACTCAGGAGTGTCAGGCCATGTATGGGTTCATAGGAGAGGCTGAAGCCTGCCCGAATCGAACTCTTGCCATCGCCAAACGGATCATAGGCCAGGCCAACGCGAGGTGAAAAGTTAGTTTTCTGCGCGTGAAACAGGCTCGATACCTGCCCAGCAGACGCATTGGCGAGTTGTTCGGCAAACGTTGTACCTTGCCCAAAGGTGATGGATGAAAGTTTTCCATAACGCTCGCTTGGTCCGCCAAAATAATCCCACCGGATCCCAGCATCGATTGTTAGTCGCGTATTCACTTTCCAGTCGTCTTGAAGATAAGCTCCGGCCTCATTGGCTGAGTAGTCCCGCTCAAGACCGAGCGTTTTTCCAGTCGCTGGATCGACAACCAGGGTTTGTTGGTAGGGATTGTCCGCAGCAAAGGCAAGAAGGCTATTGAAGCTGAAGTTCCCCACGCGCGGAGGTGCAATGTTGATCGCGATAAACAGCCTTCTGTATTCGCCGCCATAGCGCAGCAGATGCCTGCCAACTGTCGAAGTAAGAGTATCCCGGTATTCATAGGTGCGAATTCGGCTCCCGCTATTCAGTCCACCGGCGCCTGGATCTCCGAACGGCGCGTTGATGCCGGTAATGTTGAGCACCGGGTATTGAGAGAATGGCCTGCCGTAGTCGATAATGTCGTCCTGAAACGACAGGCGCGCGTCATTTACGTTGTGATGGAAAACATGAGTTTCGCCCACATTGAGGTTTCCGAATTCACCATTGTAGGGGTCGAGAAATCCTCTCATCGCCTCGGCTAATGTCGTGACTTGTGAGTTAGTCGCTCCCTTGCCGCGTTCAAATTCTGAAATCCAGCGGCCCGTCAATGCATCATTTCCGCCGTTGAACGAGTGGTCAATGCGAGTCAGATACTGATCGTATCGCAGATAGTCACGGAGCATTTCGTGGACAGTTCCGGTAGCTGGAATTATTGTGCCCTGTGGCGTTTTTATGTCCGTCTCATTCAAGTATTCCGTTGCCCCTCCCGAAACGGGAGTCGGAGCGGGAAAGCCCTTCAACAATGTTGCCGCAACGCTCTGAGGCGCCGTACTGAATACATAATTCCTGAACTCCGGTGTTTCCACCTGGTACGAGAGGGCCTGGGCTAAAGCATTCCGTGTGCCCTCATAGGATCCAAAGAAGAATGTCTTGCTCTTGACGATTGGGCCGCCAAAGCGTGCTCCGTATTGATTGAATACTTGAGGTGTGGTTTGAGCAGCAAAGCAATTTTTAGCATTGAGAGCCGCGTTTCTGAGATATTCCCATGCTTTCCCGTGAAACTCGTTTGTTCCGGATCGGGTTCGCATATTTACTACAGAACCGTTGCCGCGGCCATATTCGCTGGAAAAATTGCCTGTTTGAACCTGAACCTCCTCGATGGATTCTAGACTGGGAACGATGCCAGGCTCTCCTTCATTAAGCGTGTTGGTATTCATTGATCCATCGAGAACATAGTTATTGCCGCGATAGCGGTTGCCATTTACCGTTACCGAAGGTGAGTTGGTCATTTTGTAGGAGAAATTCGCTCCCGGTATGTTCGTCGCTCCCGCGTTCAGGCTGGGCAAGAAAAAGACATCGCGGACGGGGATGGGAAGTTGGGTAATCTGCGTTTCATGTAATGTGTCTGAAAGACGTCCGTCCTTCGATACGGCAACTTGCGATTGATCGGCTGTAACCTCGACTGTTTCCTGCACCTGCCCGATCTCCAAGTGTGCATTGACCTGCGTGGTGGTCCCGACGTTGAGTTGCAGGTGGGTTTGCTCGAAGGTTTTATAACCTTGCGCCTTGATCTCGACGGAATAACTGCCGGGCGCCAAGTCCGTTATGGTAAAAGAACCATCGTTGCCGCTCGTCACAGCGCGACTGATTCCGGTTGACTCGTCGGTGGCTACAACATTTGCATGTTGAACCACGGAGCCAGTGGGATCGACGACCGATCCTTTGAGTGTGGATTCTGTCAGTTGTGCATTGGCAGAATGACTGGAGAAAGCAAACAGCAAACTCAAAACAGCGATTGAAAATGAAATACCATACTTCATGAAGCCTCCAAATTTCGCTTACAGTGCTCTCCCGCGCACCATGAGCTGACGCAACTGGCAGTCATGAGCACGGGCGGCAGTGATTTCGCGCAACCTAAAGCGATTGCCTCCAAGGACACGCGAAAGTCCTGTTAGTGATTGCACATCATCTTCGGCTATCTGGGGTCTTATGTCATGGACATTTAGAACGAGTCCACCATCATTCCCAATGATGATGCTGAGCATCCATCGATGGATTGATGCAGTTACGTATGAATTTGTTGAGACCGAGAATCTTGGCAGCAATCGGATTAGTCATCCTTGATTGCGTAGGCACAGGCAGAGCCAGAGTTATGCTTATGATGGTAGCAAATGGTCTGCATTGTAGTTTATTATCCTTTATTAAAAAGAGAACCTTGTCGGAAGGCAAGCCTCTCGTTACTGCTGATCTGAACGGTGCAATCCGATCAATTCGATCTCGCGTAGTGAGGCACGCACTCCTTTTATGGTAGCCATTTGCCTCTGCTTCAGACGTTTGCGAAGAACAGACAACACATCTCTGGGGATGATCCAACTTGTGAGCTGAACGATCCATTGCTCACATTGCGACAGCGACCCGAATCCCTCATAAATCGATTGTGATTCTGATGTCTCGACTAACAGCATTCTCACCATAGGGTCGCTCTCAGGCCCATTCATACGGATAAAGTAAACACGAAATGAAAGCCGGGCATCGGAAAGAGCACTATCCATTGAGGCAACCCCTCCATTTTTACTCAAAAGGATCTCTTTCGTTGTGCCGGCTTTTAACTTGATTCACTCGAACTAACCATATCTGTCTTGCTGCTCCGGCTGTGATCTGTTGCGGAGAGTGCGTCACTGTTTGTGTGGCTCCACTACAGGCGAAATCCGAATCTGCGGCGAAGCTGAAGAGACTGGCTGCACCGCAGAAGCTTCCATCGAGGTAAACCGCGCCAGCGAACTTCCGCGCGTAAAGACAATGTCGCCGTTGGCCAAATGCCTCCCGCCCCAGCGCGCGTTGCCGTGATCGCAGCGATACGACTCCACGCCCGAGCCATCGGCATATACCAGATACAGTTCGGGCGTTGCGCCGCTGCCGAGGGGGAAGCCGGCTTCAATGAGAACGCGTCCATCCGCCATCACATCTTATGGAAACGCGCTGGCCTGCATATATGTGAGCGGTAGCTTGCCTTTGGCTGTTGGAATCAAATATGCCTTCCCAGGCGGATGCCCTTCTTCGGCGGACTCAAGTTGAAATCCCCATGGCGCGCGCTCCGGCAAACAGATGTGGAGCCCGATGGACTGGACCCCACTCTTAATTGCAGGCACTCATATTTCATTGGAGGCGGGTTCACCGCACAAACTTCAAGGCGAACTGAAGGACACGCGGAGCCTGCGCCTCCGTGATCTGCCCAAAGGCAGGCGAGTTCATATCGAATACGGGCGGGATCAGATTGACATGGTTTGTCACGTTGAAGGCTTCCGCCCGGAACTGCACTCTTAATTGCTCACTGAGAACGAAGCTCTTGTCGAGTGAAGCGTCCAGACTCCCATATGCCGGGCCGTCCACACTGTTCCGCCCTTCGTTGCCGAACTGCCCGGCGTTCGCAACCGGATCGAGCCGCTGAAATGCCGAAGGAGATACCCATTGCGACACCTTGCGAGGTGCTCCCTTGTTCGGGTTGCCAACGACGTTGGGCCGGTCTCCGAACATGCCAGAGACTCCGGGGTGCGGCGCCTGCAACGAGACATTCGCCGAGTCATAAACTGTGAAAGGAGTGCTGGAATTCACGGCCGACAGGGCACTGAACTGCCAGCCATCCAGGAGAGTACGGCTCATTCCTGTGAAGTTGTGCGCGAACGGAACAGCGTAGGTCACGCTGCCTGCGAAACGATGGCGCGAATCGAAGAGCGAGCGTCCATGTTCAGCGGCGAGATTCTGGTTGTTCTGGGGAATGTCAAGTTCCCCGAGGACCATCCACGGAGCCGGACCGGACATATGAAGGCTTGACGAGTAGTCCAGATCCTTGGAAAAAGTGTACGCCAGCGTGTAGTTTAGGTCCTGCGTGCCACGCCGAGTCAGTGATACCTGTGCCGAGTGGAAGGTTGAATTCGCATTTCCTTCAACCAGTCCGGCAGTGCCCAACGTGCAGGTGCCGGTCGTCATCGTACAGCCGGAGTAGAGCCTACGCCGAGGAGAGTTAGCAAAGGTTGCACCGGGTTGATAGATCGCAGGATTAGCTTCAACCAACCGCGGCAGGCGGGTTCCTTTGGATCCAATGTATCCGATGGACAGGTTCTGTTTACCCAGGCTCTGGTCGACGGTAAGATTCCAATCCTGCGCATAGGGCGGCAGCAGGTGGCTATCGATGGTGAAAGTGGATGCGGGCAGCGCAAACTGACCGGGCGTAAATGGGCTGCTTACGGTACCGAGCGGGTTGGCGTAGTTGATCTTTGTATATCCGGTAAGAGTACGGACGACCGTCTGTGGGAGTGCGGAGCTGGTGGCGCGGAACGGCATGCCCACGCCGTTCAGCAGTTCGTCGTAGAAGATGCCGTAGGCGGCACGGATCACCGTGCGGCTGTTGCCCAGCGGATTCCATGCGAAACCGATACGGGGCGCCCAGTCATTTTTGAAGACGGGGGCGATGGTGTCGGGAACACCGTGGTCGCCGGGAAATAGAAGGCCATTTGGAGCGCTGGGGTAAACGGTGGATTGCTTTCCTGGCGCGAACTCCATCATGCGATTGTGGATGTCTCGAAACGGCGTTGTGATCTCGTAGCGCACGCCGTAATTCAAAGTAAGATTCGTGCTGATGCGGTATTCATCCTGTGCGTAGGAGCCCAACTCCCAGCCACGCAGATCGCGCGTGAAGTCGCCCCCGGCCTGAGTAAATATGTCCGGCTTGCCCAGCAGGAAGTTGGCCATCGAGTTGTTGGTGTAGCCCTGAACGGTAAAGGAAAAAGTGCCCGAAGCAAAGTTTGCCTGGTACCCGTTGATCTGCGTCCGGCGGAACTGAGAACCGAAACTGGTGACATGCTTGCCCTGAGTGTGTACCAGGTTGGCGCTGAAAGCGTAGTCGTTCTGTGTGCTGTCGCGCGGGTTGATGATCGGGTCGCCCACGTTGGAGTAGCCCTGGGTCATGATCAGCGGCGCGCCCGTGGCTGAGGCCCATGTGGAGGAATATCCAAAGCCGAATGCCGAGGGTGAGAAGCCGGAGTTGCGCTTATCCAGAATGATGTGGTTCCGGAAGAAGCTGACATTTGCTGTCAGCACCGTATGCGGAGAAAAGGTGTGCGTCTCAGTAAGTCCGCCCAAGTGTGTGTTGGCGGAGTAGCCAACGGGAAACCCTGGAACATCGGCGCCGAGTTCCGAATACGGGCTGCGGAGGTCCGTCGTCGAGTAGCTGTAGCGTGCGCTCAATGAATCCGCGTTTCGTGGCAACAAATCTGCCTTTATGCCACCCTGGTCGCTGTTGTACTGGCTCAGGTTTGAGGTTTGGGCCAGGTGCGGGTTTTCTGGCGTGTTGGGTATGGGAAAGAACTGGAGGTATTTCGCGGTGATCGTGTTGATCTGACCGGAAAGGTCGTTGCCGAGAGGCGCGTGTGTGGAATTCAAAAGGATGGGCGCATCGGCCGAGAAGTCGCCACTGCGTTCGGCCTTCGTCGGCACCACCACGCCGTGCGTGATGTCCTGATTATCGCGGAGGCCTTCGTAGTACGCGAAGAAGTAGGCGTGGTTGTGCACCATGGGGCCACCGATCGTCCCACCGAACTGGTTCTGCTTGAGCTCTTCCTTCCGCGGCGCGAAATAGTTGTTGGCATTGAGTGCGTCGTTGCGCAGGAACTCATACAGCGTTCCATGCACCTGATTCGTGCCTGAACGGGTGACAATGGTGGTGATGCCACCGTTGGTTCCACCGAACTCAGCTGGCGCGGTCGTGGTCAGAATGCGGAATTCAGCCATCGAGTCGGCCGGCGGTCGATATGCGTACCCCCCGTCCATGCGGTTGATGTTGCGCATGCCGTCCACTAGAAAGGTATTGGACTCCGGACGCATCCCGTTGACTTCATAATTCTGTCCAACACGCCGAAAATTGTTCTGCACCATCAATCCCGAGGAGGTCGGACGCACTCCAGGCTGAAGAATGCCGAGCTGGGCGAAGCTACGCCCATTGAGTGGCAGATTCGCAATCTCGGTTTCGCTCACCACCGCGCCTTGCGCGATCTCATTGGTTTGCAGTCCAGCGGCCTCAGCGCTTACCATGACGGTCTGCTGGTCAGACGCGGGAGCAAGCTGCACAGCAATCTGTGACTGGTTTCCAACATCGAGGTGTATATCCGAGTTAACCCAAACTGCGAAGCCCGAAGATCGTACTTCGACCCGGTAGTCGCCGACGAACAGTTCTTGGAACGAGAACTCACCACGGCTGTCGGTTCGCTCTACGTGCTGCTGGGCTGTGCCGATCGACGTGATCACGACTTCAGCGCCCGGCACAACAGCCTTGGTTGTATCCGTGACGACGCCTCTCAAAGAGGCGGTTGCGCTTTGACCTGCGGCATTTGGCAGAACCGCTATAGTCAACGCAAGACAAACAAGCATAACAATGCGTTTCATAAAATGGCCTCGTTCGTTTGTTCATTGGACTGTGAATGAGCATCAACCGTGCGGCTCGTGGATGCAACAATCCATAGATGGAGAAGCAACTACATCTGTGGATGTACGGTGCTACTCATTCCTTGTGTGGAGTTTTATAGACAACTTTCGATTGAGTCGCGCCTCAACTCTTTGGCCGTTGCAGACTCTTTCCGCTTCCACGATACTGCATTGCAACTTATACTCATTCGAATGTCGACGGGCCGTTCATGATGGATTTTTCCGTAGTTTCTGTCAAGGAATCGATTCGCGTGCTGGTTGTGGAAGACCACCACATGGTGCGACAGGGGCTGGTGTCCCTGTTAAATGTTGTTGATGACCTTGAGGTCATAGGCGAGGCTGTTGACGGAATGGAGGCCATCACGCAGTTTCGCAAGCGCCAACCGGACATTACGCTGATCGACTTGCGAATGCCGCGGCTGGGCGGCGTCGAGGTCATCGAGCGCATCCGCATGGAGACGCCGAATGCGCGCTTCATCGTGCTAACCACTTATGACGGCGATGAGGACATCTATCGCGCCCTGCAGGCCGGAGCACGCGCTTATCTGCTCAAAGGCATGACTTCCGAAGAGTTGATCGCTACGATCCGCTCAGTTCATGCGGGCAATTCGTTCATTCCGCCGGCCATCGCCCAAAAACTCGCCGAGCGCATAGGCACCGAAGAGCTGACACCACGCGAATCAGAGGTGCTGGAGCAGATCGTGCATGGCAAGAACAACCGGGAGATTGCGACTGAACTTGTGATCTCTGAGACCACGGTCAAGACGCACATCAACCGGCTGCTGGGCAAGCTGGGCGTCACGGACCGCACTCAGGCTGCCACGTCGGCCATTCAGCGCGGCCTGGTTCCGCTCAGCCGCCCCCGTTGAGTTTGGCAGCAAAGGAAAAACACCCTCTTATGTGAAATTGAAGGATTGCTGAGCCGACTCACAGTCACATAAACGTTTATACAGAACGAACGCCTAAAAAGATGCCAAGGCACGAATGCTCTCAAGCGCTTTGGTTAGAGTCACATATCAGTCTTTGTTCGCCATTATCTCCCGTTAGACGATTGTCGAGAATCCTCGCCGACCTCCGGCACGAGATACCCCGTGCCGCACTGCCGCCACTAAGGTCAGAAGAAGAGACAAAAGAGGACGCCCAGCAACTGACCGCTGCCTTTGAAGGCATACCAGTAATGACCTTCTGGGAGCGAGACTGCGATGTCGACGTTGTTCTACGCCTCGATCCTACACAACGGCAAAGCTTCCAGAACGTGGCGGATATGGATGGCCTACTCGTAATTGACTTGTTTGTTAGCGGGTTCCCTGAGTCTGGCCACCGATGGACCAGCATGAATGAAGCAGCCATCCTCCTTATACCCCACATCAACCAATTTCAGTCTGACGGGCCGGATTACTCCTTTGACACCGATGTTGACTGAAGGCTTCTGGAATGACGCCAAATCTCTAGTGCCGTATCGACAGTGCCCCGCGTGCAAGGCCGCACGTGTTCCGCGAGTGCCGCTGCAGAGCACTGTGGATACGGCGATTTGGAGTGGGCCGCTGGCGTTTGCGGCAGATGCGGTCATTCTATGGGGATTGAATCGATTTTCGCCTGCAATATGCAGAATAATAAAGAGTTAACAGCGGAAGGCGAAAAACGATTCAGGATGCTGTGGCAGCCCATAATGTCCCCAGTATCGCACGCGCAGCGTCTGCCGCGCCAGCGGCTTAGTCCAAATCCCCTTCCCACTCGGGAAGCCCAGACGCTGAAGAAGCCTACGTTGTGCATCTTCTTCATTACACGATACATATCGCACAGTATTAGGCATCCTGTTCTGCTGATTCTGTTCGGCAGAAGCGCAGCTGGCGACGGCTTGGGCAATTTCATTCAATCTCAAAGTCTCCCCGGCGACGCTCTGGAATCTTTCGAGGCTGGATGTGCTGCACCTGGCGTTCGTGCGCAAGGTCTCTGCCTTCGACTCGCGCCCATGCCTCAGCGCGTTGTTCGCTACGGGCGCACTCCCGGTTGCCGCGTGGGCCAAAGACAGCCTCGGCAGTGCGCTCGGCGTATCTGGTCCAATTGCGGTTCTCTGTCTCGCGCCCATGGTTGGCGCTTTCCTTCAAGGCTTGCGTTACAGTCTGTTGATCGTGGCCCGTTACGCGCATTCTCACCGCAATCATCCAATCAAGCTGTGAGGCGTTCCGCACCTCGATACGATTGAGAATGTCGGCTTTGTGCAATTGATACGCCATGCTCGGCGACGGCATTCCGGTCGGAATTACTTGGACTGGCTGGCCCTCGCTGGGGCCGCGAACGATCTCCTGGCGCAACTCTGGATTGCTGATCTTGAATCCATGCTGCTCGGCAAGCTGCGCGCAGAGTTGCTTGAATTCGTCGGGGCCGGTGATGGTCAGTGTTCCCCACTTCTGCGCGCCCAACTGGAGCGCGGCCAGTACAGCGGCCTCGTCCTGCGCTTGCCAGACTTCGATGCGCTTTCCACGATCCGTAAAGCTGACATGGCTTGGATCGGTGCGCGATGAATAGTGAATTTCAGTTAACCAAGTGTGCGCGGATTGGCGCACCTGCGCGGTGAAGTCGCGGATGTCGCGCTTGCGCGGAATCTCGTCACCGTCTCCAAGGATTGCAGCGCCGGGCGTTTCCGTATCCCGATACCTCCATTGCTCCGCGAGCTGTGGTTCTCCCTGCTCGACAAGAAACTGCTCGAAGGTCTTTCGCCGGCCGAATCTCATGCGGAGACTGTCGCGCTCACGTTTCTGACGCTCCATCAGTTCGGCGTTGCGCTTGGCGTGGTCGGCGGCCAAGAGGCTCCTGGCCACATTCAAGGCATTGCCGGACCACTTGCCGCCCTGGTATAGCGCGGACCGCTCTTTGCGGAACTCCGCAGACTGCATTTCACGCGCTGCACGATGATCCATGCGCTGCTGGACCTTGGCAACGTTCTTTTGTTTGCGGCTATCTCCGAGTGTCTTGCGAAACTCAGCCCAGTTCGCTGGCATATCCGGGCGAAGAGGTTCGGCTGTGCGCGGCTGGAGCGGCATTGAATTGGAGCGGCTATCAGGCTGAAATTCGCCCAGCCGCTCCTCCATCCGAATCCTGCTGAATTCACGACCGATGCAAGAGGCTTTGAGCGGCTGGTCTCCCACCCAAAGCATGGCACCGCTGCCCTTCCGCTCATAGCGCATATCAACCTGGGCCAGCCCTTCATGCACCTCTGCCCATGACTGCGCATTACTCAAGATTGGCACGGCTCTTTCCTGCGCGATTCGTTCGCAGGATTTCTCTCCAGTTGCATTCTCATGGTCCCGCGCTTTCGAGCGCGGCTGTGCCGCGCGCACATTGTTAGCTCGTGTGACCTGACCGCTGCGGTCGGCGACGTAGCGAGCGTTTCTCTCTGCCTCCCAACCCTGTGCGAGAATAATCTCTGCGATGGCCTTGTGAGCTTTGTCGATGCACCATCCCTTGTCTTCTACACGCAACGTATCGGGATGAACGCGATTGAGAACGACATGAAGATGATAGTTCTCCGTGTTGCGGTGCAATGCAAAAACGGCGAGGTGTTCGCTGCTTATACCGAGGTGCCGTTTCAGGATTTCGACGGCTTCATTGCATTGCGCTTGCGTCGGCTGCTCGCCTTCCTTCCAGCTCAGCAGCCAATGATCGACGGGGTCTCTGCTGCGAGTCGCTTCGATTGCCAGAGCAACCATTTCGGCGCGCTGCCCTTGCTGCGAGTCCGAATAGAAGTTTCCGTTTGCGCCAATGTACTCCGTCTTCTGTGCATCTGCGCGTCCGTCGGCCTCGATGTAGTCGAGCAGGCTGCCAATGCGCGATGCCTTGCTCGATTGCGCCTTCGGATTGGCGATGTACTTAACGATCATGGTTGGCGACTCGTTCGATGGCTGCGTGTATTGCGCGGATCGTCGCGGCGCACTCGTCCACAACTTCGTCGTGCAGGGCGAACTTTTTCATTGCATATTTTTGAAGGCCGCCCAAGCGGCGAAGCTCGCGAATCATCATCAGGTCAGTCGCCGCGTGAATCGTTTTGCCAAAAGTGCGCTTGCGAACCAACTCGCTTATGCACATCCCGGCAAGGTCGGCCTCCTCGATTAGCTGCTGACGCTCTGCTGCCGTCAACCGCATTTCGAATCGTGTGGAGGCGCGATCATTGGCTCGTGAAGTGAACGGCATTGTGTTTTCTCTACGCGTAGCGTGCGCGGTTGCTTTCAGGATGAGCCTCGATGAGACAAGCGTAGCGCGGAGCATCGCAGGCAACGGGTTAGACGACACAGGGCGAAGCCATGTGTACGGATAACCCGCATCCTGTACCGCTCTTCCAACACATAGCGCGTTACACTCACAACATATCCGAGAAAATACTTTCATGCAAGGCCGCTTCGTACGCGGTAATCTTTGCAGAAATATTTTTGTTGCGCGCTCTTGTGATCTATTACTCACTCGTTTGAATAGCCACTCATCACCCTATAAATAAAGGATTTTGACATTTTTCTTTCGACCTTCTCTCGTGCTACTTTGCATATAGTCCTCGTTGCAGGAGACTCTACGGAGGAACTTGATGACGCAAAGAGAAGTAATCACTGAGACAATGCTACAAGCTGCCATCGCTGCATTGGACAAACGAATTGCAATGCCTGCTCTGCCAGCGGAGAAAAGATATTCGCGCAAAGAAGCATTTGCAAAGTTGCGTGGAAAGGCCAGGGAAGCACTCGCTGCCGGACACACTCTCGAAACGGTGCTTGATGATCTCAAGGGTGTTGGCCTCGGCATGACAATATCGACCGCACGGCAATATCTGAAACCCGGAAGAAGAACAAGTAAGGCGCGCGGTGGTATTCGACTGGAAGCCCAAGAGAAACCGCTTGCGAAGAGTGCTCCGGCTGCGCCCGCAAAATCAAGTGCTGCTCCGGTAAACACAGTTGCAACAAAAAAGGGAACATTCACGGTAATCGAAGACGACAAAGAAATCTGAGGAGGAAGTATGGGAATGCCTGTGTACATGGTCAGCGGTTCAAAGGGTGGCGTCGGCAAGAGCATCGTCTCGATGTCTCTGATTCATTACCTCTCGAAACGCGACGAGAAACTGTTTCTGATTGACGCGGATACTGCAAACCCAGATGTTGGCAAAGCGTATGCAAAGACGGTCGAAACGGTATACATCAACCTGGACGAAAAGGACGGATGGATGGACCTTGTGAATCGTCTGGCTGTGCAGCCCGATGAGACCGTGGTCATCAACACACCCGCTCGCAGTGGAGAGGGCGTAAAGCTCTACGGAACGCTGCTCACTGAGTCCATGCAAGAACTGGGACGCAAGCTGGTAACGCTGTGGGTAATCAATTCACAGCGGGATAGTCTCCAACTCTTGAAGGAATATCAGGACGTAGCCGGTGGTCACACGACCCACGTTCTTCGCAATCTTTACCACGGGCCGGAACGCAAATTTGAGCTGTACAACAATTCAAAGATCAGGGCAACGGTCGAGGCTCAAGGCAAGACTTTCAATTTTCCAGAGGTGGCGGACCGCATCTCTGATCTGCTACACAGCGAGCGACTGACGATTGAAAAAGTAATCGAGACCGCACCAATCGGAAATCGTGCCGAGGTAAACCGCTGGGTAAAGGAGTGTGCATCGGTCTTCGATGGGGTTGTTGCATGAATCTCGATACAGCCTTTCGCTCAATCTATGGTCGTGCTCCGAATCCTGAAGAAACGAACCGATTCAATCGCATCGGTAAGGAACTCGGCATTCGAGACAACGATGCGATATGGGCCATTGCCTTTTTACTTGGCCACCATCTTGATTTGGCGAAACAGATGCCGGAACAAATCGACAAACTGATTTCGCAATCGCTCGCAAGGTACGCATCTTCGATAGACAGTGCTCGCAGGCTGGCTGAAACTGATCTTGCGGCAACGAAGGCGCGGATAGAAGAGAGTGTGGGCCAAGCCGTCGTAAAGTCGGCGCAAAGGGAGATTGCGCGGGCCGCTCAGACTGTTGCGAAAATTACGGACCGTAAATTCTGGCTTCAGTGGCTCGGCGGCGCAGCGATCGTAGGAATGCTTTTGATTGGTGGAGCCTTCTATTGGGGATATGCCATCGGGAATACAAATGGATATGCCCGTTCGCTCGATGTAAAAGCGGTGTCCGCCTGGGCTGCGTCAAGTGAGGGCCAGGCTGCTTACAAGCTGGATCAGGACGGTGATTTGAGGTCATTGATTCGATGTGACCGTGATGGTTGGACCGTGCAACGGAGCCAGGATGGAAAACATAAGCTGTGCATTGTGCGTCCTGCCAGCAATGGTTATGTTTCCGGCTGGTACGTCCCATAGGCTCCTGGGAAAAGACGGCAAGAGCGGAGCTTCGTAGACGCCCTGCTTGCCCTTCATCGCAAGCCGAGGTGCAGAGTGGCCGTTTGTGGATCGTCTGTTTCATAATGAGGGTATGGCTGACACTTGGTTCACGTCCGACTTTCACTTCGGTCATTTCAATATCATTCGCTACTGCAATCGACCGTTCACGACAACGGAAGAGATGGATGCGTGCATCGCGGATCGAATGAACCAGTGCATCAAGGCAAACGACACGCTGTATTTCCTCGGTGATTTCTGCATGGGCAGCGTCGAAAAGGTCGCGGCCTATCGCAAGCGCCTGAACTGCAAGACGATCCATTTTGTCGAGGGAAACCATGACAAGGTGACGCGCAAATCCCAAAGCATATTTGCTTCCTGGAGTTCATTGTCCGAAATTCATGTAGGTAAGCAAGGAATCGTTCTTTGCCATTACGCAATGCGCGTCTGGCCGCATCATGGGCGCGGTGCATGGCAGCTCTATGGCCACTCGCACGGCAACTTGCCGGATGAACCACTGGCGCTGTCACTGGATGTCGGCGTTGATACGCATGACTTTCGCCCGTGGCACTTCGATGAAGTACGGGCGGTCATGCAGGCAAAGGCTATCGCGAGAGAACAGTCGCCGCACGCATCAGCAATTTCCGGATAGGCCGTCACTGCCCGAAACAGTGCAATGCCTCAGGGAAAACTTATCACAAGGCGACTTGAACGAAGCCGCTGCGGCGGCGGACGCTTACGCGTGTGCCTGAGCCGACATTGATGGCTGCCGATTAGCTTTGGTCACAGAGAAGGAGGATTCTCTGTGACCCATCTACGTCAGATCATGATTGAGGAGTTGCAGCGTCGCAACTTCGCCGAGTCAACCATTCGCTCCTATGTCCACGGCGTCGAGCACTTCAGTCAGTATTTTCATCGCCGCCCAGACCGGCTGGGCCCGCAGCATATTCGCCAGTATCAGGCGATGTTGTTCTCCAAGCTGAAGTACAGCCCGAACACGGTCATTAGTCGGCTTGCCGCTCTGCGGTTTTTCTACATCAAGGTGCTCAAGCGGAACTGGAGCATCGCCGAGACGCCTTATCCGAGGAAGGTGATCCGGCTGCCGGAGATTCTCAGCCCGGAGGAGGTGACTCGGCTCATCGACGCGGCCGACAGCACATTTCATCGCGCCATGTTGATGACCCTTTATGCCACCGGAGCACGTCGCGCCGAGGCGGCTCATTTGAAGGTCCATGACATTGACAGCCGGAGAATGGTCGTTCACATTCATGGCGGCAAGGGCAACCGGGACCGTGACGTGATGTTAAGTCCGAAGCTGCTCGATGCACTTCGCGATTATTGGCGAGGACTCCGGCGCAGGCAGAGCGAGTGGCTCTTTCCTGGCAACGCCTGGCACACATCCAGCCGCCCGGTAACCACCAAGGTCATGTGGACGGCCTGTCAGAGCGCCGCCGAACGTGCCGGTCTGGATAAGAAGCGCATCTACCCCCACCTGCTTCGACATTGCTTCGCAACTCATCTTCTGGAGGCCGGTGCCGACCTGCGCACCATCCAGATGCTGCTCGGTCATCGAGACCTCGAAGAAACGACCATCTACCTGCATTTATCCAGCAAGCATCTCAGTGTGACGGCTAGTCCTCTGGATGCGCTCACCATCCGCGAACAGGGAGAGCGAGCAAAGCACGAATGAACCGGCCGCCCCTGGAGGTGGCCGACATTATCCGCAGTGCAGAAGAGACCTTCCGGGAACGCAGCCGGCGCTGGATTACCTGGCAGCACCGTAAGGTCCTCGATGCGATCCTGCGCTGCCGCACGGCTGTGCTCGGCGGTCATCGCGACCGCTGCGCAGAATGCGGCCATGTAGCCATCTCTTATAACTCTTGTGGCAATCGGCATTGCCCACGCTGCCAGGGCAACGCCCGCCAGCGCTGGCTCCTGGCGCGGGAAGCCGAACTGCTGCCTACACGCTACGTACACTCGGTCTTCACGCTGCCGCGAGAACTGGCGCCGCTAGCCCTCCAGAACAAGAAGGTCATCTTCAACCTGCTGTTTCACGCCAGCGCTGAGACACTGCTGGAGATTGCTCGCGATCCTCGCCATCTCGGAGCCGACGTAGGATTCTTCAGCGTGCTACATACCTGGAATCAACGCCTGCAGTTCCACCCGCATGTCCACTGCATATTGGCCGCCGGAGGGCTGTCACCGGACCGCTCCAGGTGGATCGGCTCATCCCGCCGATTCTTTCTGCCCATCAAGGTACTCAGCCGCGTCTTCCGCGGCAAGTTCGTCGCCGGCCTGAAGACCGCCTTCCACTCAGGCGATCTCCACTTCCACGGAACCCTTCAGCATCTCGCCGAACCTTGCGCCTTCCACGAGTTTCTTCGCACCCTGTTCCGCCAAGACTGGGTCGTATACGCCAAGCGCCCCTTCGGCGGTCCTCAACACGCCTTGCGTTATCTCGGCGCATACACCCATCGCGTCGCCATCTCCAACCACCGGCTCGTCGCCCTCAGCGATGGCCAAGTCACCTTCCGTTGGCGCGACTCCGCGCATGGCAACAAGAAAAAGCTGATGACGTTGCCTGTTGACGAGTTCCTGCGCCGCTTCCTCTTGCATGTACTGCCCCGCGGCTTCGTGCGCATCCGCAACTTCGGCTTCCTCGCCAACCGCCGACGTGCCAGTCTGCTGCCCCTCTGTTTTCAACTGCTGCGCCGCTCCACTGAAAACACACCTTCGATCGCACCGCCATCTGCGACTCAGCCCAGTTCCTGCTGGCGGTGTCCCGTTTGTGGCGGCACCATGCACATGTTCGAGCGGATCTCCGGGGCCGAACTTTGGCTCCGCGCTCCACCGCATACCGCCAGGTGTGCCGCATGATCGGACCTCTCAAAATGCGCTCCGTTGGCATCGTCTGCGACGAACAGGAAACCCCCGCTCCTTCGCCAGTGCCCACCAGTCTGCAGAAGTCTCGGAGTCCACGCTGGGAGCCTTTCGACGGCCCGCTGTCTCGGATCCCATGTTCCGGTAGCACGAAAAATGCAATCGGCAACGGCATGCACTCAATAGACCGCCAGCCGTGCCCCATTCAAAATACATAAGTGCCTAAGGACCGGGGCGGCTTCCTTCAAGTCGCTGTATCTGAAGCGCCCACCCGGAAGTCAGCTCACCGACGCGTCACCGCGCGGGCGCTCCAGATACAGCCCAAAGACATCAAGGGAGTAATCCTTTGTTGAGACGATTAAGCCGCTAAATATCAACAACTTGGTTTGTTCTTGCGGCATCTGCGACCCCCAACGAACCCTCGCTTGAAGCGACGGCCGTCTGTCTCCGACACAGACCAATGTCCGGATAGCCGGCCATACGACCGGGAATTGAACAGAACTACGTGCAAATTTTGCAGCAAGTCGACTGAGTACGAGTCTCGCAGTTCCATCCGCCTCTGAAACGCCAATGCGCGTTCTCCGGGTAAAATTGCTGGTACTCGGGAATTTCGAAAGAAGGGCGGCCCTATGCTGCGATTCCATCTCTGCGCTGTCTGTTTGTTAGCTCTTTCGCTCTCCGCGATTGCGAAAGACAACCCGTTTGCCGAACGCCAAGTTACGATCACGCCGTCGCCCGTTTCAGCATGCGAACTCAAGCTGGATGCAGGGCAAAGGGTAATCGACTTCGATGTGTGGTCCAGCGGCGGGGAAGCCGTCGCTCTGGTTCGAGATGCGGATGGCACGAGCAAGTTGCTCGGTTGGAAGCTCGGAGCCTCTGCGGCCGAGGTTCTTGCGGTCTTGCCAGCAAACTTTGAGGCCCACGCACTGGCCTTGCATCCTGCGGAACGGCGTATCTTCGTCTCTGGCCGGGTTGGCCAGCAGTGGCAGATACTTGCCTTTGAGCCGAAGGGAAGCGTCTGGCACTCGCATCCTGTCTATAGCTCTCAGTATCCTATCCGCCGCCTGCTCGTTGGTCCGCGGCCCTTCTCGATTGGCTGGGATAAGAAGTCGGCCACGGACATCGTGCGCTACAGGCTCTTCTTTGGCGTCAAACTCGGCGACGGTATCTTCGGAATACGTTCCGTCACGGAGGAAGGCAAACGCGAGTACCAGGTGATCGGACCCAAGATCGGGCTGCCGCCTCCGATACCGGACTCCGACCAGCCCCAAGAGATCACGGTCGCTTCGGCGTTGCCCGCGGCTTTTCATCCTGCCGGCAACATCCTGCTCTGGCAAGACCAGAAGGGCTGTTTTCAACAGCTTCCCTACGCGTTCGAAGATTGGGGCAAGGTCGCTCCTATCAAAGAGACCAAATGCAATGGTTCGCTGACCTTTACTCCCAACGGCACGGCACTTGTCGATTGGAGCAAAGGCAAGCCGGGAGTAACGATTCGCCTTGGTACCTCGAAGTCTGAGCAAGCGACAGACTATGAGCTCCTTTCCACGCCTTCCTCCACTCCTGACGGCAAAGGGTTGGTTGGCATAGTGGAGTCGGCGGATGGCAGGAAGCTGGTTTACATTCCCATTACAGTTCCACTTGCCGATGTCTCCAACGCATGGAAGTTTCTGGACAAAGGCGACGCGCTGACGCGGCTGGAGCGCGACTCCGGAGTTCTGCATCCCTTCAAGGCAGACCAGTTATACGAGCTCTATGATTCGGAGCTTTACGGTGACTGCGATGCGGATGTGAGCACGGGGGCGCGGCCGTATTTGGTCACCACCGACATCTTCTGGGAGCTGCTGGGGGCGGCCTACGATGGAACGTTCATCGTCGAAGAACGCCAGCGCGCCATTCCGGCGTTCTGGAGGTTTGCCGCGGCGGCTCGCGACAGCCTGCACGCGAAGAACCCCAAGTCTCCGTGGACCGCAGCATTCGATGCGGTCGCTGCCGTGCATACAGGCGCGGCCGGGGGCAACGCCGAGGCCGGCCGCATCCTTCGCGCCAGTGAGCGTGCAAACTCACCGGTCTTCGGCAAGGAGTTCAACTACGCCGAGCTGACCCCGCGCGGTCACTACACTTCCTCTCCGGAATTGTCGGCCTACTTCAAGGCGATGCACTACCTCACCCAACTTGGATCGGTGCGCGATCCCGCAGAACTGGCCAGCCTGCCCGCGGGTGTAAAAGACAAAGCCATGGACTGGATCCATATCTACGCCGGCTTTATCGCGCCAAGCCGGGGAGCTTTGGTTTGGGATCCGACGGCTTTCACGCTGCCCTCCTACGCGCGTCATCCCGCGGAGCAGGCCCGAATCTTCCCACTCTCATGGGGCTTTGATAACGAGATTCTCCTCTCTGCGGTCTATCACCGCCAATGGCCTCCGGAGGAGCAGATCATCAACGGTGAAATGAAGCGCGTGATCCCCTCGGGTCTGGACCTGGCAACTGTGCTGGGCAGTGACTTTGCTCGTGTGCTGCTGAAAGATGAATTGGATAAGCAACCCCATCTTGCGCCCGCGTTAGCGGCCCTGAAGGCTCGCGCTCCGCAGAGAAGCAACGCCGACACGCTGTATGACCGATGGATCGAAGCGCTGGGTACGCAGTGGGCTGAAGATGCAAAATTCCCCGGAGCGCCGGATTCCGCGCTTTGGAAGGCGAAGCGCCTGCAGACCGGATTGGCGAGTTGGGCAACCTTGCGCCACGCAACAGTGCTGGTCAACGAGCGCAGCGATGCCGAGGCTGGCGAGGGTGGTTTCGAAGAGCTTGTCACGCAGCCGCCGCGCGGTTACGTAGAACCCGATCCGGCGACCTTCGCGGCACTTGCGGACCTCTTCGATGACCTGGCCAAAACGACTGCCAACTCTCCCAGCTTTGCGCAGGGAAAGCTGGAAGATCCGGAGAGCGATCAGTCGGAGCCACTGCGGCAAGGACTCCTGCGCAGGTTGAAAGAGAGCGCCGCGAAGGCTCGGCTCTTTCAGACTATCGCCCAAAAGGAGCTGCGCGGAGAGGCTTTAAGCGACTCCGATTACGAGGAGATTCTCTACGTCGGTCGCGTCGCCGAGCATCATTTCCTTGTCTACAAGAGCCTTGCAAATAAGGATCTCGCGCTTTCGGTCCCGGACCCGATGCCCAAGGTTGCCGATGTGGCCAGTGACGGCGCCGGCAATAACGGTACCGGCAAACTGCTGGAAGTGGCGGTGGGCAATCCGCTGGAGTGGGACCAGATCGTCCCCTACTTCGGCCGCCGCGAAATCGTGAAGGGCGCCGCATATTCCTATTACGAGTTCACTTCGAACGCGCCGATGACCGACGAGGGGTGGCGAAAGAAGGTCGATTCGCAGGCTCGCCCCGTCTGGCTGCAACCTTATGTTTCCGGCCAGGGAGGTTCATGCCTAATCAAAGGGTTATTCTAGGGCTTGTTCTAGCGATCCTGCTGCTGACTTCAGTCTGCCGGGCGCAGGTCAAGCCGGAGCAAGCAGACCTGCGCCTGCTCTTCACGGGAGACATTATGCTCTCCCGGCAGGTGCAGACGCAATACCAGCTCCGCAAGCGCTCGCCATGGATCAATCTGAAGACGCTGTTCGCCGATGCGGACTGGGTAAGTGGCAATTTCGAGGGCGCAATTGGCAACCCCTCCGATTGCCTCTCGCTCAAGAACTGCTTTGCCACTCAGGCCTCCATCCTCCCGATTCTCCGCGATGCGGGGCTGCGTGGGCTAACGATTGAAAACAACCACTCCGGGGATGTTGGCGCTTCGGGCCGAGAGGCCACACGAACGGCACTCCAGCAGGCGGGGCTCATGCCGGTCAGTTTCGACTCCTCGCCGCAGTTCCTGCGCCTGCGAAATACGACCATTGCGCTTGTCGCAATCACACTGGTCCGCGCTGCGGATGGACAGGTGCAGTCCATTCCTTCGCTCGAAGTTGCCCAAAAGTTGCGTACTGCTCGGAGGCTCGCGAATATCGTGGTTGTTTCGATTCACTGGGGAGCGGAACTAATTGATTGGCCCACCGAGATGCAGCATCGGCAGGCCGAGTGGCTGGTTGATCACGGCGCAGACCTCGTCGTTGGTCACCATCCCCACGTCGTGCAGGCTCCTGAGTGCGTTCACGGCAGGCCGGTGTTCTTCTCTCTCGGTAACCATGTTTTCGATCAGAAGTACTTGGAGACCAAGGAAGGCATGATCGCCGACTGCCGGATTCACGCTGGACGCTTGAGCTGCGATGCCATCCGCACCCACACTGACCCCGGAAGCTATCTCCCGGATATCGCTGGTGGCGACTCGAAATCAGCAGACGTACTCAACGGCTGTTCACCCGCCTTGACACCTGCTCTGGAGATCGGCGGATATGAAATCCGGCCAGAGCCGTGGTCGGCTGACGCATCCGAAGATGGCATTGCGCTGACCGGCTGGAAGAAAGGCACTCTTCAATGGCGCACGCCCCGGCGCAAGCTGCTCTCCATCGACTCCGGCAGACTCGCCGGCGCCGACGCCGAACCGCTTCTGCTCATTCTTGAGCGCCACTCCTCGTCGCTCGACAACGAAGAAGGTGTTCGTCCGTACGTCTACGCAGTGGGCGAACACGGACTGATCGCGCGCTGGCGCGGCTCCGCCCTTGCATGGCCGCTCCTTGATGCCGCGGTCGATGACGCATCTGGGACAATCTGCGCGCTGCATCGAGGGGACTCGTTTCTTTCTTTGGACAGGGATTCCGTGACAACTCGCACGGCTGTCTATCGATGGAACGGCTTCGGCTTCAGCGGGGTCGAAGATGTTGCGGAACACTGCGCACATTCAGTGTGGTAATGGCCTGCCACATGGAGATTTGTCGCCAAGCTGTAAGTTACTACTTAGGTAACAGCTTGCCACGGACCGCGAACCGGCACCGGCGTCAAATAGAATCTCCACCCCCCTGCACCCCAGCATCGACCGGCGGGCAAGATTCGTCCTGGTAAACGCCGTAGGGTCGAGCCATCGGAGTTTAAGCCTTACAGGGCTTCTCCGGAGACTGAAATCGGAGGGAACCAACACCGTTTCACCTCAATGGAATGCTCGAAACATTCAGGAGCAACTTACCCGCACCATTTATGGCAGTTGGCTCAGTAGCGTCCGCGCCGGCACAACCGTAGGACGTTGCTTTTTGAAGCAGTCCGCAGCCACATACGGCAGGTTCATCACTGTCTGGAAGGCGTGAGGCGCTCCAATCTGCGCCTGGAAGTGCCCGAGTGACGGCGACAGCGTGGTATCGCTCAGCTTCACCTCGACAAGAAACCACGGCTTGCGGTCCCGCACCACCAGGAAATCCACCTCGCGTTTCTGCTTGTCGCGCAGATAGCGCAACTCGAAGCTGCCAAAGCCCAGATCGGTCCAGGTCTCCACGGCCTTCAACAGGTGGCAGGCGACAAAGGTCTCGGCGTGTGCGCCATCGTCCGCCACGCCGCTCCAATCGCGCAGAAACCACTTTGGCTCCTTGCGCAGCGCCTTGGTCACATTGGCAAACCACGGCCGGACCACGAATCCATAGTGCATCCGCGTCAGCAGATCGATCCAGCGCCGCACCGTATCCACCGTGACCTGGATCTCCGTCGCCAAGTTCGAGTAGATTAGTTGCTGTCCCGAGTGCTCAGCCAGCAATTGCATTAGCATCTCGATGCTGCCCAAGTCCCTGATCGATGCAACCTCGCGCAAGTCTTCGCGGGAAAGCTGCTCCTGGCGAAGCGTCCGCCAGCGGCGCGTAAAACGGAGCTCGCGGCGCAGAAACGGCTCAGGGAATCCGCCATGCTCCCACAGCGCATCCCAATCTTCGGCCGCCACCTCCGCGGGGGCATGGATCGCGCCTTTCGGCACTTCCGTGCGCAGACACTCGCCCACACTCCACGGGTGCATTCTGTACAGCATGTACCGGCCCATCAGGCTGTCGCCGCCGCGGCGGTAGATGTCCATGCGCGAACTGCCCGTCACCAGAAGATGCGCCCGCTCGCCATAGGTGTCGAAGAAGCCCTTGAGTAGCGTCTTCCACTTGGCGAACTTGTGCAGCTCATCCAGCACGGCGAAAGGCGGCTGCTCCCGCAACTGGTCCAACCCGAGCGCTTCAGCCAGAGCACTCGGCCCGCGCAGCAAGATGCGCCGGTCGTCGAGGTTGTCCCAGTTGAAGTAGGCATCTCCCAGTGAACGGCTAACCCATGTTTTGCCCACCTGGCGCGGGCCGGTCACAAAAGCCATCTGGCGGTTCCGCTCGAAGTGCTCCCTCAGGATTGCCGTATAAACGCGCGCTCGATCCATAAGAACCATTCTCTCATGAATCATAAAATAGTCCAGACTAATTTACGATTCATCGAATATTGGTCCACATGGCGGAGCAGAAGAAGAATGAAAAAAGACTGTGGGGACTTTTGTGGGTAGACTGCTTCAAAAAAGTGGGTAATTGTGGGTAGTACCCACAATTACGTCGGAGCACAAAGTTCTCGCAAGACTTTGAATCTAAGCAATATAGAGCAGTCATGAGCAATGCTGAAAAGAGCAAAATCCTAGCTGTTAACCGAAGGGTTGTAGGTTCGAGTCCTACCTGAGGAGCCAAAGAATCAATAACTTAGCTTCTATTGCGCTCTGCTTGCGCTCCGATTCCCTGAAAAGCCAGTTGAGCGACTTTGATTCCCGCGGTAGCCATCTCATCCGTTACAACGTCCCCGTAAATGTTCATGGTGGTTCTGATGTCCGCATGGCG
>Ga0326727_10007319_pt1 | contig 29279 bp, 30 predicted proteins | sample MB2enrmetagenome_FD_207643 | JGI IMG/M metagenome (GOLD analysis project Ga0326727, IMG submission 207643) | Lab enriched peat soil microbial communities from McLean, Ithaca, NY, United States - MB29MY | ecosystem: Environmental > Terrestrial > Soil > Wetlands > Peat | place: USA: New York... | reverse complement strand
GGAAACGGTCAAAAATTTGAAAAAATCATTCTGCTGTAGGGAATCTCTTCGCACGGCAACCTTGGAGCTGTGGGGCTTGCCCCCTGATGAAAAATACGGCCATACAAGTGAGGCGGCCCCTAACCCGTTGTCCCCACACTTACCTTCATAAACGAGCAAGTTTTATCTCGCTCTAGTGCCTAGGCGTTTCGCTGGTGCACCCGAATCGCCTTAAGAGGATCATTGGCGAGCGGCTTCAAGAGCTTCAAAGACAGGTCAACAACCAAGCGCCTTTTGTTGAAGGAAGGCTATTTCTCCGCACGGTATTCGACCCTATAATTCGGACCATCCGGGTCAATTGTGGTCGGATAATGGGTGGTGTCAAACTTGGATTCAGTTCCAAGACCGTTATAGTTAGACTCCCAAACAGTCGCTCCCTTGCTAAGCTTATCAATCCCCTGCCAGATTCATCCTTTGTACGCCCCCCATCTGCCACCATGCCGTAAGTCTTGTACCAAACGTTACCATCTGCCTTTGTCCATTTGCTGTCGATAATTTTCGTATATTCTTGCAAGGGAAAAGAATCGGACCTTTTATCGTATTTTTTTACTCCATCAGCGGTAATGATTTCCTTTTGAGGTGAGCCTACGCCTCCTAAATTGTCCTTGTTTACCCGGGTGCCATAAATCCCTTCATCTGCTGTCGCATCATATTTCCTGGATTCCAATCTCCAAGTAGGAACACAGATAACACTACCACAGAGACGCTAAACAGCATTGCTCGTCTTTTCATATACTTCCTCCTCTGGGCTTCTCTTGCTTGTTCTTGTGGTCTGAAATCAGCCGATTATTTCTCACTTTTCTCTGAGGCGGTTTCATTGAGGCAAAGCAAGGACTACCTCTATTTCGCGGCTCGGGTATATACCAAATAGGAAGAGTCATTTGGCTCAATCTTGGTCGGAAAGGCACTGGGAGTGTAAGTATCTCGAATTGCATGCACTGACTCTCGAACTGTTGCCGATTTGCTCAACTTGTACAGGAAATGTGGCACTTCCGATTTGCCTTCGTTGATGTTGCTCCAGGCGCTTTCATATGTTTTGTACCAGATATTGCCCTCTGAATCAGTCCACTTGCTTGTAATTGTCTCTGCTCCTTCAAAGAATTGTGCAGCGTCGTCAACGAAGCGGAAAACGTGGTATCCGTTGGAATCGATGACTTCCTTTTGCGGATGGACTTTGTCGGGAGGACCGAACTCTCCACTATAGCTCTTGTTTATCCATGTTCCGTACAGTTCCTCATTTGCCTTCAATGTGTATTTCCCTGGGGCGCAACTACCAAGAAGTACCAAGATCAGCAGGCATACAAGAGTGCCAAGAATCGTTACGTGCTTCTTCATAAACTTCCTCCTTCAGGCTTGTTGGCAAAAAACTAACAAGAACTATTTGGCGGGACTGCCCATTTCCCAACTAACGATTTTTCCGTCCTGAACGACCGCCTTTAGGGTTACGTCCAACGAAGCTTTGCTCTGAATGTCGGCTTCGTTATTCCCAACATTCTGGTTCCAAATCTTTAGATTTCCTGTCACATTCGCCCCGTCAGAGGTCAGAAGCACGATATCGTCATGTTCTTTGAGCTTGATCAGGTTGTAAAGAAAAGAGTGAATCTTTTCCTTGCCTGATGGTTGCCCGAAGCCAGTTACGATTTGTGCATCATCTGCGAAAAGACTTGCAGCGGTGTCAGTATGTCCGGCGTTCACTGCGGCTATCTCAGCTTTCACCACGGCAAGAGGGTCATGCGGTGGAACGGAGGGACTGCAACCGAGCAGAATCGCCAAGCAAGCGAATAGAATCAAAAAGAGCCTCATATACTTCCTTCCTTCGGGTTTTCCTGTTGGTTGTTGGACGTGCGACAGGCTGCATGACAGGCTAACAGAGAGAAACCATTATAGTCCCTTTTGGGATAGTCTTTGTCCTTTGGTCGATTTTACACTGCTTTGATGCGTTCTGTATGCGTAATAACTACGTATTTTTGAAATTCTTGAAAAAGAGGACCGCATCGGGGCTATGTTTTGCAGCGCTGTAACCCACGCGCTGGCTATCGGCTGGGGCACCAAGACCCCAGCCGATCCTTTCTTTTGCGACGGGCCTGTGACCTAAGCCTACATCGGATTTTTCAACGTCAGGTTCCAAACCTCCTTGCAGATCGTGCGGCTTGAGTCTGGTGGAAAGCCCTTCGGAGTGGGTTGAAGAACAAAATCCACCGTTCCTTCCATCCCTTCGAACTTGCCTGTCGCTGCGATGAGCTTGCCTTTGCCCTTGTTTGTGCCAGCCGGGAAATCCCAAATCTCCCACACCAAGCTATCGCCATCCTTGTCCATGTGGGTCTCGTATCCGTGGTATCGCGCAACCCCTTTATCTAGGTACATGATCATTGCAATGTGAGTCGCAAGGTTGTTGAAGGGGCCTTTCCCGCTGTCATCAGCCCTCACGCCAGACTGCTCCCCGATACCTACCAAATGGTCTTTATCGATGGGCATGAACTTCCACGTGATCGAGGCATAGTTGACACCTGTGGAAGTCATTTGGGTTTGAGCAAAGACTTGCGCTCCCACACCGAGAGCCAAGACCATACAAAGAACCGCCACCACTCGCCACTTCATACTTCGCCTCCTGATTAAGATTCCCCCATACGGGGCGTATCGAAGCACCATTCTACGCTGGCTGATCATTTTCTCCATGCGTAGAAACTACGTAATTTGCGCTTGACAACGCGAAAAGACAGACGGAGAATGCAACACACATCACCAAAGTCAGTCACCGTGGCTTGTCTCATATATCACACCGCAGAAGTGCAGGGCGTGGAGGCATTTGCTGTGGACAGTGGAAAAGTGCCGTGGCCGAAGTTGCGAGAGTATCTCTTTCGCCTCAGTTGTTGTCCGACTCGGCTAGAGTTCATGAAAACGGCCTGGATTGAGATACAGGGAATTATCTCGTATGACGAATGTGCCGTAGTCATGGACTCGGAAGCGAAGATCCCCGAAGGGATAGGTAAGACCGGCTCTCTTGCTGCGGTTTACAATAGCTACTATCGAACCAAACACCCGGCTTTCAGAGATGGCAAGCATATTGATTAGAACCTCGCACAGTCCTTCTTGGTTTACGACTGGCGACACTCCAATACAGAGTTTGCCGAAGACTTCATGCTACCCAAGGGCATGTACAAAAGGCTCGCTCGGATATTGCCTGGATGTAAGATTGGCCTAGGAATATATAGGTCACGAATGGGTCCTGGCTTCCTCGATTCTGATTTAGACACCCTCGGGTTGGTAAATAAATATCTCAACAATCTATATTCCGGCTTCGACCTACGGCACGACACCACTGACCCCGCTTTCTCAACCGAAAGCATAGCTGAAAGATTCCGTTCACTTTCTCGACGGGAGGCGGAAGTCTGCTCGCTGGTAGCACGTCGATTCAATACCGCTGAGGTCGCCACCTATCTCTTCATAAGCTGCAGGACCGTGGAGAAACATATCGAAAGTATATTTGACAAGCTCGAAGCGCGATCACGCGAGCAACTACGATGGAAACTCGGGGTGACGCCACATGGGGGAGAAAGTCTTTCAAAATTACGTAGTTAGTACGCATACGGTTTGCGAAATGAGATGGTAGAATGTGCCCGGTCGAATCAGAGGTCGAAAATGTCGAAGTATTTCGCTGATCCAACTCGCATCACGAAATCACTCTTTAAGAGGTTTCCCTCGCTTTCTCAGCGAGAGATCGAAGTATGCTCGCTTGTTGCAGGGCGGCTCAGTACGTCGGAGATCGCTACGTGCCTGTCTATCGCCAATAGAACTGTCGAGAAACACCTTGAAAGCATTTTTGAAAAGCTCGAAGTCCATTCTCGGGAAGAGTTGAGGTTCAAGTTAGGGGTCCAACCGCCTCTCGACACTCTACATCCAGGAAGGAGGGCGTAAGTGACGGTTTTTGCAAGAACGAAGAGTCACTCTTTTGCTGTAGATAGCACAGCAGAAAAAGGAGAAAACCAATGAGAAACAAAGGTCTTTTTTTCGTAGCCATTTTGCTTTCCCTGATCGTTTTGGTGGCAGGGATGGCGGGCGCTCAGGGGCAGAAGAAGCTCACCTTCTACTACGTTGATCACGGCAACACAATGGCTGACTACCCTTTCTGGCCCCAGTACTACAGGGGCATCAAAGACGCCACAGAGATGCTTGCCCCCCTCGGGGTGGAGGTGAAGCACCTCATCGCGGGCGAGCAAGACATGCAGACGCAGGAGCAGATGCTAAGACAAGCGGTTGCGGCAAACCCCGATGGGCTTGTGACAACTATGCGTGACCCCAAGAGCTATGAGACGATCCTTGAGCCGCTCATCGCCAAGGGGGTGCCAATTATGGCAGCCAACATAGATGACCCGCGACCTGTAGGAGAGCGTATCCCCTACCTCGCCTTCTATGGGGAAGACCTTCGTAGTTCGGGCACTGATCTTGCCGAGGCTGTGATCGCCTATGTCAAGAAGACGGGCGGAAAGAAGCCCGAGGTTGCACTGCTTGTTTCCCCCGTCCTCGGCAATCCCGGCTGGCAGGAGAGGTTACAGAGGTTTGGCGAGCGCCTCGCCAGGGAGTACGGGACAAAGTGCGAGCAGATCAGCGACACCGATGGTAGCCAGATGGCAGCCTATCTAGCGAAGCATCCCGAGGTCGACCTTCTTTGTGCACACGAGAGTTGGACTTGGTACAGATATATGAGTCAACTGAGAAGCATGGGGCGGACCCCGGGGAAAGACATCATCGTCGCCTGCATCGACGTGAGCGACACCATTTTGCAGTACGTCAAAGATGGCGAGGTGGCCGCTGCGTACGACGAGCAGCAGTACCTCCAGGGCTTCCTTCCGCTTTTCGACCTCTACCTCTACCTGACGAAAGGAAAGCTGCACCCGGTGAGGGTCTTCACAGGAATGGTAGTCGATCAGAGCAACGCCAGTACTGTTCAAGAAGGCGCTACCGCAGGATATCGCTGAGAGCCGAGGATAACGCACTCTCTTGAGTAGCGGTATGCTCGACGAACTGAATCAAAGCTGTAGCCGAAGGCACTTTCGTCGGGCATACCGTAGGAGAAGTCTTGAGGAAGGAATGCCTTTGGTCGACATCTACTTACGTTCAACTTTGCACGGCGGTACTGTGACCTTCTATGGGCTTATTAATGTCCCCTTACGTGTACCAAAGCGAGCCCGAGGGCCGGTTGTCGCAAACGGCCCTTGGTTTTATCTCCCTCGACCGCTTCCGTGACATTATGACTCGGTTTGTAACAGCCTGACTCACTACCGACGCAGGGAGAAAGCCAATGAAATTTCAGAAGAGTTCTTGACTTTTCCTAACAACCTGGTGTTGACGAGAAATCACAGGTTCAAGCGCTGGAGCGTGCGCAAGCCATCCTGCCGCTGCGGCCAGGAATCCCTGAACGGCAAACCCATGACTACGTTCGCCACGGGGTAACCAATCTGTATGCGGCTCTCAACGTGGCCTCAAGTAGGGTAATCGGTGCGTTAGCAAATCGACACCGCCACCAAGAATACATCGATTTTCTTGACTTGGTTGATCGCAGAACTTCCAAGAAAAAGGTGTTGCACCTGATCGTCGACAACGCCTCCAGCCATGACACCAAGGAGGTGCACGAGTTTTTGTAAGCCCGGCCTGCACGGTTTGTCATTCATTTCACACCGATTCATGGCTCATGGTTGAACCTCGTCGAGTGGTGGTTTTCAGAGATCGCCTTTCGGACTTTGGCAAGAATTTCTTGAAAGCCCTTGGCCCATACGAAGCATTTGCCGGATTCGTTCCAATTCACGACGATTCGCAATTAAGCGTGATGTCGTTTACAGGACACTAGGAGCTTCAGGAACGGGATTTCACTTCCTTGCGCGCCGCGGACATGGCAGGAAGCCAGAACGCAGGCCAACGCAAGGACGACAAGGGCAAAGGGACAAGTCTTCTGCCTCGTTATGAGGCAAAGATACTTCAGAAAATGTCGACCGACCCCACCCCGGTTTCGACGAAGATCTCCACCTTGTTCGCCGCTCGATCGTAGTCCGATGACCTGTACCCCGCGCCGGCCTGCGGGAAGCGGGAGCGATCGACGTGGATGCCGGCCAGCGTGCTTCGTATCTGGATGGACGCTGAAACGCTCTGTGGGACACGAAGCCTCACGGCGGCGGCACCTGATTCGACCATGACGCGGGTGAGACCCGCAGCGGAGGGAAGATCCACCGTGGTGGAGCTTGCCGAGGTCTTCACCCGCAGCTCCCGCACCTGGAGGTCCGTCAGGCTCAACCGGCTTTCACTAGCCCCGGTTTCTAGGCTCAGGAAGAGCGGGATGCGCGTTGACAGAGTAAACTCCCAGTCCAAAAGACCCGCCCAGCCGCGCGTCCACGGGAAGATGTAATGTGATACATCACGGTCTTTCACGCGCATGTCTACCACAAGACGGTCACCTTCACGTTTGCGCGGAGCCTCCAGACCTCCTCCAAAGGAACCTGCAAGGAGAAGGTCGTTCGAGGCTGCCAGCCCGCCGCCGATCACGAGCCGCCCGGCTCGGTGGTGCACCGTCACCGAGGCCTCCCGAGCGCCCTCCAAGGAAACGGTAGCCTGTTCGTGGGAAACACGGCGGGCGCCGCTCCCGGAGAACCCAGAGATGAGCCAGAGCCCCACGCCGATCAGGATGAGCGGCCAGAAGATCCAGCCGATGCCGAACACGGCCTGAAGGACGGCAGAGATTCCGATCAGGACGAGGACGACCCCGACTACGAAACTCCACCGTCTCATTGCTTCTGGCTCCTGTTTTTGCGAACCAGGGGGCGCAGCAGCACGAGGACACCAATCACGATCAGGACCACGGCCCACCACGGTCCGAGCCAGGGGATGCGTCCGAAGAACGACCCGAAAAGGAAGAAGAGAAGCAGTCCGATGAGGACGGGCCACCCCCCGTCCACGATTCCCTTGAGGGGCCGCCCCTCCATGGTTTCGTTCAGGAACACGCCGACGCCGCTGAACGCCGGGATCAGCGCCCAGGCGAACGACCAGGTATCCCAGGCGCCGGTCTGGTTCTGCCAGTACAGGAGGCCGCCGATGCCGCCGATGATGCAGGCCGGCACCGCAAGCCCCGGTGTCCAGGTCGCAAGGGCGATCACGAGGAAGACGATCCCGATTCCAATGATGATGAACGGCCAGGAAAACGCACCAAAGAAACCGGGTGCGAATCTCGTGACCAGCAGGAATATCCCCAGCGCGATGAGAATAGCCCCCACCACGATGGCGGATTTCGATCTGCCTTCCATAGTTTCACCTCCGTGTTACAGGGTTGCGCGTCAGTATAGTCGGGGGGCCGACCGCTGTCGAGGGATGTATTTTTTTCGCCTTTCCCATTTTCTTTCTTCGTTTCTTCGTCACTTGACATGCACGATTTCTTTTCTTAGTCTACCATGGGTTTTTTGGTCGTCCCGAGTCCCTTTTTAAAAGCAGACTCCCGTATCTTCAAGTGGAGGAACCTTCATGTCTCATCTGTCGAACGCAACCGGGTTCGAGACCGTTTCCCTCTGGGTGGTGCTTTGCATTGCGGTCATTGGGCTCTTGTACGCGCTCCTTCTCCGAAAGCAGGTGATGCGCAACGACAAGGGCAGCACGCAGATGCAGCAGATCTGGAATGCCATCCGCGAAGGCGCCGACGCATATCTCGGCCGCCAGCTGCGGACCATCATTCCCCTGATCATCGTGCTGACGGTGGTCTTGTTTTTCTCTGTCTACCTGGTTTCCCCCAGTGAGGCGGCTTCGGCGCGATTCGCCGGCTACTCGGAAGGGCAAATCAAGCTTTTTGTCGGGTTTGCCAGGGCAATCGCCTTCGTCATGGGGGCTGTTTTTTCCCTGCTGGTTGGACAGTTCGGTATGCGAATGGCTGTCCAGGGCAACGTGCGCGTGGCGGCGGCCGCGCGCAGCAGCTTTGGTGACGCGCTGAAGATCGCGTATCGGTCGGGGACCATTACAGGAATGCTCACCGATGGCCTCGGCCTCCTGGGCGGAACGGCAATCTTCCTCTACATGGGGATGGATGCCCCTGACGCGCTCTTGGGCTTCGGCTTTGGCGGGACGCTTCTGGCGCTCTTCATGAGGGTCGGCGGCGGAATCTACACGAAGGCCGCTGACGTGGGCGCTGACCTCGTCGGGAAGGTGGAGGCGGGCATGCCGGAGGATGACCCGCGCAACGCGGCGGTCATCGCGGACCTGGTAGGAGACAACGTCGGGGACTGCGCCGGAATGGCGGCGGACATTTTCGAGTCCTACGAAGTGACCATCGTCTCAGGTCTTATCCTGGGCGTGGCGCTGGTTATGGCCACCGGAGACCTGAAGTGGATCATTTTCCCGCTCCTTGTGCGCGGGATCGGTGTTCTTTCCTCAATCGTTGGCACGTATCTCGTGCGGGGAAGCAAAAAGGCAGACGGAAATGAGAACGCCTTGACCTCGATCAACAGGGGCTTCTACACCTCTGCGGCAATCTCGCTCGTCGCTTTCTTTGTCCTGGCCATGTTCTACATGCACGAGTGGCGCGCGTTCCTCTCTGTGGGCGTCGGTATCATCCTCGCAATAGCGCTGGACGAGCTGACCAAGTACTTCACCGACACGCATCACAAGCCGGTCAAGGACATCGCGGCAGCAACGAGAACAGGGCCCGCTACCGTCATCCTGCGTGGCCTCGTCGTAGGCTTTGAGGCAACGGTCTGGCAGGCAATTGTGATCGGTCTGACCATCCTTGCCGCCGTGCTCATCTACTGGGGTCAGGATGTCCTGTACGTCCTTTACGGCGTGGCCATGACAGGTATCGGGATGCTCACGCTCACCGGCAACAACGTCGCCATGGACTCCTTCGGCCCTATCTCGGACAACGCCAACGGGATCGGAGAGATGGCGGGGTTGGACCAGAAGGCGCGCCAAATCATGGCGGACCTGGACGCCGTGGGGAACACCACCAAGGCCATCACCAAGGGCGTGGCAATCGGCTCTGCGGTCATCGCCGCCGTGTCGTTGTTCGGCTCGTTTCTCACGGACGTTTCCGCGGTCCAAAGGGTGCTCGGGCTCGCTAAGGAAACGTGGCTCATGGTAACTGGGATTCGGGTCTCGGTTCCCACCGTTTTCATCGGGATGCTGATCGGGGGCACCATACCCTGGCTCTTCTCCTCGCTCACGGTCAATTCGGTGGCCCGCGCCGCGGGGCTCATCGTCGAGGAGGTGCGCCGCCAGTTCAAGATCCCCGGCCTGCTGGAAGGCAAGGTGAAGCCTGACTATGGCCAGACAGTTGGTTTGTGTACCTCGGCCGCGCAGCGGGAGCTCATCCCACTCGCGCTGATCGCTGTCCTCTCTCCGATCGCGGTGGGGCTTCTTCTCCACGTGGAAGCGTTGGGCGGGTTCTTGGCAGGAGTCATCGTTTCCGGACAGCTGCTCGCGGTATTCATGGCGAGCGCAGGCGGAGCCTGGGACAACGCAAAGAAGACCATTGAAGACGGACTGTATGGCGGCAAAGGTTCTGACGCGCACAAGGCTTCTGTAATCGGTGACACCGTGGGTGATCCCCTCAAGGACACCTCGGGTCCCGCGCTTAACCCGATGATCAAGGTCATCAACCTCGTGTCCTTGCTCGCTGCTCCGCTGCTCATCGCACTGCCGATGTCCGTCGGAACCGCTGTGGCCGGGGGCGTGTGCGTTGTTATCATCCTTGGCTCGTTCTGGTTCTCCAAACGTGGCGGATTTGGTCGAAGGGAAAAGGCCGTAGCGAACTTCTGAGGCCATAGGCGCCGGGCGCGCGGGCGCCCGGCGCCTATGCAAGTGGCCAGAAGGCCGACCAAGAGAGCCAATGTGGGGCTAACGCAGGCAATCGCCCAGCTCGGCACACAGGTCATCGGAAGCATCGGCTATCTCGGTGTCTTCTTTCTCATGGTAGCGGAGAGCATGGTCCTCCCCGTGCCGAGCGAAGCGGTCATGCCTTTCGCGGGGTTCCTCGTGGCGGACGGGACCCTGTCGCCGCTGGGAGTCGTCCTGTTCGCCACCCTGGGCAGCGTTGTCGGGTCCCTGATCGGCTATGCCGTCGGAAGGTTCGGGGGGAGGCCGTTCGTTTCCCGGTGGGGCAAGTACGTGCTCCTGGACCAACGTGACCTCGCTCTGACAGACCGCTTCTTCCAGAAGCGAGGAAGCCTGACAATCCTGGTGAGCAGATTCATTCCTATCGTCCGTCATCTCATTTCGATTCCCGCCGGGATGGGGCGAATGAGGCTTCCGGGTTTCGTCCTCTTTACAGTGATAGGGGCGGGACTGTGGAACTCGTTCCTGACGTGGTGCGGGTATACGCTAAAGAAGAACTGGGACGCCGTAATGCGCTTTAGTCACCTTATCGACATCGCGGTGGTGGTCATCCTGGCGCTTCTTCTGGCGTTGTACCTTGTCCGTCACCTACGGAGGAAAGCGGCAGCTCCGCCATCATCGCTTTGATCTGATCCAGATTCAAACCCCGACCAGCACCAGGAAGGTAGAGCAGAGTCGAATCCCGCCGGCGCACCAACGGCGATGATTTCAAGGTGCGTAGGCGCGATGGCGTGAGGGCGGTATTCACGAGGATCCATCGTCCCAGGGGCGTGTCCGCCGGATCCAGCCGCGCGCCTCCCGCTGTATATACGTAGTCCGGCATGTCCAACATCGCCATCAGGTGGTTCGACGACAAGTGATACGTGCGTCGGATCTTCTCCGACCAGACGAGCGAATCCAGTTTTTCCCCGTCAATAACCGGCGTCTCCGAGCGGGAGGTGATCTCCTTGAAAACCGCCTCATTCACTCTCTCGAAAAACGGCCCGTCGTGGCGTTGCGCGCTCACGACAACGGCAAAGACGTTCGCGGGCGGAGCGTGCCGCTTCACGATTGCCGGCAGGTTCGGATTCACCACAATGGCGCCGGCCAATCTCTTGAAGGACTGTCCCCAGCAGCCAAGATAGTCGGAGGGCGGCACGATAGTCTCGAACAACTCCTCTTCGCTCACGCCCAAGTCATGGACTGCCTCGAAAGAGCCGATCAGGCGGGCATTAGCAAAGGAGAGTCGGAAATGCTCCTCCACGCGCTTTCGGATTTCTGGGAACCGTGCAAGCTCCCGCCGTGGATCGCGGGCCAACCTGAACTGAGTGGGGTAGTGGTTCTCCAGAATCGAGTCTTGGAGAAAGACCTTCCCCGGGATATTGGCGCAATAGATAATTTTTCCGTGAGCGCGAAGTCCTGCCAGAATGGCCCGCTCGTACATCACGTTGTTCGTCTCCGGCCGTACGTACGCCACCGCGTACGCCGCGACGTCACCGCAGTCCAAAAAACCGTTCTCCGCTTTCGAATACGGGATGATGATGTCCGGCAACCCCACACTTTGAAAATGGTGCGTCCTGCGCGGGATGTCAAGGCGCAGGTGCCTACGGCGGCCGCCCGAGACAGAGCGCGAGCGCGTTGACCGCCTCTTCCACCGCACCGGAAGTTTCGGGAGTTATCGCGGCGTCAAACTCCACCGAGCGGGGCTGGATTCCCATGACGATGACAGAGCAACCCGTTTCGCTTTCCAAGTAGCCAGCCAGAACGCTCAAGGGTAAGGCGTGCGTAGCGAACGAAATGCCGGTGATATCGCCCGGATCAAGGAGTTGAATCGTCCCCGGGGGGAGGCCCATGTCAGCCGCATCAACGATGATCACATGAGAAGGGGAGAGTCTCTTGATTTCCCCCGTAAGGTTCTCCGGGGCAGTGCCTCCGTAAAGAGCCAGTACGCCCGGCAGGCCGAGCGACTTTACGCGATTGGCGATGAGGAGGCCCGCCGCGTCATCCCCTCGGACCTCGGACCCAACCCCTAAGACGACGAACGGACGCCGCGCCGCGGGCGGGGGCTCAGCAGCGTCAGAGCGGCGTTCGGCTTCGGGGATGCGTCTCGCTTCAGGTCCGCGCCGGCTCAGCGCTGTCGTCAGGGCATGCGCCAGATGCGGGTTGCGCATGGAACGTGATTTTCAGAGTGCCCCGGTCGGTCTGCGCCAGCTCGAAGTCGGTGGAGATCTCGATCACCTTGCGGGGACAGGTCTCCGCGCACTGCGCGCAGTACACGCATTTGCCGAGGTCGATGGAAGCCTCGAACTTACGATCCCCGACCTTCGTGATCGTGATTGCCTGGGACGGGCAGTCGCGGATGCACAGGCGGCAGCCGATGCATTTCGACGAATCGAACTTCGGCTGCCCGCGAAAATGGTCGGGCATCGAGAAGCTGGCAAACGGGTACTTGATGGTGGCCGGCTTCTTAAACAGCGAGCCCAGCACGGTCAGAACCATCCTCCCGGGCCGCCAGTGATGTGTCTGTTTCATGGCTACGTGAGCTCCTTCAACACGAGATCCGCGAGCACCTGGAGAAATGCAACGGGCGCCACAACTTTCCAGCAAAAGTCGATCATCTGGTCGAGTCGTAGTCGGGCGAACACGGTGCGCAACAGCGCAAGGACCGCCAGGATTGCGAGAATTTTCGCAAGGTACACGATGAAAGCAAGCCACGGGGCAAGTCCGAATCCGAATGGGAGGAAGACAGCCACCACGAGAGATGCGGCGACAATGGCCTCTGTGTCGATCGCGAGCCTGAAAAACGCGAGGAACCGTCCCGAGTACTCGGTGAAAGTTCCCGCCACGATCTCCGTCTCCGCTTCGGGAATGTCAAAAGGCACCCTTTCCAGCTTCCCCAGCAGCGTGATGATGGCGACGGCAAAGCCCACGATGTTGAAAAGCCATCTTCCCGGATGGGCAGAATAATATCGCACCATGCCGGAGATCGACCATGTGTTCGCCAGCAAAGCGGGTGATATGACGGCAATGAGGAGCGGGATCTCATAGGCGAAAAGCTGCGTTATGGACCGTACGGCCCCGAGGGTGGAATACACCGAGCGCGAATACCATCCCCCCAGGAAATACATGAGGGTGGGAATGAGAAGCAGGTACAGCACGACGATCAGATCGCCTTCGAAGGAAAAAAGAGGCTGCGCACTCCACAACGGGATGTAGAAAGAAGAGGCGATGACGGCGCCCAAGGCAAACACCGGAGCCATCCTGAACATTCGGCTGTCCGCTTCCTCCGGCACGACTGTCTCTTTTCCCAGAAGTTTGAAGAAGTCAGCAACCGGCTGGAACCAGGGGGGGCCGACCCTGTTCTGCAGCCGGGCATACAGCTTGCGGTCCACGAACTGCCCGGCTAAGCCAAGGACAATAAGGAAGACGAAACCGGGGAAAATCAGCATTTGGAAGAGAGCCAAGACCGCCGTCATGCAGCAGAACCTCCCCGAAGGTTTATCCGGGAAGGATCGATTCCCTTCCGTTTGTAGAAATCCACGCCGTAGCGAGAAACTTCTTCCCAGCTCATGGTCCGCCGCTCCCCTTTGCCGGGGTTTTTGATGCCGATCATGCGGTCCGTGCAAGAAAAACACGGGTCGATTGCGGCAATCACGATCGGAAGATCGGCGAGGTAGCCGTCTTCCAGCATCTTCGCCACAGCCTGCGTGTTGGCGAGAGTGGGGGCTCTGACCTTCACGCGCTCGGGCTTGTCCGTTCCGTTCCCGCGTACGTAGTGCACATCCTCTCCGCGAGGGGCTTCGTAGCGGCTGACCGCCTCCCCTTCGGGGATCTTACGGGGGGCTTTCACGAGAATCGGTCCCTCCGGAATCTTCTTCAAGAGCTGGCGGATGATGGAGTAGGACTCCATCAGTTCGCCAACCCGCACGAGCGTCCTGCCGAACACGTCGCAATGCTGGTCCGTGATGACTTTGAACGACACATCGGCATAAGCCGCGTACGGGTCATCCCGCCTCGTGTCCCTGTCCACCCCCGAAGCGCGCGCTGTGGGACCTACGGCCCCGAGTCGGGCTGCATCTTCCTTGGAAAGTTTTCCGACTCCGGCCAGTCTCTGCCGTAGCGTCTCCTCGGTCTGGGCGACCTCGATGTAATATTTCGTTCTCTCCTCGAGGGCGTTCACCACTTTAAGGATGCTGGGCATCTGCTCCGCCGTGATATCCCGGCGAACCCCGCCCAGAGTGTTCAGTCCGTAGTTGACCCGGTTGCCAGTCAGCTCGGCCAGCAGGATCATGACCTGCTCCCGGTCCCTCCACGTGTACATGAGCAGCGTGTCGAAGCCGATCTCGTGGCCTGCCACGCCGAGCCAGAGGAGATGGCTATGGATCCTCTCCAGCTCCGCCACGAGCGTCCTGATATACCGTGCGCGCGGGGGGATCTCCAGCCCGGCGATCTCTTCTACGGCTTGCACGAACGCCGTCGAGTGCGAGTACGAGCAGATCCCGCACACTCGTTCCACCAGGTAGAGATCCTGCGTATAGGTGCGCTGCTCGCATCCCTTCTCGATCCCACGGTGGTTGTAGCCAAAGCGCATCCGCACTGCATCGATCTTTTCCCCGCGAAGATCGATCATAAAGCTTTCGGGCTCCTTCAGCATCGGGTGCTGGGGGCCGACGGGGATCTGGACGATATGTTCGACTTCACTCATTCGATGTCTCTCCTTTGGGAGCGGCGGAGGTCGGAGCGGAAGCGGCCCCTGAGGCTGTCCCAGCGTCCGGTTCAGATGGTTCCTTTTTTTTCCAGTTTTTCAGCAGCGGGTGCTCGTCCGTAGGCCAATCATCTGGCAGAGGGTAACGCGGACCGGGCGGCAAACCATCCACTTTCGCGCCGAGGAGGTCTTCCAGCTCGCGTTCGTAGATCGACGCCCCTGGAAAAAGCGGAGTCACGGTCCGAATGGACTGACCCTTGGGGCAGCGCATCTCCAGGTTGGCCATGATCCCGCCGTCACGCGCGAGGTGGTAGATGAACCCGAGCTCGGCGCCCAGGTCCAGGCCAGTGATGGTGCATAGGTTGGAGAACCCCAGTCCCTTCACGAGGTGCTCGAAGACTTGGGGGCAATTCTCCTGCGCGGCTTTGATCCACAGCCGCCGTTCCCTCTGGACGCGCACCGCGCCGGCGAGGAATGGGAACTTCGTCTCAAGCTCAATTCTTACAGTCTCGGTTTCGCTCATTTCTGCTCCTCGAGCTTCTTGATCAGCTTCGCGAACCCGTCGATGATGGCCTGCGGGCTGGCCGGACACCCCGGAATGTAGGCCGTGACGGGGATTGCCTTGTCTATCCCGCCCTCCACGTTGTACAGGCCGTCAAAAACGCCTCCGCTCGTTGCACAGCTTCCAATGGCAACGACGATTTTCGGCTCGGGGACTTGCTCATAAATACGGATGAGCCTCGACCTGATCTGCTTAGTCACCGGGCCTGAGCATGCCATGATGTCACAGTGGCGTGGCGTGCCCTTGAGCTGGACGCCTAGGCGCTCCAGATCGAAGCGCGGCGTCAACGCCGCAATGATCTCGATATCACACGCGTTGCATGCGCCCGTGTTGAAGTGAAGGATCCAGGGGGACTTGCGCTGGGCCCAGCGCACGATTCTATGGAAAACGCTCATGGCGTCGCTACCTCCGAAACAGCATGAAAAGCCCGAGCAAAGCACCCAGAACGTAAATGGCCGCGATGGAAAAACTCTGCAACGTCCGGGCCGGGGAAGTAGCCACGATCAGCGTGACCACGTGCATGATTGTAAAGAAGAATGCGAACGGAAAGAACTGGCCGTAGTCGGGCTGGAACCTGTGCGTCGGGATATTTTCTCCGCCCGCGTACGGCTTGTCAAGCGCCCCCCGCGGTCCCTTGCGTTTCAAAGCCAAGGAACCGGATGCGCTGAAAAGGGCCCATACCACCATCAGGATGATGGTGAAAGCCACCGGGGGAACAAAAAGAAGCATCGACATGGCCTATCCCTTCAGGTTGCGCGTGTTTCGGACGTTCAGGGAGTCGTGAGCTCGGAAGAAACCCAGGATGACTCCTGCCGCCACGACCACCACGACGACTTCGATCACGATGACGGTGATCACCATGGCCTGCGCAAGGGCCATGCGGTGGGCGAGGTAGCCCGCCACGATCAGAAAAAACGTGACGGACTTCATGAGGATCTCGAGGCCGATCAGCATGCGAAGAAGGTTGTACGTGGCCAGCATGCACCAGGCGCCGTCCACGAGGAGAAGGATGAAAAACGCGAAGTACAGCCAGAAAGACTGGGGGAGGTCAATTGTCATCTTTGCTTTCCCTCTTGAATAATACCAGAACCCCGATGACGCCGGCCAGGATAATGAGGATCTGGCCGAACAGGTCGAGTTGGCGAACATCCCACAGAACCAAGCGTACGTCCCCTTCGGCGCCGGGGACCGGCAAAGCCACCTGGATGGGGGCATGGACAAAGGAAAGCGCCACCCCGACCACGATAAGCGCCAGGGGAAGTGGCCAGAACCGGGTAAGCCGGCTGCGCCGCATCTCGATGTAGTCCTTGAAAGGCCTCCGCTGCGTGAGGCTGATCACGCTCACGAACACCACGGAGATCAGCCCGGCGCACACAGACAGCTCCAGGACGGCGGCTATCGGGGCGCCAAGCGTGTACATGACCACGGCGAGCATTGCGCTCGTGAGGGCCAGCGCGATGGTGGCCCGAAGGAGCAGCGTTGTCAGCGACGCCCAGAGCGCCGCAAGCACGAGCAGGACCAGGAGAATCGTCATGATGATCATTGGCCGCCTCCGAGGAGCAGGGACAGAACCAGCGGGAAAGCGAGCCCGATGGCAACAGTGATCAAGGACAGGGCAAGCGCCGGCACAAGGAGCCTGCCTCTGGCTTCACGTGCGGAGGCCCATTCCGCGCCCGGCGTGCCGAAGAACACCCGTCTTTGCAGGGAAAGGAAGTATCCCAGGGTGACGAGGCTCGTGAGTATGGCAATTGCCGCGAACGCGTACTGGCCAACCTGCCAAAGGGCGATCACGATGAGCAGCTTGCTCCAGAACCCCGCGAGTGGCGGCAACCCCGCAATCGAAAGGGAAGCCACGGCGGAGGTGCCCGCCGTTACCGGCATGCGGGAACCGAGACCGCCAAGCCGATCCATCGAGATTGTCCCCAGCTGCTCCTCGATGGCCTCCGCGTTTGTAAAGAGCTGGCTTTTGGAGACGGCGTGGTTGAAGAAGTGGAGAGCCGCCGCAATAATCCCCAGCTGCGGGGACCCGCCGAGGGCCAGGACGATATAGCCGACCTGGCTCACGCTGGAATAAGCGAGCATCCGCTTCATGTCGGTCTGGGTCAGGGCTAGGAACGCCCCGACCACGAGCGTGACCGCTCCGACCACAAGGAATATCCACCGCGCCGCAAGCGCATCCCCGAACACGGATTGCGCCAGCCGAATGAGCGCGAACACGCCCGAGGCCTTCGTCACGATTCCCGCCATGAAGATCGACGCCGGGGCCGGAGCGGAGCTATATGCGTCAGCCAGCCATCCGTGGAACGGAACCAGACCCCCCTTGATGAAGAGCCCGCACAGGAACAGCGTAGCGGCAATCCAGGGGATGGGGCCCGGGGACCCAAGCGAGTGAGCAACGGCCTCCAGCGACGCGCCACCTTCCACGAGAAGGAAGAGAGCCACGGAGGAAAGCATGAGGACACTCGCCACCGCAGAAAGGATGAGGTATTTCCAGGCGCCCTCGTATGCATCAACGCCGTGGCGAAGCGCCACGAGGATGAACGTTGCCACCGCCGTCACTTCGATGAACACGTACAGGGAGAATAGGTCCCGCACCATCGAGATGCCGTTTATTCCGATCACCGCGACCAGGACGAGGTTCGCGAACAGAAACCGCTCACGTCCAGTTTTCAGCCCTGGCCCCGCCGCCAGCAGGGAAGCCATACCGGCAAGACCCGCGCTCACAAGCAGCAGGGTGCTGAGGTTGTCCATAGATACGTGGAGGCCGATGATGGCGTCAACCGGATTGAAGAAAGACCAGTCCGCGAGCCCGAGTGGCGGAAGGAGAACGGTCACGGTCTGAAGCGCCAGCACCGCGAAGGCAATGCCCGTGGCGGCCGCTCGTGCTCGGCGGGGAAGGAGGTTCGCAAGGATAAGCGCTGCAAATGGCACCAGGAGGAGAAGATGGCTCATTTCCCACCTCCCAGCACGGCAAGGGCGGAAAGGACAACTGCGGCTGCCCCAACAAGCGACCACAGTACGTAACGGTTTACGTTCCCGTTGTGAAAGAACCTGCCTATACCTGAAATGCCCTGAGCTGCGCCTACGGCTACGGTCTCATAGACCCAGTCGAAGGCTCTATCCACGCCCCAGAGCGCGACAGCGATGCCTTTGATCACCCAGCGGCCAATCGTGTAGGGGTCAATCAAACCCTTCTCTGCGACGCTGTAGACCTGCGCAAGTCCGGGGGCGTTGTGGATGTGATCCACGGCTCCAAGACCTCTGCCGGTTCGACGCACGCCAAACACGTGATTGAGCACCGCCACGGCAAGCGCAACCAGGGTCAGGCCGACGAGCGTCACGCTTGCGGGCCAGCCGGCAAAGCTCGCCCCGCCGGTAACTTTTACTCCAACGGCAGGCTGGATTAGCGAGCCAAGCGGGAGCTGGTTCGCTACGCCGAAGAGCACGCAAAGCGCAGCCAGCACGATCATGGGAACAAGCATAGGCCACGGCGCCTCTTTTGCATCACGGGTCTGCTCGGAGGGTTTTCCGAAGAAGGCGGCGTGCCCCAGCTTGAGGAAGGAAGCTGCCGTGAGCACTGATCCGAGCAGCGCAGCCGCGTAATAGATCCAACCGCGCTCCAGCGCCCCGTGATACACGAGCTCCTTGGAGAAGAAACCGTTGAAAGGAGGAACGCCGGAGATTGACGCCGCCGCAATAATGAAGGCAATTGCCGTTATAGGCATACGTCGAGCAAGGCCGCCGAGCTTCTGGAGGTCCGTTGTGCCTGTCTGCTTTTCGACCGCGCCGCCGGTGAGGAAGAGGCAGGACTTGTACATCGCGTGATTCACCATGTGGAATAGGCCACCGATAATCCCCGCAGGCACCGCCGTGCCAATGCCGAGCACCATGTATCCCACCTGGCTGATGGCGTGGTAGGAGAGGAGGCGTTTGTAATCCTTCTGCACGAGCGCCATCATGACGGCGAACAGGATGGTTACGGACCCCACGATCATGAGCAGCGTGCTGACCCACGTGCCGGGGGCAAGCTCGAACAGGTCCAAGGAGATACGCGCCAGGAAATAAATTCCAAGGAGCTTGTCGATGCTGGCGGGAAGAATTGCCATGAAAGGAAGCGGCGCATCGATGGCGGCGTCCGGGATCCAGCTATGGAATGGCATGGCTCCTGCCTTGCCAATGGCGCCCACCATCAGCAGGATGAACGCGGCGCCGCCAAGACCGTCGATGGGAAGCCTGATAGCGGACATGGTCAGGGTGCCCGCAATCTTGCCTGTCATCATGACCCCGAGCATCATCGCGAGGTCGGATATCCCAACAATCACGAATGCCTTGATGGCGGTCGCATAGGGCTTGCTGCGGCCAGCGGAGATCATGGCGAACTGCGTGAGCAGAAGCCCCTCGGCAAACACCAGGAAAAGGACAAGGTTGTTCGAGAGCGCCGCTCCGCTGGCCATGGCGACCGTCAGGAGTAGCCACGCGTGGAACTGCCGCGCGCGCTTCCAACCGCTCATGAAGGAGGCCGCGTATAGAGAAATCAAGAGCCCAAACCCCGCTATCGCCAGGAGGATGAATGCGCTCATCCGGGAGAGGACGAGAGATATTTCGACTCCGTAGCCCAGCCAGGGCAGCGTGTAAGCCATATCGAACGGGAAAAGCAGAATGGCCACCACGAGCTCCGCTGCGCTTGCGATGACGGCAATCATGCCCGGCAGGAGCGCACGCTCACGGGAGGGCAGGACGAGTGCAAGCAAGCCGGCAAAAGCTGGGATGAGGACGGGAAGGATTAGCATCGTCTCGCTCATCTCACCACCCCCGGCATCTGGCTGATTGCTGCCTGGGCAAGCTGCGCCGGCCAGCCCACCAGGATGCCCGCGGCCAGGGACAGAACGGCGAGCGTCACCACGCAGGCCACCATGAGGGATGAGCCCTCAGCAGCCGGTTTTCCTCTGTTTTCCCCCAGGAACACACGCGTGAAAAGGCGGAAGAGATAGAGAATTGTAAGTACCGCGCCGAACATGAATACTGCGCTGGTTGCAACGTGGCCGGCCGCCACTGCCGCTGAAACAACCATATATTTACCAAAGAATCCTCCCAGGGGCGGAATACCCATGACGGAGAACGCGCACAGGAGGAACGCCACGGCAGTGACGGGCATCGTGCGGATCAGACCGCCCAGCTTCCTGATGTCCTTGCTCCCCGCGTTCTGCTCCACGATCCCTGCGGAAAGGAAAAGACCTGCCTTGGCGAGGCCGTGCATGAGGATGTATAGGAGTGCCCCCAAGGCGCCCACCGCGCTGCCCATGGCCAGGCCCAGGAAAATGAAGCCGATCTGGCTTACCGTGGAGTACGCGACAATCCGCTTGATGTCCGTGTCGATCAGCGCGGCGCCGGCGCTAACCAAGGCGCTTGCGGCCGCAATTATTGCAACGGCCGTGCGCAGGGTCTCATCAAAAGCGAATGTGGCGAGGAAAAGGCGCGCAAAGACGTACACGCCGATCTTCACCAGCACCGCCGCGTGCAGAAGGGCCGTCACGGGAGCAGGCGCAACACCCGCGTCAGGAAGCCACGTGTGGAAGGGGAGCGTGGCAGACTTGGAGAGCATTCCAACGAGGAGCATCCCGGAGACAACCCAAGGAAGAGTCTTCCCTTTGAGGTATTCCATGTCGAAGCTTCCCGTCAGGCCGTATACGGCTATTATCCCCAGAAGCATCACCAGCGCGCCAAAGGCGGTGACCAGGAAAGCCTTGTCCGCCCGCAGGACGTCAGTCTTTCCGCGGTAGAAGCCGATCAGCCGCCAGCTCGCTATCCCCGTGATCTCCCAGAACACGTAGAGGAAAATGAGATTGGCGGAGAAAATGAGACCCATCATCGCTCCCAGGAACAACACCGCCATGAGGTAGTACTCGCTCTGGTTCTGGTAGTGGCTGATGTAGTCGAAGGAGAAAAGCATGATGATGGCGCCGACCAGGGAAGAGACGAGCGCCATGAACACGGCCAGCGCATCAGCCTCCAGATGGAAAGACAGCCCCAGCGGCCCGGTCAGCAGAAACGATGCTGTCTGGCCGCTGATTGCCCCCGGGACGAGCGCGATTGACGCGGCCAGGGACACCAGCACGAAAACGAGTGCAAGCGCGTTACGCAGCCGCGTCGAGGCGAGCCCGGCGAGCGGAAGGAGGAAAGCACCTGCAAGCGGGACGATGACTGCACACAGCGCCCAGAGTCCACTCTGCATATCTTCTCCCAGGGTTTTACGAGTGTCTTTTTTTTTCTTTCGAAACGAGAGGTCTGCTGCTACTGTTGCTCGACGATGACGATGTCCACGCGCCGGTTGTACGACCGGCCTTCCGGCGTATCGTTGGACTGCACGGGCCGGGTGTCACCGTACGCCGTTGCCGAAAGCCGATCCGATTGCACGCCGTAGTCCTCCAGGGCCTGGAGAACGGAGAAAGCGCGCTCCCCGGAGAGCTGCCAGTTTGAGACCCACTTTTTCGGATCAGGAGGAACACTGTCCGTATGTCCTTCCACGATCACCGAGTTCGGGATCCGGGCCAGAAAGTCACTTACTTCCTGGAGCACAGGCATCGCATCAGCGCCGAGCTGCGCCGATGCCGAGGCGAAGTACAAGTCAGACGTAAGCGAAATTGCAAACCCGCGATCAGTTGGGATCACTTGGACTCTACCCGATTTCACAAGATTCTGCAAGGAGGAAAGCGCCTGCGTCTGGAGGGTCGACTGCCCCCCCGTTCCCTGCCTCTTGCCGGCGCCGTGTGAGGCGACTTTCTGCCCTGAGGTGACGCCCTCCAGGACGCCGACCCCCCCGGTGGTGTTCTGGTCGAAAATCGTGAACTCGCCGCCGTTGAAGACACTTGCCAGCGCCTGCGCGAGCTGCGTGTACTTTGCGGTGTCAACGGTGCTCATGGCATAGAGGATGATGAAGAACAACATCAGCAGCGTGATCATGTCCGCGTACGTGAGGAGCCACCTGTCCAGATTTTCTTTGTGCTCGCGCTGTCGCCGTATTCGCCTCGCCATACCTGTACCCCGGGCCTAGTCGGCCCGCGTTTCGTCCAAGGCCTTCTTGTCCCGTTCCTCGAGGAAGCCCTCGATCTTCTCTTTCACCAGGGCGGGACTCTCTCCCTGCTGGATGGAGCGCACGCCCACGATGATGAGCTGCTTCTCCAACCGGAACTGTTTTACCTGATTTTTCAGCTTGTTGGCAATGGGCAGCCAGATAAGGTTTGCAAAGGAGATCCCGTACAAGGTTGCGATAAAAGCGACCGCGATCGACCGGCCGAGCTCCTTTGTATCCGCTCCCAGCCTGCCCAGAACCAGGACGAGCCCCATGACCGTTCCGATGATTCCCATGGTCGGAGAGAAGCCACCGGCTGTCTCGAAAAGGGCCGCTTCCTCCATCTTTCGCTGCTCGATTATCGCAAGGTCGCTTTCCAGCACTTCTACGAGGATCTCGGACTCCGTTCCATCCACGACGAGCCGAAGTCCCTTGCGCAGGGTTTCATCCTCCAGGTCCTCTACCGTGTCTTCGAGGCTCAAGATGCCGTCACGGCGCGCTTTTTCCGCGAACTCCAGAAGCTGCTGCGCGAGCTGAGGGGAGGGGCCCGGGACCCTCCGCATAGACTGGCGGACGAGACGCGGTATGCCCAGCACTTCCTTGAGGCTGTACGAGATCGTGCATGCGCCAAGAGTCCCCAAAACAATGATGATCAGGGCGCTGACCCCGACAAGGCCCATCGGGTTTCCTCCCTCCAGGAGGAAGCCCATGAGAAGGCCCCCGAAGCCCATGATGAGCCCTATCATTGTCGATGTATCAGAACCCCTTCTGGCCATCGATCGCTCCTTTTTGCACTATGAGTCTCCATTATAGAGATTCGGTGATTCCGGATCCATACATGAGGAATCAAAGCGGCACACGCTGCGGCTTCTACATGGCTCCGCCTCGTGTCGAGCGCCGCGCTATGGCTGCCGCCTCGGGGGACTCCTGCGCACACCCGTCGGGCGCGCTAGGTCTCCATCTGTATTAGCGTGTCGAACTTTATCATCTTCAGGAGCTGCGTCATCGGCGCGCTACAGCGGCGGATTGTGAGCTTGATTCCTTTCTGGTCGCACTGCGACTTGAAGTGCAAGAGCTTGCCGATGGCGGAAGAGCTGAGGCTCTTCAGGTCCCGGAAGTCAAGAGCAATCGCCCTGCGGGCGCGGGCAAGCGCTTCGGCAAGCGCGGCCGCGAGCTCATCCATGTCCTCACGGGCCAGGTGCCCAGTCGGCACGACCTCGACTTCGCCGGACGTCGTTTCTCTCACTTGGACCATTGAAGCCCCTCCTGATCCTTTCGGAGAATCGTACTACAGCGTTTTCAGGAGGTCCACGAAATAAGGAAGGACCTGCTTCTTCCGCGAAAGGATGCCTTTCATCTCGAAGAGATTCTCCTCGGCGCGGGGATAGGAGATGGCCGCGAGCACCCTCGACTCCCCGCGGCACAGGAGGAGGCTCGTCTCGCGGGAGACGTCCGTGATCATCAGGCCCGCGAAAGCGCAGCCCTCCGCGGAAAGAATCCCGTCCAGAACGCTGGCAAGCTCGCGCTTCATTTCCAGGATGTGGCTGAAGCCGATCGTCTCGAACTGGCTCAGGCTGAAGCGCCTCTCCCGTTCGGTGAACACCTTGCGGTCACGCTCGATGATTTTCTTCGCGTCCATGCCCTCCAGGGAAGAGCCGGCAGCAAACATCTCCGCGCCATGCTTCTCGATGTCCGCGCCGCTCAGCTCTGCGAGCCAGGCCGCCAGCTCCCGGTCCAGGGCCGTAGTGGTTGGGGACCGCAGGATGATCGTGTCGGAGAGCATTGCGGAGAGCATGAGACCCGCGTCGGCCGGCGCTGGCTTTCGCCCCGAGGTTCGGTAGAGATCCGCGATGATGGTGCACGTAGAGCCCACGACGCGGTTGATGAACATGATGGGAAGGCTCGTGGTGCGGGAAGCCAACCGGTGATGGTCAATGATCTCTTGGACGTCGGCTTCCTCGATGCCGTCCACGGCCTGCCCTACCTCGTTGTGGTCTACGAGGACGACGCGCAGCCTGTTCTCCGCCAGGAAGTTGACCCTCGTGATCACGCCTTCCAGGCTCCCTTTGTCCCCGAGGATGATAAAGCCGCCTTCGTTACTCTTTCCGATGGCGCGCTGCACGTCCTTGACCAGGGCGTCCGCTGCAAACGTAGTGTGCTCGCGCTCAACCAGCGATCCGATGGTACCTGCCAGGAGGTTCTTGTCGGATTCCTCAAGGGGCTCGTCGTCACGACAGCGGGTGACCAGGGTGCTGAGCACCGAAACGAGCCGCAGCGAAGTGAGCTTGCCGAGGCAGACTCCGTCAGGGCCGACCACGGGAAGGAAGGAGAAACGATTCGTCGTGAGCAGGTCGCACGCTTTTTTCAGCGTGTCCTTTTCCGACAGAATGATCAGTTCCTCCCGCGGGATCATAATGTCTTCGATTCGGGAGCGAACGTCGGTGATCAACGGCGGGCTATCCGCTTGAAACCGGGACAGGACGAACTGGGTCTGAGGGTTGACGTTGCCCGCTCGCCGCGGGACGGCCTCCTCATGGAAGACCTCCGTCTTGAGCCGCGCGTAGGTAAGCGCCGCGCAGATGGAGTCGGTGTCCGGATTCTTATGCCCGACGACGATGAGGGGCTTCTGGTTTCGGGGCATGGCTCACCTCGCTGCGAATCAGATTTCGCGAGCTGGAGAATTGCTCAAGGGCCGTCGCCAGTATCTTCACGGATTCTTCTATCTTACTTTGCTCGAGGACATAGGCAATGCGGACTTCGTTGCGGCCCCGCTCAGGAGTGGAGTAGAACCCCGCGCCGGGCGTCACCATGACGGTCTTTCCGCCCAAGGAAAAGTCGGCGAGAAGGAACTTGCAGAACTCCTCCGCGTCGGGGACGGGCAGCCGGGCCATCAGATAAAACGCGCCATCGGGTACGTTGAACTGTACACCGGGAATCCTGCGAAGCCCCTCTACGAGGGCGTCACGCCTCCTACGGTATTCATCTCTAATGGGGCTGAAATACGACGGGTCCATCCGATACGCCGCGTCTGCAGCCAACTGCCCGACAGCGGGCGGGCAGAGGCGGGCTTGCGCGAACTTGTCCACCAACTCCATGACGCCGGAGTTGAAGGAAACGATGCATCCAATGCGCGCGCCGCAGGAGGAGAAGCGCTTGGAAATGGAGTCTATCAGGATGGCGTGCTGCTCGAATCCCGGCAGTGCGAGGACGGAAGTGAACTGCGTACGCTCATCGTAGATGAACTCCCTATAGACTTCATCCGCAATGAGGTAAAGGCCGAACCTTTCACACAACTCCCGCAGTGTTTCCATCTCCTGGCGGTCGTAGATAATCCCCGTGGGGTTTTCCGGCGAGATGTACAGGATCGCCTTTGTGCGCGGGGTGATATAACGGGCAATTTCTTCCCGCGAGGGAAGCGCGTACCCGGTGCTCAGAGAAGAAGGAATGGGCACGACCTTCGCGGATATCATTGCCGCGAAAGCGATGTAGTTGGCGTAGAAAGGTTCGCGGACGAGAATTTCATCCCCCGGGTCGCAAACAGCGGAGAGGGCGAAGAATATTGCCTCCGAACCCCCGACCGTGACGGCGACTTCCTGGGGAGTGACGGGATGGCCGTACCGTTGGTAATAGCCTGCAATAGATTGACGAAGCTGCGGGATGCCAAGAGACGGGCTGTAGGCAAGCACGTCCGCGTCGAAGTTCCGGTATGCGTCTATGACGGGCCGCGGTGTCTTGATATCCGGCTGTCCGATATTGAGATGGAATATCTCGATCCCTCTCTTTTTCGCGTCGTCCGCGAGCGGGGTGAGCTTGCGAATTGGTGAAAGCGGCACCTCGCCCCCTCTGGCTGAGAGGGTCAGTCTTCTCTGCTCCATGGTATCCTTTCAGGGTCCTATGTTTCTCTCACATCATCGATTGATTTTGCCACTGGCGTGAGGGCTCCGACAAGCGCGTCACGGCTCAAGCCGTCCACCTTCATCGTCACACGGCCCTGGCTGGGGTCGTCTCCGAGGAAAGTCCCCAGCGCAAGGATGTTTCCTCCGGCATTCGTGACCGCCCCCGACACCCGCGCAAGCTGCCCTTTCACGTTGGGAACCGTGAGGGACACGCGGATGCCTTTCTGCCGAGCGCCGAAAAGCTCTATGAAAACGCGAAAAAGGTCGCTTTCCGTGATAATGCCGACAAGAGAGGCACCTCGGACAATTGGTAGGCCGCCGATTCCGCTGTCAGCCATGATGCGCGCTGCCTCTTCCAAGGGGACGTTTTCCGCTGCCGTCACGACGTTTTTCGACATTACTTTCTCCACTTTCAGCTTTGCAAGGAGGGAGGACATCTCGTAGACGCTGAGCGTGGAGGCGGGGGAGGGCGAGGCGTACAACAAGTCCTTTTCCGAAACAATGCCCACCAGCTTCTCATCCTTGTCCAAGACCGGAAGATGGTGGATTTTTTCTCGTTTCATCATGGCCTGCGCCTCCGTCACGGGCGTGTCAGGCCTAATCGTGATGGGATTGCGTGTCATGCGTTCCTTCACGAGCATGGTGGTCCTCCTCCGTTTTCAACGACTTGCAAATACTAAAGTAGATTCCCGGCTGGGTCAACGCCGACAGGCTTCCACCCTCGAGTGGCTTCAGGGCAACTCGTCATCGGCATCCTCCTCCGTTGCTTCCTCACTCGAGGTCCGGCGGTTGCGGTCCCGGTAGCGGCCGAGGAGCATGGCGATCCTCGAGGTTGCAGGAATCCGCTCCATCACGATTTTTAATGACGCGGTAACAGGCACGGCGAGGAGGATGCCCGCCGGACCCCACATCCAGCCCCAGAAGAAAAGGGAGAGGAAAATCACGAAGAAGGAGAGATCCAGCCGTTCCCCGAGGACGCGCGGCTCAATGAAGCTTGAAACGCCCACGTGCAGGGCGCCGAGGCTGGCTGCGATTGCAAGAGGAAGAAGGGACCCGGGAAACTGCACCAGCGAGATGAGGACCGGCAAGGCAATGGCCGTGAGAGGACCGAGGGTGGGGACGAAGTTGAGCACGACAGTTAAGAAGCCCCACGTGACTGCGAACTCCACCCCGAACAAGAGCAGAATCCCCATTGTCACGATTCCGATGGCCAGGCTCGCCAGCGCCTTGATGCCGAGGTACGCCCGCAGATGGAGGTCCACATGTTTCAGCACGATTGGCACGAGGCTGTGCCGCCGCGGGAACACGGTGAGAATTTTACGGACGAAACGGTATTTTCCTAGGAGAAGGATGATGGCGAAAAAGAAGATCAGCAGGAACTCCGACAAGAAGCGAATGGAGCTCCGCGCCGCGCTCATGACGATGGGTCGCACGGGTAGCGTCCGCAGCTCCTCGAACGGATCGATTGTAATGCTTGTACCGATGGATGCCTCGACATTGTTCAGCAGCGCCTGCGCCCGCGTGGCGATTGCTTCTTGGAACCTCGGGAACGTACGGCCGAAGTGGGGAAGATCGAAAAAAATTAGGATAGCCAGCCCCAGGAACAGCGCAAAGAAGAAAATGATGGCAATCAGCGCGGCGAGCCAGAGCGGAAGCTTGCGGCGGTGAAGGAAGACGACCAGCGGGTCGATGACGTAAACGAGGAGCACGGTGAGCAGGAGCGCGATGAAAACAGGGGCAGCAAACTTGAGCGCTGCAAACGTCAAAAAGACGACGACCGCTGTGAGGAGCTTGTTCGTGGTCCGGGCAGAGTTCGGCTCCGGCATCGAGACTCAATCGATCAGATCAGCGGCTTGCTGTCAAGCCAATGAACTCTCTCCGTGAAAAACAACCTCCCTTTCCGGCAGCCTGTACAGGCTCGGACTGGCGATGTAGCCTGCTCGCATTGAAGACTTACGTGGTAATTGCCGGCAACATCGGGGCGGGCAAGTCCACCCTCGTGCGCATGATGTGCGATCAACTCGGGTGGGACCCGTACTACGAGCCAGTAGCGGAAAACCCATACCTCGCGGACTTCTACCGGGACATGAAGCGCTGGGCGTTCAACTCCCAAGTGTTCTTCCTGACCCACCGGGCCAAGTCTCACCGGGCGCTCATGGATTCCCGTCGGTCTGTGGTCCAGGACCGCTCCTTCTACGAGGACGCCGAGGTTTTCGCCAGATCGCAGCATGCCCTCGGCCATCTCAGCGAGCGGGATTGGCGGACGTATCGGGAGCTGTACAAGACGCTGACGACGCTCTTGGCGCCTCCGGATCTTGTGGTGTATTTGCGCGCTTCGGTTGCTACGCTGCGAAGGCGCATCCGGCAGCGTGGTCGCAGCATTGAAGCCGATATCTCGGACGATTACCTGGAACGATTGAACGGTCTATACGAGGAGTGGATCAACAACTTCGCTATTGCGCCGGTGCTCGTCGTGCCCTCGGACCGGTTGGATTTTGTCGAGGATTCGCGTGACCTCCAGGCCATCGTGTCGACGGTGCAGAGGCAGTTGGGCGACCACCAGGGTCTTCTTTTCCCGGAGGAAGTCCGCGGTCCATGAGCACCTGCTGTCCCGGCTCGGGCCGCAAGCCCGCGGTCAAGTCTCAGGCCTCTATCCAGGTCCCGGTTTTTCCGCGCAAGGCCCTGCCGATGTTCTCGGGATTCGTAATCAGCGCCCTCTTCCCGCCCGCCTCGAGGTACCAGATGATGGCCTGTATCTTCGGCGCCATGGAGCCCCGTGCGAAATGCCTGCCCTCTGCGGCAAGGCGCTTGGCCTCGGCAAGCGTGATCTTGTCCAGCCACTTCTGCTCGGGCGTGCCGAAATTGATGGCTACTTTTTCAACCGCAGTAGCAATCAGGAAGAGGTCCGCTTTCACCTCGCGCGCCAGAAGGCTGCAGGCGTAGTCTTTGTCGATCACCGCGGCGACTCCGCGGTATTCACCGCTTCCCACGTCGACTACCGGTATCCCCCCCCCTCCCACCGCGATCACGGTGATGCCGTCATCGAGCACGGCCCTGATGGAATCCAGCTCGACGATCTCCTTTGGCAAGGGGGACGGCACGACACGACGCCATCCGCGTCCTGCGTCCTCTATGACGCTCCAACCCATCTCCCGCCGGCGCCGCTCGGCC